>Ga0209517_10007325_pt1 | contig 13262 bp, 13 predicted proteins | sample PeaSoiMetSII2010_FD_187695 | JGI IMG/M metagenome (GOLD analysis project Ga0209517, IMG submission 187695) | Peat soil microbial communities from Weissenstadt, Germany - SII-2010 (SPAdes) (version 2) | ecosystem: Environmental > Terrestrial > Soil > Wetlands > Peat | place: Germany...
GATTCTGATCGTCGAGTTCGCGGTGGAGATGAACCGCAAGGAGGGGATGTCCTTCTTCGACGCGGCGGCCGAAGCGGCGCGCTTGCGCCTGCGGCCTATCGTCATGACGTCGTTCGCCTTCATTCTCGGCACAGTGCCGCTCGCGTTAGCCACCGGCGCTTCCGCCAACAGTCGGCATTCCATCGGCACCGGCGTCATCGGTGGCACGCTCGCGGCGACGGTCATTGCGATTTACTTCATCCCGATGTTCTATTGGCTGCTCGAGACGGTCAGCACGAAACTCTTTGGCGCAAAGAGCGAACCCAATGCGAGCGTGGATAAGAAGCGGATGGGCACGGAAGCCGCCGGCGCCGAAACGCCACCGGCACCCGCGCCGCGCGAGGGCAGCTAGCTATGCGCCGGATCGCCGCGGTCGCACTCGTTGCCGCGCTCCTCGCAGGCTGCATGATGGGGCCGGACTACCACCGACCGGCCATTGACACGCCGGGCACCTATCTCTATGAACCCAAAGACGTCACGGCAACCGCCGATGTCAACTGGTGGAAGCAGTTCGGCGACCCCGTGCTCGATCAGTTGATTACCGAGGCCCTTGCCAACAGCAAGACCGTGAAAATCGCGGCCGCGAACGTCGCCCAGGCTGCGGGTGTGCTCACGACGACGCGCGCGCCCCTGTTCCCCCAGGTGAACTACCAGGCGAACGCCTCGAGGTTGCGGTTTTCGACCAGCAGCACGACGGCGCTGCCGACGGGTATCAGCAATCCAACGAACTATTTTTCCCCCCTCGCCGGCGCCAGCTGGGAGATCGACCTGTGGGGCCGCATCCGGCGCCAGACCGAGGCCGCCCAGGCCAATCTTCTCGCTACGGACGAAGCGCGGCGCGGTGTCATACTGAGCCTTGTCAGCTCGGTGGCCACGGACTACCTCGCGCTGCGCGGCCTCGACGAGCAACTGGAGACCGCTATTCGAACGCAGGCGAGCTACGCGGAGTCGCTGCGGTTGATGGAGCTGCAATTCAAGTACGGCCGCGTCTCCGAGATGAACGTCGAGCAAGCACGTTCCCGCTACGAGACGGCCTCGGCGGAAATTCCGCAGATCCGTAGCCAGATTGTGCAGGGCCAGGACGCGCTGGCCATTTTGCTGGGGCGCAATCCGGGGCCTATCCCGCGCGGCAAGTCGGTGTTTGAACTTGCCCTACCGTCGATTCCACCGGGAGTGCCTTCCGAGTTGCTCGAACGTCGTCCGGACCTGCTTCAGACCGAGCAGCAGCTCATTGCGGCGAACGCGCAGATCGGTGCCGCCAAGGCTCTGTATTTCCCGACGATCTCGCTGACCGGTTCGTTCGGCACCGCCAGTACGGACCTCAGCAATCTTTTCAAGGGCCCGGCGCGCACCTGGATTTACACCGGCTCGATCGTCGGCCCGATCTTCACCGCCGGCGCGATCTCAGGCCAGGTTGCGCAGGCCGAGGCGGGACAGCAGGCCGCGCTACTTGAATATGAGCAGGCGATCCAGAACGCATTCGCCGATGTCGACACGGCGCTCGCCGCGCGGCAGGAACTCGGAGAGCAGGTCGCGGCACAGGAGCGCCTGGTCAAGGCATTGCGAGGGTACGAGCAGCTGGCGCGTGCTCTCTACGACGGCGGACGCGCGCCTTACTCCACCGTTTTGCAGGCCGAGGAGCAGCTTTTTCCGGCCGAACTCAACTACGCGGCGGCGCAGGCCCAACTGCTGGGCTCACTGGTCGGCATCTACAAGGCGATGGGCGGCGGCTGGGTCGACGCGGCCGATAAGCTCACGTCGGCACCGGCCTCAGCGGGAAGCGCATCCGGGTCCGCATCGCCCTAAGTTCGCCCGGCGGCGCGATCGATCATCCCAACGTCAGGAAGATCGATCACGCTCGAGAATGGGGGGGTTGTTGTCCATGCGCGAAAGGAATCTGCGATGATCAAAGGCAAAGGCGCCATCGTAACCGGCTCGACCAGTGGCATTGGGCTGGGCATCGCCCGCGCGCTCGCGGCCGGCGGCGCGAACATCATGCTGAACGGATTCGGCAGCGCGGATGAAATCGAACGCCTGCGATCCGGTCTTGCCGCCGAGTTCAAGGTGCGAGTCGGATACAGCGGCGCCGACATCTCGAAACCGGAGCAGATCCGGGAAATGGTCGGCAGCGCAACCCGCGAGCTGGGCGCGGTGGACATCCTGGTTAACAACGCCGGCATTCAGCACACGGCGCCGGTCGAGGATTTCGCGGAAGAGCGCTGGGACGCGGTGATCGCGATCAACCTTTCCTCGAACTTTCACGCGATCAAGGCCGTGCTGCCGCAGATGAAGAAGCGCAACTGGGGGCGCATCGTCAACATCGCGTCGGTGCACGGCCTGGTCGCTTCGGTGCAGAAGGTCGCGTACGTCGTGGCCAAGCACGGTGTCCTGGGCCTTACCAAGGTGGTGGCCCTGGAGAACGCGACGAGCGGCATCACCTGCAACGCGATCTGCCCGGGCTGGGTGCTGACGCCGCTGGTGCAGAAGCAAATCGACGACCGCGCCGCCCGAGAGGGCATCGCGATCGAGCGCGCCAAGACGGAACTGCTGTCGGAAAAGCAGCCGTCGCTCGAATTCACGACGCCGGAGCAGATTGGCGCGCTGACGGTGTTCCTGTGCTCGGAGTCGGCGGCGCAGATACGCGGCGTCGCACTGCCGGTGGACGGCGGCTGGTTGGCGCAGTAGCGGCGACCTGATCGAAAAGAGACGGAGCGAAGATGCAGCCCATCAATTTGGAAAACGCGGTGGCCATGATTCCCGACGGCGCCTCCCTCATGATCGGCGGATTCATGGGCGTGGGCACACCCGAGCGCCTCATGGATGAGCTGGTGCGCCAGGGCAAGCGCAGGCTCACCGTGATTGCCAACGACAACGCGATGCCGGGTATCGGCATCGGCAAGCTCGTCGCTGCGGGGCTGGTGGGCAAGACGATTGCGAGCCACGTCGGCCTGAATCCCCAGACGCAGAGGAAGATGATCGACGGCTCGATGCAGGTCGAACTCGTGCCACAAGGCACGCTGATCGAACGCATTCGCGCGGCGGGCTACGGACTCGGAGGCATCCTGACGCCTACCGGCGTTGGCACGCTCGTCGAGGAAGGAAAGCGCAAGATCGAGGTCGACGGCAGGGAGTATCTGCTGGAGACGCCGCTGCGCGCCGATTTCGCGCTGGTGCAGGCTTTCCTGTGCGATTACCTCGGCAACCTCGTCTACGCGCTGACGGCGCGCAACTTCAACCCGGTGATCGCAATGGCCGCCACGACGGTGATCGTGGAGGCGGAGCACATCGTGCCCGTCGGGGTGATACCGCCCGATCACGTGGTGACGCCGGCGCCGATCGTCGATTACGTCATTTCCCACGGGTGAGCGCCATGGACGCACAAACCATTATCGCCAAGCGCATCGCGCAGGAGCTTCATTCCGGCATGCTAGTCAACCTCGGCATCGGGATTCCCACGCTGGTCGCCAATTACGTGCCCGCCGGGACAAGCGTGTTCTTCCAGTCCGAAAACGGCCTGATCGGCACCGGGCCGGTTCCCGAGGAGGGCATGGTGCAGCGGCGCCTAACCGATGCGGGAGGCCGGCCGGTGAGCGCGCTGCCGGGCGCATGTGCCTTTGACAGCGCGATGTCTTTCGGCCTGATCCGCGGCGGGCACCTCGACATGACGGTGCTCGGCGGACTGCAGGTCGACGAGGGCGGCCACCTGGCGAACTGGATGATCCCGGGCAAGATGGTGCCCGGCATGGGCGGGGCCATGGACCTTGTGTGCGGCGCCAAGCGCGTGGTGGTCGCGATGCAGCACACGGCCAAGGGCAAACCGAAGATCTTGCGCAAGTGCAACCTGCCGCTGACGTCGGTGCGTCCCGTTGACTTCGTGGTCACCGAATTGGCGGTGATCGCGTTCCCGGGCGGGCGCGCAACGCTCATTGAAACCGCGCCCGGCGTTTCGACGGAGCAGGTGTTGGCCGCAACAGAAGCCAAGCTCGTGGTGCCGGAACGCGTACCACAAATGCATATCTAGCCTGTCCGGCATCGGGAAGAGAGAGCAAGCACGAAAGCAGAAACGGCACAGTTACTTTCAGCACAAGAACGGGCGGGTAGTGACCGACCGGGACGTGTCGTACCAAAACTACCAAGCTGGCAATCCGACGGTCCCGCTGGCGAGAACGTGAACCGCATGATCCGGCATTCGTTCACAGCTCCCCCTACGAAGAACCCAAATCGACTCAATTCAGCAACAGCTGCGAATGAAACCGCGATAGCATGCGCCCGGACAGGTTCCTTGCGGGACGCCGCAACGGCGCGACGATCTCCGTGCTTCGCACGGCAAGGCCGACCGATAGCATGGTCGACACGACGACGACCACTACGGTGCCCTTTACCAGCAGCTGCAAATCATCCATGGCGGTAGCGCTGGTCCGTTCCGATGGGTAGTGATCCGTTTGCGGTTTGGATCAGCTCTCCCAAAAGGCTTCGGCGTGGGCTCGCGACAGCATGCCCCCGGCGAGGTTTCTGGCTTTGAACCCTTCCTGCAACAGGATCCGCGTCGCGGAGTAGGCGCGCTGGCCGGACCGGCAGATAACCAGGATCTCCCGATCGCGGGGAAGCTCGCCGAGACGCGCCCGGAGCTGGCCCAACGGGATGTTGAGCGCGCCAGGCGCATGCTCCACGGCGAGCTCCAGCGGTTCGCGAACGTCGAGGAGGAATCCCTCCCCGGCGGAGTCCCAGTGACAGAGCGGCATGTCGCCACGCAGGACGTCCGCAGCGACCATCCCCGCGAAGTTGACCGGATCCTTCGCGCTTCCAAACTGCGGCGCGTAGCACAGCTCGGCCTCCTCAAGATCGTAGATCGTCGCGCGCATCTGGAGTGCCATGGCGAGCGCACTGATCCGCTTGTCCACATTGTCCTCCCCGAGGGCTTGCGCCCCGAGCAGTCGTCCGTCGGACTTGCGAAACAGGATCTTCATCGCGATTGGCCTCGCACCCGGGTAGTACCCCGCGTGCGAGTTCGGGTAGAGGTAGATCTTCTCGAAATCTTTATCGCCGATCCGCTCGAGCGTCTTCTCGCTGGCGCCGGTCCAGGCAGCCGCCCCGCCGAACAGTCCGATGATCGAGGTGCCCTGGCTGCCACGGAAGCGGGAGTCGCGCCCGGCAATCACATCGGCCGCGATGCGGCCCTGCCGGTTCGCCGGCCCGGCGAGCGCGATGAGGCTCCACTCGCCGGTCACGAAATCCTTGACCTCGACGGCATCGCCGACGGCGAAGATATCCGGGTTGCTCGTGCGCATTTGCTCGTCGACGCGGATCCCGCCGCGGTTGCCGATTTCCAGTCCAGCGGACTTCGCAAGGGCGGTATCCGGTCGCACGCCGAGCGCGAGGACCACGATGTCGGCCGGATAGGTCTTCCCCGATTTGGTGAGGACATCGACCGTGCCGTTCGGGCCCTGCTTGAATTCAGCCACGCCGTCATTGAGCGCCAGATGGATACCATGCATCTCCACGTAGCCCTCTATGAGGCGAGCCATTTCCTGATCGAGCGGCGCCAGAACCTGATCGAGCATTTCCACGAGGATGACGTCGAACCCGCGATGCACGAGGTTCTCCGCCGTCTCCAAGCCGATGAAGCCGCCGCCGATTACCACTGCTCGGGTCTTCGGCCGCACCGTCTGGAAGCCCGAGTACCGGTGCATTCCGGAGAGGAACAAGGATCCCTTCTCGATCCACTCGCGGACCGCCCTTGCGTCCGGCACGGTTCTAAGCTGGAAGATTCCGGGGAGCTCGATTCCGGGCAGGGGCGGCCGAATCGAGGGCGCGCCGGGTGACAGCACGAGCTTGTCGTAGGACTCCGTCGTCACCTCGCCGGTTGCGACATTGCGAAGATCGACGATCTTCTTATCCGGCGAGATCTTGATGGCCTCGCAACCCGTCCTGACGTCGACGGCGAATTGCGAGCGGAACGTGTTCGCATCCGCGACCAGGAGGCTCGATTCCTTCTCGATCACGCCGCCAACGTGGTAAGGCAAACCGCAGTTGGCGTACGAAACGTACGGCCCACGTTCCACCATCAGAATCTGCGCTTTCTCGTCCAACCTGCGCAGGCGAGCCGCGCACGACGCGCCCCCGGCCACGCCACCCACAATGATGACTTTCATGACAGCTGACTCCTTGAGCCTAGGGTTTCAGATATCAGCACGTCGCGATCGGTCAACCCGCTTCCCGAGTCCCGAGCTACTGCATCAACCACCCTTGACTAACGATGAGGGAACTAGCCCGACCCCTTTACTTCGTGCACGGATCACTTAACCGCGACGCGCATGGCGCGGCTCACCACTGTATACAGCTTACCGCTGCCAATCCGCGCGGCAATTGATGCAGAACGAAGAACGCTCGCGCGAAGGGCGACGAGTTCTAGCGCCTGCGCGGCGAAGCTCTTGCTTACCGCATCTTCGCGCACCATTTCGTGGCAGCGATGCCCTCACCCAGACCGGGTCACCTCAACCAGCGCGAGCCCGCAACGACGGCGGGCAAGATCGCGCAGGGGGTGCGGGATTGGCGAACCGGCACCGGAAGCGGTGGGCAGGCTCACGAAATTGAGATTCCGCGCTGGTTTCTAGACCGGGTGTCCGCTGCGGACAGTTTATGAAGTTGGGTTCTGGGGGCCGAAAGCGCCGTCGGTCGTCACATTCGTGGGACACTGCCGCCTTGCGATCGCATCCCAATCAATCCCAATAATCGCGGCGACCACGAGTTCTGGCAACCCTATCGCGTCAGCCGCGATCTGATTTCAAAGGCGATAGTCGGCGTACGAATGAAAGCGGGTATGACAGTCGAAAGCAGTTGACAAAGAACGACATGGGAGAAAAAATTTTCGGCGGGCAAAAACCTCAAAAATACTGGCGACACAGCGCCTACATGAAAAACTACGCCGGCGCAGGGCCCGCGTTTGTCATTGATTCATTGGTGCGGCTGAGACGAATCGAACGTCCGAACTACTGATTACGAATCTACTTTGCTCGGCGTAGTAGTCGGTGAACTACCCGCGCATCGCCACGCCGATGCGCGCCGCTAATTCGTCGCTACGATCGCCGGCGGTTTCTACTTTCCCTCACCGGGCGGCAAAATCGAAGGCGGCGTCTCCTTGGGCCAATACAGACGCATGACCATGGAGGCGGTCGTCCAGCAGATTGGCCAAGCCCATGGAAAGCGGCGCGTTCTGGCGGACAATGCGGGTATCGTCGGCGGTGGAGAAGATGCGCTGATGGCCATGGGGAAGCTTTCATCATGCAAATTCAAGGCCGTTGGCAAGCTCGGGATTTCGAACTAAGGCTTATCAGTCCGCTTCTTGCGTGTGCAATTCTGGCACTGGGAGCCTGCGTCACGCTTACCCGCCAAGATGCCCCGCCGACAAAATTCGCAGAAGCAGCGCCGATCGGATTCCCGGCGACAATTCGACAAATCAGCGCGGACCCGCGACAAACCCAGTCCCGGACCGCAGCCATCCAGCGACTTCGGAAAGCCTCGCCCGATGGTCGGTTGAACATCCTTGCGCTTTCCGGTGGGGGAGCCGAGGGCGCATTCGGCGCGGGCGCTCTCGTGGGCCTAACTCGACGCGGAGAACGGCCTCAATTCGAGATCGTCACCGGCGTCAGCGCAGGTGCCCTCATTGCACCGTTGGCGTTCCTTGGCCCTGATTGGGATCGTCAATTGGAGGACGCCTTCATCGGTATTCCTGACGACTTTCTGCGTTCCCGCGGCATCGGCGTCTTGTTTCAACCCGGAATCTATCAAGGCGCGCCGCTCGTCGACCTGGTCGATCGACTCGTCACCAACGATCTGATTAAAGCTGTTGCGCAGCAGGCAGCCTCCGGCCGGTTGCTGTTGGTCGCGACGACCGACTTGGACAAGTCGGAATCCGTCATCTGGAACATGGGATCGATTGCAGCGCAGGGCGGGGAAGCCGCGCGCCGGCTTTTCCGGAACGTACTTGTCGCCTCAGCAAGCATTCCGGGAGTTTTTCCTCCCGTCATGATCCACGTCAAAGATAAAACGGCGTCATACGACGAGATGCATGTCGACGGCGGCATCACCGTACCCTTTTTTGTCGCCCCGGAACCTGCATTTCTTCGGCCGCTCGACGCGACCGACCTCGCGGACACCACAATCTACGTAATCGTAAATGGCCAGGCGGACTCCTTGCCGGAGACAACTTCGGTGAACAGCGTGCCAATTGTGGTGCGCTCATTTTTCGTGACGCTAAAGCACTTGACCAGAAAGGAGGTGGGTCTGACGGCCCAATTTGCACGAGAACACAACATTGCGTTTCGATTCACGGACATTCCCCTCGACTATCCGTCCGAAGGTTCCCTTGATTTTCGCGCTGTCAGCATGAAAGCGCTTTTCAATTTCGGAGCCAAATGCGCGGAGACTGGCCAGTTATGGACCACGATCGAACAGATTATCGCCAGAGGTGAACAGTCGATCGACAGCAAGACAAGCGCGCAACGCTCGACAGCCGTCGGGCAGGAGGCTCAATGTCCCGGATACAGTCCAACTCTCCTCAAATAGCTGACCGGCAATTAGCCAAAGGAGGGGTTTTGGGGGATTTCAGGATTGTCGGGCACCAAGTTGGGAAAGCGCCGCACCCCGCCCTTGAACGTTGTATCGGGATACGGCGCGTCGTAGGCTGCGTCCTCGCTGCTGTGGTAAGTGCCGACAATGCCGACGCCACGCCGCGCTTAGTGGACTGCCAAACTGCGGCCGAGTCCACGACTGGCGCCAGTGATTACCGCAACCCGATTATTCATCTTGGCCTCCATATGTTTGATCAGGCGCTGCCGCCGCCGAGTTTCTGCCTAGAGAAATCTTGGTAACCAAAGTCCAGTTCACTTTACCGCGACCGTTTTTCGGCGGGATGTTAGGAACCTCGATGTCGGATCATGGGCCGCAAGCGCCGCTGGTCGTTACATTTCATTCACTTCTGACGTCGTGTCGGCTTTCGGAAGCGCTAGTGGCCGGCAGTCGACCCTATATAGCCGCCCATCGTCGGATTCACTTTCTCAATGGCCATAGCCCGCTACGATCTGCGCAAGCCTTCTTCCCCGCTCCGCCTTCGCCTAAAAATGGAGAACCCGGTCCACGCGGTGAACCACAGCAGGAGAAGAGATGCAGCAAATATTACGAGCGGGTGATCCAATTCGATCTTCATTCGCGATGCAATCTTTCCGAGGAGGGGATCGCGGACGCCTGCGTTTCGTGATCGCTCAGCCTGCGTCAGCAGCTCCTGCAGCAGTCGCGGCACTCGCCGCTGCAGGTGAGCCCAGTATCCTGCCGATCCGCTGCGAGCGGACTAGCGCGTTGCTGAACTCGATGAAGGCCTGCGTGTCCGCGGGCGGAGTGGCAAGGCCAACCAGTTCGTCACTGCCGCAACGCGGCGCCCAGATCGAGTGTTCCGTGAGAAGGTAAACGCCATATGCGGTGCTCACCTCGGCGCCCGCTCCTGTCGCGATTTCCGTCTGCAGCGTATGCGCTGTCAGCGCCGCGTTGAGGACCACGGAACATTCGATCAATGCTTCCCGATAGCCCGGATAGCGCGTGACGCCGGCGCCAAACTCGGCCTCCATCCTCTTGGCGGATGCATGAACGACGACTTGCAGCCGGTCGACCAGCGTACGAATTGAGTGCTTCGATGCGAGCGACAGATATCCGCGTGGATTCAGAAAGACGTCGACTGCCGCGCTAACCGCGCCGCACTCGCTGTGCCCCAGCACGACAACCAGCTTGAGGTTATCGCCAAGATGTTCAAGCGCGTAGTTGATGCTCCCGCGCACGTCGTCGCCAAGAGTGTTGCCGGCAACGCGTACGACAAACAGGTCGTTGGGTCCTTCGTTGAATATCAACTCGATCGGAACACGGGCATCGGAGCAACCGAGGACCGCCGCATACGGACGTTGTTCGGGTGCCGCGGCACCCGCCGGCAGCAAACCGAGGTCGCGCCGACTGACGGGGATGACTCGCTGCGCAGTCCCTGTTTCGGACTCGAGGCTGGCGAACAAGTCCGCAAATGTCCGGCTCCCGTCGTCCATGCGGCGCCGCGACGCTTCAGCATCCACCGGCCGTTCCCGGGGCGATAAGTCGTCACCGGCGTAGCGGTAAGTAATCTCGATAAACTTCATTTCTTCGCCGAAGCTCGGGTACGCATCATCAGGAAGACATCCACTCGTATCGCCCTACAAAGACACGTAGGACCCTACACGTATTCACTTGCGTTGACTATTCGAGAACTGCCGACGATCGCTTGCCTTGCCGAGGTTCGACGGACTCGATTGGGTCGATGGTCGAATCGCCACTGCAAGCAACTCGTTGCTGTCTCGCCACACCAAAAAAGAGTACGGGTTTCGTCAGAGCCGGCTGTTCCCGTCGGAGCGTCTGCCTCGTAATGATAATCATGAAGCCGGCCTCCTCGCTGCGGTTAGGCAGCGGGGCCTGTCGGTTCCGCAGTTCGGCGAGCGGTCTGCTCATTTGTGTACCGTGCGCGCAAGACTGGATTACGTCTTGGTGCGACACGGGGGCGGAACGATTGTGCTCCTCGGGTACGTCGAGGTGTTTGCAGCACGAATGTGGATCCTGGCGAGACGCGTTAGCTTTTACCGACGGCGTTTCCGCTATTCGCTACCAAACCACTTTTTGTAGATCCGCTGATAGGTGCCATCCTCGTGAAGGGCGAGCAGTGCATTGCTAACCCGCTTGCGAAGCGGGCTCCCTAACGGAACCACAAATCCGAGATCGTTCTTATCGAATTCGGGACCGACCAGTTTCACTTTTCCTCGCCCCTCGTGCGTTGCATAATAATCAAGGACCGGCGCATCCAGGACTATGGCGTCAATTTCACTGTCAATCAAAGCCTGAAACATCTTGTCGGTCGATGGAAATACCCGCACATCCGCGTTGATCTTCCGAACATAGTCTTCGGCAGTACTGACCACTGTCCCAATCTGCTTTCCGGGCAAGTCGCTCGGACCGTTGATGCTGCCGCGAATCTGCTCGGCGGTGAGAAGAGCAGCGAGCTGCGCCGTGTAGAGCGCAACGAAAATCACGCCAGCGAACATCCAGATCCCCGCGAGTAAGCGGGCGATCCAATTCTTGGGCATTGCCTGCCCCTGCGAGAGCAGTGTGGTGAATGCCCAGAACAGCGACTCAAAGATGCCTGGAAAATAACTCTTGCTTGGACTGACACCACCCTCGTTCCCGCGGTCGAGCAGCCACGCCACATGAGCCGGAATTATGATGATAATTAGTGTCGCGACGAGCCAAATACCGGCCGACTGGGAGAACATCAGGGCGAACCAATCTGGCAAAGGACGAGCCCGCCCTCCTTCAGATCCGACCTGACCGCGGACCATGATCCCTAATCCCGCATTCAACGTCGAATAGGTGTAATCGATGACCTGGTCGCGTTCCCTTGTATAAAAAAAGGCGGAGACACCGATGTCGGCATTGTTTGACCGCACCGTTTCTATGCATGTATTGACGTCGGGCAATATCTTGTAGCTCGACTTTACCTTCAGCCTCGCTGCGATTTCTTCCCAAAGATCGATACTAAACCCGGTTAGTTGATCCCCATTTTTGATAGCGAAGGGCGGAAGTACGTAGCTGGCAACACGCAGCTCTGAGGGCGCATTCTGCGCCCGAAGCGAACCGGGCCATGCCAAGACAACGGCCAGTGTCAGCATCAACGGGAAAGCGGTACGTATTAATTGCGAGCGCATGCTTCAGGGGTTAACCGGGTTTCCGTGAATTTCATGTACAGTACATAGACGTTTTGCATCACGCAAGCACCCGCTGCGAGTGTCCGGTTTGCGGAAATTTCCTCGCTGCGTTGGCTGACCGGTTCTGTGGGCGCACCCTGCTGGTCGCGGGCGATCAAGTATGTCTGCAACCAGCTTGAAAGCAGCCGGTCCGCGTGGGACGCCGCTATTGGCAAAACACGACCCGTTGCGGTTCTTTTGCTTTTTCCATCAACGGTCATTCAAAGCCGCAAAAGCGGACACGGTCGCTGAAGGCTCCAGCCGCACGAGCGTAGACGACCGGGATTACCAACCACCGTTTCGCTTCAACGGCACGATCGAGAGGCTGACGTTTAAGCTGACCCCGCCGAAGATGACGGCCGCGGAGGAGAAACTCCTCCAGCAAAAGACGGGATCTTTTTATGATGGGGCTACTTCAAGGCCGAGACGTCGGCCGATGGGATGTCAGGTTCAAATTGGTCGCGGAGGCAGACAAGCGCCCTCCAAGCGGCGTGTCGGACAACGAGATGGACGATTGGGCGCGCAGCTTTGTACGCAGTAACAGGCAGGAAGACAAGACCGACGACGTTCCTCGTGCGCAGATAGTCTCAGGCGTGACGAAGATCTACTCCGACCCGCAAAATCAAGGCATTGCGGTAGTCAGACTCATTGACGTCGCGGTTGAAAGCATCAGAGGAGCCTCAAAAGAACAGATCGAGCAACGTCTGACCGATCTGCGCAGTTACGTGATGCCGCACGACTCAGGAAGGTAAGGGTAGCGTGGCATGTTGCTCCCGCATCAATGCAGCTACTCCTCCATGAACGGCTTAACCAGCCGCTCCCATTCCGACCAGCGCCGCTCCCTCCTCCTTACATGGCTACCGAAAACAAGATAGCTCGCATGCCCTCGATCAACTTCCACGCATCCCAACTGCTCTATATCGCCCACGGCCTACGCGATCAAGCGCACAAGGCGCACGCAGAGCGTGGGGAACTCGCGCTTCCTCCGGAGGCATTAGCTTCCATCCTAATGGCCGCCGCGTCGACGGAGGCGTTTATCAACGAGTTTCCGGAACACATCCGAATTGGCCAATCTAAGGCTGACATGAGCCCCGATGCGGTCACTCCGGCGATGGTAGGGTGCTAGGTGGGAAGTACCATGATGCGCGTTCTGGTAGCGGGCGCGGGGGGCGGATGAAATGTCGCGACCGGCGGCGCTTTCCGCCAATACGGTCATGCAAAGGTGGCGCGGAATTTTCCTCTTTGCGGACATTGGCGACCGGTTGCTTCGGCAAGAAACGGCCCGTAGCGTCTATAAAGGCGACATTCACACAAGGTTCGCAAGAATTGGACCACGGACTTCAGGTTGCCTCGTCAACGCGGATTTGGCGTCGGTTTGTATTATTCCTATCAGCGGTGCTTCTGGCATCGTGCGGTTCG
>Ga0209517_10007329_pt1 | contig 13260 bp, 14 predicted proteins | sample PeaSoiMetSII2010_FD_187695 | JGI IMG/M metagenome (GOLD analysis project Ga0209517, IMG submission 187695) | Peat soil microbial communities from Weissenstadt, Germany - SII-2010 (SPAdes) (version 2) | ecosystem: Environmental > Terrestrial > Soil > Wetlands > Peat | place: Germany...
GCATCCGGGAGAATTGGTTTTGGCGATCGGGAGTCCGGAAGGCCTGCAGAATTCGGTGACCATGGGGGTGGTCAGTTCGGTGTGGCGGCAGCCTGATCCTGACCAGCCGATGGTCTACATCCAGACCGATGCTCCCATCAACCACGGTAACAGCGGCGGTCCCCTGGTGGACCTAGATGGCTATGTCGTCGGGCTGAACACCTTTATCCTCAGCGAAGGCGGCGGCAGCGAAGGCCTGGGGTTCGCCATACCGGCGCGGGTTATCAGGTTTGTGTACGCGAATTTGCGGAAGTACGGACACGTGCACCGCACCGAAATCCAGGCCGGCGCGCAAACCATCACTCCCACCCTGGCAGCCGGCTTAGGCCTGACGCAAGACTGGGGGGTCGTGATTTCAGATGTGACTCCGCGCGGACCGGCCGATGCGGCTGGATTAAAGGTGCAGGACATTGTGGTTGCGGTCGATGGGCGGACCATCCTGGGATTGCCGGGACTCACCGCTTTGCTCTATCTCCATCCTCCCGATGAAGTTGTCCGGATGGAGATTTTGCGCGGCTCAGAGCATCTCACCCTCAACGTTCCCGCAATCGAAGCGCACGACCAGGAGGACCGACTGGTCGACTTCATTGATCCGAATAATCGAATCGGCAGATTGGCGATCTTTGCCATGGAGTTCGATGAGCGATTGCGCACCGCCATGCCGGACGTTCGCATACCCGCCGGCGTGGTGGTGCTGGGCCGATCGCTGGACCTGAACGCACCGTCGGCGGATCTCCGCGCCGGGGACATCATCCATGCTCTCAATCGCACGCGGATTGAATCGATTGAACAACTGAGGTCCGTCCTGCGCCAGCTCAAAGCGGGGGATGCGGTGGTACTGCAGATTGAGCGCCAGCAAAAACTGCAGTATGTCGACTTCGAGGCCGACTAAGGCGCACCTTACCGCGCGATGATCGGCAATCCTGCCGGCGGCAACTCTTCTCGAATGCCGTAACCGCTCGCGCCCAGCGTCATCATCCGTTCCGCAAAATGCAGGATGCGAACCGCCGCATCCTCCGGGCTCACGCCCCGGACGTGGATGTTGGAGATGAGGTTGCGGTTGGCGTCGGAATGATTCCGCCGCGGCCGATACGCCAAGTAGGCCGACAGGCTCTCGGCGGTGGCCAGGCCCGGGCGTTCACCGATCAGCAAGACTGCTACCTCTGGCGTCAACAATTCGCCGATCTCGTTCAAAATCCCCACTCGGCAATATCGGATCACGAACGTCTGGCCGACCGTCCACCCGCGTGCTTGGGCGCCGTGGCAGAGCAGGGGCAGTAACTGCGGCACCTGGGCCGAAACCGCGGTGACCGACAACCCGTCGCCAATTGCGATCTGGAGCCGTTGGCCTGGGGGACAGCGCCGCTTCAGCTCTTCGCGAGACCGGTCGCTGAAAGTGCGGCCCAGATCGGGCCGCAGCAGATACTCATCCTTCGAACTTGCCCGTGAGCCGACTTCGAAGAGTTTCCAGTGCTCGACAAACGCCGCGCCCAAATCCCGTTCGAGATCAAGTTCCGTGCGGACGGCGTCCCGCGCCGCGGCATGGGCGTCGCGCAGGTCCATTTGAGTGCCGGTGCGGTACGCGCCCCCGGCACGGCCAACCAAGAGACGAGCCGGAGTGCGGGCGCGGACCCGGCGCACGATCTCGGGCCAGCCGCTGCTCAGGGATTCACTGGCTTCATCGGCCATTTCAGATGATCTTCTCCAACGACGTTTCCAATCCCCGCATGAGCCGCTGCCGGGCTGCGCCATCGAGCAAGGCTGGTTCCTGGTCGCGGTAGATTCCCGCCTCCTGCAGCCAGCTCAGAAATTCAGGAGCCGGCCGCAGTCCGAAGAGTCTGCGGGCCGCCAGGGCGTCATGATAGCTGGTGGATTGATAGTTCAGCATGACGTCATCCGAGCACGGTACGCCCATGAAGTAGTTGCATCCAGCCGCGGCCAGCAGCAGAAGAAGGTTGTCGGCGGAATTCTGGTCGGCAGCAGCATGGTTGGTGTAGCAGACATCGCAACCCATGGGCAAGCCCAGCAGCTTGCCCATAAAGTGGTCTTCCAGGCCGGCACGAATGATCTGCCGTTCGTCGTACAGGTACTCCGGACCGATAAAGCCCACCACACTGTTGACCAGGAAGGGCTCGAAGACGCGCGCCACACCGTACGCCCGCGCTTCCAGGGTCAGTTGGTCCACGCCGTGGTGGGCCTCAGCCGAGAGCGCGGAGCCTTGGCCGGTTTCGAAATACATTACGTTCTGGCCCTTCCAGGGAACCTCGCGTTGGCGGTGTTCTTCGAGGACTCGCTCCCGGCCTTCCCGCAGCATGGCCAAACTGATGCCAAAACTGCGATTCGCGGCTTCGGTGCCAGCGATGGACTGAAAAAGCAGGTCGACGGGCGCTCCACGGGTCATGGCCGCGAGCTGCGTGGTGATATGCGCGAGACAGCAGGTCTGGGTCGGCACCTTGTAAGCGGAAACCAGGCGATCCAGCGCGCGCAGGATTGAGCTCACCGTTTCCACAGAATCGGTAGCCGGATTTACGCCGATGACGGCATCTCCGCAGCCATAGAGAAGTCCTTCGAAGGTGGCGAGCAGGATGCCGCCAACGTCGTCGGCCGGATGATTGGGCTGAATGCGTATGCCCAGCACTCCACGTTCTCCCATGGTATTGCGGCAGCGCGTCAGGTTACGGATTTTGGCTGCGGCCAGGACGAGGTCCTTGTTGCTCATGATCTTGGCGGCCGCCGCCGCCATTTCCGGAGTGATGCCCCGCTGCAGCCGCTTCAGGTCTGCCTCTGCGGTCGCGTCATCCAGAATGTGCTCGCGGAACTCCCCGACGGTCATGCTGCGTATGGGATGAAAAGCCGCCTGGTCGAAGCTCTCGAGGATCACGCGAGAGACGTCGTCGTCCGCGGGGTCGATCAAGGGTTGCTGGAGGATCTCCGCCAGCGGCAGATCGGCGAGCTTGCGCTTGGCTGCGACTCTTTCACGCTCCGAGGCCGCGGCCAGTCCGGCAAGCTGGTCCCCGGACTTCTCCTCGTTAGCCTTGGCGAACAACTCGCGGAGGCTCGAGAAGACAAATCGCTCGGGCATAAGGCGGAAAAACCGGTTGGAACTCAGGACTCTGGCTGGAACTTACCATTAATCGCCAGCGCGCGAAAGGAGCATGTGTAACACTGCCCGGAAGACGCAAGTGGTCTTCGGCAAGAGCCCTACGTCGTTGCTGTCCCGAAGCGCTAATCCGCTCCGGCCCGGGCGGGCCTGCTTTTTGTTACGATCTTTGCTACTCTGCGAATGATGAAGCGGAAGAGAGCTTCGGCGTCGGGATGGGCCGTGGGAGTGGTGCTGCTTTCGTTCGTGTGCCTGCCCGCGGCCGCGCGCACGCACCGCAAGTCTCCCGGCCAAATCCGGGTCACCAGGATCGAGCATAACATCACCGGAGACCGCGTCCGTGTGGTGGTCCGATTCAATGCCCCCGTGCAATATGTCGCGGGAACAGCCACTGATCCTTTCCGCATTTTCTTTGACCTGCGGGGGACGCATCCGGGGGCGGCGCTGGCCGCTCGCGCCCCGGTCGGCGACACGCTCGTGCAACGTATCCGCGTCGCGCAATACCAGCCGGGAATCACGCGCATGGTGCTGGACCTGTCGCGGCCGGCGCCCTACACCGCCACTTTCCTGGCTAATCCGCCGCGGCTGGTGGTCGAGGTCTTGCGGGTACCCGGCATTATGAGAGAGGCCCGTACCATCAGCAAGCCAGCACCATCGGCTCTTTCCATCCCGCTGCCGGTTGCGCCAGCGCTCGTCCCCGAGCAGATGCCGCCTTCGCCGCCGCAAGTGACCTACGGGAACGGGCTGCTGACCATCGTGGCCAGCAATTCCACGCTGTCCGACATCCTGCAAGCGGTGGCCGCGCGAACCGGCGCCACGCTGGATGCGCCCGCAAGCTTGACTGCGCAGCGCGTGGCGGTTCGTTTAGGGCCGGCTCGGCCCCTGGATGTGGTGGCCGAGCTGCTGGCTGGGCTCGACTACATCGTGGTGGGCGCCAGCAATGATCCCGAGGCCATCCGCAACATTATCTTGAGCCCCACAACCTCGTCATCACTGCCGGAGCCGGGCGGCAGGCATGCTGTAGCGCAGTACCAGCCTCCGCCGCCGGAGGAAACGGAAGCGCCCGCACCTGAGCCATCGCCGCCGGCTTCTGAGGCGCAGACCCCAGCAGCGCCGGCAGCCCAATCGCCACCGCCACCGAAGACTCCGGTAGAACTCCTGGAAGAACTGCGCAAGCTGCAGGAACAACAACAATCGCAACCGGCGAAGGAACCGCAACGCTGATTTCCGTCTCGAGTACCTTCTGGCCCTGGACGTAGCTTTGCCGGTCCCGTCAGTCGGGCGGATAATATCGCATGGACTCCCGAACCGCGCCCTCGGAATGGAATGCCTTCGCCCGCGCCCAAGCTGCTCAGCGATGGAGGCGGCAGTCGGCGGCCATGGGCCGGCAAATGACCGACGCCATCGTCGCCGAGGCCAAGGTCGAGCCCGGCATGCAGGTGCTGGACGTGGCCTGCGGCACCGGCGAACCCGCCATCTCCATAGCTCTCCTTTTGAAGGGTACCGGTCTGGTCGTCGGCACCGACATTTCGCCAGAGCCACTGAAGATCGCCGAACAGCGCGCCCGCGAGCGCAGCCTGGGCAATACCCGCTTCCAGCAAGCCGATGTGCACATCCTGCCCTTCGCGGACGGCAGCTTCGATCGCGTGACCTGCCGGCTGGGCATCATGTTCTTCTCCGATCTGGCAGGAGCCCTGCGCGAGATGTGCCGCGTCCTGAAGCCGGGCGGGCGCATAACCCTGCTGGCCTGGGGACCGATGCAGCAGCCGTACTTCGATTCGACGGTCGGCGCCATCCTCCGAGTGGTGCCCGGCGCGGCCTTGCCCGCTTCCGGAAGGCAGATGTTCAGGTTCGGTGAGGCTGGTGTACTGCCGGCCGTTCTGGAAGAGGCCGGATTCTGCAGCATCGAAGAAGAATTCCGGGTCGTGCCTTGGAGCTGGCCCGGCACTCCCGAGGAAGTCTGGGATTATTTTCAGGAAGTGACCGTCCCGTTTAAACCGCTGTTCGAGGCCATTCCTCAAGCGCAACGCGAAAAGGTAAACGCGGAGGCCCTGGGGACGATCGGACGTTATTACGACGGAGCGCAGGTGAACTTCACGGCCACCATCTGCCTGGCTTCGGCAAGCGCCGCCTGAACCAGCGCCCGGTCCAGGCCTCAGTGGCGGCACTGGGAACAGTATCCGCCGACTTCCAGCCGCGCCACCACGATGGTGAAGCGGCAGTCGCGCTCCAGTTGCTGCTTCAGGGAGTCAAAGATCTCGCTTACGAACTCGGTGATCTTGCCACAGCGCAGGCAGGCCATGTGGATGTGGTCGCGAGCCAGCTTGCGCTCGTAGTAGTGGGCTTCGCCCTCCATGTGCATCAGGTCGAGCTCGTCCACCATGCGGTGCCGCTTCAGCAGTTCCAGCGTGCGGTACACGGTGCTGCGGTCAACGGCGGAATTCACGCGCTGAGCTTTGCGCAGGATCTGGCCGGCGTCCAGATGTTTCTTCGCCGTCTCGATCACACTCAGGATGGCGCGCCGCTGCTCGGTCATGCGGATGCCGCGCGCGGAGAGTTCGGCCTGCAGGCGGCCGGGGATTTCAGTCTGGGGAAAAGGCATAGTTCACTCTCGCGAATGCGTCGCAACTGGTTGCAGGCAGCCTGCGACGATATGTTCCCCGGCTCATTGACAGCCGGGACCGCAGCCCCTAAGCTCCAGAGTGTAGTCGAAGTTGCGACCTGGTCGCAACTAAATAATCGCGGACGAATTCATGCATCGTTATTTATGGTTCCTGCTGGTGACGCTTGCTGCCTCTGCCGGTTGTTGCGCGCAGGAGCGGCCTTATTTCGTAACGTATTCCCATGAGATGGAAGAGCCGGGCAACCTGGAGATCGAGATGTTCAACGCCGCCGGCAAGCCGCCGGCGGGGAACCGTTTTATCGGTACTACCACCGAGTTCGAGTACGGGGTGAAGGCCTGGTGGACGTCGGAGTTCTATCTCGACGGCCAGGTGACCTGGCACGACAGCACCATCTTCACCGGCTACCGCTGGGAGAACCGTTTCCGGCCGTTGTTGCGAGAGCATCGCATCAATCCCGTCATTTATATCGAGTTCGAAAACACCAGCGCCGACAAAGCGCTGCGCGAGGTGGTGGGCCATGACGGCCGGCCCGATTTCCTGGACACGAATGCCGAAGCCCGCGCCGACAAGGAGCGCGAGCTCGAGCTGAAGCTGATCCTGGGCAGCAATTTTCGCGGCTGGAACCTCAGCGAGAACTTCATCGCGGAAAAGAACCTGACCAACGAGCCCTGGGAGTTCGGCTACGCGCTGGCCGCCAGCCGTCCTTTAAGGCTGGCCGCAAGCGCGCACAAATGCACTTTCTGTCCGGAGAAGTTTCAGGCAGGAGTGGAGATGTACGGTGGGCTGGGCGACTGGCACAGCTTCGGGACGCGCCTGACCTCCCATTATCTGGGGCCCGCCATCAACTGGAGCGCTCCTAACGGGTTCACCTTGTCGTTTTCGCCGCAGTTCGGGCTCAACGACTACAGCCTCCCGCGCTTGTACCGTTTCGGCATCCAGTACGAGATCGAACAGATCGTGAACCGCTTTCGGCGGGGTGAGTGATGAAGCGCAAGCGAGCGTGGCTCCTCATACTCACGATGCTTACGCTGACGGTCCTGGCGTTCGGTGTGGCCGATGGGTCCTGGATGAGACACGTGCCGGCGAAAGACCACGATCGAAAAAACCCCTACGAAGGGCAGGCCGACGCGGTGGCCGCCGGGCGGCTCGTCTATCAAGATCATTGTTCCAAGTGCCATGGAGAAAACGCCGAGGGCACGAAGAAGCGTCCTCCCCTGCGCAGCGCCCGGGTGCAGCAGGAAGCCACCGAAGGCGATCTGCACTGGCTGCTGGTCAATGGGAACATGGCCCGCGGGATGCCGTCGTGGTCCAAGCTCGGCGATCCGCAGATCTGGCAGGTGATCAGCTATTTGAAGTCGTTGAGTCAATAGGTCGGCCAGGAAACCGGGCGCACGAGCGCCGTGCGCCTTTCCAGGCAGCCGCAATCTTCCCGCGCGCATCACACTCTGCAAGGATCTCATCACCAGACAGCAACAAAGTGTTATTTTCGGTGTTGGGAGCGGTTAGTCCCTCACCACCCTCGGAACTTTATGCCATTCGTCGGGTACCGCTCCAAGCGTCGGTTGCTCTGGCTGGCCGGGCTGGCCGCCTGCGCGGTCCTGCTCGCCGCCCAGCAGCCATCCACCTATTCCGTTGAAGTCAAGGTGGTGAACGTCCTTACCACCGTGCGCGACAAGCACGGAAAGCTCATCAACAACCTGTCGCAGGAGGACTTTGTCCTCGATGAGGACGGACGCCCGCAGAGCATCAAGTACTTCAGCCGCGAGACCGATCTTCCGCTCACGCTGGGGTTGCTGGTGGATACCAGCCTGAGCCAGCGGCGAGTGCTCGAGCAGGAGCGCTCCGCCAGCGGCAGCTTCGTGGACAAGGTGCTGCGCGAAGACAAGGACAAAGCTTTCCTCATCCACTTCGATCGCGAAGTCGAACTGCTGCAAGACCTCACCTCCTCGCGCGAGAAGCTGCAGGCCGGCCTGCGCCTGCTGCAGATGTCGGCGCCCGACCAGGACCGTAGCAGCGGCGGCTCCGGTGGTGGCGGCGGCTCCGGCGGCGGCTATCCCAGCGGCGGACGCGGCTCAGGACGCGGCGGGTATTCCCACCATGGGGGCACGTTGCTCTACGATTCGGTCTATCTGGCTTCCGACGAGCTGATGCAGAAGCAGCACGGGCGCAAGGCGGTCATCGTTCTTACCGACGGCGTGGACCATGGCAGCAAGGTGAGCCTGGACCGCGCGATTGAATCGGCCCAGCGCGCCGACACCGTGGTGTACTCGATTCTGTTCGCCGACAAGGATGCCTACGGCAATAACGGAGGCTTTGGCAATGGAGGAGGCATGGGCGGCGGCCCTTGGTCACGCCGGGGAGGCGGTTATCCCCCTCCGCGCCAGCCGCAGCAGGACCACCCTGACGGCAAGAAAATACTGGAGCGCCTCTCCAGGGAGACCGGTGGGCGCATGTTCGAAGTATCGAAGAAGCAGACGATCGACCAGATCTACCAGCAGATCCAGGATGAACTGCGCAACCAGTACAACCTCGGCTACACTCCCGACCGCGCCGGTGACGGCTCGGAATACCACAAGATCCACGTGGTGACGAAGCAGAAAGACCTGGTGGTGCAGGCCAGGGACGGATACTACTCCCCCAGGCCCGCGCAGCCGAAAGCGGCAGAACGGCAGAACTAGCCGCGGTTCACCCTGCTGCTGCGCTTCTATTGCACGCCCTGGGCGTTCACATAGGCGGAATAGGAGCGATCGGTCCGCAGGATGTGCTCCGCCAGCCAATCCTTGAGGAATTGGAGAACCGCGACGGAAGTTGTGTTCCGGCCGGCTTTCAGATCCTCTTCGAACTCGTGCACCCGGGCGACGTATTTCTGATGTTCAGCATGGTGCTCGGCGAGTCCGGGAAAGTTCGATTTCCGCAGCAACTCCTCTTCGGCTCGGAAGTGGGTCACGGTGTAGAGAGCGAGCCGGCGCAAGGTGTCCTGAACGATGGTCTGGCCCTTTCCCTCCCGCATCGCCTCGTGGAGTTCATTGATCAGCGCAAACAGCTTCTGATGCTGCTCGTCGATTCTTTTGACCCTTACGCTGTAAGTTTGGTCCCAGGTGATCAAAGCCATTTTCGTGCTCCCCTACCGCACGCCGTGTGCGGTCAGATGGGCAACGTAGGAGCCATCCGTCCGTTTGATGTGCTCCGTCAGCCAGTCCTTGAGAAATCCCAGAACACTGATGGAACTCGCATTCCTGCCGGCTTTCAAATCCTCTGCGAACTGGTTCACTTTGGCGACATATTTCTGATGTTCCGCTTCGTGCGCGACGAGTCCGGGATAGCCCGCCTTCCGCAGCAACTCCTCTTCCGCCCGAAAGTGGGTCGCGGTGTAGGCAGCGAGTTCGTGCACGGTGTTCTGCACCAACTCCTGGCCCTTGCCCTGCCGCATCGCCTCATGGAGTGAGTTGATGAGCGAGAACAGTTTCTGATGCTGTTCGTCAAGCCTTCTGACGCTCACGCTGTAAGATTGGTCCCAGGTTACAAGAGCCATTGTGGTCTCCTCCTCTAGTTGTTCTTGATCGGGGCTGTGGACAACTCCCGGAGATTTATCGGCACGACCGCCGGAAGAAGTGAACGCCAGCCGGCTACTGCACGCCCTGCGCATTCAGATAGGCAGCGTAGGAACGATCCGTCCGCAGGATGTGCTCCGCCAGCCAGGTCTTGATGAATCCCAGAATGGCGATGGGACTTGCGTTCCGGCCGGCCTTCAGCTCCCCGATGAACTGGTTCACCTTTTCGATAAACTTCTGATGCTCAGCCTGGTGCGCGGCGAATCCCGGAAAGTTAGTTTTCCGCAGCAACTCCTCTTCGGCCCGAAAGTGAGTCACGGTGTACGTAGCAAGCTCGTGCAACGTGTCATCGACCAGGGCCTGGCCTTTGCCCTGCCGCATCGCCTCGTGGAGTGTGTTGAGCAGCGAAAACAGTTTCTGATGCTGCTCGTCCAGTTTCTTGACGCTCACGCTGTAAGATTGATCCCAAGTTACCAAAGCCATATAAGTGCTCTCCTCCAAATCGCTCTGATCTGCGATGCAGTCTGCTGCGGAGGATTTATCGGCACGCCGGATGGAAAACTTGAGCGTCAGGGCGGTATGGCTGTTGCCAATCGGGTCTGCGCTTCCGCGACTGCGTTGACCAGCCCGCTACGCCTGCCTACAATGTGCGATGTCGTAAAGCCCCATCCTGACGCCACCGATGGTTCGAAAACCCCGTCCAGCAACGCTTCCGCACGCCTCCGGGAAGCCGCTGATCAGCGAGAAGGCGGAGCGCTTCACCGAGTCGGTGATCCGCGACATGACGCGGCAGGCGCACCTCTACGGGGCCATCAACCTGGCGCAGGGATTCCCCGACTTCCCGGCTCCGGCGGAGATCAAGCGTGCGGCGCAGGAGGCCATCGCCGCGGATGTCAATCAGTACGCCATCACCTGGGGCGCCAAGTCGCTGCGCCACGCCATCGCGGCCAAGATGAAAAAGTGGCAGGGTCTGGAGATCGACCCCGAAGCCGAGATCACGGTCTGCTGCGGTTCGACCGAGGCCATGATCGCGTCGCTGCTGGCCATCACCAATGCCGGCGATGAAATCGTCGTCTTCGAGCCGTTCTATGAGAACTACGGCCCGGACGCCATTCTTTCGGGCGCTCGCCCGCGGTTCGTCACGCTGCATCCGCCCGCGGACCCGGCAGAAGAATGGCGTTTCGACGAGCGCGAACTGCGGGCGGCCTTCGGTCCTCGGACCAAGGCCATCATTCTGAACACGCCGAACAACCCCACCGGCAAGGTCTTCACCCGCGCGGAACTGGAATTCATCCGCGAGCTGTGCGTGGAATTCGGCGCGCTGGCCATCACCGACGAAATCTACGAGCACATCCTCTACGACGGCGCGCGGCACCTTTCCATGGCCACGCTCCACGGCATGCGCGAGCGCACCATCACCATCAACGGCATGTCCAAGACCTACAGCGTGACCGGCTGGCGGGTGGGCTGGGCGGTGGCCACGCCGGTGCTGACCAATGCCATCCGCAAGGTGCATGACTTCCTGACCGTGGGCGCGCCGGCGCCGTTGCAGGAGGCGGGCGCGACCGCGCTGAGCCTGCCGGATAGTTATTACGAAGGGCTTGCGACAGCGTATCGCGCGCGCCGCGACCGGTTGTTGCCGGCGCTGCGCCAGGCAGGGTTCAAGACCTTCGTCCCGCGCGGCGCGTACTACATCATGACCGACATCGGTGGGTTCGACTTTCCCGATGACGTGAGCTTCGCGCAGCACCTGGTGAAGGATATTGGCGTGGCCGCGGTGCCGGGGTCCAGTTTCTACAGCCGTCCGGAGTTGGGCGCGCGCCAGGCGCGCTTCGCCTTCTGCAAAACCGACGCTACGCTGGACGAAGCCGCACGGCGGCTGCGCCAGGTAAAAAAGGCCTGACTCGGGAAATGCTCTAGGCTTTGTGGCTGGATGCGGAAGCGGCTTCGGACGGACCTACGCCGGCGACCGGCTTGGCGGGTGAGGCTTCTCCCGGACGGGGCACCTTGACGCCCTGCAGCAGGCGGTGATGGATGCAGTACAGCGCCAGCTCCAGGCGGTCGGAGACGCCGAGCTTGTCGTACACCTTGCGCAGATAATTCTTCACCACCTGCTCGGTGGTGCCGACCTCGGTGGCGATCTCCTTGTTCTTCATGCCCTGGGTGACGCAGGCCACGATGAGCAGTTCCTTGTCGGTCAGGCGTCCCTTGGGCTTGGCAGCGCTGGGATGGGAGGTCTGGGTACGGTAGGCCTCGATGACCCAGTTGACGCCCTGGTTGTCCAGCCAGGTCTCGCCTTCGGCCACCTTGCGCACGCACTTGATGAGCAGCTCCGGGGCCACGGAGCGCTTGATGATGCCACGCACGCCGCGCCGCAAGTATTCCACCGTGTCGTCCTCGTCCGACTCGCCGGCGATGATGATCAGCTTGGCGTTGGGGACGCGCTTCTGGACCTCGGCCACCGCCCCAGCGGGATTGGGCGACATGGCGGATTCCATGAGCACAACGTCGGGCTCGAAACGGCTGGCGGCCGCCAGCGTTTGCCCCAGGCTTTCCGCCTGAGCCACCACCCGCAGGTCATCTTCCAGCGCGAAGATCTTGCGAATGCCAACGCGGTAAATAGCCTGGCTGTCGGCAATCAGGATCTTGATGGGATTGGGGCTGGAGGCTGTCGCCTGAACCGGCGCGGCCGGTTTCTCCGGCTGCTGGTTATTCCCTGGCTTGGCTGGTTCGTTCCCCATTGTGACTTACGCCCGCCTTACGACCGGCTCGTTCCCCCTCAGGCACGCTCGAAACGGTACTCGTCGATCACGGCTGCCACGGCGCGCCGCGAACCTTCATCGGAGCAGCGCACCACCCGCCCCACACACTGCACGTTCACGTCATTGGGAGTGCCCAGGACCGCGGCCGGCAACGAGATGTTGAACTCGATGCGCGAGCCCACCGTCATGGGCGTATCCATATAAAACAGCACCCCGCCGGCGGAGATGTCCTTGGTTTCCGCCGCCAACTGGGCCGCTTCGTCCGCCCGCACCTCCACCGGCAGCTTAATGGGAAAACGCGTCGAACTCCGCAGATCTTCCGCTCTATTCATGAATGCCCTTTAAAGACAATAATGATGGCTTAACTCATCTCTTTTACACCCGCAGCGCGGCTTTCGAGAAGTTACTTAAGGGTAACGCTATCTAGAATTTGGTTACCTCGGTAAAGTTGAAACCCTGCACCTTCATGGGCGGCACCACCATGTCGAACGACTCCTCGCCGCTGGCCCGCACCGGCGTGCCCATCTCATTGACGTTGCTCAGCATGTGGATGAGGCTCTGGTTAAAGCGGAAATTGCGCAACCCGTGGCGGAGCTTCCCCTCCTCGATCCAGAAGGTGCCGTCGCGCGTCATGCCGGTGAGAATCTTCTCGTAGGGATCGACCTCGCGGATATACCAGCAGCGCGTCACCAGGATGCCGCGCTCGGTCGAGGCAATCATCTCATCGACGGTGCGCCGCGAAGCCTCGGGACCGGCCTCGAACACGATGTTCATGGGAGCTTCGCCGATCTCGTTGGGCAGCGGGAACCCGTGGCCCGTGGGGCCGATGCGCCCGACCTTGGAGGCGTGTTCCGACTTCCTCATCTTCTCCGCGGTAGCGCGCGCATATACCAGGTTCCTGACCACGCCGTTCTCGATCAGCCGTACCTGGTGGCGATGGACACCTTCGCCGTCGAAGGGCGCGCCCGACTGCAGCGGGTGGTAGACGTCGTCGTTCACGGTGATGTTCTCACCGAACAGCTTCGTGCCCACGCGGTTGGTGAGGAATGATCGCTGGTCGAGGATGGCCAGCCCGCCAAAATCGAAGAACATGTAGCCCACCAGGTCGAGCACCGCGGCCGGCTCCAGGATCACCGTGTACTTGCCGGGCGGGACCTCGCGCGGCGAGGCGGAGTCGCGCGCCT
>Ga0209517_10007330_pt1 | contig 13257 bp, 5 predicted proteins | sample PeaSoiMetSII2010_FD_187695 | JGI IMG/M metagenome (GOLD analysis project Ga0209517, IMG submission 187695) | Peat soil microbial communities from Weissenstadt, Germany - SII-2010 (SPAdes) (version 2) | ecosystem: Environmental > Terrestrial > Soil > Wetlands > Peat | place: Germany: Weissenstadt...
TTCCGTTGATGGCGCTGGGACAGTATGTGAAGAAGCTGGGGCAGTAGGGAGGGCAGGCTTGTCTGCCGGTTCGGGACCAGGAAGAAAGCCGGAAGACGAGTGGTTGCGCAATCACTGGTGTCCGGCTATAAATAGTTAAAATCAAAAGATAACTGACTAAGGAAAACGTAGTGCCTCCCCGTCTCGGGGCCCCGGTAGGCGATTCTGCATAGAGGAATGGGACACTCCTTGGCCTTGGCGCCGGCAAGAAGGTACACAGATACAAAATTAAGCGCGCAAGAACCACCACATCATTCCGACTGCCGCAGAAATGATGTGTTTGAGAGGTTCTTTCTTTTTTGTTCAGTTTTTTGTGCGGGCCCGTAATAAGCGACGGCGGAGGGTGCGAATGAGACAAAGGATCTTGTTCATTTGCGGTTCGATGAATCAGACAACCCAAATGCACCAGATTTCCAAGCACCTTTCCGACTACGAGCATTCCTTCTCGCCTTACTACTGCGACGGCTTTGACGAGATTCTTAGAAAACTCGGTTTGATCGAGTTCACGATTGCAGGCAATAAGGTGGTGGGACGCTGCCGGACGTATCTGCAGAATAATGGTCTTCTCATCGACTACCGGGGAAATAATCGGCCCTACGACCTGGTGGTTACCTGTTCGGATGTATACCTCCAGAAGAACATTCGAGACGACAGGATCGTACTGGTTCAAGAGGGTATTACCGACCCGGAATCCATTATGTTTCATCTAGTCAAGCACTTACGATTCCTTCCTCGATGGCTGGGGGGCACGGCGACGACCGGTCTCAGCGATGCATACCGGGCTTTCTGTGTCGCAAGCGATGGATATCGCGATTTTTTCATACGAAAAGGCGTGCGTCCCGAGAAAATCGTCGTTACGGGAATACCCAATTTCGATGACTGCCGGCGATATTGCACTAACGACTTTCCCTACAGGCACTACGTGCTGGCCTGCACGTCGCCGCTGAGGGAGTTATTCCGGCGCGACGACCGCGAGGCCTTCATACGAAGGGCTGTAGAGATCGCCGGGGGCCGGCAGCTTATATTCAAGCTTCACCCGATCGAAAATGTCGAGCGCGCCACCAGGGAAATCACGGCGCACGCTCCGGGCGCCATGGTGTTCGCGACTGGGAGTGCTGAAGAAATGATCGCTAACTGCGATGTTCTGCTCACTCGATTTTCGTCGACTGCCTTCGTCGGCGTTGCGCTCGGTAAGGAAACTTATTCGGACTTCGATATGGACGAATTGCGGCGGCTCATGCCCCTTCAGAACGGCTCGGCGGCTTTGAACATCGCCAATGTCTGCCGCCGGGTTCTCGAAGAGAAATGACGGCTTCGGCTACACATGTGGTGTGCAGATGCCCAATCCCGAACTCGAAACCTCTAACCTGACATTCTTGGCCGCAATCACCATGAGTGGTCGGGAATAGACGGTCCCTTCCTCCTTGACAGCCAGCCGGGTGAATGTTATCGGGAACAGGCCGGAAAGCAATTTCATATCATCTATCGCGGGAATGATAATTGAAGGCTTTGGTTACAGGAGCGACAGGATTTATCGGGAGCCACCTGGTGGATGCCCTCGTTCAACGAGGAGTCCAAGTAAGGTGCCTCGTTCGGGATAAGATGCATTTAGGGTGGGTGAAGGACGCCCCCGTTGAGTTTGTAGTGGGAAATTGCCATGAGAGAAATTCTCTAAGAGAAGGTGTGAAAGGCGTCGATCAGGTGTTTCATCTTGCGGGTGCGATAGCGGCCGTTAAAGAAAAAAACTATTTCGAAGTGAATGCCCTTGGTACTGAGAACCTTGTCCACGCCTGCATCGAAAACAATACCCATCTCACAAAATTCATATATCTCTCGAGCCAGGCAGCAGCAGGTCCATGCCGGAACGGTGGGAAGAAAAAGGAATCCGACCCCTGCCACCCGGTCTCTCCCTATGGGAAAAGCAAATTGCTGGGGGAGCAATTAGCCCTGTCCCACTCTCAGGAGATTCCTCTCCTCATCCTGCGGCCTTGTGCCGTCTATGGGCCCAGGGATAAAGGCTTTTATGCACTTTTGAAGTGGCTCTCGAAGGGCGTCAAGCCCTATCTCTCCGGCCATGAGCAACACATCAGCATGTGCTATGTTCAGGACCTTGTCCGAGCGATCCTGTTGGCTGCTGAGACCCCGACAGAGAACGGGGAAATATTTTTTCTGTCTGATGGTCAAGACTACCGGATGGAGGAAATTGGTGATATCTTCGCGCAAGCGATGGAAATACGTGCTCTGAAGCTCCGCATTCCCAAGCAGTTGCTGTTCGGCATGGCCTTTTTTTCAGAATGTTTCTCCAGAGTCTCCGGCAAGCCTTCCATCATGAGCAGAGGCAAGGTAGAGGAAATGATCCGGAAGAATTGGCTCTGCGACATTACAAAGGCCAGGGCTTTATTGGGTTTCGAGCCCCGGATTTCTCTTGTCCGGGGAGCTGAACTAACCGTCGCCTGGTACAAAAAAGAAAATTGGCTGTAGCGATATTTTCGGAATGTTTCGGTAATAACCTCTAAAAAAGGGCAATCATGGCCGGCATTGAGATCATTACTGCGGAAAGAAGATCGGAGATCAAGGACTTTATTGACCTGCCGTGGAAAATCTATGCCGAGGACCCCAAATGGGTCCCCCCGCTCAAGAAAGAGGTTCGCCGGCTACTCGATCCAAGCTTACACCCTTTCTGGGAGTTTTCCGAGCGCGTTCTCTTTCTGGCCCGACGCGGCTCGGAGACTGTGGGGAGGATCGCGGGCATCATAGATCGCCATCATAACGAGTTCCACGGCGAACAAATGGGCGGTTGGGGATTCTTCGAATGTGCTGACGATCAGGAAGCAGCGGCGTCCCTCTTCTCCTCCGTGGAGACGTGGGTCCGCCGGAAAGGGATGACCTTCCTGAGAGGCCCGCTCAACCCATCCATCAATTACGAGGTGGGCTTGCTCATTGAGAGGTTTGATTTTCCGCCTGCTTTGATGATGACTTACAATCCTTCTTACTACCCGAGGTTGGTCGAATCGTGCGGTTTCAGCAAAGAGAAGGACCTTTTTTCCTTCCGGGTGGATGGGGCTTACCGGCTTCCCGAGTGGATGGATAAATTTGCCGAACGGATGGCCCAGAAGAAAGGCATCCGCATCCGGAGTTTTCGGCTAAAGGACCCGGTCCCTGAGCTTGCTCTGGTCAGGGAGATATATAACGACTGCTGGTCCGGCAACTGGGGTTACGTCCCCTTGAGCGATAATGAGACTATGGAGATGGGAAAGAGCATGGTGAAAATCGGGGACCCGGACCTGGCTTTCTTCATCTACTATGAGGATGAACCCGCAGGGATCTGCGTGGCCTTGCCCGATATCAACCCTTTGCTCAAGCGTCTCAACGGGCGCATCGGCCTGCAGGGTTTGCTGAAGGTCCTCTTGTATCGGCGGGAGATAACCGGATTGCGGGGTTTGCTCTTCGGGACCAAGGTGAAGTATAGGCAACTGGGAATCCCCATGCTGGCCTTACGGCATATATTTGAGCTTGTGAGGGCGAAAGGAAAATATCACTATATGGAACTGGGTTGGACCCTGGAGGACAACGAGTCGATCAACTTCCTGATAGAGGATGGCGGTGGGAAACTACACAATAAATATCGCATATTTAGGAAGTCTTTATAACTACTGAAGACGAGAGTATCGCGTTGAAACGGGGGACTGGACATAATGACTGAAAATCAGGTTCCAATCATTGCTTTTGTCTGGCGGCCTGAGGATATGATCACGGTTGTGACCCAAATGGCGCATCGAACGGGGAGCAGGGCCATCTTCGATTTTTCCATGATGGGGGTGGATGCGTTCCTTTCTTTCTTACGAAAAGCAGATCCTGCCGGCCAGGTCAGGGATATCAAGATTTCTGCCCCTGCATCGATGGACCCGTCTTTGGGTCAGTCGTTGAAAGGGACAGGGGTCCAAAACATCTGGGTCGAATGCCATCCCCAGTTTTTCCAGGGGGACCCTTCAGCCTTTCTGCAGAGATTGAAGGATTTGTCGGAAGACTACCGTTGTTTCCCAATCATCGGGGACCTGAAACTCCTGGCGGCTTTTTTGACAGATAGTTCCGGAATCGGGCGCATCGTCCTAAAAGGATGCGAGGCATCCGGGTTCGTGAGCGGTGAGACGACCCTGGCTCTATATTCAGCGGTCAAGGAAATGCTGCGCAACGGTTCGAAGTCGAGGGACATTCTAATCTGGGGAAGCGTCTGCACTCCTGAGGCGGCGGCGGCACTACTTTCCACCGGGGCCACGGGGATGGTCTTCGAGAGCGTCCATTGGCTGACAGACCTGGTTGCCGTCGACGATCTCCAACGCCAGCGGCTCTCCAACCTCCGCCTGGACTCCACCGATCTGGTCGGCCTCGACTTGCAGGTCCCTTGCCGCCTTTTCAACAAGGGAAACTCTCTCGCGTTCAAAGAGATCAAGAAGTTCGAGCACTCGCTGTGCGGCGCGGAGATCACTGAGGAAAGCCGCCGTTCCTTCGCTGCCCGAGTGAGTGGTGGGGTCCTCCACCCTCTTGAGAGCCATTTCACCTCGGACGAGGCCATCCCTCTGGGTGTGGAGGCCGCCTTTGCTGCATCCTTTGTCGAGCGCTTTGGGACGGGGACCGAGCAGGCCGTTAAGTCCTTCATGGGCGAGATTCGCAACTTATGCAGTCTGGCTGAGGTGAAAAAGGATTGTTTTTTGGACAGCCCTATAGCCGTAGAGATGGGAGTCCAATATCCCTTTATTCAGGGGGGTATGTCCTGTATTACGGATGTCCCTGAGTTTGCCTCAAGGGTTGCCGAGGCCGGTGGAGTACCTACTATCGCCCTTGGCCTGATGGACCCGGAGACCCTTGATCGGAGGTTGGGACGCCTGCCGGAGATCATGAGAGGACGCCCTTATGCAGTGAATATCGTTTCTCTGGCGGAGAACCCTTTCCGGGAGACCCATCTGGCATGGATAAAGCAGCACAAGCCCCGTTTTGCGGTGATCGCAGGAGGAGATCTCTCACCTTTAGGAGAACTGATAGAATGCGGTTTGGAGGTCATATATATCGCCCCTGATGAGGCCCTTTTGAGCCTCGCCCTTGAAGCCGGCGTCCGTTACGTGATCTGCGAGGGATATGAGGCCGGCGGGCACGTGGGGCGCCATAGCACACTAACCCTTGCTCAAAGGGTGTTGGATCTGAAACGGCTGAAGCCATCCCTGTTCCAAAATCGCCGCATTGTTCTTGCCGGTGGAATCTTCAATCGGGAGACCGCATTCATAGCCGCTATGCTCGGAGCGGATGCCATCCAGATGGGCACCGCGTATCTGGCCACCAGGGAGATCGTTGAGACGTGCGCACTGACGGAGCTCTATCAGCGTATGATCCTGGAATCGTCTCCGGGCGGAACGGTCGTTTCAGGCAAGGAAACCGGACTGCGGGTGCGATCCTTGAGGACCCCGAGAACGGATGCTGTTTTATCCCTGGAGAGGGAGTTTGCAGCGGGTGAGCAAGACGAGCATTCCTTCCGCACGAAAATAGAAGAGATGACAGCGGGGAGCCTGTTCGCTGCGGCCCGAGGTATCGACAGACCGTGCGGGGCGCTCCTGGACGAGCGGACCTGCCTGGAACGCGGGCAATTCATGAGTGGGGCCTGTGCCGGCCTTATCAGTAAGGTCCTGGATCTGCCGTCCTTACATCGCGAGCTTGCCGAAGGTCCTCTTTTGCTGCATCAGCCATTTGAGGGACCCATGGAGAGAATAGTGGCGCCTTCACCCGGCGCTTCGCACCCCATAAAGACCCCATCAGGATGGATTGGCCATGGACTGGAGCAGGTAGCGCCGCATAGAGACGCCCATGAAAGGGTTGCCATCACTGGGATGGGTATTCTCAGTGCCTTGGGGAACAGTCCGGAAGAGGTCTGGGCTGCAAGCCTGGCGATGAAAAGCGGGATCACCCTGGTCCCGTCTTCCCGGTGGGATCACGAGCGTTTTTACGATCCCCGTCCGTTCGTTACGGGCAAGACTTACTGCAAGGTGGGCGCCTTCCTGGACTTTCATATCTCCCGCAATGACATCGGGGTCCCCCCACATGATTTTAGATCCATGACCGAAGCCACGAAGATCACCATGTGGCTGGCGGAGAGAGCCATTCGGGCGTCGGGCATCCTGGAGTCGAGCATCCCACGGGAGCGAATCGGGGTCCTCATCTCCCAGAACTCGGGAGAAGCGGCGACGACTCTGACCGATTTGATCATAACCGGGTACTATAACGACATCCTTGCGGATATCAACAGGGCACTTCAACTCAGTCCGGATCAGGTGAGCGCCGTCGAACGCGAGATGAAATCCGGACGGTTGGCCACGGACGATACCACACTCCTGGGCAGGCTCAGTTCTGCAGCGGCCGGCTTCATTTGCAACCGGTATGGGTTCATGGGCCCAAGTCATTCTGTTTCCGCAGCCTGCGCGACCTCACTGGTCGCACTTCACAGCGCCATTCAGATGGTCCGAACCGGCATCATCGATGCAGCCATCGTAGGAGGGGGCGAGGATAATCTCAGGCACATACATTTTCTCGAATTTTCAGCCCTGGGCGCTCTTTTCGGGCTGTCCGGGCAGGAAAGGCCCGCTCACGAAACTTCCCGCCCCTTCGATGCCGAAAGAGACGGGATGGTCCTGGGCGAAGGCGGGGCGATAATTGTCATCGAGCGGGAAAGTTCAGCCCGTGCAAGGGGGGCGCCTGTACACGCAGTTATCACGGGCATGGGAGCGAGCAACAACCATCTGGGAATGGTGGAGTCCTCCAGTGTCACGCAGGAGATCGCCATCCGCGCCTCTTTACAAGGGACACCCTATGGGCCGGATGCTGTGGACCTGGTGGAATGCCATGCGACGAGCACCCGGCAAGGTGACGTAGAGGAGGTCCGCGCCCTGAAGTCCTTCTTCAATTCCTCCAGGCGCACGGTCCTTACTTCATTCAAATCCCAGATCGGACACACTCTCGGCGCCTCGGGCCTCATCAGCCTTATTCGAGGAATTATGGCCATGAAGGCGGGGGTTTTCCCCCCCACCCTCAATTATATAAATCCAGACCCGGAAATCGACCTGGATGGATCGGGGCTCTACATCGCCCCCGAGCCGCTTGACTGGGAGTGCGGGGCAGGCCGGCCAAGAAGGATTCAGGTCAACGCTTTCGGGTTTGGAGGTACTAACTACGTGGTGCAGTTGGAGCAGGCAATGGATGAAACAGCTACTATCCTGGTATCTCCGGGCGGTGAGTCAGGTCTCGCCCGAGACAAGGGCAACGGCGCTTCGGGTTTCGGATTTCGGACTTCGGAGCTGAAGGAAGGGCCCGATTCTGCTGGAGAGGCAAGTGGCGGATTTCCTGAGATTCAGGGGGTATCTTTCTTCCGGGCCAAGATGGGCAGCCATGACTGCCGGATGGCTGTCGTGGCGGAATCCGAAGAAGAGGCGCTTACTGCTATCGACAGATCGCGTCACCTTACAGAGGGTGGGACCCTCACACCCAAGACCTTGAGGTCCCTGGCGCAGCAGGGGGTCTTTATGGGCGCTGAGGACCTGCCGGCGTCACCGCTGGCCCTGGTGTTTCCCGGGCAGGGCGCCCACTATGGAGGCATGGGGCGGGAGCTCTACGAGTCTTTTCCCGTCATCAGGGAGTGGATGGATCGGGCTGCGGCGGTGTCGGACTTCGACCTCCTTAACCTGTTGTTCCACGATCGAGAGGAGAATCTTCAGAAGACCAGGTGGCAGCAGCCGGCCCTGTTCGTCCTGGAATACGCCATGGCTCGATACCTCTTCTCTCTTGGCATCCACCCGGTGGCGATGGCCGGCCACAGTTTAGGCGAACTGACCGCCTTGTGCCTGGCCGGAGTCTATTCCCCGGAGGATGGGTTTCGAATCGTGAACATGCGAGCCCGCTGTATGGACAACGCCGGAAGCATGCACATGGACCCGGGTGTCATGGCGGCAGTGGACGCCCCCCTGGATCTGCTCAAAGAGTTGATTCAGGGACGGGAGGAAGATGTCCACATCAGCAATATCAATTCTCCGAGCCAGGTCGTTTTGAGCGGCAAGACCGATGCGGTCAAGAATTTTGGTGACAGACTAAAGGAGAAGGGATACAGGGCCACTCTTTTGCGTGTCAGCATGGCCTTCCACTCCCCTATCATGAGAGTCATCCATGATGAGCTCGAAGAGTTCATCGCCCCCATCCCGTTTCACTCTCCGCAGATTCCCGTCATATCCAATACCACCATGGCCCCGTATCCATCAGATCCAGGAGAGATCAGACGAATTCTGATGGCCCATCTGGAATCTCCCGTCCACTGGATGAATAACGTTCAGACTCTTTGGAACGACTACGGAGTCCGGACCTTCGTGGAGGTCGGCCCAGGCGATATATTGAGCAATCTCATCGCAGATACGCTCGCCGGCCCGGCATGCATCCAGACCTGCCTTCCCCTTGCAGAGAGCTTGACCTGCAAGACAGCCCTTGCTCAGCTTTTCGTACAAGGGCACCTGAAGGTTCAAAGGGAACCCCGATTTGTTTCTCTCACCGAAGTCGGAGGGGCGCCCGAATCTTACCGCTCATCCCCGGCGCCCACGTTACGACCCGTGGCGCCCCGGCATGCAGGGTCCAACCCAATGGGAGGGATCGTTCAAAGGGAAATCAACCGGTTCGTGCTGGAGACCTTCGGCCGATTCCTTAAGCCCGATATCCTGGAAGCCATCCGCCGGGAGGTCGATCCGGCATTCCAGGAAGACGATCTGGCATCAGTTATCCAATCCATGCTCGGTGGCCCCTGGCCCCCTGAAGGCCGGAGCGACCCTCCCGATGCTGTTGCTTTAAGGATCAATCGAGATTCGTATGGTCGTAGAATTTCTCCGGGCCCTCATGTAGACACGAGGGAAGCTGCCGGAAGCCCCCCTTTTATAGCGGAGGATTCAGGGGGATTTCCCGAGCCGGGCGATTCACCCGTATCGGTGGAGACTCCCGCCCCCGGGGAGACGCCCGAGACACTGGAACACATGGAGAGCCTTATTCGAATTATCATGGATGCTACCGGATTCGAAAGGGGCGAGATCCAACCGGATATGGATCTCAAAAGAGATCTCTCCATCCGCTCCAGTCGTCTACCGATCATCATGGACGCTGCGGAACGCCACTTCGGGATCACTATCGAATTGCAGGATTTTATCTATGTCCGCACCGTGAGGGACATCGCGCAGAAGATCTCCGAGATAGTCACCAGGGGGGAAGGCGCCGGGCCGCGACCGGCCGGCGAGGCTGTTGACCCCGGCGCAGTGCGGGATGAAAGCCTGAAGCCCTCAGAGGGTGAGGCGAGCCTGAAGCGGCTCGTATTCAGTCAGGTCCCTCTCGATCTGCCGGCTTCCATTCCTATCAAATTGGAGCCTGGTGAGTCAGTACTCCTTGTCTCACCGGATAGGGATGACCGCATTGCAGCGAGTGCAGGAGAGATCTTCCGCCTGGATCACGGGGTTGACATATTTCCTTTGCCGTGCTTGCAAGGGAGCGTCGGTCCAGGCGAAAATTGCCACGACATTCGAACTGCCGAAGGGGCCCTTGGGGCTTCCGATAGGATAGCGGGCCTGACGTCCCTGGTTGGTATGCTTATCGTTTTGCCCCAGGGTGTGCCGGAAAGTTTAAGCAGCATGGAGGATGTTTCGCGGCTTCTCAGGGGGCTCTTTATCCTCCTGAAAACTTTTCTGCAATCACCGGCCGGGAAATTCGTCGTGCTGATCCACTCCGGGGAAGATACCGGCACACCGGGCCGGCTGGCGGCGGAGGGGATGCTGGGACTATTTCTGAGCGCAGCGCTGGAATACCCGGCGGTCCAGTTTCGCACATTGGAAATAGGCAGTGACACCGATCTTCGCGCTGCCTTATGCGATGCTCTGGACAGAGGATACCCGACGGTGGAGATGGCCCATCGTGATGGAAGGGTCTTCACCTCGGAGGGACGCGTCGCCCCGTCTGTATTCAGCGATCCTGCAACTCTTGAACTGAGTCCTGGAGACGTCATAGTCATGTCCGGGGGCGCAACGGGGATCAGTGCCCATCTGGCGCGCAGTCTTGCGGCCTTTAAACCCCGTCTGGTCTTTCTGGGGAGGACGTCTCTCGATCCAGGCATGAATACAGTGAAACCCAGTCCCAAGCATCCGCCTTCGGGGTCTTTGGCTTTCGAAGACAGGGCCCTGGAGATTACCCGGACCCTGGAGGATCTACACTCCTTAGGGATCGAGGCATTCTACCATACCTGCGACGCCGCTGACACCGAGGCGGTCCGTGCCGTTATGGACGAAGTGGCAAAGCGTTATGGCAAGGTCCGCGGGATCGTCCACGGCGCGGGAGTCCTCAGGGACGGTTTCCTCAGCCAAATGACCCCGGGTGATTTTTCCATGGTCACGGACATCAAGTTTCTCGGGGCGTGGAATCTATTCCAGGCTGCCGAGAAAGCCGACTTAAGGTTTTTCGTGGGCCTTTCTTCGGTGGCCGCGATCCAGGGGAATCCTGGCCAAACCAACTACGCGGCAGCAAACCGGCTGATGTCTGCGCTGATAAGGACCCTCCGGCGGCCTAATGGGGCCATCCGGTTCAAAGCTTTGATGCTTGCCCCTGTCGAGGGGGCGGGCATGGCCGAGGACCCTGATGTGCGGGAGCTAATGAGGTTGAAAGGCGCGTCTTACATCCATGTAAATGAGATTGCAGGGCTTTTCTGCAGGGAGCTCTTCGTATCCCCGGCCGACGACGATTGGGTGATGTTCATGAGGACACTACCCTCCGTGAAGACTGCAAGGCTCAATGATATGGTCCAACCTTCGACCAATGGTGAACTGGATGGAGGCACCGCGTCCTTCAGGCCCGATGACTTTCCCATGATAGACAGGATCTCGAGCCTGGACATCCGCCGGGGACAACTTGAGGCCTTCAGGTCTTTTGCCCTGGAGAAGGACCTTTGGATCGAGGATCACAGGCCCTTGTCGTTCGTCAAGCACCCCATGGTCTCAGCCGCCATGTTTCTGGAGACATTCATGGAAGCCGCCCGGATACTGTATCCCTACTTGCAGGTGCGAGGCGTCCGCCAGGTGCGATTCCTGGACATGATCCAATGTCCTCCTGAGGTCCCGCGGCCTTCCAGTATCTCCTGCCGCCGGGCCGGCAACGGCCTTCCGGAGGTGTTGTGCGAGGTCTCTCTGGCGGCACAGCAGATCTCTCCCACAGGAAGATTGACAGATCTCTTCACGCCCCATTGCAAGGGTGAGGTCATTCTCGACGGCGGGGAAGGATATTTGGGGGAGGGTTTCCTGGATTTTCCCGTAAGGCTCGACGAACTGCAAACGCGCCCAAGGGCTCATGAAGAGATGCTTGAACGCTATGAGAAAAACAGCCGCTTCAAAGACAGGTATTGCGTGCTTGCGTCAGTTGACGGTACAGGACCGGGACTGGTTCGGGGACTCACAACTTACCGGCAGACAGGTGATTTCGCAAACCTGCGCAACGCGCAGTACCAATACTCTCCCTACCTTTTTGAGGCCCTTTTGCAGTTGACCGGCTTCTACTGCGAGGCAATGAAGATGATGGAGCAACGATCCCTGGTTCCGATGGAGATCGGGGAGATGCGGTTTTGCCGAAAATGCCGAGAGGGGGAACAAATTACCCTGGAGGCCCGGATGCGGACGCAGAACGAGCAAGGGCTCACCTGGGACGCGAGAGGACTTGACGATCAAGGCCGCACCATCATGCAGGTTTCCAATATGAGGATGCACTGGATTTCGGAGTAAACCTGCAGGGAACGCAGAGAACGCAGTTTGGGAAAGATTGGAGTGGATGTGGCAGAAGATTGTCAAGACATAACCGTCCATGCCGCGAGTTTCGATCATCGTGGGGGACCGGTTTTTTATGCATCCTTGCCATGTTCCACCGAAATCTTCAAAGGACATCGGACGAACGGGTCTGGAGATAAACACCGCCTGGTATCTCTCCTGTGGGATCACCTGGTGGAGATGGGAAGCCCTTTTTGGGAATGCTTTCATTCCTCCCGCAGAGATGATTTCCCCATTCGCGTGGTCCGCGGCCGGCTTGGGAGGCCACATCTCCTGTTGGGAGAATATCGTGGCCCGGCCGTCTCCTTCAGTGAAGGTGGAGGAAGCGTCTGGGCCGCCCTCTGCTGGGACCGGTCCGATATAGGCATCGATGTGGCGGGGACCGATGAATTCCAAAGCCAATACCCCTTTCACCGGGTGTTCAACGACCAGGAACTTCAACATGCCTTGAGATTGGCGGGTGGAGAATTGGGAAACGCATCGGCCCTGCTCTGGTCTATCAAGGAAGCCGCCGTCAAGGCTCTGGGATGCGCGTTCCACCTAGTGGACCCTCTGCAAATCAACGTCTGTCCATCGGTGGCAGGGGGAGACGGCGGATATACCTTTCCAGTGCGCTTATCAAGCAAGGCCCTGATGCGGTTTCCAACAGGCGCCGGCCGGTCCATATGGGTACGTTCGCTTCCTCGTGCTAAGATGTGGCTTTCCATCACCCTCTTGAATGAGCATCCTTGACAGGGGCGATGTGACCCAGATTCCTGATACATTGATCTATAGAGGCACAATGTCGATCCATGACGACGCAAGTTGAGCACGCAATCGAAGTCGAGAACCTGACAAAGTGTTACGGGAATCTGCCGGCCGTTAACGACATATCGTTCAACGTCAAGCGAGGCGAGGTTTTCGCGTTCCTGGGACCGAACGGCGCAGGCAAGACCACCACCGTAGAGATAGCCGACACGATCCGCAGGCCCACATCGGGGAAAGTGCGCATTCTCGGGATGGACGTCACGAATAGAAAGCGCGACATCGTCCCTCGCATCGGGGTCCTCCCCCAGGGGTTCAGTTCGTTCGACAGGATAACGGTCAGGGAGACGATGCAGTACTACTCGCGGCTTTTCTGTCGCAGGAACGCCGATATCGACGGGCTCTTAGAGATCGTTAACCTCAAGGACAAGGCCAAAGAGCAATACATGAAACTCTCCGGGGGCTTGAAGCAGCGCCTCGGAATCGCAATTGCGCTCGTAAACGACCCCGAGATCGTGTTCCTGGACGAGCCGACGACAGGTCTCGACCCACGCGCCAGGCGCGAGGTATGGGAAGTCATGCTGGGCCTTAAAAAGAAGGGAAAGACGGT
>Ga0209517_10007336_pt1 | contig 13250 bp, 11 predicted proteins | sample PeaSoiMetSII2010_FD_187695 | JGI IMG/M metagenome (GOLD analysis project Ga0209517, IMG submission 187695) | Peat soil microbial communities from Weissenstadt, Germany - SII-2010 (SPAdes) (version 2) | ecosystem: Environmental > Terrestrial > Soil > Wetlands > Peat | place: Germany...
TCAATAAGAGCGGCATGCGAACTCTCGACACGAGTCTGAGAAATTGACATTAAGCCCCTCCAGAAAGAAAACAATCGAATGACCACATTTACAGAACTGCCCCTGTCTGCTGCGTTGCAGCAGAAAATAGCGGCAGCTCAATTCATTACCCTCACACCCATCCAGGCACGCGCCATTTCTCCTGCCCTTGAAGGCAAGGACGTGATTGGCACCGCCCAAACCGGTACCGGCAAGACTCTCGCGTTCCTGATTCCGATCATCGAGATGCTGCGCGCTACACCATCCAAGAATGTCAGCGCCCTGGTCCTGTTGCCCACGCGTGAACTGGCCATGCAAGTTCACGAGCAGTACGAGCAACTGCGTGACAAAAACATGCCGAAGGCGGCGCTGGTGATCGGCGGCGTAGCGGAGAAGGCGCAGATCCACAGTCTCCGCTCCGGCTGCGAATTTGTAATCGCTACTCCGGGACGCTTGCAGGATTTCATCACCCGCAAGTTTGCGGATCTGCGTCACGTGAAGATACTCGTGCTCGATGAAGCCGACCGCATGCTGGATATGGGTTTTCTTCCGGCCATCCGGCGTATCCTGCAGATTCTTCCGCAGCGCCGGCAGACGCTGTGTTACTCCGCCACCATGGAGCAATCGGTGGCCGCGCTGGTGAACGACTATACGCGCGAGCCGGTGCGGATAGCGCTGGGCTCGGTTCTGAAGCCTGCGGAAAGCGTGCAACTCGAAGCCTATGAGGTGCGTCCGTCCGAGAAGCTGGACGTGCTCCGGCAGTTGCTCTATGAGGAAAAAGGGCAGACGCTGATCTTCACGCGTACCAAGCGTGGCGCGCAAAGGCTGGCCCAGGAACTCGCGCGGGATGGCTTCTCGGCCGCCATGATTCACGGCGATCGCACGCAGTCACAACGCAACGCCGCCTTGAGCGGATTTCAGGAAGGGCGCTACCAGGTCCTGGTAGCGACCGATGTCGCCTCCCGTGGCTTGCACGTGGATGACGTGGCGCACGTGATCAACTACGACCTGCCGAAGATGGCGGAAGACTTCATTCACCGCGTCGGGCGTACCGGACGGGCCGGCTTACTGGGCAGAGCCTCCACACTGGTCACAGGCGTGGAGGTTCTGGACCTTCGCAATATCGAGCGCACCTTGAAGCTGCGCATCGAACGCAAACAGGTGGATGTGTCGGCCAGCGAGCAGCCGAAGCGGTTTGTTCAAAACACCCTCGTATCCCGGACGTTAACGGCTTTGCCGGGCGAGGTATTCGTTTAGCAGTTAGTGGAGCGACGGGCGCCCTCGTGAGCCCTGAGCGCAGTCGAAGGGTCCCGCCCCGAGTGGAGACGCCCGGCGCCCACTTTTATTTTTTTATTACAATAGGTTGGGTTCGCCGGAGCCTTGCGCTCCGGCGAATCTCCCCAGGCCATTTAGTGACCGCTTGCCTTGGTGCCGTGCGGGATGGATAGCTCGTTAGAACTGGGTTCGTCGTCGTCGCTGCCGATGCCGAACAGCGCGGCCTGCTCTGCGGCGTGCTCACGCATCTCACGCATTTCTTCCGCCTCGTCCACCACGCCACCTTCCGGTTTTTCCTGCTTTCGTTGAGTCTTGCGCTCGTTCTTGTCCCGCTGTTTCTGTTGGCGCGCTTGTTCTTTCTGACGCTTGGTAAAAGTCGATCGGCCTCGTGGCATTCACAATACCCCCGTATCTCTAATTTCCATTATTATGGCTCGCTAGATGCGGCGTCTGTAGGGTTGGCCCAGCTTTTGTACCTGGAATAAACCAGAAGATTGCCGCATCCCTCGTTTGTTTCGAATCTTAATCATAGTATAACCTCGAACCGAGACGAGACGCACATCGAACCTGCCGCACGCTGACGGTTTGATCGCGCATGCGCAACGAAATGCTGAAAAAGGCTCCGGGAGCGCGTAGCGGCGTCCTCACCATGCTGCTTGCTCCGGTCGCGCTCTTGGTTGCCACCTTCGACGGCAACGTGTTACCATCGAACCCGTTACGAAAACGAGAAGAGACAGGAGTGCAACAGGTTAGTGTTAGCCAGAGAGCAAAAGCAATCCGTCGTTGACACGTATCGCACGCACGCTACCGATACCGGCAGCCCCGAAGTTCAAATCGCGCTGTTGAGCGAGCGCATTGGTCAGTTGACGGAGCACTTCAAAACGCACCAGAAAGATCACGGCTCGCGCCGCGGACTTCTCATGATGGTGAGCAGGCGTCGTGGCCTGCTCGACTACTTGAAGAAGTACGACTCGGAACGGTACAAAACCGTTATTACCAAGCTCGGCATCCGCAAATAACAGCGCGACCGGCTCCGTGTGGGGCCGGTTCCAGACTCCGAGAGCCTTAGCAAAGTGCGTTTCCCAACCGCGGCTTGGCATGTGCCTGTCCCACGCGAACTCCGTAGCCGCGCGCATGCCCTTCTGCCCTGCAAAGGATGATCTATGAAGCCTGAAGCCACAAAAGTTTCCGTCGAAATCGCAGGCGGAAAGCAGCTCTCCTTCGAAACCGGAAAACTTGCCAAGCAGGCCCACGGCGCCGTCGTCGTGCGCTTCGGCGAAAACGTTGTCCTCGCCACCGCAACCTCCAATCCCGAACCTCGCGAGGGCATCGACTTCTTTCCCCTCACCGTCGACTACCGCGAGTACACCTATGCCGGCGGACGCATCCCCGGCGGCTTTATCAAGCGCGAAGGGCGCATGAGCGAGCGTGAGGTTCTCACCTGCCGCCAGATTGACCGGCCGGTCCGTCCGATGTTCGCCGAAGGCTTCCGGTGCGAGACCCAGGTCATCGCCCTTGTCCTGTCCGCCGACACGGATAACGATCCCGATGTCTGCGGCATCAACGCCGCTTCGGCGGCTTTGACCATCTCCGATATTCCGTTCCTCGGCCCGCTCGGCGCCGTGCGCGTCGGCCTGGTGGAAGGCCGCTTCATCGCCAATCCCACCTACACCGAAATGCGTGACGGCCTGCTCAACATCATGGTCGTAGGCACCGCCGATGCGATTGTCATGATCGAGTCCGGCGCGAAGGAAGTAAAAGAAGAGACGGTGGTGGACGCGATCGAATTCGCGCACGTCGAGATCAAAAAGATCTGTGCCGCTATCAACGAGCTACGCAGCAAGGTCGGCAAGCCGAAGCGTCCGGTGACCCCGCCGGAATTCGACGAGGCTTACTTCAGCAGCCTGGAATCGAAGATTGGCAAGCAACTGGCGGATTGTCTTGACACCGAGATACATCCGAAATCCGAAAGCTACGAATTGGTTCGCTCTTTGGAGAAAGAACTGCTCGCGGCTCTGCCCGAAGACGATGAAGCAGGTATGGCCAAGCTGAAAGAGTATTACGAGGTGCTGCGGGAGCGAATTTTCCGCCGTCAGGTGATCAATGACAAGCGCCGTCCCGACGGGCGCGCCTTCGACCAGATTCGCGAAATCTGGATCGAAGCCGGTGTTCTGCCGCGCGCGCACGGCAGCGCAGTCTTCACGCGCGGCGAGACTCAGGCATTGGTCACCACCACGCTCGGCACCAGCGACGACATGCAGCGTCTCGAGGGCTTTGAAGGCGAAGCCAAGAAGCGTTTCATGCTGCACTACAATTTTCCGCCGTTCTCGGTAGGAGAAGTCGGCTTCATGCGCGGCGCCGGACGCCGAGAAATCGGCCACGGCGCACTAGCGGAGCGCGCCGTGTCGTCGGTGCTTCCGACCGAAGACAACTGGCCTTACGCCATGCGCGTCGTCTCCGACATTCTCGAGTCGAACGGATCGTCGTCGATGGCCACGATTTGCGGCGCCTCACTCTCCCTGATGGATGCGGGCGTGCCGTTGAAAGCGCCGGTGGCTGGGGTGGCGATGGGATTGGTTAAGGAAGGTGAGCAGTACGCCATCCTGACCGACATTGCGGGCGCGGAAGATCATTACGGCGACATGGATTTCAAGGTTGCCGGAACCAAAGATGGCATCACTGCGTTGCAGATGGATATTAAGGTTGCCGGAATCACTTCGCAGATCATGCGCGAAGCGCTGGCGCAAGCGCAGCGTGGGCGGCTGTTTATTCTCGGGAAGATGGACGAAATTATCACCGAAGCTCGTGTGAAGGTTTCGGCCTATGCGCCACGCATCTACACCCTGCAGATTCCGGTGGACAAGATTCGCGACGTGATTGGGCCCGGTGGCAAGATGATTCGCAGCATCATCGAGCAGACCGGCGTGAAGATCGATGTGGAAGATTCTGGCAAGGTCAACGTAGCTTCGAGCGATGAAGTCTCGGCGAACAAGGCTTTGCAGATTATCCGCGATCTGACGGCTTCGGCCGAGGTGGGGAAGACTTATCTCGGCAAGGTCAGCCGGCTGGCGGATTTCGGCGCGTTCGTCGAGATTCTGCCGGGCTTGGACGGGCTGCTGCACATCAGCGAAGTCGCCGAGCACAGAATCAAGGATGTTCGCGATGAACTGAAAGAAGGCGACCAGGTGCTGGTGAAAGTTCTGGCCGTCGAAGGCAACCGGATCAAGCTGTCTCGGAAGGCGATTCTAAAAGAGCAGCGCGCCAAAATGGGCGGCGCGCCTCCGCCTCCGGAAACAACGGACGAGGTAGCGGACGCGGCGCCTTTAGCGCCGCAGGCCGCGCCCACGGCAGTGATCGAAGGCGGCGCACAGTTCGATGCGGATGATGAGCCGAACTTCAACCGTGTGGATGGAGTAGTCGCGTCGGTAGAGGCGGCTGCCGCGCGTCCGGAAGGTACGCGTGAACCGCGCGGCGGTGGCGCTGGCGATCGCAATCGCCGGCGGCGCGGTCGCGGTCGCGGTCCGGGCGGCGGCCCGGGAGGTCACGGTGGTGGCCACTCCGGCGGCGGTGGCGGACGCGGAAGAAGGTAAGGATCGTGCAGAGACGGGGCTTGCCCCGTCTCGGACTGCCAGAAATTCTTGGTTCGCGCCGGTTCCGGGAAGGGCACGGCTTCACGGGTTGAGGAAGCACTCGCGCTTCGTATCAGGGTATGCCTTTAGGCATACCGCAACTTGCGGAAAATGGTTCCGGCTTTAGCCGCTGCTGGCAGCGGAGCAACTTTGATTCGAGCAGGTTTGGGGGAAGGGCACGGCGTCTAGCCGTGCCGCCCAGAGCCAATGAAGACGCGGGCGTTAGCCCCTGAGGGTGCGGCCCACACTTCGGATCGTGATGAGTGTCTGATTATCGTAAGAGTGGGCCGCAGCGATGCGGCCCTTTTTCTTTGGGATCGCTCAGGGAATCTCTGATTTAATCTCGGAACTCCACACCCTTGTCATCCCGAACGAAGTGAGGGATCTGCAGTTTGATGGCGTGGATGACTCGAGTCACTGCATATACTTCTTGACCGGACCATCGAACTCACAGAAGGAGGAACGTTACCCGTCACGATTGGGCAGGGGCTGCGGCTCGTTTGGGGAAGATGTTGCCGACGCGGCGGATTTCAGCGCCCACGGCTTTTAGTTTTTCTTCGATGTGCTCGTAGCCGCGGTCCAGGTGGTAGACACGGTCGATGATGGTCTCGCCGTCGGCGACCAGGGCGGCGAGCACGAGCGAAGCGGAGGCGCGCAGGTCCGAGGCGAGGACGGCGGCGGCGCTCAGCGGAGTGCCTCCTCGTACGATGGCACGGCGGCCTTCGATCTTGATGTTGGCGCCCATGCGAACCAATTCCTGCGCGTGCATGAAGCGGTTCTCGAAAATGTTTTCCGTGATGATCGACGTGCCTGCGGCCTGCGTGGTGAGCGCCATATATTGCGCCTGCATGTCGGTGGGGAAGCCGGGATATTCTTCGGTGTTCAGGTCGGCGGCTTCGAGCGGCTGATCGCCCATGACTCGGACGGAGTCGGCTTTCACCGAAGTCTTCACGCCGGTTTCCGCGAGCTTCTGCAGGATGGCGGTGAGGTGCGCCGGATCGCATCCGGCGATGTTGACGTCCCCGCCGGTGAGGGCTCCGGCGACGATAAAGGTTCCGGCTTCGATGCGGTCGGGGATGATGCGGTGCCGGGCGCCGTGGAGCTTGGCGACTCCCTTTACACGGATCGTGGATGTGCCGGCGCCATGGATCTGGGCGCCCATGGCGTTGAGCAGCGCCGCGAGGTCCGCGACTTCCGGTTCACGGGCGCAGTTCTGCATGATGGTCTCGCCCTCGGCAAGCGTGGCTGCCATCAGCAGGTCTTCGGTGCCGGTGACGGTAATTCTGTCGAAGACAATTTCGGCGCCGCGGAGGCGGTCGGTGACGGCCTCGACGTAGCCGTGCTCCTGCGTGATTTTGGCGCCCAGACGTTCCAGACCCTTGATGTGAAGATCGATGGGGCGGGCACCGATGGCGCAGCCGCCGGGCAGCGAGACGCGAGCGCGGCCACAGCGGGCTATGAGCGGCCCCAGGACTAGCGTGGAGGACCGCATCGTCTTGACCAGTTCATAAGACGCTTCGGGAGCGGCGAGCGTGCGCGCGCAAATCGTCGTGCGGTGATGGGCGCGTCCGTAGCCGAGTTCGACTTCGGCGCCCATTTCGGCGAGGAGCTTGCGCGTGGTCTCGATGTCGCGCACCTGCGGGATGTTTTCGAGAATCACCGGTTCGTCGGTGAGCAACGCTGCCGCCATGCAAGGGAGCGCGGCGTTCTTCGCACCGCTGATTCGAACCGTCCCCAGCAGGGGATTACCGCCGCGGATCACGAGCTTATCCATAGGGTGCGCTTTCGGAAATCAGGATCGTTTTCATTCTAACTATGATTGAGGGATGTCTGCGCTACAAATCCGACCGGAGCTCCGAATCGAGCGCTTTTCCCCTGTGAAACTCTGTGCCCCCTGTGGTTACGCCTTTTCGCCGCTACAATCTAAACTCCGATCCACGCTTTGCCATCGCTATCGCTTTGCGCACTTGGCCATGCGATTCTCTCAGCGCAGCGATCGCAGCGGCGCGGCTGACCCCAGCCTTGGCCATCACCAGGGCTACGGGGACGCGACCTCCGGCGGCGGCGAAGAGTTTGCGCGCTGCTCGGTGGCCGAGTCCGGCGGCTTTTTCCAGGATGCCCACTCCGCGCTCGACCAACTTTTCGTTCTTGGGGCTGACGTTGACCATCAGGTTGCCGTAGACGTAGCCGAGGCGAGTCATCGCGCCGGTCGTGAGCGTGTTCAGGATCATCTTCTGCGCGGTGCCGGCCTTCATGCGGGTTGAGCCAGCGACGACTTCCGCACCAACGTCCGCGACGATGGTGACGTAGGCGGCTTTGCCGAGCGGGGATTTCGGGTTGCAGACGACGGCAACGGTTTTTGCGCCGTGAGCGCGCGCATATTTGATGGCGGCGATGGTGAACGGAGTGCGTCCGCTGGCGGCGATGCCCACGACGACATCTCTTCGTGTTGGCTTCTTCTTCGCGATGGCTTTGCGGCCTAGCTCGCGGGAGTCTTCGTCGGCTTCCACCGCCGCGCCCAGCGCTTTTGGGCCGCCGGCGATGATGAATTGGACCATGCGCGGGCCAACGTCAAAGGTGGGCGGACATTCGACGGCGTCGAGGGCAGCGATGCGTCCGCTAGTGCCGGTGCCTACGTAGATGAGTCGCCCGCCCTGGGAGAGCGCTGAGGCGATCAGGTCGATCGCTCGCGCGATCTGCGGCAGAGTACGTTTCACGGCGGCGGCGACCTTGGCGTCTTCACGATTGATAATGCACGCGATTTCGAGTGCGGACTTGCGATCGAGATCGGCGGAGGCGGAGTTTGTTTTCTCGGTACCGAGGCGGCGGAGTTCTGCGCTCGTTGTTTTGTGTTTCAAGCGTTCTTCCCCAAGGCTTCCATCACCGCGTCGTAAAACGCTGGGCGTACCTGTTTGATTGCCTGGTTCTGGCAGTCAGGCCAGGTACGGTTGGTCAGCAACGTGATCGAGAGTTGACGCTCGCGATCGATCCACAGGGATGTGCCGGTGTAACCGAGGTGTCCGAAGGAACGGGACGAGAAGTATTTTCCGGACTGCGAGGGCGCCGAGGGCGTGTCCCAGCCCAGCGCTCTTGAAGTGCCTTCGGGTGCGAATTCTCGGCGCGAAAAGAGTTCGACGGTTGAGGAGCGGAGGATGGGGAATCCGCCGTTGAGCATGGCGTGGGCGAAGATAGCTAGATCTTCGGCGGTGGAGAACAGGCCGGCATGTCCGGCAATGCCGCCGAGGACGCTCGCGTTTTCGTCCTGCACTTCGCCTTGGATGATGCGGTGGCGGAAGCTGCGATCATCGGCGGTTGGCGGGATGGAATCCTTCAAGGCGGGCGCGGGGTTGAAGGTCGTGTGCGTCATGCCGAGCGGACCGAAGATTTCGCGCTGGCAGAACACGTCGAGAGATTCGTCGGCGAGGTGTTCGAGGACGACGCCGAGAATGATGAAGCCGATGTCGCTGTATTCGGCGCGCGCTCCGGGGGCGGCGGTGAGTCGTATGGTGAAGGCGGATTGCAGAAGGTCTTCACGATCCTTGGCTCGCAGGAAAAGCTTTTCGTAAGCGGGCAGGCCGGAACTGTGCGCGAGCAGCATGCGAAGAGTGATTTCGCGGCGGCGAGGGTCATTTTCGGCGAATCGGTCGGTGAATTGACCGGCGAATTCGGGGACGATGGCGGTGACGGGGGCTTCGAGATCGAGCAGGCCGCGTTCGTAGAGGATCATGGCCATGGCAGTCGTGGCGAGGACTTTGGTGAGCGAAGCGAGATCGAAGATGCTCACGGTGGTGACTTCGGGCGAAGCCGGATCGTAGGTGAAGCGGCCGAGGGCTTTGTGGGCGACGAGTTCTCCGCGGAAGGTGACCGCGAGCGAGCAGGCGGGGAAAGCGCGGACGGCGATGGCGCTTTCCAGGATGGTTAAGGCGGCGCGGAACCGCTCATCCTGCGCGACGACATTGCGCACGAGGAAAGAAAAACCAGACTCTCGATTCGGCAGCGTCAGGTCCAAGGGTGTTTTGTGAACTGATGGGGTTATAGCAAAGGCGGCGGGTGGACGCAAACGGGGGTTACTCCGAGGGCATCGTTGATACGGTTGAGAGTTGAGCCGCATCTCCGGGGTCATGTAGAGTCACAGCAGACGTGAAACACTTGCCGAAAAATCTGCTGTTCTTCGCCCTTCTGTTTTCTGCCGCCGCTTTCTCCGAGACTGCGCTTGATTCGCGCCTCGCCGTTCTAGACCCCATCATCAACGACGCCATTGCCCAGCAGCAGATTCCGGGTGCTGTCCTTATCGTCGGCCATGACGGGCAAGTGGTGTATCGCAAGGCTTACGGCAGCCGCGCGATTGAACCTCGGCGGGAGGCGATGACCCTCGATACGGTGTTCGATTGCGCGTCGCTGACCAAGGTCGTCGCAACTACTACGGCAATCATGCAGCTTTGGGAGCAGGGAAAGCTTCGGATGAACGATCCGGTGGCGAAGTACCTTCCTGAGTTTGGGCAGAACGGGAAGCAGGATATTACGATCCGGCAGTTGCTGGTGCACTACTCGGGGCTCGGTCCCGATCTGGATTTGACGAAAGTGTGGGAAGGGAAGGAGACGGCGTATCGGATGGCGTATGAGGGGGCTCCAGAGCGGCCTCCGGGAGCGGCGTTTGTTTATAGCGATATCAACTTCGTCGTACTGGGAGCGCTGGTGGAGCGACTCTCGGGCGAGTCGCTCGATGAGTATGTTTCGAAGCATATTTTTGCGCCGCTTGACATGAAGGAGACGCGATTCGTTCCTCCGCATTCGTGGGAGCCTCGCATTGCCCCAACCGAAGAGGACGAGAACCATCACTTGCTGCGCGGCGTGGTGCATGATCCTACGGCTCGGCGGATGGGCGGCGTGGCGGGGCACGCGGGAATATTTTCTACCGCCGACGACATCGCGGTTTTTGCGCAGGCTTTGCTCGATGGCGGGCGAGGCGTGCTGACTCCGGCGACGATTGCGAAGATGACCGCGCCGCAGCAGCCGGTGAATGGAACGGCGCTGCGCGGGTTTGGGTGGGATATTGATTCTCCTTTTTCCACCAATCGCGGAGAACTGCTGCCAGTGGGCGGTTACGGACATACCGGGTTCGCGGGAACTTCGCTGTGGATTGATCCGGCGACGAAGACTTACATCGTGCTCCTGACCAATGCGGTGCACATGAACGTGGTGCCGCCGAAGGAGAAGGGAAGCGCGGTCGCGCTGCGGACGAAAGTTGCGACGGCGGTGGCGGCCGCGCTGGCGCTCGATCCGGCCCAAGCGGAAAAGATGCGGGTGGCAACCATCACCGGCTATAACGAAATGCAGAGCGCGGCACGCAAGCTGGCGGTGCGGAATGGAACGGTGAAGACAGGAATTGACGTGCTCGAGGAGACGAAGTTCGCGGCGCTACATCCGGCCAGGGGCGGGGCTCCGCGCAGCATTGGACTGCTGACGAATCAGACCGGCGTGGACTCGGAAGGCCGCCGGACGATTGACGTGCTGGCGAACGTGCCGGGGATTTCGCTGGATGCAATTTTCAGTCCGGAACATGGAGTGACGGGGACGCTCGACACGACCGACATCAAGAATGCGAAAGATGCGGCGACCGGAGTTGCGGTCTACAGCGTGTACGGGGCGAGCGATGCGGCGCGGCATCCGCCGATAGACGTGCTGAAGCGACTGGACGCGGTGGTGATCGATCTGGCCGATGTGGGTGCGCGCTTTTACACCTACGAAACTACGGTGGGATATTTTCTGGAAGCGGCCGCCAAGGCTGGAATTGAGGTGGTCGTTCTGGACCGGCCGAATCCGATTACGGGCTCGTTTGTACAGGGGCCGGTGTCCGATGAGGGGCGGGAGAATTTCACGAATTACTTTTCCGAGCCGCCCCGCCACGGAATGACGTTGGGCGAGCTGGCGAAGATGTTTAATGCCGAGCGGCACATTGGGGCGCGGCTCGATGTGATTGCGATGGAAGGTTGGCAGCCGGGGGATTGGTTCGATTCGACTGGACTGGGGTGGGTGAATCCTTCGCCCAACTTGCGGGATTTGACGGAGGCGGAGCTCTATCCGGGGGTGGCGCTGATTGAGGGGACGAATGTCTCGGTGGGGCGGGGGACGGATACGCCGTTCGAAGTAGTGGGCGCACCTTGGATCAAGAGCCGGGAATTGGCGGCTTACTTGAACGGTCGCGGCATTCAGAGTGTGCGGTTCGTGCCGATTGTTTTTACTCCGTCAGCGAGTAACTTTGCGGGGGAACGATGTGAAGGCGTCAATTTGATGGTTCTGGATCGGAATACTCTGGACTCGCCAGAATTGGGGATTGAACTGGCGTCGGCGCTGCATCGGCTATATCCGAATGACTTCAAGATGGAGCGGATGGCGGATCTGCTGGTGAATCAGGCGGTGTTCGAGGCGATCGAAGCGGGAGAGGATCCGAGACGGATTGAAGAGGACTGGCAGGAACGGCTGGAGAAATTTGTGCGCCTGCGAGAAAGGTATTTGTTGTACAAGTAGCGGACAGTTCGCAACCCTTTGTGCTGATAGAAAGAGCCTTTCTCCGTGTCTCTGTGTCTCCGTGGTCGGTGTTGCCTCGGGATCGTGGATCGAGCCGATTAAAGATAATGCCTTTGTGCGCCAACCCATGGTCCCGTGCGAACTCCTCAGCTACAATGACGCGAGGTACCCAGGTTAGCCATGACCGAAAATCTACTTCTGATTCCGAGTCCGTTTTTTCGTTGCGCCGGCCCCAATTGTGGGGTGCTGAAAGGCGGGAGCGACCGCTGGTGGATAATGTGGAGCTCGATTGGCGATTACGAATTGCCGGTGATACATCTGGCGCCCTGGGACGAAAAACTGGCTCTGCAGGAAGGCGCGATGCATGTGTGCGGCGAGGGCTGCGCGCAAAAACTCCAGTCGCAGTTTATGGGCAATGTGATCGAGAACCGGACGCGGAGAAGTAGTGGTTAAGGCTTGCTGGCGGAAATAACTATCCGCGTCAGCTGAAGGTTCGCAGCTAACCGGCACTCTGGTGGGCGCATCTGAGATTGCAGGCGTGTGACCAAATTATCTTGAAGAGGTAGGCCTTCGATGAGGATCCGTGCTGCTTCCACTTGGGTTTTGCTGCTGGCGGGGATCGTCGCGGCACAGGCGTCTTTGCCTTCGAACCCGGCTGCGCCTTCGGTGGAGTCTGAGAAGCCTATGCTGACCATCCCAGCAGGAACAAGGGTTCCACTATCGCTGAAGCAGGCGATCTCGACGAAGACCGCTAGGGACGGAGACCCGGTATACGCGGAGACGGCCTTTCCGTTCGTGGTCAACGAGCGGGTCGTGATTCCGGCGGGGACCTACATTCAGGGGAAGATCACGCGCGTGCAGCGCGGTGGGCACGTAAAGGGGCGCGCCGAGGTGCTGATCCACTTCACCTCGATGATTTATCCCAGCGGCTATACGGTGATGTTGGGAGGCTCGGTGGAGAATACGCCTGGGGCGGAGAAGACGTCGATGAAAGATTCGGAAGGGACGATTCGCCAGGATAGCGAGGCCGGCAGAAAAGCTAGGAGCGCTGCGGAAGGGGCAGGCACCGGAGCGGTAATCGGCGCGGTAACTGGCGGAGGCAAGGGAGCCGGGATCGGAGCGGGAGTTGGAGGAGTCGCCGGGCTGGCGATCGGAATGCTGTCGCGGGGCGCCGATGTGAGGCTGGAGCCGGGTACGTCGATCGAGATGGAGATCCTGCGGGAAGTGATGGTGGATGCGAGCCGGGTTTCCTCAAGGCGTGAGGTCATTGTCCGCAACGACTAGTGTCCGCAATGGCGACTGGTCGATTCGCGGCTGAGTAACTTCCTTTCCACGCTCGTTTTTCGTTCGCGGGCAGGATTGTCCGCGCCACATCGGCTATTTCAATACAAACATAGCATTCACGTGCGCGGTAACCGTCACGTTCTGGGGCGAGAACTCCTCGGTCGGGGTGGGGCCTTGTGCTGCCATCGCCATGGGCATGGCACGGCGCTGCATCGGTGCGATCACGCGAATGTTCTCGAAGGTATCGACGGAAGCATAGGAGAGTTCGCCGAGCGTGCGTCCGCTGGCGGCGGCAAGGGACTGCGCGGAAGCGCGGGCGCGCCGGTAGGCGTCGGCGACCGCTTTGCTCTTGGCCTCGTCGGTCGAGTCCAGCGTGTAGCTGAGCGACTGGCTTTCACTGACGCTGGCGTCGGCAAGCTGCTGGGTGACGGGGCCGATCTTGGAAAAATCTTTGAGCTTCAAGCTGACGCTGGTCGTGACCTGGTAGCCGATGACTTTGTGCTTCGGGTTCTTCCA
>Ga0209517_10007338_pt1 | contig 13246 bp, 13 predicted proteins | sample PeaSoiMetSII2010_FD_187695 | JGI IMG/M metagenome (GOLD analysis project Ga0209517, IMG submission 187695) | Peat soil microbial communities from Weissenstadt, Germany - SII-2010 (SPAdes) (version 2) | ecosystem: Environmental > Terrestrial > Soil > Wetlands > Peat | place: Germany...
GTTGCTAACGGCGTCCCCGCCGCTGGTCTAACGATTGGTTCCCCGATTAGCTGGGGTTGCCATACGGGGGCCGGTGCCGCCGCGGGGGGCGTCGTCGCGATTTTTCCGTACCTTCCTTCCAACTGCCGCTTCTGATCTAGCTGCAGGACATTGCAATAAAAAAAGCCGCCTTCGGGCGGCTTTTTTTCACGGCTCTACATCTTTCAAATTCTGCGCATGATAATTGCTGTGGTGTTTGTTGATACCCGATATATGTAGGCGGGTTCTGCATTGAATACCGTGTTTTTGTGCTGATCGGACCAGCCATGCTGTCTTCAATGCCGGAATTCAAGTGCCAGCGCGGATTTACGCTTATTGAACTGACGGTCGTCGTGGCTTTTCGTCCAACCCTGGCGCTGGTGCGGCCGCGTACGGTGCGCCGGGTGGGGCAACTTGCGTAAATCCTCCACGGGCTGGCTCGTGCGGCTACACCTGCAACTCGAATGGTGGGGGCGCCCAAGCATCGACCTATGTCGATTCAATCTCGATAAACCCGTTTGCTGCGGCGGTCGCGGGTGTGCCGAATGCTATCGGCGACACGACGATCACCATTACTTACGATAAGGCTACCGGACTACCAGCGGCCAGCAACGAAATTTCGCTAGTTCCGGGTTCTAGGGTTATTACCAACGGTGCTCCCACCGTGGGACTGCTTGTCGGAAGCCCGATCACCTGGGGTTGCGTTACTGGAGTGGATCCTGCAGCCAGCAACATAACCAACATGTATCCGTACCTTCCTGCGAACTGCCGTTTCTAACTCTCTAGTTCATCTGTCAGTGGGGCCGCCGCGAGGCGGTCCCTTTTCATTTGCGCACGCGGGAATCGCGTACAGCCTTTGGCAATGGTTCCGTCGGCTGTTACTTCGTTGGTGGCCCAAGAAACGCTGGAGATGCCCTATCCATAAGGTCCTCCAAGGACATTTTTGTGTTGCTCACAGAAGATGTCGCGGACTGAAGCCGCGCGCGGCAACCTGGCGGCCCCTCAGTTGGTGACAGCGCTTTTTGGTGTCAGTCAGACAAGCTTGTTAGATGAAATGGGCCATCAGCGTAGTCGACACCCAGTTGCGTTGCGTCGTTTTTCTTCATTTAGCCCCTTTTGGTTTCGCAGTGTCACGGATGGCATGGGTATTGCTTCTATATTCAGCAATACCAAATACGCGTCACATGGAGCGCAAAATGTACCAAGAATGTGTAGGAAGGGACATTGTGGCAGGACCGATCGGTCGGGATTCGGCAACAGCCATGCTGCAACGCGGCTTTACGCTTGTTGAATTGATGATCGTTGTGGCAATCATTGGGATCCTCACGGCCACGGCCCTGCCGCAATACCAAAACTACACGGTTCGCGCGAAAGTGATAGAGGGTCTTTCCCTGGCTGATGCGGCGAAGATCGCCGTCGCGGACACCTACGGGACCTACGCCGGCAGCAACATTCCTGCTTACGGCCCGAATTGTCCGGCGCTGACGGCGGGTTCGTTCGGCTACCAATGTTCGGTCACTGCCGGTGGCACGGCATCTACGAACGTGGGGTACATTTCGATTGCCGCCATTCCGCCTGCGCCTGCTGTGCCCGCGGCCGATGGCACGGGCGCGGGTGCGATCACCATCGTTTACGCTGCGGCCTCCGGGGCCCCGCCGGGCATGGCGATTCATCTAACCCCGGGCACGGGGCAGGTCCTTGGGGGTGCCCCGATCGGAGAGTTGGCGCCGGTTGTTCCGATGGTTTGGGGCTGCAGTACAGGAACAGCATTGACGAGCGGCGTTACCGCCTATTATCCCTATGTTCCCGCGATATGCCGTAACTGAAGACAAAGACACACCGCAATCTCTCATGGCAGAGCTCGAACAGCATTTTCTTGCAACTCCGATAGGACTCACCGCGCAGGTCAAATTCCGGCTGCGCGCCGCTGCGATTCACCTAGCAATCAGCGCAACCATCGCTGTTGTGCTGGTGCTCCTCGTCACCACGGTCTGGTACCCCTCGCCGCTATTCGAGCTCGCCAAGGGCCGCGATATCTTTCTGATTCTCATCAGTTGCGACATCACGCTCGGCCCGGTAATGACCCTGATCATTTTCAATATGCGCAAGCCCAGGGCCGAACTCATGCGCGATGTCGCGATCATCGCGACAATTCAGTTGGCGGCGATGATCTACGGGGTGTCCACCTTGCTGCAGGCACGGCCGGCGTACATCGTGTACAACGTGGGGCAGTTCAACGTGCCGCTCGCCAACGAGATGGTCGACGGCAAGGACGATGCAAAGGCCGATGAAGCAGTGTCTGCGCCGTGGTTCGGGCCGAAACTTGTCGGGGCAAAACTCCCGGCCGATGTCGAAGAGAACAACCGCCTGCTGTTTTCTTCGGTAAGCGGACGCGGCGACGTGTTCCAGATGCCGCGCTACTTCGTGCCGTATGATGAAGTGAAGACCCAAGTCATCGCGCGCGCGCGCACGGCCGCGCAGATCGCGAAGGAACTGCATCTGCAGCCCAGTGCGATCGAAAGTGCCACGGCCGCATATGCCAAGAAGGGCGCGTCCTTCGGTCTTTTGCCGCTCCGGGTCCGAACCACGATTGCGCTCGCAGTGGTCGACCGCAACACCGGCGACCTGCTGGGCATCGAACCGCTTCCTCCGGCCACGTAGCGGCTTGGCCAAACGGGCCAATAGGCCGGACAATCTTCACCCCCCTGCACGGTCGTCCATTCGCCGGGCGAAGGACGTGCTTGCGGGATGGCCCTGCTTCATCGTGGCCTTTCGTGGCGCTAGGAATGCCTCTATTCTCCCGATCCAGTGGGCGAGACGGGATCTTGCGGGAAGCCTGCAATCCCCATGGCTAAGGCAGATATTTTCGCGACCAGGGTCGCAACAGGTTTCAAAACAACGAATTACGTGGCTCCATTCGATCGACGGCCGATCACTACGAACGGCGCAATCGGACCGATTCGGTCCCTGCAGGAGAACCTCGGAGGCACGACGGTGTCGACACTGGCGCGCCGCGCTCCGGCGGACCTACGCCTTCCTTGCATGGTCTACGCGGCGATTGCTGCGGCACCGCGCGGCAGGGATGTTGCCGACCTCGATCTGGCCGCGGCCGGCAGATCCGCCGGTGCCGTCAACGTCATCGCCTATGACGGCGTCACGTGCGACGACGGCAGCCGCAGCGCAGCGGGCATCGCCGTTGTCGCACGCGGCTACTGGCTGGCACGCAAGGCCTTGGCCCGGTTGCTTGCGCAATGGGTCGGGGACCCCCGCACGCGCGTAAGTGACTACATGGCCGGTTCCACGGCAAGATCCCTGGGCGCGCGTGCCAACGCGCCTGCGCATTGCACGGCGCAGCTCGTCGATGGCCACCTGCGGCTGTGGTTCGCGACGCAGGACCCGGCGCGCAGTCGCGCGGCGGCAGCTCAGCTTGCGGGAATTGCCGAGAGACTGGTTGACCTGTGCATGTTTCAGGTCGATTCCGTCGCGGCGGGCGTGGAGCTTCTTGCGCCGGCAATCGCCCTGGCGCGTGCATTGCAACCCGCGCCGGTGCAGGTCATCGGTTTTCCGGAGCTGCTTGCGCTGCACCGGCTAGCGCCTGCCCGTTCCGGGCATTCCGATGCGACTGCGCTTGGTCTGGAACCGAGCGAAATCCTGGCCCCCGAGGCGCTGGCGGCCTAAGCGATACGCATCGACGATAATGGCCTCCGCATTGGCCCCGAAGCCCGGATGGCTGCAACGATTTTCCTGAACCTGAACGGATCGCGCGTCGAACTCGAGGTGGACCCGGCCACGCCGCTGCTCTGGGTGCTGCGCGACCACCTCAATCTCACCGGTACGAAATATGGTTGCGGCATCGGCAAGTGCGGCGCCTGTACCGTGGTCGTCGATGGCCAGGCGCGCCGCTCCTGCGTGACGCCGGTCGAGGCGGTGCGTGGCCGCGACGTGACAACGATCGAAGGTCTGGGGGTGCCTCGGCTCCATGCCTTGCAGACAGCGTGGATCGCGCACCAGGTGCCGCAGTGCGGCTACTGCCAAAGCGGCATGCTGATGGCGGCCCTGGGCCTGCTCAACGAAGCCCCCGATCCGAGCGACGCGCAAATCGACACGGCGATCGACAACATCTGCCGCTGCGGTACGTACCAGCGGGTGCGCACTGCGATCCACAGCGCGGCGCGGGCGCTACGGGACGCAAAGTGATGCGCATTGCGCGTTCGCCTCACCCGCATCCGGCGACATTCCTCGCGCCAACCGCAAGATGAGTCCCGGATGAAGCGACGCAGCTTTCTTGTCGGGGGTCTCGTCGCTGGCGCCGCGGGCGCTGGCCTGCTCGTGGGCTGCGGGCAAATCCTGGCCGACCGCGTAGGGGACGCCGATTCCTTGACCCCGCACCCCGGCGCGGTGGGTTTGAACGCCTGGGTGCGCATCGATCAGGATGGTGTGGTCACCGTGACGATGGCGCACGTCGAGATGGGGCAGGGCGTAAGCACCGCATTGCCGATGCTGGTCGCCGAGGAACTCGATGTGCCGCTTTCGATGGTGCGCACCGAGCCCGCATCTTGGGCCCGCCGCTATGGCAATCGCGAGGTGTTTGCTGCCAGCTGGTGGTTTCACCCGGACAACGAACAGAGCTGGTTCGCACGGCGCCTGGTCGAACTGGGCGAGATCAACGGTGCCTTGCTGGGCGTGCAGATCACGGGCGGGAGCTCGAGCGTGCGCGACAGCTTTGCGACGCTTCAGCTGGCGGGCGCGTCGGCGCGCGCGATGCTGATTGCCGCAGCCGCCGCGCGCTGGAACGTTCCCGAGCAGGCATGCACAACGGCCGCCGGTGCCGTGCTGGGTACCGGCGGCAGACACCTGGCGTACGGGGCGCTGGCGCTCGATGCCGCGAAATACCCGGTCTCGGGCAGCGTTCGCCCCAAGAGCGCAGGGCTGCGCACGCTGGTGGGTACCAACGCGCCGCGCCTCGATGTTCCGGGCAAGGTCACCGGCGCCGCGATCTACGGCGCCGACGTGCGCCTGCCCGGGATGCTGCATGCCGCGGTGCGCGCTTGCCCCGTTCCGGGCGGAACGCTGGAGCGCTACGACGCCGCCGCCGCCAGCACCATGCCGGGCGTGATCCGCGTGCTGGCCTACGAGGGTGCCGCCGGCTGCGCGCCGGGCGTGGCCGCCATCGCGCAAAACTCCTGGCAGGCGCAGCTTGCCGCCTCCGCGTGCCAGATCAACTGGAACGAGGGTACGCGTGCCTCGTTTAACAGCGGGCAGCTCTTGAATGCCATGCGCGCCGCTTTTGATGGCGCCGAGGCCGGCTTCGTCTTTCACGAGCGCGGCGAAGGCGCGGCAGCGCTCAACGGCGCGGCGCGCGTTGTGCATGCCGACTACTCCGCGCCCTGGCTTGCGCATGCCACGATGGAGCCGATGAACTGTACCGCGCAGTGGACCAGCGCGGCGGCCGGGACGGGTGCAGCCGAGGAACGCTTGAAAATCTGGGTGCCGACGCAGGCCCCGAGCTTCGCACTCGATACCGCTGCCCGGGTCTCGGGCCTGGAACGCGATCAGATCGAACTGCAGGTCACGCAGTTGGGCGGCGGCTTCGGGCGCCGGCTGGAGACCGACTACCTGGTGCCGGCAATTGCCCTGGCGCGTGCCGCGCAACCTGCCCCGGTGCAGGTGCAGTGGTCGCGCGAAGAAGACATGACGCACGACTTCTATCGGCCTGCAGCGGTGTGCCGCCTGCAGGCCGGGCTCGATGAACGCGGGCGGCCGATTGCATGGATCACGCGCAGCGTCTCCGATGCGGTCGAGCCCCAGTTCCTGGCGCGCAATCTCCCCCTGATGTCCCTGACGGCCCGAGTACTGCCCGACCGCACGCAGGCCGAGGGCCTGTGGGACCAGGCCTACGAGATCCCGAACCGGCGTTGCGCGCACGTCAGGCTCGAGACGCCGGTGCCGATCGGCAACTGGCGCTCGGTGGGGCACTCGCACATGGCTTTTTTTGCCGAATCGTTCATCGACGAGTTGGCACACGCGGCCGGTGCCGATCCGCTGGCGTATCGGCGTGGGCTACTTGCGCAGCACCCGCGCCACCGCGCAGTGCTGGACCTGGCGGCGGAAAAGGCTGAGTGGGGGCAGAGCCGCGCACCGGGCCGCGCGCTGGGCATCGCGCTGCATGAGTCGTTCGGGACCATCGTTGCCCAGGTCGCCGAGGTTTCGATCGAGAGCGGGCGTGCGCGCGTGCACCGGGTCGTGTGCGCGCTCGATTGCGGCACCGTGGTGCACCCCGGCATCGTGGCGCAGCAGGTCGAGGGCTCGGTGATCTTTGCGCTCAGCGCCTGCTGGTATGGCGAAATAACGTTTCGCAACAGCCGCGTCGAGCAGACCAACTTTCCCGATTACGAGATGGTGCGCATGCGCGATGCGCCGCGCGTGGAGACCTGGATCGTTCCCAGCGACGCAGCGCCCACGGGTGTGGGCGAGCCGGCCACGCCGCCCCTGGCGCCGGCGCTGGCCAATGCGCTGTTTGCGCTTACCGGGCAGCGGCTGCGCTCGCTGCCGCTGCGCCTGGCATAGTCGGGCGGACCTCGGCTAGGTCCTTCGCGCCGACGCCGGCGATAACGCCGCCGCCCAGGCACACCTCGCCGTCGTAGAGCACGGCCGACTGCCCGGGCGTCGCAGCCCACTGCGGATTGTCGAAAACGAGCGAGAAGGCAGCGTCGCGCCCTTCCGTGCTCGCCAGAATGCAGCGCGCATCGCGCTGGCGATAGCGTGTCTTGGCGCCGAAGCGCGCGCCGGCCTCCGGCGCTTCGGGCGCGACCCCCGCGATCCAGCTGGCATCTGCAGCGTGCACACGCGCGCTGTGCAGCCAAGGGTGTTCATGGCCTTGAACGATCCACAAGGTGTTGCTCGCCATGTCCTTGCGCGCGACAAACCACGCCGCGCCGCTGCCATTGCGCAGCCCGCCAACGCCGATGCCCTTGCGCTGGCCCAGGGTGTAGAAGCTCAGTCCGACGTGCTCCCCGACCACCCGACCCTCGGGCGTGCGGATCGGCCCAGGCTGCATCGGCAGGTAGCGATGGAGAAAATCGCGAAAGGGTCGCTCGCCGATGAAGCAGATTCCGGTGGAGTCGCGTTTGGCCGCATTGGGCAATCCGATCCGGTGCGCGATCGCCCGCACCTCGGTCTTGTGGAGCTGGCCAACGGGAAACAAGGTCCGAGCCAGTTGCTGCTGGCTCAGGCGGTACAGGAAGTAGCTCTGATCCTTGCCGGGGTCGGCGCCCCGCAGCAATTGCATGCGCCCATCGACCTCACGTACGCGTGCGTAGTGGCCGGTTGCGATACGTTGCGCACCCAGCGTTTGCGCGTGATCCAGAAAGGCCTTGAACTTGATCTCGGCATTGCACAGGACATCGGGGTTGGGCGTGCGTCCAGCAGCGTATTCGCGCAAGAACTCGGCGAACACCCGTTCCTTGAATTCGGCCGCGAAATTGACCGCTTCGAGCCCGATGCCCAATAGGTCGGCCGCCGCCGCCGCATCAATCCAATCGGCGCGGGCAGAGCAATACTCGTCTTCGTCATCGTCCTCCCAGTTCTTCATGAACAGGCCGGTGACGGCATAGCCTTGCTGCTGCAGCAGGTAGGCCGAGACCGACGAGTCGACGCCGCCGGACAGGCCCACGACGATATGTTCTTTTGCCATGGCCGGCCTTGTATGTTCAGTCCGGGCCGAACAGCAGATCCAGGCCGCCGCGGCGCCCGCCGAGGTAATCATCGATGCAGCGCAATACGAGCGGACTGCGCAGCGTGTCGGCGCGCTCGCAGACCTGCTCACGCGTCAGCCATAGCGTGCGGATGATTCCCGTATCGAGCACCCGATGCGGATGCTCGTTTCCTAGTTCGCCGGCAAAGGCCACGCGCAGGTAGGTGGCCTGGGAGGCCTGCTGGCCGGTATTGAGCAGGTACAAGCCCAGCAGCGCCGTCGGCCGAAAATCGTGTGCGGTTTCCTCCAGGGTTTCCCGGATCACCGCCTGCTCTAGCGACTCACCGAACTCCAGGTGGCCGGCCGGCTGATTGATGCGCAGGCCTTGTGAGGTGTTCTCCTCGACCAACAAAAAACGCCCGTCGCGCTCGACAATCGCAGCGACGGTAACGCTGGGCTTCCAGACATGCGGCATTTGCAACGGGATACCTCAAAAGTATGGTATTCGGCAAGCGGCCGGGACGACCCGCTGTCGCAGGAGGACTCGTCCCGCCGTGTCCCCGTGCGGATGCCGCCAGAGCCGGTGGATTCCAAGAAGTCCGGGAATGCAGTAAATTCTACTGTTCATCGCGCCCCAGCGGTCTTCCCGGGCGTACAACAACAACGCCAGGAGCACTTCCCATGCGAATTGGAGTTCCGGCCGAGACGCGGCCGGGCGAGACGCGTGTTGCCGCGACCGCCGAGACGGTCAAGAAACTGGCAGCGCAGGAGCATCTGGTCAGCGTGCAAGCGGGCGCCGGCCTGGCGGCCAGCCAAACCGACGAGGCCTATGTGGCTGCCGGGGCCAGCATCGGGTCGGCGGCCGAGGCCTTGGGCGCCGAACTCGTGCTCAAGGTCCGCTTGCCCACGCCCGATGACCTTGCCCAGATGAAGTCGGGCAGCGTTCTCGTGGGGATGCTGGAGCCTTTCAACGCGGCCGGCATCGCGGCAATGAACAGTGCCGGTCTGACCGCGTTTTCCTTGGAGGCGGCGCCGCGTACGACGCGCGCGCAGAGCATGGACGTGTTGTCCTCCCAGGCCAATATCGCCGGCTACAAGGCGGTGCTGATGGCCGCCAATGCCTACCAGCGCCTGATGCCGATGATGATGACCGCGGCCGGCACGATCAAAGCGGCGCGGGTCGTGATCCTGGGTGCGGGCGTTGCCGGACTGCAGGCCATTGCCACGGCCAAGCGGCTGGGCGCCGTGATCGAGGCCTCCGACGTTCGCCCAGCCGTCAAGGAGCAGATCGAATCGCTGGGCGCAAAGTTCATCGACGTCGCCTTTGAAACCGACGAGGAACGCGAGATCGCCAAGGGGGTGGGCGGGTATGCGCGCCCGATGCCGCAGAGCTGGCTTGATCGGCAAAAGGCCGAGGTCGCCAAGCGCATCGCGCAAGCCGATATCGTCATCACCACCGCGCTTATCCCGGGGCGCAAGGCCCCGGTCCTGGTCACCGAGGACATGGTCCGGTCGATGAAGGCCGGGTCGGTCATCGTCGACATGGCGGCCGAGCAGGGCGGCAACTGCGAACTCACCGAACCGGGCAAGACGGCGCTGCGCTACAACGTGCAGATCATCGGCCAACCCAACCTGCCGGCATTGGTGGCTGCGGACAGCTCTGCTTTGTATGCGCGCAACCTGATCGATTTTCTCAAGCTGGTGCTCGACAAGGAAGGCAAGTTCTCGATCAACAAGGACGATGACATCGTCGTCGCCTGTCTGGTATGCCACGGCGGAGAAATCCTGCGCAAGTAGCGGGGGGAGCACGAACATGGAAATCGTCAATCACACGGTCATCAATCTCATCATCTTCGTGCTCGCCATCTACGTCGGGTACCACGTGGTGTGGAATGTCACGCCGGCGCTGCATACGCCGCTCATGTCGGTGACCAACGCCATCTCGGCCATCATCATCGTTGGGGCCATGCTGGCCGCCGCGCTTACCGAGACGACGCTGGGACGCACGATGGGCGTGTTGGCGGTGGCATTGGCGGCGGTCAACGTCTTCGGCGGATTTCTCGTGACCCGCAGGATGCTCGAAATGTTCCGCAAGAAGGAGCCCAAGGCCGCTGTCACCGCGCCGGTCAGCGAGAAAAAGTGAGGCGGAATCCACGATGACACTCAGTCTGAATACCGTAGTCCTGTTGTACCTGCTCGCCTCGATTTGCTTTATCCAGGCGCTCAAAGGCCTGTCGCGTCCTACGACCTCGCTTGCCGGTAACGCCTTTGGCATGGGCGGAATGGCCATTGCCGTGGTCACGACCGTGGCGCTGGTCCTGAAGTTCCGGCCCGAAGACGCCGGCGTTGGCCTTGCCTGGGTGCTGGCCGGTGCTGTGGTGGGCGGCGCCGTCGGTACGACCATCGCGCGCCGGGTGCCGATGACCCAGATGCCCGAGATGGTCGCCTTCATGCATTCGATGATCGGCCTGGCGGCGGTGCTCATCGCCATCGCCGCGGTGGCCGAGCCGGCCGCCTTCAACATCGTCGCGCGCGGCGAGCCGATACCGAGCGGCAACCGCGTCGAGCTCTTCATCGGCGCTTTTGTCGGGGCAATCACCTTCTCCGGCAGCGTGATCGCCTTTGGCAAGCTCTCGGGCCGCTTCAAGCTGCGGGTCTTCCGCGGCGCCCCGGTGGTTTTCCGGGGGCAGCACCTGCTCAATTTGCTGCTGGCGATCGTGATGATCGGCGCCGGTCTCGTTTTCGTTGGCAACCAGCAATGGCTGCCATTTGGACTCATGCTCGCCATTGCCTTTGTCCTTGGCGTGCTCATCATCATCCCGATCGGCGGGGCCGACATGCCGGTCGTGATATCGATGCTCAACAGCTACTCGGGCTGGGCTGCGGCCGGCATCGGATTCTCGCTCAACAACCCGATGCTCATCATTGCCGGCAGCCTGGTGGGTTCGAGCGGCGCCATCCTTTCGTACATCATGTGCCGGGCGATGAACCGCTCGTTCTTCAACGTCCTGCTCGGCGGTTTCGGTGGCGAGACGGCCGCCGCCGGCGCCGGCGCCGCGCAGGCCCAGCGTCCGGTCAAATCCGCCTCTGCCGAGGATGCCGCGTTCCTGCTGGCCAACGCAGAGACGGTGGTGATCGTTCCCGGCTACGGCCTGGCGGTGGCGCGCGCCCAGCACCCGCTCAAGGAGCTGACGGACAAGCTGATCAAGAAGGGGGTGCGGGTTCGCTTCGCCATCCACCCGGTTGCCGGTCGCATGCCCGGCCACATGAACGTTCTGCTGGCCGAGGCCGAAGTGCCCTACGATCTCGTTTGCGAGATGGACGAGATCAATCCGGATTTCGCCGAAACCGATGTCGTACTCGTGCTCGGTGCCAACGACGTCGTCAACCCCGCGGCCAAGGATCCCAAATCTCCCATCGCCGGGATGCCGATCCTCGAGGCGTACAAGGCGCGCCAGATCATCGTCAACAAGCGCACGATGGCATCGGGCTACGCCGGCTTGGACAATGAACTCTTCTACATGGACAAGACCCTGATGGTATTCGGCGACGCGAAGAAGGTCGTCGAGGACATGGTGAAGGCGATCGAGTGAACGTACTGCCGCCGGTGCCGTCGGGCGCGCCGCGACGGTTTGCGCCGCGGCCGGTGGGCTTGGACCAGTTCCCCTCGTTGCTGCGGGAAACGGCGGCCCTCATCGGCGCTGCTCCGGTCCGGCTGTGCGGATTGTTCCTGCTGGTCTTCCTGCCGATCCAGTTGCTGCCGAATCTGCCGTACGTCGCCATGCCATTGCGAGCGACGCTCGCCTCGGTCGGGTTCGCCGGATTCTTCGCGGCCCTGGAATCGGTGCGCCAGCGGCGCGCGGCCACGATCATGGACATGGCCCAGCCGTGGCGCCTGCCCGCCGACAAGCTGGTCCTGCTCGTGGCCAGCGGGCTGCTGCCGCTGCTGGCGGTGCTGCTGGTATGGTGGGTCGACTTGGGGGGGTCGGAACTGGACGCGTTTCTGGGCGGCCGGGCAGCGGACGAAACGCTGGCGATGCGTCAGCAGATCGAGTTTGTCGTGATCTTTAACCTGGTCGGAATGCCGCTGCTGTTCATCCAGCCCCTGTCCGTATTGTTTTCGTGGTCGGCCTCGCGCACGCTTTCTGCCAATCTTCTGGCATGGGTGGCCAATTGGCGTTGGGCGTTGGTGCTCACCTTGGTGTCGATCCCGGTTGCTATCGGCCTGGACTCGTTCGATCCGGCAAGCGCGCCGGAGCTGGTGCTCTCGCTGCTCAGTGAGATTGCCGTGGAAATCGGCTTGTGCGCCTTTACGTTGATACTGCTGCAGCGTTCGCTGCAGTAAAAATAGTCTGCATCCCTTGCCGGGATTTGGCCGCTTCGTCGCGCGCAATTTGTGTCTTGGTCCCTGGCGCGCGCACAAATCCGCGGCATTACTTAGATTAGATAACCCAACAAGATTTTGCCTCGTTTGAAAACCCAACGAGGATCACGGAAAAACTCGTTAGCTAACCCAATGAAACGCCGTTAGAGCACCCGACAACTCAGACCGTCTCTGGTGGTTCTGTCCGGAAGAAGGAAGCCGGGAGAATTGCCCCTTCCAGCATCTCCAAGCTGCGGGCTTCCACGCCATAAGCCGCGAAGAGCTCTTTCCAGGCCTTGACGACCTCCAGCATGGCTTCACCTCGACCTGGGCTTTTTCGCGTGAGAGGCCGAAAACCTGCGTGAGAGGCCGAAAACCTCACACTGCGATAGGAGGTTGTACAGGCTCGCTGCTCTGCCATGCTTGCCTGCGCTCAGAGCTAGGTCGCGTCTGTCTTGAGATACCAGGGCAACCGGGATGATGTCGTAGGCCGGGGACAGCCTCCATCCTGCGCTCGTATGGAGCAGCGCATGGTTGCGCGGGTGGTCATCATTGTTGGTGACCATGGCGTTGAAGACCATACGGCGAAACAACTCACGGCGGTCTTGGTCGGGCTTGGTAGACCAGCGCCGCAACTCATCGGCCAAAAGCAGGTAAGACCAGCGCTCCCGACCCGGGTAGCCATCTTCCGCGTCGAGCACAGTCAGGCCGGATACCAGCCCGTAGTGGGCATATGCCTTGGCATCTGGATTTCATTCGCGGTCGAAGCGCTGAAGCATGAGCGCGTCCTGCGAGCCAACACGTTTCAGGCGTGTGCCGCACACACGCAGCCCAGCTGCACGGGCGAGTTCGAGGGTCGCGAACTCGATTCGCTGGTTGTTGACCCGCCAAATGTTGTTGGGATATATAAGCAATGCCGCAACTTGGTCAGCGCGAACAGGTATCGGAGATGAAATGAATCGGGGAAGGCGCTTCGCGGCTGGTCTCGCAGGCTCGCTCGTTATGGCTTGCGTTTTGTTGCCGGTTGTGGCGGCCGGGGCCGGCGATGAGCCGGTGCAGCCGTCCGATTCGTGGTGGTCCCGGTGGTCCTGGGGCGAGGGTGTCCTGCGCTGGGGCTTTGGCGGCGTGTCCTACGGTGATTCGGCCAGCCGCATCACGGGTTCGGACAATCT
>Ga0209517_10007339_pt1 | contig 13244 bp, 5 predicted proteins | sample PeaSoiMetSII2010_FD_187695 | JGI IMG/M metagenome (GOLD analysis project Ga0209517, IMG submission 187695) | Peat soil microbial communities from Weissenstadt, Germany - SII-2010 (SPAdes) (version 2) | ecosystem: Environmental > Terrestrial > Soil > Wetlands > Peat | place: Germany: Weissenstadt...
GACTCCGGGAAGTGTGAGCGCCCTCAATGCCCCCTTCACCTTCACGTTCACCGAGAACGGGAACGTCTTCAACGTCACCGGTACGCTTGCCGGTGACGGCCAGAGTCTCGCGAACGGCACCTACACTTCACAGAGCGGCAGCGCCTGCACCGACAGCGGCACGATCACGGGCATGGTGGTGCCCAAACTCTCCGGGACATACGCTGGGCAACTGACTCTGCCCGACGGCACCAGCGATTCCGCCACCGCAACGCTCTCGGAAAGTTCCGGCAACCTCACCGTCAACGTCGTGGTGACCGGAACTGACAACGCCAGCTTCACCATGACCGGGCCGGTTACCGGAAACTCTTTTTCTGTCCAGGGGACTTTTCAAGGACAAACGGTCGAATATTACGGCTACTGCGAGGTCGTCAAGAACATCCAGTCAATCTATTTTGTGAATGCGACGAACCCCGCCCAGCCGGCTTACGCAGGAACGCTCGGCGTCCCTCAGACTTAGTCCGGCAGAAGATGAAGATGATGGACTTAATACGGACCTGAGGTATCCTGCGGCTACCCGCCTGGCATGGCAGTGCGAATCAGCCCTCCCACTCTCCAGAACCGCCAAGCCAGTTCCGTGCGGACGCGGAAACAGGATCGATCTCGACCGCCTGCGGGACCGGAAAGTAACGCCGCTGAGAATAGAACGCCACGTTCGCCAATGCATTCACACCTGGTATTTCAACCAATCCGATGCGTCGATTGAGTTCTCCGCAGTTGTTGGATAAGGCAGAGCCTTATTGTTCTGTGACGACAATTGACGGATGCAGGTCCAACGGTGATTCGTCGATGTAGAAGACTACATTGCCATTGGTCACTGAAACCGTCTCCGGGCCGAAGGTGCCTGTACCGTCCGAATTCACGGTGAATGTGGAGTTGGAGAGAGTCTGATCGGGCACTAGTAGCAGGCAGCCCGGTTGCAAGCAATAACTGGAGCTGGCATAGTTTGCATCTTGAGATGGGCTGTTCAAGTTCGCGGTATCGCTGGACAAGGTCCCGTCAATAATGGTCGTCGCGGTATCGAGGCTCTCGGCAGTGCCGTAAAAATAGTCTCCGGCTACGAATTGCTTACCAAACGGTGGAGGTGGGGCGATCGCAGGCGTTTGAAACTCCAGGATGCCGTTTTGCGCGGTGCTGTCAACGCCCACAAGAAATCCGGTTACACAACTTGCGGGCTGGCTGCAAGTGGAACGGGCCAGATTCGGTGGAGCTGTCAGATAAGCAATCAAGGGATGGGAGCCAAGAGTCTGGTTCACGTTCGGAGCCGAGAAAACGGTTCTTCCGGTAGTGCCATCCACCGAATAGACGCCTGACAGGGCCGTCGTTCCGAGGGTTCCCGCCTGGTCTTCGTAAACGGTGCCGCCTACCCCGCCGACGCCGTCGAAAGTCAAAGCACCAACGCTGACATCTGGGCCGGACGAGGCGAGCCCTCCGATGTGAAACATGTGACTGTACTGCAGTGACGAGAAGCTAAAAGGACCAGTCGCCGTGATGGCTTCGCCGGCAGCGATGGGATGGCTCGCGCTTAGCGGATCGGTCGTGATCGCAATCGCTTCGTTGCCGCTGACCATGTACAGGGCAAGGTCGAGGCTGGTCGAGCCGAGAGTCAGAGTGGCGGTTCCTCTGCCATTCGAGCTGATGTTGTACGTCCCGCTGCCGCCAGTCAATTGCGAGCTGAGCGTGCCCGCGTCATCGATGTCAGCCGCCGCTGAGCTCAGGCTCCCAGAACTGGCCTGGGTCGACCCAGCCAAGGCGTAGTGGCCTCCCGCAGAATCCTGGCCAGCCAGTCCAAAGGCATAGAGGCCGCTTAAGCTGGAGTTGGAAAAACTAGATGAATTCTGCAGGCGTAGAATTCCCGACCCGCGAGTGCCCGTGCCAGTGCTGTCGTCGAATTCCATGATGCGGCCGGTCGTGTACATGCCCGCGGCCACGTTCTGGCCCTGAGTGTCTTGCTTCATTCCGCAGGCGTTATCGTGGGTGGCGACGATGCCGCCTTCGGTGTAGCTGTTCGAACATCCGCCCAAAGCGATCGCAAAGCTGGTTGTCGTACCGCCCGAGTCTGCCAGCGTCAAGCAGCCGCGGTTATATACGGCAGAGGGGCCACCCAAGGTCGAAAGCCTGAGAGATCCGCCCACCGAATAGGAGCTACCGCCCGGTACAATCGTCAGATTCCTTGAACCGCTGCTGCGCGTGACGTCTTCCACCCCGCTGGTGACGCCTCCATTGCCATCGAGGGTAACGCTGCCTGCAATCACGACCGGGCCGTTGGCATCGAACCCCTGCACCAGAAAAGCCAAGGGTCCTTGCAGGTAGGAGTTTGCTGCCACCAATCCAGCGCCCGTCACCCCGCCATTCAAAGTGCTGGGCTGAATGTCCGGAGCCGAAGGACAAGCGGGCTGCTGCGGATAGACTGTCATGCTGAGTGTGGGATGGGCCACGGCCGGATAAGGCTGTTGGCTGTCACTGATGAGCAACTGCGTCGAGTAGGGTCCTCCATTGTTTTGTTCGGTCAAGAGATCGCCGGCCGAAGGCGTGCCCCAGATAACACCAACGTTGGAGCCAGCCGGTGGAGAGCTGCTAACACACGAGGAGGGGACATTACTAACCGAGCTGCTGAGGCAAAGTCCTCCGGGAAAGCTGCTAAGCGGGCTGGCACTCTGGTATGCCCAGAGGTACGGCGCGATACCGCCGGAGACGGTTACCGCGGTGGGAGTATAGGGAATTCCAACGTTGGTGGTCGCATTTACGTACGCATCCGAGTAGCGCGGCACCTGCACTTTAAGTGTGGGGGGGATGACCACGAAGGCGAACGCCTGGCTCGAGGAAACACCGGTTGCATCGGTGATCTGCAGCGTCGCGCTAGAGCAGGCGGAGGTGACTGGCGTCCCCTGAATCAATATGCTTGAACTGTTGGGAGCGGTAGCGAGCGATAGTCCATTCGGCAGTGAACCGGAGGCAATGGACCACGTGAACGGGGGCACGCCGAATGGGGTCTGGTTCTGGCTGCCGCCATCGTCGAGGTTGATCTGCTGGAATACGCCCGTTTGGAAGACCTGATTCGAGGAAGGCACGATGACAGTTCCCGCAGGGGGACAGGCGGTATAGGCTGGGGCCGTCGCAATGCAAGGTTGTGCCTGAACAATTGTCACCAGCATGATGGCGGACTGGGTGGTATCCGCGGTCGATGTGGCAGTCACGGTTATCTGAAGCGGCGCAGGAGGCGCCGCCAGGTCGCTGCAGGAAGGAGGATTCGCCAAAGGCGGTGCGACATAGATAACCGAGTCATTGGTTATGTTCGTCAGCTGACCAACCGGCTTACCAAACCCAGTGCCGCTTTGGTAGGTCCACGTGACTGGTTCATTCACCGCGAGCGTGACGCTTTGTGCGGGTTCAATCACAGGATTCGCTGTCGGCGCCGTGAATTGTACGCCCGCGCCAATCGATTTCTTCGAGCCACCGTTACAGCCGGCGACCATCAAGCAAAGAACGAGACAGGAAAATAAAAGCGTTGAATCGCGACGTTTGTGCACGCAGGTCCTTCCGGAGAACTAAGCTCCTGAGGGCTCCCTTTTCGGCAGGCCCGTTGGATTTCAGTTTTTCCGACAGCCAAGATATTCGTCAAATTCGTCAAATGCGACGCAGAGCCAATCAGCGCCGGACTCCGCACTCATGTCTTTAAGGGTGGGCGGTGGATTTGTTCTGATGCGAAACATCCCCTTCCGCAACCGATTTCTTCGAATCCGGTTCAGTCTGCGGATTGCCCGAATTCTGCACTTTGTCCTTGATCCAATCGAACAGGGCGCCGCCTTTTTCCCGGCTTGCCAGTTCTTGCAGCCCCTCGAACCGCAACAATTCCGCCTGCTTCGGCAAGGCCGCCTTAATCGATTCCTTGCACTCCATCGGTATGATGAGGTTTCGTTGTATCTGCTGGACGCGAATCGGCACTTTCAGGGTGGGCAGCCACTTCACCGGGTCGAGCGGGGCAACTTTCTTCAAGAACTCCGGCTTACCGTACTCTTCTCGATCGGGATCGGTTGAAACCACCGGAGACTGAACCAGAAACTCCGGCCAGTCTCCCCAGGGTTCGAGCGTATCGACGACTTTGATGCGCGGATCCGCGGCTGCGGCCAGGATGGCAATCGCGCCTCCTGAGCCTTCGCCAAACATTCCCACCCGCGTCATATCCAGATCGCCCCGCGATGCGAGGTAGTCGAGGATGAACTTAACGTCGTGTACGGTGCTTCCTAGCGACTCCTGTAGTTCGCTCACGAACCACTGTTTCATGGGACGATCACGAAACCGGTCGCTGCTTAGCGCCGAGAGGAACCCGACTGCGGCTACGCCTCCACGCGTGACCCGCTCAGACCAGCCGACATTGTGGAACCGTTCGGGATCTTCCAGGTAGTTGTACAGGTAGAGCACGACTGGCGGCTTTTTCACGCCTTTCGGAAGTACCACCCACAGATCAACCGGATCACCGGGCCGCCACTGCAATCGCACGAAGTAGCTGGTGAACTTATCCGTCTCGGTAACATCCCCCACGATAGGCGGCTGGGGCTCGAGTTTGCTGGCGCCGATCTGCAGAGAACTCCAATCCTCTTGAATGGTTTCGTAGAGCGGCGTGCCGCTGGCGTCGACCTTCGCATCGCGCTTCAATTCGATTTCGGGCGGGCTCACAGCCTGCTTGGCTCCGGCACTCGGCGCCGCTGCGGTAGCAGGAGCAGAAGTTTGCGGTGTTGAAGCGGAGGCGGCCGGCGAACCTGCTCCCGCCGCTTTCGGATCGGGCGTCGCTGAAGGGGTCGGCTGCGAAGCGCTCTGCCCGGAGGCGGCGCTGACCGCGAGGAACCCAATGACAATGACAGCAAGAGCAAGACGAACCACAATCATGGAAAACTTCGACCGCATGGAACTCCTTATGTCATTCGTGTGCGAATGTATTGCATTGCAGAAAGCTTCCGCCACTACAAACACAACCGCCGAAGAGCGAGGGGGCAGTTTCGCCCCCTCGTCATCTTCAGCGTAAAGCAACGTTCGACGCACCTCTCTACTGGTGCAGGTCGTAGATTTCAGCCGGATTGCCGCTGACTGAGCCGAAATCCAGGTTGAAGTCAACGTCAGCTTGAACTGGCAGGACCGAGCCTCCAAGATCGCCTCCGGCGTCGACCAAGCACTTGTTAGTGGCACCCTTGGTCGTCCCGGTGATGGCGATGTTGGTGAAGACTCCTGCGCAGGCCGCATGCCCGTTGTACGGGTTGTTGGTTGATTTCCAGTGAGAACGGAAAACGCCTTCGTTCAGCGTTCCGGTCGGGGGGTTAACAGCGGTGTTGATGTTGGAGTACACGGGCACGAAATCCGAAAGATTCAATGTGCCGTTGGCTTCGATGGATTCCGCGTTCGCCGTCAGGGCAAGAACCGCCTGCGGAGTGAACAGCGTCTGACTGCCACCGCTGCCTACGTTCTGGAAGGTAACAAGCGTGTTGATTTCCCACAGCGGATAGGTTCCGTCGTAGATGTGGGTGAACGGAAGCTTCGGGCAAGGCAATGCCTTGAAATTGCACTGCGGGAGGTTGAAGGCTCCGTTCGGGTTGTTGAATCCACCGTAGGCAGAGTCAGTCTCTCCGCCCGGGGTAATGAATAGCGGATCGACGTTGTCGACCGTAAGGTAATGGCCGGCGCCGTTGGCCGCTGCAGTGAAGTTGCCGTAAGCCCAGAAGGCGTAACCCATGCCGTCCGGAGTCGCCGGAGCAGTGCCGGAAGTCTTCGGGACCAATTGGCCCAAAACTCCAGGCACTTCCTCACCCGTACCGATAGCCCGCAAGCGCAGTCCGGTGCCGCATGCTTTACCGGCCGTGCCGGTGACGAGATACAGCGGGTCACCGCAGTTCACGGTCCCGTCTGGGGGTGTACCCAGTCCGGCGTTGAGAGCGACAGTTCCTCCGCAGGAACTGCTGCTGAAGTTAGTAATGGGGTTGTTGCCGTATTCCTGGCCGCTATCATCAGAGCTAACCCATTCCCCGAGGCTGGAACTGGGTTTCGCAACGGCGGCATTCGCACTGCCTGCGAGGGTACGAACAGCGGTGTACTCGAAAGCAGCGTAGGTTCCGGACAAGATCTCGCGGTTCACGACTTGAATGGGCTGACCCGGTCCCGGAGGCGGACCGGCGATGAACCCGTTGTCGTAGACGTTGTTGCCGGCGGCGGGTGTGCCGGGAAGCAGATCTCCAGTGCAATTCAGGTTGCCCTGGAAGATCTCGCTCAACGTCGCTTTATTGATGTTGGTGAAGGTATAGTGGGTGTGGCTGCTGTTGTCGGTGTAGGTGCTGCCGAATCCCAGAGGGTTGGTGGAATCCTGATTGTTTACAAACACCACCACCGGCGCCGCTCCCATTCTCAGACTGGAGTAAGCCGGGATGGTTCCGGCACCGATCGGATCGGTGCCCGAAAGTTTCCAGGTCAGGATGTTAAAGTAGCTCTTCTGACCAAAGGCGTCCACAAGGGGGCAGCCCTGCTCAGCGGCCGTGGCGCCAGGATCGGTTCCAGCGAGACATGCCGTGTTATTGTAGCCCAATCCGGTCAACCCTCCGGCGGCAGGAATCGAACTCAAAGCGCGAGTAATCATGAACTGGTTGTCCTCCGGGCGTTCATCGGAGGCGCCGAAGTTGAACATGCACCAGACTCCGGCTTTCGCCGATCCGCCCGTCTGGTACCCACAGTAGTCGAGACCGTGTGCGTGTGGCGTATCCGTCTTGTTCAACGGAACCGGTGGGGTGTTCAGTGCGTTGAAAATGGTGGTGGGCAATGCGCTGAGGCCTTGCAGATTGTCCGGCAGGCCGCCTACTTTGTTTGCCGAAGTGAACGTGCCTGTGAAATTTGGGACCACGGCACCGACGCTGAACAGCGTGCCATCGTTCGCTTGATCCGCAACTTTCTTCCAGGCGTAAAAGTCCCGCATACCGATGCCCGCATCAACGCTGAAGTAAGCGTAAACGTTGCAGTTGTTGTGGCTGTCGTTGTTGCTCCAGACCACCGTAATGGTCGGTGTGTCGTTCAGGGGGACAGTGAAGCGAGTATCAGAAAGCAGCAGATTCGAAGCTTTGTTCGAAATCATGCTGTAGGAACTCGTGTTGAACGTGTTGTTGCTGACGATGGCGACCAAGGCGTAGCTCATCGCGTTGTACAAACCCGAAGATCCTACGCCAACTGCTGTCAGAGTCGGTGTTCCGGAACAGGTATTGTTTTGTCCGAACGCAGCCGAACTACACAGCGTTGCCATCAGCAAAAGCGTTACTCCAAGAACCTTTCGTTTCATCTGGATGCCTCCTTGGCTCCAAGTCATACCAGTTTTTCGTATTGGCCAACCCCAAGTCTGTCGGACCAGCCACGGCGGTTGAGAGAAGTTTGTCAACGAAGTTTGTCAACCAGGAAATGAGCGCACGAGACCAAGCTGGGCGACGAACCCGAAGCTTGACGACCGCAACCGTACACGGTGATTGTTAACCGTGGGTGAGCAGAACATTAAAAGTTCGTGAACGTAAGAAAGAAAACGTGTGTGCGCTTAACTGCATTATGTGCATTAATTTGCTGCACATCCCGTGAGTTTTGCTACTGCTGTTTCTCCCAGCGCATGGCATAGACTGCACTTCGCAACCGCGGACCGCTCCCCGTGCAGCCTGGAGGTTACGTTTGGAGAGGTGAGCGACCATGGACCGAACCGTAAAGTCACTTTCCAGTTCACATCCACAGCCGTCGATCATGCATTTGGGTGGTCGCTATGCTGGTATAAAACGAAGCCTTCCCAATCGCCCGCAGATGTTCCTGTCCGCCGGGACAGCCCGAGAAATTAACCTCCTATTCATCGTGCAGTAACAATCGGTCGGTAGTCTCATCGGCACGCTTTCGTGAGCTCTAAATTGAGAATGCCCGAACCAGATACCGCGGTTCTGGCTAATCCCAGGAGAGGTCTGGTCGCTTGAGATTCCTTCGATTTGTAACGATGCTCGCGTTCTTGTGTTTACTTGCCGTGGGCCGGAGCGGCGCCTGGGTCGGTTGGTCCAGTACCGCGGCGGAGGGCTCCCTGCACGGCACCGTCATCGTTCTTTCGGGAGCGCCCGTCGCTCAAGCTACGGTCACCGTAGAAGGAGCAGCAGGTGGGCAGGCAGCTACCACGAACGTTGCTGGGCAATACAAGATCGGCGGACTCGCTCCGGGGATGTACCGCGTCACGATTACCGCACCCGGCTATGATGCGTTAGAACTTAAGGTGACGGTCAGATCAGAGGAGAATCAAGAAGTCGATGGGGTTTTGATGCTGCCCAAGAAAGCGCTGGAGCCGCCGCCAGCCCCTGCCGTGACCCCGGAGGGAACTCCTGCTCCCCAACCTCAAACCCAGGCGCAACCCGGTGCGCCCGCCCCCCAATCAGCCGTGGCAGCTCCAGCCCTCAACGTCAAGGCTCAGGGGGGTAAGGCCGCGCTGTATGGAATACTCACGGACCAGTCCGGCGCTGTGCTGGTTGCCGGATCGGTAACGGCCGAGACCGCTGGCGCCAAACCTATCACCGCTGAGGCCAATGGACGGGGCGAATACGTCGTTAACGGATTGGCTCCCGGTACCTATCGTTTGACACTTTCTTCACCAGGCTTTGCCCCCTTCCAGACCGATGTAACCGTGACCGCGAATCAGGCTTTAGAGATCGACGCCACGTTGCAGCCGCCAAGCGAAAAAACTGAAGTCAACGTGCAAGCCGGCGGCCCAGCAGCGGTGGAGACTGGGAGCTCAAATATTGAAGGCACGATCACGGAAAAGGAGGTGCTCAAGACAGGTTTGAACGGTCGCAACTTTACCCAACTCATCGCCCTCGCTCCCGGCGTGAGCAATCAGACCGGGCAGGACGAGGCGTTGGTGGGTGTGAAGGGCAGCGTGAAGTACAGTGTGAACGGGGGCCGAGTCGAGTACAACAACTTCGACGTGGACGGCAGCGATGTGCTGAACGCCGGCCTCAACGGAGCGGAGAGCACGTTGATGGTCTATCCCAGCCTGGATGCCATCCAGGAAGTCAAGGTTCTCACCTCCAACTATGGAGCCATGTACGGCCGGAGCGCTTCCGGTACCGTGCTGGTTACCACGAAGTCGGGCACGCCCAAATTTCATGGCGGTCTATACGATTTTGTTCGAAACGAATTCTTCAACGCACGCAATTATTTCGATCAGACGAGCAAGGCGCCGCTCTACCGAAGACAGGACTTCGGCGGTACGATCGGCGGTCCGCTCTTTATTCCCGGAGTATTCAACACAAAAAAAGACAAGACGTATTTTTTCTGGTCGGAAGAGTTTCGGCTTGAGAAATCGCCGGAGGGTCGAGGGGGCGAGCCGGGCGACTTCAACCAGGCAGTGCCCTCCGCCGCCGAGCGCGGGATCGGGAATCTCAACTGCCCTGCTGGCCCCGGAAGCTGTGCTGATTTCAGCGATGTCTGCCCGCTGACCGTGAGCGGCGGCGAGTCACCACTTTCGCGTGCCCAATATCCCGACTGTCCCAGCGTCGACGGCCAGAACACGTTCCCAGGAAATCTCGTGCCGATCGACCGCACCAGTGCAGCCATCCTCAACACGGGAATGGTTCCATTGCCGAATTCCACGACCGGGTGTAACTCGATTCTCGCGGGCACTGTAAACCAGACCACGAATCAGGCCAACGTCCCGTGTTACGACGCCGTTATTTCTCCCTCCACATATTGGCGGGAAGAACTGGCGCGACTCGACTACAACTTTACCGAGAAAGTGCGTTTATCGTTTCGTTATATTCATGATTCTTGGAACACCAGCGACGCCACGCCGCTTTGGGGATACACGCAGAACAGTTTTCCCACGGTTCAAAACCGCTTGAACGGTCCCGGCACAAGCATGGTGGTGCGGTTGACTGATACGATCACCCCCACTCTGCTCAACGAAGTTGTGCTGAGCTACGTGGATTCCCATATCACCTTGACCGATGAGAACGGTCCGGGGGCAAATTTGCAGCCGATCACCAATTGTGCTGTGACTCAGGGGCAGGGCTGCATCAGCACAATCTTTAACAATGGAGCGGGAGGAAAGCCTCCCGGTCTGAACATTGCAGGCACCAATGCGGCATACGGAGGCTTCGGTTTCGCGGTTGACCCCTCCTACGAGCCTTGGCAGCATACCAATCCAACCTACGCCTTGGGCGACAACCTCAGCACGGCGTTAGGGCGCCACACGTTGCAGTTCGGCGTCCAACTGCTAGACGCCAGGAGATCCGAAACCAACGGAGCGATTGGCGCTGCGACTGGCGACCTGCAGGGCATTGTCACGGCTAGCAACCAGAACAGTCAGAACGCTTTGACCACAGGGAATGCGTTCGCTAATTTTCTGGCAGGCCCGGGAGCGCCGTATTGTGTTGGCAGCGCCTGCACCTTCAACGGGATTGTGAGTTTCCAGCAAGACAGTGCTCAACTCAAGTACTACAACAATTATTGGCTTGCGGAACCGTATGTTCAAGACGATTGGCGTGTGAACCAAAGGCTCACCGTCAATTTGGGTGTCCGGTTGAGTCTGTTTGGAGACTTCCACGAAAAGAATTTGAATGCCTACAACTGGGATCCGAATGCGTTCAGCTCGGCAGTTGCGTCCACTGTGAGCATTGCCTCGCGAGGTGCGGAATCGTTTGGAGGGTATCTCGACGTGGGAGGGAAGCCGGTGATCCTCGATCCGGCCAACCCTTTGAACGGCTTGAACCCAGCGGTGACCAACGGATTGGTGCAGTGCGGAAAGAACGGCATTCCTGCGAGTTGCATGCAGAGTCATGTCTTTAACCCCGCCCCTCGAATCGGAATTGCGTGGGACCCTAAAGGCAACGGCAAGACTTCGATTCGGGCCGGATATGGCATCTTCTTCGAGCACGGAACTGCCAAGGATGCCAACACCGGTTCACTCGAGGGCAGTGCGCCTTTGGTGCTCACGATGACGGACCCGTTTCCAACGACCTACGGCGCCATCGGCTACACTGGACCGGGCGGTGACCGAGTTGCTTTCCCGCTCGACGTCACATCGATTCCTACCAAGACGACTTGGCCTTACGTGCAGCAATGGAGCTTGAGTCTGCAACGCCAATGGCCGAAGGACATCGTGGCCACACTGGCGTACGTCGGAAGCAAAGGAACCCACCTGCCGGCGGAACTTCAGCTCAACCAGTTGCCAACCCCGCCGACTGGCTCCGACAATGGCATCTTCCTGAACGGCAATCCGTTTGGCCCCGGCCAACCGCTCATCACTCAAACCGTCCCAGGTTCGTTTGCCCCCGGAGATTGCACTTTCAACAACAACAGTTTTACTGGTCCCAACGGTAACGGGGTAAACGGTGTCATCGTAACTCCCTCGCAGCCAGCGTTTGTAAACCTGGTCGCAGCCTGTTACGGTTTTGCAGGCGTTCCGAATCCAAACTCCTTCCGAAAATACATCGGCTTCCAACGTATTCTCGGACTACAGAACGTTGCGGATTCTCAGTATCACGCTCTGCAAGCGACGATCCGGCGCACTCGCGGCCCTCTAACGATCGGCGGGTCTTACACCTACAGCCATTCGCTGGATGATTCTTCGGACCGTTCCGATGCCTCGTTCGTAAACTCGGCAAACATCAAATCGAACTGGGCCAGTTCCGGTTTCGATCAACGACACCTTCTGACCGTGAATTACATCTATGATTTGCCCAAACTGAGCGGGAGCTTCGCGCGGGCATTGAGTGATCGGGGTGCAGACTCCACGACGCCCGGAGCGGGCAAACCGCAAAGCGATTCCAGGTTTGCGCGTAACCTGCTCGATGGCTGGCAGATTTCCGGAATCACTCTGTTCGCATCCGGAACTCCGTTCAGTGTGATCAATGGTGGAAGCAATCTCGGGATTGGGGCGTTAGACAATGCTGGCGTAGCCAACGAGGCAGGAGTCGGTTCGTACCCAGACGTGGTTGGTAATCCGAAATCTCGTCTTCCCACGGGTATCAGCCGGTTAAATTCGCAAAGCATCGGTCCGCTTCTCTACAATCCCGGCGCGTTCGTTGCGCCCCAAGGACTCACCTTCGGGGATGCTGGCCGTAATTTTCTCAACAATCCGCACCGATTGGATTTTGACTTATCCCTGCTCAAGAATTTCAAAATCACTGAGGGCAGCAATCTTGAGTTCCGCGCCGAAGCATTCAACCTTTTCAATCACACCCAGTTCCGGATCTATAACCCAAACATCGGGAATACTGCGAACAATACTGTCAGTTGCTACGCCGGTGCGCTATCCAACTTTTCGGCTGCTGGTGGCTACATTGCAGGTAGCAACGGTCAGCCGCAGACGGTAGATTGCACGACCGGAAGTTCGTTCCTGCGGCCGGTGGATGCGCATCGCCCGCGCACGATCCAGTTCGGAATGAAATACAGCTTTTAACCTGGAGCAGCTTGAACATTGCGATCGGGAATGGCTCAGTCTGATAGGGGAAGCCGCGCGGATCAAGGGTACGTTTTGCTTACGCTGCTCCTGATTATGTCCTTGATGGTCATCGGGGCAGCGATTATTGCTCCGAGCCTTGCCTTTGAAATCAGGCGGGACCGCGAAGAGGAACTGATCCACCGCGGAGTCCAATACTCGCGCGCCATCCGCAGTTTTGCGAAGAAGACCGGTCACTATCCCGTGACTCTCGAGCAGTTACGAAACACGGGCGGAACCAGATTCATTCGCAAGCTGTATAAAGATCCGGTTACCGGGGGCGAATTCAGACTTCTTCACCAGGGAGACGTCATATCCCTTACCAGCGCACCAAATCTTAACCCCGCGCCAACTCAGAGCGGCGATGAAAAGGCGGACGGCGCAACTCCGCCCGACCAGTCCGATTCATCCGCAACTCCGACTGCTCCGGGAAGCGCCGGAGCTCAGGTCAATTCGAACCCCCAACCTCCAGTTTCCCAAACCTCGGCCTCATCCTTCAACAGCAGTAGCAACAACCAAGTCGGTCAAGTAATCTTCGGCGTTGCCAGCCGGAGCAAGGCGAAGACAATTCGCGAGTTTGACCACAAGAACCATTACAAAGACTGGTTGTTTTTTTACGATCCTGCCCGCGATCAAGGAAGAGAGATCAAAGGACCGACCTCATTGTCTCCGCTTGCGCCTCTGCAAGCGGGCTCGCCTCCGCTTCCGCAGTCAGGCCAGTCTC
>Ga0209517_10007340_pt1 | contig 13243 bp, 10 predicted proteins | sample PeaSoiMetSII2010_FD_187695 | JGI IMG/M metagenome (GOLD analysis project Ga0209517, IMG submission 187695) | Peat soil microbial communities from Weissenstadt, Germany - SII-2010 (SPAdes) (version 2) | ecosystem: Environmental > Terrestrial > Soil > Wetlands > Peat | place: Germany...
AAACGTGGAGCGTCAGGCTAACCGGATCACCAACAATGCCGGAGCCGAAATCGCCGATTCCTTCGTCGAGTATCTCTAGAACCGTAACCGAAGTACTCCCGGCGCTCTTTCCGGGGCACACGCAACCCCCGTTTTCTGATATTCTCATCCGTTTTACTCTGAGGGAAAAGCGTGGAGCAGCGCGGGCGTAAATACCATCGTGAACGGCTCGGGGAAGCCTTGCGCGAGGAAATCGAAACCATCGTCGAGGGCGAACTCGGCGACCCACGAATCGGGTTGGTCAGCGTCACCAGCGTGGTCCTGGCCCAGGACTCGCGCTCGGCGCATGTCTTCGTCACGCTCGATGGAAACGACGAAGAAGCCGAACGCTCGTTGCAGGGGTTGACCGCGGCCGTCGGGTTTATACGCCGCGAGGTGGCGGAGAATTTGCACCTCCGCCGTCCTCCCGAGCTTCACTTTCAACTCGACCGCTCGCACCAATTCGGCGCCAGAATTGACGAGCTCTTGAATCGCACCAAAAAGAGAAAGAAAAGCTAGCCCGCACATGTTGGACGAAGTACTCAAACATATCGAACAGCGCAGCCGCTTTCTGCTGACGTCGCACGCCCGTCCTGATGGCGATGCCGTGGGTTCAGCCTTGGCCTGCTGCCAGATTCTGCGCCTCATGGGCAAGCACGCCGATGTGATCCTGCACGACGGTGTTCCGCGCATCTATCAGCAGTTGCCCTTCGCCGACGCCGTCGTTCGGGCAGAGCGCGTCAACGGCGACTATGAAGCTGCCATTGTTCTCGAATGTGACAGCATCCAACGCACCCGTCTGGCAGGTTTGGAGAACCATTTCCTGATCAGTATCGACCATCACTTGAGCGGCCGTCCCTTTGCCGATGTGAACTGGATCGATCCGCACGCCGTAGCCACGGCCGAAATGGTGTACCGTTTGGCGCGCCAGGCGCGAGTGCCGATTTCCTCCGACATTGCGACTTGCCTCTACACCGCCGTTCTCACCGATACCGGTTCGTTCATGTTCGAAGGCACCAGTGAACACACCTTTGCCCTGGCGCGAGAATTGGTGCTGGCTGGAGCTGATCCCTCCCGGTGCGCGCGCAATGTGTATTTCGCGCATTCCACTGCCAAGATGCGCCTGCTGGGCGCGGCCCTGTCGAATCTCCACCGCGACGGCCCTCTGGCATGGATTTCGGTAACTCAGGAGCAAATGGAAGCAGCCGGAGCGCGGGAAGAAGACTGCGAAGGCCTGGTGAACTACGCGCTTTCTATCAAGGACGTCGAGGTCGCGGCGTTTTTCCGCGAATTGCCCGACGGGCGCTTCCGCGCCAGCCTGCGAAGCAAGGGCCAACTCAACGTGGCCGCGGTGGCACAAGCATTCGGTGGCGGCGGTCACAAGTGCGCCAGCGGCTGCTCGCTCGACGGGCCGCTCTCGGCTGCCGTGGAACGCGTACTCGCGCAACTTCGGACCGATCCTTCCGTACAATAGTGGGCCATGGACATTTCGTTGGCGCGGCAGGTTGCATCCTTTGTAGGAGCCCTCCTTATTCTGTTTGCTTACGTTGGCCACCAGTTAGGGCGGATGGATTCGCGCAAGGCTGCATACAACGTTCTGAACACGACTGGCTCCGCCATCCTGGCCTACATCGCCTTTCATCCTTTTCAAGTGGGTTTTGTTGTGCTCGAAGTCACCTGGGTGCTGATCAGCCTGTATGCCCTGGCCAGACCCAGTGGGCAACACTGAGGAGTGGTGTCTTTGCGCATCCCTGACAATTCGTGGCCGAGTGTTTCCGCGTGAACCAGCGCGTTCGCACCGATTGGCTTCTGCTTGCCGGTTTCTGCGGATTCTTGTTTTTCTACGGACTCGCATATTTTGGCCTGATCGGCGCCGATGAACCACGCTACGCTCAAGTTGCACGCGAAATGCTTGCCCGTCACGACTGGATCACCCCCACCCTCGGCGGCAAGCCCTGGCTGGAAAAACCTCCGCTCTACTACTGGCAAGCCATCATCGCTTACCGCCTGTTCGGAGTAAGCGATTGGGCTGCGCGCCTGCCCTCGGCCATCGACGCCACCTTCATGGTGATCGCCATCTATCTTTTCTTTCGGCGATTTCGTCCGGGCTCCGAGCTCGACGCCGCGCTGATGACCGTCTCCGTCGCCGGCATCATCGGCTTTGCCCGTGCCGCTTCGATGGACATGGCTCTCGCCGCTACCTTCACGATCGCTTTGCTGGCCTGGTACGCGTGGCAAGAAAGCAGTGTCCAACTTTACTTGTGGCTTGCGTATGCGTTCCTGGCATTGGGAATGCTCGCCAAAGGACCAGTGGCTCCATTCCTGGCGGCGATTGTCATCGGTATTTTCTCCGTCGCCAAGAGGGATTACGGAATCCTTCGCCGCATGCTTTCAATTCCGGGAATGTTGTTGTTCTGTGTGATCGCACTGCCGTGGTACGTCGCGGTGCAAGTCAGGAACCCGGACTTCTTCCATGCTTTCATCCTGCAACACAACCTGGAGCGCTTCAGCAGCAACCTCTATCGCCACCGGGAGCCGTTTTGGTACTACATTCCGGTGGTCGTTCTTGCAACGCTTCCCTGGACGGTCTTCGCAGTCGCCGCCGTGGCTGAAACTATTCGAGCCTGGTGGTCGGAACGCAGAGAAATGTTGAAGTCCGCGGACGGAAACGAAGATACGCTGAACGTATTCCTGCTGATTTGGTTTCTGGTTCCGGTGGTCTTTTTTTCCATTTCCCAATCGAAACTGCCCGGCTACATTCTTCCCGCGCTGCCGGCTGGCACGCTGCTACTGGCTGAGTATGTGCGCCGCCACGCTGCCGGCGACCATCGGCCCGGCCTTTTTCCGCTTCTTCTGCACGCCCTTGTCGCTGCTGCTTTGGTCGTTCCCGCGCTGCTTCTGGGACAAATTCTGCTCTTACACCGCCTCGTTTGGACCACGCCGACTTTCATTGCGCTGTCACTCACCACGGTGTTGGCGATTGGCATTGTGCTCACCTTGCGCATGCCGACCGGGTTTCGCATGCTGCGCTTCGTTACTCTCATTCCCGTGGTGCTGGCGGTCGCGGCCGTTCTGCGCCTTTACGCGCCGGCGCTCGACAATGCTCTCTCCGCTCGTCCCTTGGCCATCGAGCTGGGCAAGCTGGGATCCAAGCCTTTACCTCTGGCCGTTCTCCATGTGCGGCGTGAGACCGAATTTGGATTGGCCTTTTACCGCAATCAGACCATTGATCGCTACGATAGTGGACAGATTCCAGAACAAGAGCACATCGTCGTTGCCCCCGCCGGATTTGGCGAGGAACTGAGCACGCACCTCGCCGGGCGGCGCGTCCTCTATCTCGGCAGTTTTGCGCCCCAACACCTCGACTATTACTGGGTTTCTCCTCAAACAGCGATGCGCTAGCGAAGGCCAACTCTCACCGCCAGTATGCGCCATTCACGTTCGCCCATTCTGCTCCCATGTTGTCGTCGGTGATGATGTGCCTGGCCCCGATTCTCACTGCCACGGTGTCTCCCGCTTCGAGTCCCCTATCCTGCGGCGGTTCGTGCAGGGTGTCCGCCAGGGCTCCATACGCGGTCAGCGCGAGTTCGGCCCGTGGATTCCGTGGATCGAACATCAATTGCCCATCGATCCTGTAGTCGCGCAGCACTCGCAGCCAACGCTCTTTGTCCACTGGAAACGGAGAATCACTGACGGCGAGGAAACTCATCACTCGAATTCCATAGCGAAAGACGTGCAGCCCCGTTGCCATCACCTCGGCCGAGTCCGTCGCGTTATAGTAGAGCACCCCACCCGCGTTCAGATGGAGCTTCACCAGGCGGAGGAAATCGGCAGAGAGCAAGTTGGCGCTGTGGTCGCGCCAAAAGAACGAGGTATTTATCATCACTAGATCATAGCGTGCCCCGGGGTGCCCGAGCAGCCAGCGGCGGCCATCATCAATATAGATCCGCACCTTCGGGTTACCCAGCAACGATCTCACCATCGGGTACTGCTCAATCAAATGCAAATACCCGGGGTTGATCTCCACGATGTCCACGCTCTCGTTTTGTGGATTGTTGACCGTGACTTGGGCCCAGGAGCCGGAAGAAAGTCCGATTAGCAATGCCTTCTTGGGCGTCGCATCGAACAGTCCCAAGGCGTATGCCCGGACGATCAAGTTCTTGTCATGCAAGGGATCGACATTGAAATAGCCGTCATGGACGCCTTCTCCCATTACCCTTCCATCTTGTGTCACAGCGATAACACCACTCCGGTTTTCGAGCACGTGCGCCATGTACCCAACCATCGCGGCTTTGCGCCCGAAGATCAACCTCCCGAATAGATTGAAATACAGTGGGGAAGAAGAAGGAATTGCTGCGAGCGCGAGCAGCACCGCGGCTAACTTCCACAGCGGCGGCATCTGCGCACAGCCAGCGGAGAAGAACAGCACGAGTGTCCCGCTGATTACGGCTAGTAGAGCCAATTGGGCAGAGATTTGCTTCAATCCAAATTTATCCATCAGGATGAACCCAATTACCAGGCTTCCCAACGTCGACCCCAGGATGTTCGCCACATAGATTAAGCTCACGTGTCGGCCAGACTCGACGTCGGCGGAAACTGCCAGCCGACAAAGCAACGGCAGCACCGACCCCAGCAGGCCCGCAACCAGGAAAAATGCCGGCGCGCTCGCCATGAGGGCATAGTTCTTCCACGATAGCTGGGCCACGAGCGGGGGCAGGTAAACCGACAATGCCCCTGCGACCAACAACATCAACCCGATGGTGTTAACCACCACGAGCGCACTTTTCTTCTCGGTCAGTTTCTCAGTCGTATAGCTTCCTGCAGCAATCCCGCACAGGTAGGTGGACAGCAAGAGCGCAAACGCCGGAGCCCGATCCGCAGATCCCAGGGCCAGCACGCGAAACCATTCGATCTCGAATCCCAGGGCGATGAATCCCGCCAGTCCCGCAATCAACATGGCAACTCCAAGCGGCAAACCTGGCTGCGCTGTGCTCGACGCGTCTTGATCCGTTAGCGTGGGTTCTGCGCTCATCGACTGCTGGCTGCGACCGTATATGTAGGCCACCGTGCCCACCACCACATTGAGGCACGCCGCAATGGTCACCGATCCCGACTGCCCAAAGTTGAGCATCACATATTCCGCGCACAGGTAGCAGGCAAACGCCGACCCCAGGGTATTGGCAAAATACAGAATGGCGACCGAATGGCCCACATCGCGCGAGGAACGAACCAACTGCTCCACTAGCAATGGCAGAGTTGCACCCATCAGCATGGTGGGTACGATGAGAAGCAGGAAGCTGAACAGGATCGTCAATCCTAAGCCGACGCCGGCCGTATATTCCGCAGCCCAGTGAAAAATGGGCAGCGAACTCAGGCCAAAAATCGCCACTCCCAGTTCGCAAACTCCAAAAATCACGATTCCGTGTCGCGGAAAGGCGGCAGAAAGCCGCCCGCCTGCCAGACTTCCCAATCCCAGTCCCAGCATGAACGCGCTCACCACCACCGCTACCGACTGCACGTTGACCCCGTAAATGACGAACAACGCGCGCTGCCACACAATCTGGTAGATCAAGGCGGGGAATCCGGAAAAGAAGAACAGGACCGTGATCAGGCCGGCTTCACGTTGCCCTTGCTGCTTGCGCAGGTTTCTAAGTGCGAATGCCAGAATGGCCGCTGTAAGCAGAAGCAGCCCGGCAACTGGAGCAGATTCCATGGTTTCCCCAGATGTACGACGGCAAAGTCAAATGGCTAGAAGTCTTTTGTATAGCAGGTTTTGGGGCTGTCCCTGATAACCAAAGAGTGGCCCGTCTCAACCCCTCATTCCCTGAAACAAATGTGTGTATTCACCTTGTTCCCCGGTTTGCCTCTCACCCTGGGAAACATCTAAACTCGGTTCGCGATCAGAATTATTGCTGCGTCGCTAACCCTCAAGGAGCCCGGGTGGAGATTCTTGATCTCAGGCATTTCTCCGCGGTCGACTTACGTCCTCTGCTCGATGACGAGGCCCAGGTGTGGGAACGCCTGCTTTCCTGGGACTACTCCGGCTCCGCCGCCATGATTCTCCGCTACGTGGATGCCAAGATTCTGCCCGGTTACGCCGCGGTCGATCGCGGCCGAATCTTCGGATATGCCTTCTTCGTTTATGAAGGCAGTAAGGGTGTGATCGGGGATTTGTTCGTCGCTAACGGTGGCCGCCTGCCAGATCCTCACGCGGTAGAAACCCAACTGCTGGTGCACGTGATTGAGACCCTGCAGCAATCGCCCGGCATCAACCGCGTAGAGGCGCAACTTCTGGCGCATGACACCGGAGCGGTCGCCCAGCCCTTTCTCGACCAGGGGTTCCACCGCCATGCCCGGCTCTTCATGGTTCTGCCGCTGGAGAACTCCGCCAGCCCCGCCCCATCATTGCGTACTGACATTGAAATCCGCCGCTGGTCCGAACAGGATTACCAGCCTGCCGCCGCCATCATTACTTCCGCATATCGTGGACACGTCGATTCCGAGATCAACGACCAATATCGCACCCTGAGCGGCTCGCTGCGTTTCCTGAACAATATTGTCCGCTTTCCCGGTTGCGGCACCTTTGATCCAGATTCTTCGTTCGTCGCTTTGCACCCCAAGACTCGTACTTTGTTGGGATTGATTCTGTGTTCCCGTGTGCGTCACGATGTGGGTCACGTCACCCAGGTTTGTGTCTTGCAGGAATATCGGTCGAAGGGAATCGGCGAGGCCTTACTGGAGTGCACTACCAACAATCTTCGCCAGCGGAAGTTTGCTCTGCTCTCGCTGACCGTCACCCAGGCCAACGCCCACGCCGTGGAACTCTACCTTCGCCTGGGCTTTGACACCAAGCGCGTGTTCGACGCATTTGTGTGGGAGGGATGAGACATGCTGGCCATACTTGCAGCGGGGGGAGCCATACAAGCTACATTCTTCTTCGGTGAGCTAGGGAGATTCGGATCGATTGGGACCGGACTTTGTCTTGCTCCTGCTTGGCTCGTTCATACTTTTTCGATATGGTCTGACCCGAGAGCCGTTGTACTTCAACCCGTTCAATCCCCGCAGGAAGCCGATCCCGGTCTGGGTGGCTCGGCTGATCTATATCCCTTTAGCCGCGCTTTTCTTCTACGGGGCTGTTAGAAACCTGGTAGGTCGCTGAACGTCGTCCAGCGTCACTTTACGCCGCAAACTCCACCTTGGCTGCCAGGGGAATGATCCCGGCGGTGTGTCCCATGTCCAGCAGGCGGCGGACTGCTTCCCGTCCGTCGGGCCCGTAGTCCAGGGTGCGCTCGTTCACGTACATGCCGACGAACTTGTCCGCCATTTGCGGATCCAGATCGCGAGCAAACTGCATGGCGTAGGCGAGGGCTTCCTCGCGATGGTCCAGCGCGTACTGAATGCTCTCCCGCAGCGCGGTCGCCACTCTTGACATCAATTCCGGTCCCAGGCTGCGCCGAATCGCATTCCCTCCTAAAGGCAACGGCAGGCCGGTCATTTTCTGCCACCAGCGGCCCAGATCGACAATGCGGTGCAACCCCGACTTGTCGTAGGTAAGCTGTCCTTCGTGGATGATCAGTCCGGCTTCGTGTTTGCCTTCCAGCACCTGCGGGATAATCTGGTCGAAAGGCACCACTTCGGTTTCAATACCGGGAGCAAACAGCCGCAAGACCAGGTAGGCGGTAGTCATGGTCCCGGGAACTGCGATGCGTTTTTCCTTGATGTCCTGGACCGAAAACGCGCGGTGGGCGACGATCATCGGGCCGTAGCCGTCTCCCACGCTGCCGCCGCTCGGCAGCAAGGCGTAGTGTTCCTGAATGTAGGGATAGGCGTGAAACGAAATCGCAGTTACGTCATACGCACCTTCCATCGCCTTCCGGTTCAGGGTCTCGATGTCGCAAAGCGTATGCGCAAAGTGCAGACCCGGCACCCGGACCTTGTTGGTCGCCAGCCCGTAGAACATGAAAGCGTCATCGGAGTCAGGACTGTGCGCCACAGTGATGGTGCGAACCGTCGAAGACGGACTGTTCTCGTGGGACGAGGTTTTCTCGGATGCGAGATCGATCGGCGTCATTGCCGGACCTTGCGGATGCGCTGCCAGCCGTCCGCGAGCGCGGCGGCAGACATGATCTTGATCACCTCAGCAAAAACAAACCAGTAAAGCCCCCAGCGCACCGCCTGGGCAAGAGAATGAGTGAGGATGGCCAGCCATGAAAGCCCACTTGCAAACAACGCGATCTCGGCGAATACACCGGCGGTCAAGGCGCGCGCCAGAGTGCGACGACCGTTCTCCAGAATCCAGCCCGCGACCCCGGCCACGACAGGATAAGCCAGCAGAAAGCCTCCCGTCGGGCCCACCAGTTGAGCTAGGCCACCAGGACCGGTTGGACTGAACACCGGCAGCCCGGCCATCCCTTCCGCAAGATACACCGCCAGCGCAGCAAAGCCGCGACGGCTTCCCAGGGTCAGGCCGACTACCAAGACCCCGAAGTTCTGTAGGGTCAGTGGCACCGGGGTAAAGGGCAGGGGCAGCAGGACGCGCGCGCACAACGCGACGAAAAGGCTGGCGCCCACCACTATTGCTACCTGTTTCACGCCATCGAGGATGCGATCATGGTTGTCCAGAACCGACGTGGCTGACTTAAACATTGGGTCCTCCGTTCTGTGGTGCGAAATAGCTCCGCTTACCGCTCAACACCGCTCTTCTTCGCCACTTCCTGGGTTGTCGAGCCTTTCAAGTGCCGCCGCACACGAAGATAGGCCGCAATTCCCGCCCACAACGCCGCACCGGCACCGCAGGCAAAAATCAGAAACCACCACATCATGCGCACGATACCCTAGGATATCACTACCGAACTGACTTCCCGGCCATTATGCGCTCCACCTCGTCTGCCTTCGAAGGCAGATCGGCGCTCAGTTTAATCAGTTTCCCGCTGGTATCGACGTAATACATGTCCTCAATGCGGACTCCCAGTTTCTCCTCGGGAATGTAGATCCCCGGCTCGATGGTGAACACCGACCCTGGACCCAGCGGGACATCGTAATCATTTGCATCGTGGACATACAGGCCCACATAATGGCCCAGCCCGTGGATGAAGTACTTGCCCAGAGGTTCTCCGTGAGAGTCCTTGCCGTGAGTATTGATGTAATCGAAGGCGACTTTCTGAAGCGTGTACGGTCCGGGCTTCAGCGTCGATTTTCCAGACTGAAATGCATCCATCGCGGCCTGTTGAGCTCCTAGAACGATGTCATAAATCTCGCGCTGTCGTGGAGTGAATTTCCCCGAAATCGGAAGAGTGCGAGTAATGTCCGAGGCGTACATCGAATATTCACCCGCAGCGTCAATCACCACTACGTCTCCGGCCTGCATGGTGGCTGAATCCTCGGAATAATGCAGTACCGTGGAATTCAATCCTGATCCGACGATCGGCGAATACGCCGGCCGACTGCAACCTCGTTTACCCCACTCGTACTGCATCAGAGCGGAAATCTCGCTTTCGTTCACACCGGGTTTCACCGCGTGCATTGCGGCGAGTTGAGCCGCAACCGAGGCTTCGGTGGCCTTACGAATTCTCTCGATTTCCCCAGCATCCTTAATCGTGCGCAGCGACTCCACCAGCGGTCGCACATCCTGATAACGTCCGCCTCGTGGAAATGCATTCGTCCGCTCCAGCCATTGCAAGGACGTTTCCGAATTGGACGTTTCCCGCGCCGCCGGTACGTCCGTGTAAATCGCGGCGCGATGGTCGGCAAGCAGTCCGTAGATTACGCTGCGCAGGTCTTCAAGCCCCTTGACCTGGTCAAAGCCGGTGAGGCGTGGGGCTTCGGGGCTCTCCGGGCCTAGTTTCGGGCCTGTCCACTTCTCTTGCACCGGGTTGCGCGCCGGAAGGAACAGAATCTCCGTGTAAGCGCGGGCGGGCGAGTCGTCCTTCGCCTCGACGGCGGGTGCGATCAGCAGGGCTGCTCCCGGCTCCGTCCATCCCGAAAGATAGAAAAAACTGTTCTCCTGCCGGTAGGTAAACAGATCGTTGGGCCCTTCGGTTTCGGGCGGAGAAAACAAGAGTACCAGGCCGGCATTCGGAGTCTTGCCGGCAAGCGCCACCCGCCGGGCGCGGAAGTCTGCATTGGGCTGACGATCCAAAGCCCATGCAGCTTGGGCGATGAGCAAAACTACCAGCAAGAATCTGCGCATTGCTTTCCATCCTTGACTGCGAAAGTTCAAACTCCAACCGGAAAAGGCTTGGTGTGCGTCTCCGCGCTTAAGGACAATCCGGAGAAACGCCCTTGCAACAGCGACATCAGCCCGGTGTACCAATACCCCACTACAAACAAAATCAGGAAGGGAACCGTGATGTAGTTCTCATTATCCAGCGCATAATAAATGGTCAAGGCAAAATAACAGCCGATCAGCAGTTCCACCCACGGCACCCACCCCAGGCGCCGGCGATACTTGTTGGCGCGTACCTTGTCTTTCCGGGTCTCTACGTGATATTTCGGCGTGCGTGCAAATGCAGTTTTCTTCCCCACCAGCGCCTCCAGCACCGCCCGTGTATTGGTCACAGTCAGGCCGATCCCCAGCGCCATCAAGAAGGGAAGATAGAGCAGCGCCCGGAACCATTTTCCCGGAAACAGCTCGCGCTGTGATACCAGATAGAAACTGGAAATCGAAAACGTCGAAGCCAGAAACAGAGGCAGATCGATATACATCATCTGAAACCAGCCCTGGTAGAAACGAATAATCATGGCCGGCATCAACAGCACTGACAGGACCACCATCAGTGGATAGCTGAGGTTTGCTGTCAAGTGATACCAGGCTTCCAGCTTCACATGGAATCGTTGATCGCTCTTTAGAACCTGAGGCAATATCTTCTTGCTGGTCTGGATCAATCCTTTTGCCCACCGCGCCTGCTGGGTCTTGAACGCAGTCATCTCCACCGGTAGTTCGGCGGGACATTCAACGTCTTGCAGATAAACAAATTTCCAACCCTTGAGTTGCGCCCGATAGGAAAGATCGGTGTCTTCCGTCAAGGTATCGTGCTGCCAGCCGCCGGCTTCCTCAATCGCCTGCCCCCGCCACATGCCGGCGGTTCCGTTGAAATTAAAGAACACGCCGCTACGCGCCCGGCCGGAGTGCTCCAGCACGAAGTGGCCGTCGAGCAAGATGGCCTCGACCTCGGTAAGAAAGGAATAATTGCGATTGATATGGGTCCATCGCGTCTGCACCATGCCGATTTTTGGGTCAGTAAAGTGATGAATCGTGCGCAAGAGAAAATCTTCTGGCGGGACGAAGTCGGCGTCGAAAATGGCAATAAACTCACCCTTCGCCGTCTTCATCCCTTCCGCCAGCGCGCCCGCCTTGAATCCCTCACGGTTCTCGCGGTGGTGATACGTCACCGGTAACCCTTGCGACGCGTAATGGTTTACCAAACCCCGCGCCACCGCTTCCGTTTCATCAGTCGAGTCGTCCAAGACTTGAATATCGAGCTTCTCTCGCGGATAACTCAGGCGGCAAATCGCCTCCAGCAGCCGTTCCACGACAAACTGCTCGTTGAAGATGGGCAACTGCACCGTGACCCGCGGCAGTTCCGAGAAATGGGAAGGCGGTTCGGTGGTCCGGTTTTTCTTGTGCTTATAGTAGAGATAAACCAGCACATAGCGGTGCGCACCATAGGACGCCAGCAGGATCAGAACGATGAAGTAGGGAATGAGCAAAGCCAGGTCGAAGGCATTGGCGTGATAAAGGCCCTGAAAGGTTTTATCCAGAAAATGCTGGCGGATGTACTGGCCCAGCCCCTTAGGAGCGAGAACCGCCGCTAACAGTTGGGAGGAGAAGAACATGCGAACGAGTGGGAGCCCCTCAGCGGCTCACAGCCAGTCTGTTCAAAACCCCTATTCTACCTGAAGCCCTGTGCCCAGAACGGAATTGTCGCCATTGATGGTGTGACGGATGACCATGCTTTCCCGAAGGCTTGCGGATAGTTTGATGCCGTGGGCCAGTGATGTAACGGCGGCACGACACTCCGTCAATGTTGTAGGTGCGGGTTCGAATCCCGCCAGGTCCACTCCCAGGCAACGGGATTGGCATCCGATTGCCAAAACGGGAGCGGATTGAGACGGGGCAGTCCGCCTCCTACAGAAGTAAACTGATCTCGGGATAGGCAGAGAACGATAGTAGAGACGACATTGACGGGGTGCTGCTTTTGAAAACGGTCTCGCGAAATCGAGGCCGTTTTCCTTTGCTGGCTAGTTCAGAAAATACTGGCGGTACAGCGTATCCCGCTGCGCCGGCTTGAACCCCGCGTCGCGAATAATCCGCCGCAGCTCTTCTTCCGTAGTGCGGTTCGTTACTCCCGCGGCCCGCACGACGTTCTCTTCCAGCATCACGGAACCCACATCGTTGCCGCCAAACTGCAAACCGAGCTGACAGACTTTCAATCCTTGTGTCACCCAACTGGATTGCACATTCAGGAAATTAGACAAATAGAGCCGCGAGATGGCCAGCGTTTTCAAGTACTCGACAGAAGTGGCCTCGTCCCAATGTCGCCCGCCCAGCGCGGTGTTCGCCGGCTGAAAGGTCCAGGGGATAAATGCCGTGAACCCCCCGGTTTCTTCCTGTAACTGGTAAAGCCGCTGGAAGTGGTTGACGCGGTTCTCGTAGCTTTCGCCCACGCCAAACATCATGGTCGCCGTGGTGCGCATGCCGAGCTGATGCGCCGTGCGGTGCACGTTGAGCCAATCGTCTGTAAGGCACTTCAGGCGGGCAATCTTGTAACGCACCTCGTCATCCAGGATCTCGGCTCCGCCGCCGGGAATCGAATCCAGGCCGGCATCGCGCAGCCGCGCAATCGTATCGCGAATGCTCAGGCTGCTGTATTCGGCGATGGCGAGGATTTCCGAAGCGGAGTAGCAGTGCATGTGAACTTGCGGAAAACGTTGCTTGATGCCGCGCAGCATTTGCTCATGCCAGTCGATCTTCAAGTCGGGATGCAAGCCGCCCTGCATCAGTACGCCCGTCCCGCCCAGTTCGACGGTCTCGCGAATCTTGTCGTAAATGGTCTCGAAATCGAGGATGTATCCCTCTTGAGCCTTCGGTCCCTTCAAGGGCCGATAGAAAGCGCAAAAGGTGCAGTACTCGGTGCAGTAGTTCGTGTAATTAATATTGCGGTCAATGATGTACGTGACCACGCCCTCGGGATGGAGACGGCGACGCACCGCATTGGCCTCCATG
>Ga0209517_10007341_pt1 | contig 13242 bp, 15 predicted proteins | sample PeaSoiMetSII2010_FD_187695 | JGI IMG/M metagenome (GOLD analysis project Ga0209517, IMG submission 187695) | Peat soil microbial communities from Weissenstadt, Germany - SII-2010 (SPAdes) (version 2) | ecosystem: Environmental > Terrestrial > Soil > Wetlands > Peat | place: Germany...
GTGGCCACAACGCGGAACGTACTTCCCGCGTCACCTGCTGCGAAGCCAATGCATTCAGTCGGGCGACTGAGATTGCGGGATTGTTTTTCAGCGCGACGGCCTCTGCATCCTTGACCGAAAGATGAATCACGACCTTCGGGCTTTGCTGACCGGTTCGGTTAGGTGCGACCTGCGATTGCTCGTCATCGTTTTGCGAGCTCGCAAGCGCCCCGAGGGGCGCGTCGGTTGGATTCTGGAGTACCAATGTCGACTGACCGAGGCAAGTCAGAGACAAACTAATCAAGCATGCAAGCGTCGCGACTCGGTTACTCATGCCGACACCTCCTGCGTGGGCAGTTCTTCGCCTCGATGGAACCAGAGATAAGCAGCGGGAACCAAGTAAACCGTCACGACCACAGACACCAGGAGCCCTCCGATGATTGCGCGGGCCAGCGGAGCGTACGCTTCACTTCCAGTACCAAGCGCCAGCGCCATGGGTATCAAACCCAGCAGCGTTGCCAGCGACGTCATAAGTACCGGCCGTAACCGCTGACGAGATGCTGTCGCCACGGCTTCCCTGAGCGGAGTGCCTTGGTGTCGTATCTGCCGCGTGAATTCGACGATTAGAATGCTGTTCGAAACGACGATTCCCACCATCATGACCACGCCCATCAGTGACATCACGTTCAGCGTGGTGCCGGTAACCAGCAAAAACACCAGCACACCCGCAAGTCCTGGGGGCACGGCTAGCAGAATGATGAATGGATCGAGAAACGAGGCGAACTGGGCTACCAGGATCAAGTAGACCAGGACAATCGCCAGAATCAGTCCGATGCCGAAGCTTTTGAATGACGATCTCATGTTCTGCACTGACCCGCGCAGGTTGACCCGCACCCCTTCCGGCAGCTTCGTATCCGCTATGATCTTGTCGATCTGAGCACTGACCCGCCCCAAGTCTTCTGTCTTCGGCGACACGTAAACATCGATGACTCGGAATAGCTGGTAATGATCAACCTCAGTGGGTGTAGGAATCGTTTTCACGGTGACTACCGTGTCGAGCATGGTGGTTTCTTTGCTCCCAGACCCGCGGACCGGGATCTGTTTCAGGTCTTGGATGGTTTTCACCGCGTCTTCCGGATATTGCACGGTCAGCATGTAAGGATTCCCGCTCTTTGGATCGACCCAGTAGTTGGGCGCGATCATGCCGTTCGAAGTGAGCGCGGTAATCACATTGTCCACGACTTCTTTTTGAGAAAGGCCGACGAGGCTGGCTTTCTCCCGGTCGATGTCGAGTTGTAGTGCGGGATAGTCGATGTCTTGTGGGACCAGAACATCGCTCACCTTTGGCAGTCCACGGACCTGCGATGCAAGCTGAGACGCAACCGCGTAGCTCTTTCTCAAGCTGCTGCCGCTGACTTGGACATCGATAGGCGCCGGCATACCCATGTTCAATACAGAGTCCACGAGCCCGCCGGACTGGAAATAGGTGGACAATTGCGGCAAGTCCTCGCGTAACCGTTCTCGTACTTGCCGCATGTATTCGTAACTGCCGATCTTGTGTCCCTCCTTGAGACTGACTTGGACGAAACCCGTGTGAGGCGCCGAGTTGGGGGTGTAGATCGCAGAAAAGTCTGTCGTGATCCCGATATTGGAGACGATCATCGCCAGTTCATTGTCAGGGACGACCTTCCGCACCGTATCTTCTACTTGTTTGGCGTATTGTTCTGAGAGCTCAATGCGTGTTCCCGATGGAGCCTTGAAGTTAATGACGAATTGACCTGGGTCCGTGCGTGGAAAAAACGCCACCCCCAGCAACGGATACATCGTCAGACAGAGTAGGGAAACGCCGGCCAACCCGACCACGGTTCCAACGGGCCGGAGAAGCGCGGTGCTTAGCGATCGGTCGTACTTTCCCAGCATTCGCTCGAAGTAGACATTGAATCTCATAGCAATCACGCCGAACCGGGCACCGATTGACCCTTGCCCGACCTCTTCGTCTGCCTGATGCTTTTTGACGAGCTTGGCGCAGAACAGCGGCACCACAGTCATGGCGACCACATAGGAAGCCAGCAGAGAAAGGACCACTGCCATGGCTAGCGCGACAAACAGGAAGCGGCTAACGCCGTAAAGAAAGACTACCGGGAAGAACACGATTGCTGTGGTCAACGTGGCCGCAAGAACGGCAAGCGCAACCTCCTGCCCACCTTTTTCCGCAGCAACCTCGGGCGGTTCGCCCATCTCAAGGTGACGGAAGATGTTTTCCAGCACCACCACGGAGTTGTCGATCAGGCGGGAAAACGCCAACGCCAGCCCACCCAACACCATCGTATTGACTGACCCGCCGCCTGCGCTGATGGCCATGAAAGCCGCTAGAGCAGAGAGGGGAATGGAAAGAAAAACCGCTGCCGTGGCGCGCATACTTCCCAGAAACAGGAGTACCATCAGGCCGGTCAAGGCCAAGCCAATTGCTCCTTCATGGAGCAGATTCTCGATCGCCATCTTCACGAAGGCTGATTGATCGAAAACAACCTTGGCTACGAGTTGTTTCGGAATATCGACCAGGTGAGATAGGGCATCGCGAATTCCGTCGACGACCGCAATCGTGTTGCTATCACCACCTTGTTTCAGAATTGGCAGGTACACCGACCGTTGCCCATCCACACGCACAATATTGGTTTGAATTTGCTGCGCGTCTTTCGCTCGGCCCACATCACCCACGAGCACGGACGCCTGCCCGACCGTCTTGATCGGCATCTCATTAATCTGCTCCGCTGTGGGCACCTGGCTGTTGGTGTAGAGGTTGTAGTCGATCGGCCCGATCTTCACGTCCCCGGCGGGCAGGATCAGATTGCTGTCGTTGACGGTGCGAACCACATCCATCGCCGACAACTGGTGCGCATCCAGTTTTAGTGGATCGACGTACACCATGATCTGACGGTACCGGCCGCCAAAAGGCTGCGGCACCGATGCCCCCTGCACGCTGGCAATCTGGTTGCGAACGGTGTACTGGCCGAGATCGCGCAACTCCGTTTCATTCAGGCCCTCACCTTTGAGCGTGATCAGGCAGACGGGTAAGCTGGAGGCGTCGAACTTGAGCACCACCGGCGGCAGGGTGCCGGGCGGAAGCCTTCGCAGATCTGCCATGGCCAGGTTCGAGATGATGCTGAGATCGGAGTTGGCGTCGGTGCCTGGCTGAAAGTAGATTTTGATCAAGCTGACGCCCGGCAACGACCGAGACTCAATGTGATCGATGCCGCTCCCCAGCGTAAAGAATCTCTCGAACGGATTGGTAATGTTGGTTTCGATCTGTTGCGGAGGCATCCCCGAATAGAACGTTGCCACCACGACAACGGGGATATTGATCGTGGGAAACAAATCGACCGGCATGCGCACCAGTGTCACGGTGCCCACGATCGCTACCATCAAGCAGAGAACGATGATGAAAAAGGGATAACGGATGGCAAAACCGGACATCAGAGAGTCCCCCCCGATTCGCTGACATTTTCGTTCACGGGTTTCGGCCGTACCTTCTCTCCAGCGCGGAATTCGCCGCGATTGCCGATGACCACTCGGTCGTTCTCCGCCAGCCCTGCGAGTATCTCGACTCGATCGCTCGACTCAGCGCCCAATTTCACTTGCCGCTCTTCCACACGTCCCTGGGCATCGACGATCAGAACAGTGCCGCCTGTGCTATTCCGCTCCAGAGCTTGAATCGGAATCGTGAGCGCATCGATCTGCTGCTTCAGGATGATCTTCGCCTCGGCGTACATGCCCTCCTTGAGGGTGCCATCGGAGTTTTGCACATCGATCTCGGTATGCATGGTCCGTGTTTCGTCATTGAGCGCATCTGCAAAGCGAGCCACCCGCCCCTCGAAATCCCGGTTCATCGCAGAAACATGAACCTGCACCGTGCTTCCCAATTGGAGCTGAGGCACGGCTGATTCCGGCACGGGTACGACCAGTCGCAATTTGGACCACTCGGCTAACTGCACCACCGGCATGGATTGCGTCTCGGAAGCGGTTCCGGCCTGAATCAACGCTCCGGTATCCGCATATCGTTTGGTCACAACTCCCGCAAACGGCGCGGTGATGTGGGAATATGCTTCGAGAGCTGACAATCGGTCGAGGTCTGTCCGAGCTGACACCAGTTGGCTCTGCGACTCGGCTAGCGCAGCGCGTGCGCTCTCGATCTGGGCTGCGGTTTCTTTGTCCTTGGCCATGGAATCGTCCAGCTCTTGCTCCGCAATCAAACCTGGTCGGGATTCCGAAGCCTGTTTCAACCGGCTGTAGGCAGCGTGGTAAGCAGCATGGGTGGATTCAGCGCGCTGAATCTCGCTTTCGGAACGACGAACTGCGTCCTGGTAACGTTGTATGTCCGCTTTCGCTCCTGCGACCTGGGCGCTTAATTCGGGGACTTCCAGGACCGCCAGCACCTGTCCCGCCTTCACATGGTCCCCTACGTCTACGTAAATCTTTCGGATGAACCCCGCTACTTTGGCGTGAACATCCACTTGCTGGTAGGGGCGAAAGGCGCCCGAAAGAGTGAGGGAGTTCACAACCGGTCTCCGCGTCACCAGTGCTACAGCCACTGGCCGCAGAGAGGGTTCCGCGCTCGCCCCAGCTTTTGCGCTTTTTCCGAAGAAGCGCAGAATCCCGAGCACAGCAATCACCAGCACCCCAACCAAAATGAAAGCAGATCGCCTACGCATATTTGCAGCCATCCATTCCGAACCTCCACCAATTGCGATTAACGGCCTGAACTGCAAGAACCCGGCGATGCGCGGTAGTGCCGGGTGATTTCCAATGTGATCTCTCTGTCGCCAGAAACTCGCACGCGCATCACGTGCTTTTCCACACTGACCTCCACTGACTGATCGGGTGCAATCGCACTGGGCAAATAGTCAATCGCGGATTGGTAAAGCCCGACGTAAACTAGGCAGCCCATACGAAGCGATACCTCGTAGTCGTATTCGGTCGGCGGCGGAGGCGAATCCGCGATTCTTCTGCGGTATGGGAGGGTTGGTTGGGACTTCTCGACATGTAACACAACCGCCTTCTGAAACTGGGGAGTGGACGCCCTCACAGGCACCCACCCGGCCAGAAGGAACAGGAAGACAACCTGCGAAGTCCAAGTCTTTCGCAAAATTCCCTCGCTGAAACAGTTCCGATCGGACGAAAGCAAAGCTAGTCGTTCGCCGCGCATTGGTTGCCTTTCAGTAGATGGTGGCTTGTGATGCCCATTTTCACCTCTCGATCACTCTCGGGCAGACTGAGGTACATAATGTGTTTCTGAAGTCGTACGTCTACCGGGTGCTTGGGCGAAAAGACGGAAGGCAAGTAATCCGTCGCCGATTCATAGCGACCGATGTAGATGTTGCAGTTCAAACGAATGCCGATGTCGTAGCTGTAGTCTTCCGCTTGCAACGGGGCATCGCTTGGGCTGCCGACGTAGTTTGATTCGGATACGTGTTTATCGACGCTGACGACCGTGGCCGTCTGATATTGATCTTTGGATTCTCTCTTTGTGTCGGCGTGCAAATAGACGAGCAGGGCGCTCAAAATGAAACCTGATAACATCAAAGTCTTTTTCATAGCCTCCTCCAAGAAGGCAGCTCGGTTCGTATGGAAGATGCGAATTGAAACCTCGCGCTTTCCGAGCTTCAACCGTGCCGGTTTGAACTCACCCGAGCTCAAATGCATTGGCTCTTTCATCTCGGTCATGACTAATGACGGAGGAGGAGTTCGTGATCCTGGTTAGCTGCAATAAGGGACGAAGCGACTAGCAGGAAGGAGGCGGACGATTGGAGAGACTCTGGTCGAAAAGAACACTCGGGAGTGGGGGCCCTGCTGGCGCGAGACGCGGATAGAAAGCCGGAACCTGCAGAGTGGTTAAGATTGGGACAGGTGGCACCCACGTAGAAGCGTCACGATCCAAATGCTGGCGCGTCGCTTGTGCCGAGCTGGACTGGGCCGTCGGTGTTTGGGGAAATGTAAGGCGGAAGGTACGGGTGGCCAAACTAACAGTCAACCCACAGATCGCCAGGGCGATCACGAAGGCACGCCAGCGCGGGTGCTGGTGATTCGCGAGTCGCGGGTTCACTGAAGTTGCCACGAAATGACCTTTCTAGCGTAGATTGTAACAGCTTGATGTTCTTCGATGCATCGGAACGTAGGTAACCGCCGGTCGAGCGGGCCCAGCCGATTTCTGTACCGCACGGCGAAGCCTCCAAACGTCACAGAGTCCCATGCTATCCATCCAAATCGTCGAAAACTTCTACTGGTCGTTCCGAGTTTCGCAGATATGCGTCAAAAAAACGCAGTAGAAATGGTGTCTGGCTGCCTAGGCCGTTAAACAACAGAATCGGGACGTCCGGCTTGATCCGCTTCATCTCCGCCCGTACCGCGCTGCCAGGAGAGTCTGGCAAATCGTATTCCAGGAGAACCCCGTCCACAGGCAGAGTTGTCAGAAGGTGCACGGCCTGGCCACCGGTGGTCGCCGGCATGACCACGTAGCCCGCTGTTTCCAGCATGTATTTCAACACATCCATGTACTCAGGATGGTTCTCAACGCAAAGAACTCTTATGCCGCTCATTTGTATCCGCTCCTCCGTGTTTGAAAATACCCGGGGAATATCAAGGGTTGCGGTCAGCCGCCGTTGCAATGGCATTCAGTCAGCAATTGGAGTTGCAAATGGGCTGTGGTGCTAAGGCAGAACTTAGGAGAGTTGGCTGATCGGAGGCGGACGATTGTAATGCCAACCGTCCGACACGACTTCGACAGGAGGCTCATCGGTCGGGGCCAGGTGAGCCGACTCAACGGGTGGGGGAGTAGTCAGAGAAGCGCTGGGCGAAACCACCCACTGGGGATCCTCATGATCAAAACACTGCCTATGATCATGATCTGAGTGCGAGGTGACGGCTAAGCTGAGAGAGATGTTCGGGAAACTTGGCGGGGCGCTGCGCGCCAACAGAATGGTAAGAGTGGCAACGCACATGATCGCGGCGCGGTACGAAACCAAGCTGCGGCACCTTTTCCGGATGGGCCGGACAAGCGACATGTGTACACCCCACTATGTAGATGATCCTACCGCCGTTTTGGTTAGCCGGTAACGAAACCTCCTTGCGGACCGTGCTTGGCGAGCACGGTCATTGGCCTCGCGCCGAAGCCGGCGGCGTGAATCATGAGAATGTCCCGCGAAGTTTATTGTGCGATATTCTTTCCCGGTGGACTATTCACAGTGATGATGAGTGACGACCGGTCTTCGTCAAGCAAAAAGCCGCGACGCGAGCCACGGTTTCCGGTCGATACTCGGGTCACCGTCAATCACGCTGGGCAAACCGTTTCCGGGCAGGCGGTCGAAGTTAGCCAGGGTGGGATCGCGATCTTGACCGCCGCAGATCTCAATGTTGGTGAAGTGGTCGAATTACAGTTCAAGCTCCTCCAGAACGTGCTGCGCTTGCGCGCGATCATCCGCAACAGGAAGGGTGCTCGGTATGGAATGGAATTCCTAACCCTTAGCCCGCAACAGCGAGAACACATTGTCAACTGGTGCCGTGGCATGCCCCGCCAGATATAAGCGAGGACACGTTGTACGTTTTTCCTCCAAGCTCACTCAGGAGCGCAGACCGTCAGCACCTGGCAAGTAGCCTCCAGGATGAGGCTGAAAAGCAGCGCCAGTTCGCAAGTGCCTGGCAGAATGCAAATGATAGTGGGTTCCTAAAACAATGAGATCCACGCCACTCTCGCGTGTGTGTTCGAGGATGCGTTCGCGAGCCTTGCCATTTGCCGGTCACCTTCCGCTTATGTCGTGGGGTACCAACAGTGTCGAGCTTGGGCCATGACGCAAAACTCGCTCCGTTGTTCGTCCCAGCGTGCTGAATTCGAGAAAGGATCGCCGTTCGGCGCCCAGCACAATCAGATCAATCTTCTCGCGACGGGCGGAAAGGATGATCTGTTCGGCGGCATCGCCTTTCAACACTATCTCAGAGACGCGGCATCGGCTCCGGACATCTTCGGGAACCCACTGGCATAGATGCTGGCGGGTAGTGTCGCTGTGTGGAGCCTTGCCCTCGACGGCCTGCATCACCCTTAGCTCGGCCCCAAGCGCCGCGGCCACGCCGGATGCGAGTTCGGCACATTCACGCGCCGTGTCAGTGAGGTTCACCGGACACAACACGCGGTGCAACTGGCGCTGTCCTTTGGGGATTTCTGGCCCCCTCACAACCAGCGTCGGGCACTGTGCCTCGCGAACGACATTCTCAGCGACCGAGCCCAAAAGAAGGCGTGCCACGGTACCATGCCCGTGACTACCCATGACTACGAGATCAGGAGGGCTCTTTCTCAAGTATTGTAGAACTACGTTGACCGCGTGGCCTTCGACAACGGAGACAGTGAACGAGATGTTAGATCCCAGGACGTTCTGGGCGAGATCCTGAAGATCACGCTCTAACGTCTGGCGGCGGAGTACAGCCTCGGCATCCAGTGCGCTCAGTTGCCCCTCAGTGAAGTAACGAGGGGGCTCAGACCAGTCGGCGTGGAGGACTTCAACACGAGATCCGAAAGGTTCCGCGATGAGTCTCGCCCAACTGAGCACCGCATTCGAGGCTGGACTGAGGTCGACGGGACAAAGGATTTGCTTCGGTGCGAACTTCGACATGGCGTTCCACCTCCCGGAGCCACCGGCTGAGCCCGACAGCCTGGCTCCTAACACATGAATGCAAGAAAGCGGAGACCTGTTACAGAGAAAAATGAGGTTCGTACAGAGGAAAGGATTATCCTCGGGAACAAGATAGGGCGGTCGTCCGCCTTTCGAGCGATCGGCTGTAACAAATCCAAGACCGGTTGCATTTATCCAAGGGTAGAAGCAGAACGGGTGATGCCGATAGGCGATGGGGCCAAGACACATGGAGGTTTTCATGAAAAACTTTCAATATACGGTTAACAGCAGCAAGTCCTTCGATGCTGCGGTCAACGCTGTCGAGCACAAGACGGCGGAGAAGGGCTTTCGCGTGTTGCATACGCACGATTTCGCTGGCACCTTGGCAGAAAAGGGATTTGTACGCGAACCTCTCAAGCTCGTTGAAATCTGCAATGCCCGCTATGCAAATGAGGTTCTCAATAAGGACGTCAACGTGGCACTCATGTTGCCATGCCCGATTGCGGTCTATACCAAAGACGGCAAGACGTTCATCAGCACCATGCGACCTTCTGCGCTTGCTGATTTCTATCCGGACTCAGGAATTCAAGGCATTGCGGCTGCGGTCGAAACAATGGTTTTGGAAATCGTCAACGAAGCAAAATAGCTGGACCCGAGCCGGGGCGCATGTGAAGAAGGGCGAATCGAAAACGCCGTTGCGCAGCAGGGCTCGGTTTTTGTCTTCGTCACACGTGAAAGAGGAAAAAGATTCCTAACCCGGTCAACGCAAGACCATACCAGCGTTCAAGCTTTGCCGCCCGCGTTTTGATCGCCAGACGAGCCCCCAGATGAGAGAAGGGGACTGCGCCCAGTGCGACCAAACCGGTAACGAGCCACGAAATGTGGCCAAGGTAAGCGTGAACGATTGTGCCTGGTATGGCTAGGACGGAAGAAACCGCCAGCGAACATGCGAAAGCCTTCTTCATCGGCTGCTTGAGGAATTCCGTGTAGCTGGGCACGAAGAGAAATCCCCCGGCGTTCGCCAGCAATCCCGAAATAAATCCCACGCCAGTTGCCACCGTGATTAATCGTATTCGCCAGTAGGATGGGCGCAGACCCTCGGGGTTGTCTGCAGCTTCTCTGGCGAGCGAACGGTCTTTGGGAAAAAACAGAAAAGAAAGGCCGAATCCAAGCACAAGAACCCCTGTTACAACCAACAACGGTCTGGCACCGACCGAGTGAGACAAGAAGGAACCGGCCACGATGGCGGGGGTTCCGATACCTATGCTCCACCAAACGATCTCCCAATCCAACAGCCGAGAGCGCCAATATTCTGCGGAAGCAACCAGTGTGCTCGGTACGGTTGCAGGAAGCGGAGATGCGACCGCGACAAACCCAGGGAAGCCCAGCAGACTGAGCAACGGAGTGGCTACCGCGCTGCCTCCCTTTCCGAAGAGGCCGCCGAGAAACCCTATGATTGCGCCCGTCAGAAGAGCTCCCAGATGTTGCCAGGTCAATCAGTTTTCTCCCTAGTTGTGTTAAGCAAAGATTTCCACGCGGGCATGGGCTTGAAAAGAAATTCACCCCCGGTAGTTCAGTTCCTGCCTTTGTGGACTGGCTTTTCACTCCGTCGAGACTCGACAGAACAGGAGTTAGTGCGTCAAGTCGGCACACCAAGCTTGGGCAGAAGCCATTGGGTCAGCACTAGGTAAGCGGCGATAAAAACGATCATCCACGCCCATTGCGGCATTTCAGTTTGCTCCTTCCAACGAACGCTTCGATCTGTGATGCCGCGTTTGTGTACGGATTCCGTTCCTACGGGGTGCACCAGCAGCGTATCGTTGCACATGAGCGGCCTGCCTCGCCGTGCTACGGCACACTAATTCACACAGCTTGAATACCACCGGATCAGCAATGCTGTACAAGACACTGTTACCGGAACGCTCGCGACCCACGAGCCCGGCATCGAAGAGGATCTGAAGGTGTTTCGAGATGTTGGGCTGATTCCCGTCCAACTCGCCGACAATCTGGTTAACGGTCATTGCACCGCCCTGAAGTGTTTGCAGGATGCGGAGGCGGCAAGGCTCCCCGAGAACTTGGAATCGGCGGGCGACCAGTTCGACCATCTTCTTGTGGATCATCGTCCGCCTTCCGGACAGACAAAGGGTTTATTCACTATATAATTATACATGCATATAGTTAGGATACAGAGAGTAGCAACGGAGTCGTTCGAATGAGATCTGACATCGACCAGGCGATCGTTTTGCTGCAGCGCGGGGGCGACGGCGCGCTTGAGAGAGCAGTAGAGCTGCTGCAAGGGGCCGTGTTTGCTTTCAGTATGCGAGTGTGCGGACAACCACAAGATGCCGAAGACACCATGCAGGAAGTCCTGGTGAAGTCGCTGCCCTACCTGTCAAAGTTTGACAACTCCAGAGCTCTAGCGACCTGGTTGTATAAAGTGGCGAAGAACCGCTGTCTCATGAACCGCCGCAAGAGCAAGTTCGCACCGAAAGAGGAACTCTCCCTAGAGGAGTTGATGCCTAACCAGGAAGAGTTCGAGCGGCTCGACGGGCTCACGAGTGTCACTCCGGAAGGTTCGGCCATTCGTGGTGAACAGGGGCAGCGGCTGCGGGAAGCGATTCGGTATCTGCCGCCGCACTATCGCATCATTCTCGTGCTCCGTGACATGGAAGGCTTCACCGATGAGGAGGTCGGGGAGATCACCGGCTTGCGCCCCGGGACCATACGTGTCCGACTCCACCGGGCCCGCTTATTCGTGCGGAGGGAACTTTCGAAGGCGAATGAGGGAGTGAAGCAAGGCATTGGGGGACGATCGCAGCGAAATGTGGGAGATCCGTCTGGCGCCGGTCGTTGCAGAAAGATCTTTGCGGGGCTCTCGGACTATCTGGATGGTGAACTGGACGACTTCTCTTGTGAAGAAATCGAGACCCACCTGAACGGCTGTGAACCATGCAAGAAATTCCTCCGCAGTCTGGAGTCGACCATACAACGCTGCCAGCAGTCACCTGCTGACTGCCCGGATCGCGAAAGGGCGGCTGCCCTAAAAAAGAAACTGCTCGCGACCTACAGCCGGGCGCTCGCGACCAGCGGGAAGTGACTGGATCAAAGACTATTAGGCCGCGCTGCGTCGCCTTTTCATAGCGCTCCATTCTTCTCTTTTTATTTCCTGTAACAAATTCGTCGGGTTTGCATTTATTCATGTGGCTCCCATGGAGGAGCCAGTGAGGGAGACCCATGATTTCTGCAAAAGTTGAACTGACACAGGCGCTTGCCCAGCAAAGACAATTCGTTGCTCGAACCGGCAGTGAACACTATTTCTTGCTGGACGATAGTGCGGGGGGAACCGGGCCTAAACCCATTGAACTGGTTGCAGCCGGGCTTGCTGGATGCACGGCCTTCGACGTGGTCACGATTCTCCGCCAGAAATATCATCAGAAAGTCACCGGCTACGAAGTGCGAGTGGAAGCTGACCAAGCGGAGCGCCCGCCGCAGGTGTTCACAGCGGTCCGGATTCATCATGTTGTTCGAGGTTTTGACATTGATGCTTCGGCCATCGAGCAGGCGATTCGCCTGTCGGAGGAGAAATATTGTTCAGTCGGGGCGATGGTGCAAAAGACGGCCAGCTTCCACACCACGTTTGAAATCGTCGCCGAGAAGACAGAGTGGGCGAATCAGGCAGAGCCAGCCACAAGCCAGGCTTAAGAGATTGCGAATGCAACAGCTTCCCCAAAATGAGTGATCCAGGTCACGGCCTGAGTCTTGGTCCTGAGCGCAGGATGAAAGGAGCATGTCAACTCGTTTCTCAACCGGGTCTTTCCTTATGCGTATCTATATTGCTGCTCGCCGTTCTTTTCCGATTCTGCGATTGGTTGTAGCTGTCCTCTGCATCAGTGGGACGATGTTTCCCCAAGCGTCGTCGGAACCCTCCCCCCTTTCGTTGCAGCAGGCCGCCACCATCGCCATGGAAAAGAACCCACTGCGCAAGGCGGCGCTGGCGGATACGAAAGCTGCATCGGCAGGCGTTCAGGAAGCGCGTTCGTTTCTGATGCCCCGAATCAACTTCTCAGAAACGGCGACACGGGGTGACGATCCCGTCTATGTGTTTGGTAGCAAGCTTCGGCAGCAGCGTTTCACCATGAATGACCTCACCTTGAACCAATTGAATACCCCGTTGCCGTATGGGAACTTCAGCACCCGTTTCGGTGGAACCTGGAGCTTGTTCGATTCCTTTGCTTCGTGGCACGCGGTCAGTCGTGCCAAGGAGATGAATGCCGCCTCCACCCACCAGTTGGAACGTACCGACCAGGAGATTTTGTTCCGCGTTGTACAGGCCTACTACGGCGTTCTCCTTGCTGCAAAGCAAGTGGAGGTCGCCGAACAATCGGAGAAGACGGCGAAGTCGATCATGGACCGCAGCCAGGTGAGATTCGACAGCGGGCTGGTCGTGGAGTCGGACTTGCTTACCGCGAAGGTCCGCCTGGCGAGCCGCGAACAAGAACTCATTCGCGCGAAAAGCAATCTGGAACTCGCCCGAGCCCAACTGAATACCGCGATGGGTGTTCCTATGGATGCCGTGTATCAGCCCGCAGACCCGCTTGCCGACCAG
>Ga0209517_10007342_pt1 | contig 13238 bp, 13 predicted proteins | sample PeaSoiMetSII2010_FD_187695 | JGI IMG/M metagenome (GOLD analysis project Ga0209517, IMG submission 187695) | Peat soil microbial communities from Weissenstadt, Germany - SII-2010 (SPAdes) (version 2) | ecosystem: Environmental > Terrestrial > Soil > Wetlands > Peat | place: Germany...
TCACCAAGTTATAGATCAGGACCACCACCGCCACAACCAGCAGCAGGTGGATCAGGCCCCCGCCTACGTGCAGGCCAAAACCAAGCAGCCACAAAATCAGGAGAACAACCAGAATCGTCCAGAGCATATTCGCCTTCCTTCCGCATCGTGTGAGCACCCGAGACCTGACAATCCGCTCGGGTGCCACGCGCGCGTTTCAGATCCAACTACTACTTCTGTGCTACGGCCTGCGCCTTCGCGCTGCGGACCGCGTTCAGGAACGATTGCGCCTCGGGTGTCGCTGCTACCTTACCCGTCAGTACGCTCCGGGTCGTGACATGACGCCCGTAGAAAGCCCGCATGGAATCGTCGTCCCGACGAACCGAAGCCCCCGACAACGTGAGCCCGGCAAAAACGCCCTTGGCTCGAGAGTAGGTCAGGATCTCTGTATTCAGTTTCCAGTCGGTATCGGCCGAAGCGTGCCGTCCTACCGGTCCCGCTGCCGCCGAGGCATCGGCTCCTAGTTGGAACTTGCTGGACAGCAACCGCTGCATGCCTCTGTCATTCTGGATGATCATGACCAGGTCCACGCCTTCAATGCCGATCTGCAATCCCCAGCTCCCGCCGGTGATGGCAAAGAACGCCGGAGCGCTCCATCCATCGGCGGTGCGGCATGTGGCCACGCCGCGGCCGTTCTCCGCACCAAACACAAAGCCACCCTTGATCATGTGCGGTACTACGGCCACGCACTTTGCGTGCTCCAGCACTTCTTCCGGAATGCCGCTATCCGGCGCGGCCATGATCTCGTGCAGCACTTTGCCGGCATTATCCAGGCGGTCAATCGACGATTCACGGTTCTCCGCCCAGCCCAGGCTGGCAAAACTCAGCAACGCAATTAGCAAAATAAGTTTCTTCACAGGTCCCGCCTCTTTTCTTCTACCCCTGCGCCGCACTCGATCGTATTCGCGGCACACGAGGTACTTCTTACGTTAGCGGCTCGGGATGAAGCCGTCTGAGCAATAACGCTCACTGCACGCCGCGCTGAGAGACTCTGGTTGTGGGCGCCGCCGCCAATGCTGTCAGCGTGGCCCTTACTGGTCAAAATCGAACAGACGGGCGCCGCGCAACCGCGCATGATGTAGCCATGAAAACCGAACGGCAACAAGCCCTGGCTGTTCGTTGCCCCACTTGCGGCGCCAGACCGCGAGAGAAGTGTGAGCTTAGCACTGGCCTACCCCGCACATGGCCGCATCGAGACCGGCGCTTGGCGGCTTCGGAAAAGCAAATGGTCAGCAATCTTCGTTATGATCTGCCGTTATGAAGTCTGGCTAAGAGTTCACCCTATCATCGGAACAGCTATACTGAGTGACTGTGAAACGGCCGTGAGACTTTCTTGAGGAGGCACCCCGCCATGACTCCCGTTGCGATGGCTAAGAACACGCGCAATTTCGATCCCCATGCCTTCCTGGCGACGATTGGCAGCGGCCGGAAGACCTTGGCGGTTGCGAAAGAGCAAGCGATATTCTCGCAAGGGGATGGGGCAGACGCTGTCTTCTACATCCAAAAAGGCAAGGTGAAGCTCACCGTCGTATCCAAGACCGGCAAGGAAGCGACGATCGGCATCTTGAGTGCGAAGAGTTTTTTTGGCGAAGGCGCGCTGGCTGGCCAGGTTCTCCGCATGGGATCCGCGGCCGCGTTAACCGATTGCGAGCTTCTGCGGGTCGACAAGCGGGCGATGATGGAGGCGCTGCACCGCGAACACTCGTTTTCCGATATGTTCGTGGCGTATTTGCTGCAGCGGAATATCCGTTACGAAGAGGACCTGGTCGACCAATTGTTTAATTCCAGCGAAAAGAGGCTGGCCCGCGTCCTGCTGTTGCTCGCTCATTTCGGCAAGGAGGGTGTGCCGGAAAACGTGGTCCCCAAAATCAGTCAGGAGACCCTGGCCGGAATGGTCGGCACCACTCGTTCGCGAGTCAGCTTTTTCATGAACCGATTCCGGAAATTGGGTTTCATTCACTACAATGGCGGCCTGCAGGTTCACAGCTCGCTGCTCAATATTGTTTTGCACGATTGAGCGGCGGCGTCCGCTCACCAGGTTGTGGATCAGGACCACCACCGCCATAACCGGGACCGGGTGGCTCAGGCCCCCGCCGACGTGCAGGCCAAAACCCAGCAGCCACAAAATCAGGAGAACAACCAGAATCGACCAAAGCATCGCATCTGCTAGCATTGATGAGGAACTGAGCGTCAACGAAAGGAGCACAGATCAATGAAACGAGCCGGCGTTATCAGCACAGCAATTCTGTCCCTGCTTCTCGGAACCACTGCCTCTGCCTACGCACAGCACGAGCAGGAGGGTAGGGAACAGGGTAAATCGCAAGCGGGGCAGCAACATCAGGCCGTGCAGCCACAGCATCAGCAGGCCGCGCAGCCACAGCATCAGCAGGCCAGGAAGCCTGCGCCACCTCAGGCGAAACCGCAACCGAGCTACGGCGGCGTCTATCACGGCGGCGTCAAGGCCAATGGCCCTGCCAATGGGGGCGTCCACCATAGCGGCGTCCCACAGCACGCTGGACAAGTACGCAGCGGTTTCGGCCAATCACGTGCGGGCAACTGGAATAGCGACCACCGCACTTGGGGCCAGCGCGGCGGCTACAATGGCTACCGTGTTCCCGACGCACGCTTCCACGCCTACTTCGGACGTGACCACTTCTTCCGCATCGGAGGCCTCCCACTGGTTTTCGTAGGCGGGTATCCACGCTTCCAGTACGACGGCTATTGGGTCACATTCGTTGATCCGTGGCCGGAAACGTGGCCGGAAAATTGGTACGACACCGACGACGTATATCTTGATTACACCGACGATGGGTATTACGTATACGACCGCACGCGCCCCGGCATCGGGATCGCAGTCACCATCGTGTTCTAAGGAGACGGCAGGGAAAACGGGGTTGAAAACGCCAGAGTGGCAAATGCGGCAGAGGGCTTCCGCTTTGATTGAGGATCTGCCGCAGAGATGCTGGTGTTGGACGCCTCTCCCCATGCAAACAGTTGAAAGTCGCGGGCAAGACCCGGCTCGGTGACGCCGGTTTAACGGCCTTGCGGGCCTTGCCCTGCTACTTTTACTCTGGCGGGCGAAAACTACCCTGAGCCGCCGACTTAGGGTTACTTACGCCCGCCCACCGCGCGTTTGCGGAAGTAGGCTTCCGGAGGAGTGTAATGGCGGTTTTCGCGGAAGAAGGCGTTGCCTACGATAGCCAGCGCGTGGGTCTGGAACTGCTCGATAGTGATGGGGGCTCCGAAGCCGCGGCCGTCGTATTGGGTCACTGAAACCAGGTTCAGCCCGGCGAGGGCGGAGTTCAACGAGCCCTCCAGTTCGACGATGGCCTCCTGGCCGATTATGGAACCGAAATCGCAGAGCACACGGCCGCAGTAGCGATGGCCGCGCCCCAGCGCATCCTTGGCGGCAGCCGCGATGGCGTCGATGCTGGCGCGCGTGTTGGATGTTATCTCTACCTGGATGATCTCGTGCTCCGAGCGGCGAACGCCGAGCATCTCCAATCCATCGGACAGAGCCTCAGAGGCGTTCTCGGCGCAAGCCATGACGACGCCTTCGCGGCGAGCTGCGCCCTCCAGCAGGAACCCGAGTAGGCGTTGCTGTTCGACCTTGGTGTAATAAAAGTGAATCACACAGCCGCCCACGGGGACACTGTAGCCGTTGACATCGATGCTCTGTTCTTGCCGGATCACAGACGTATGGCGCCCCACCCTTCCGTCCGATGCCAGCAGCACAGGTTCCAAACTGGTTGAATTTTCGAAAAGACTGTAACTCAGTGATTCAGCGGTGGCGTTGAAGCGGAGGGCAAGAATCGGGGTACTTGCAGTAAGGATCTCGATGCCCAATTCGGGCAGCAGGGCGCTCCGCGGCCTCTTCGCCGTTTCAAATTGGAACGCAGGCAAAAGGGCGACGCTTGCAGGCGTCGCCCTTGACCGGCTCGGGGGAGAAAAAACTATTCGGGTTTTGAACCGCCGGTGGCCTTCAGCAGGATTCCCGCCAGCAAGGCTGCGATTGCAGCCAGCAGCCATTCGATCCGCCAGATCTGCACCGCCTGCCAATCGAGCACGGTGGCAGCGGTATAGACCAGCCCGGTGCCAATCGCGGCCAGGGTGCAGAGGATGCCCACGCTGAGCGCGATCACCGACGCCAGCGGCAGACCCAGCCGCTCCTGCAGCCGCAGAATGTTCAGGAATCGCGCCCACGGAAAGCGGCGAGCCGCAACCTGAGGCGCCCGCTCAATGCCGCAGACATGGCAGAAACGAGAGCCTGCGACGTACTCCGTCCCACAGCGCGCGCAACTCTCGGTTTGAACCCCAGTCATGGCTTCCTGCCGTGTCCCGAGCGGCGGTCTCCAGAACTCGCCGTGGCCATGAACGTTGCTGGCTGTGTTTGCCATCTCTACACCTTTGCCTTACTTTCGCAAGCCGATGACCAAAGGACAAACCATGTAACCCTATGGTGGATCAATAAGTTCCGGGGGGCGTGCCGCCAGCCCGCACCGCTCTACCGGGCAAGAATTACGCGTGCCCCCGAAGGTTTTGGAATCCACATGCCATCGGATAGACTGCCAATAGTCTGGGTTTGATGATATCTCACGGTTTTCCCTTCGCAGGACGCCACTTCCTGGCCGGCGTCTTGGTGTGTTCACTGGTTGCCGCGGCAGTAGCTCCACTTCGCGGCGCCTCTCCCACTGGCCCACCGGCGCAGGATGCGCTGACGCGCAGCGGCTTCGAGCACTATTACGATCTCGACTATGACGGCGCCGTCAGCGATTTCGAGCGGGTGTTGAAGGCCCATCCCGACGACCCGTTCGCCGTCAACCACCTGCTGAGCGCCGTGTTTTACCGCGAACTCTACCGCGCGGGAGCGCTCGACACCGGCTTGTACTCGAGCAACAGTTTTCTGGTCAAGAAGAAATTCCCCTTTGACCCCAAGGTGAGCGCGGAGGTCAACGAACTGACCGACCGGGCGCTTTTGCTCTCCGGGCAGCGGGTGGCCAAGGACCCGCAAGACGTGCAGGCGCTCTACGCGCGCGGCCTCAGCCGCGCCCTGCGCGCCGAGTACTTGGCGCTGGTCGATAAAGCCTGGTTGGCGGCCCTGCGCAATGCCATCGGTGCCCGTCGCGATCATGAAGACGTTCTCAGGCTGGCGCCGGATTACGCCGACGCCAAGACCATCGTGGGCGTGCACAACTACGTCGCCGGCAGCCTGCCCTGGGCACTGAAGGCGGCGGCTTCGCTGGTGGCCCTGAACGGAAACAAGCAGAAAGGCATCCAGTATCTTTACGACGCGGCCAACGCCGGCGGCGAAACCAGCGTGGATGCCCGCGTCGCGCTGGCGCTGTTTCTCCGCCGCGAGCAGCGCTTCGAGGAAGCGCTCACCCTGGTGCGCGGCCTGACGGCTTCCCATCCCCGCAACTATCTCTTCGCGCTCGAGGAGGCCAACGTCCTCAAGGATGCCGGTCGCGGGCCCCAGTCGGCTGCCGCTTACCGCAGAGTGCTCGCCCTCGGCCGCCAGGGCAACGTGTACTACCATCCTCATCTCGAGCTCGCCGCCTTTGGACTGGGCGAGGTGCTGCGCGGACAACGCGATTTCGCCGGCGCCGCCGAGGCCTACGAGTCGGTGCGCGAGTCGCCTACCGCCGACAGCGACCAGGTCGAAAAGGCGAACCTGGCCGCGGGGGAGATGTACGACCTGTTGAACCAGCGCGAGCTGGCGGTCAAGAAGTATCAGGCGGTGATCACCGCCAACGCCAGCTCGCCTGGCGCCGAGGCCGCCCGGCGGTACTTGAAAGAGCCGTATCGGAATCCGTGAAGTGGATTGACCTTGATGCGGGGCCAGAAAGACTGTTTCGTGCGCGATCACGTGTCAGGGCACGGCTTCAGCCGTGCCGTTTTGCCGTCATAAAAGAGGGCTTTAGCCCCTGAGGGAGGCAGGATGCTTCTCTACCCCGGGTCAAGTGACCGGCACGAGTAAACTCGTGCCCTGACACGTGATCACACACGAAGCATTGAACTCTGACTCTCATGGAACACCTTGGCGGCTCCTGCCGTATATACAATGGAACAGAGGAGCGCTTATGTACTGCAACTACTGTGGCAAGGTGATCCAGGACGACGCCCAGCTCTGCGCCTACTGCGGCAGGCGTGTGGCCGCGGTGGCGGCCCGCAAGCGGCTGGTGCGTCCACACGCAGGGAGAAAGGTCGCCGGCGTCTGCCTGGGTTTCTCGGAGTACTTCGATCTGGACCTCAGCCTAGTGCGGGTGGTGTGGCTGGTGGGCGCGTTCCTCTCCGGAGGCGCGGGCCTCATCGCCTACATCATCGCCTGGATCGTGATGCCCAATGAGCCCGCGCTGCTACCGGCCGCGCCCGTCAGCGCCGAACGCGTCCAAAATCCCTGAAGCATGCGCCTGAGCAGCGACGACGCGGAGCTCTTCTATACCGTCATGGGCGAAGGCCCGCCCGTGGTGCTCGTGCATCCGTTTCCGGCGAACCACAAGGTGTGGCTGCCAGCGGCTGAGCTGCTGGCAGGCCGCTATCGCCTGATCCTCCCCGACATGCGCGGGCACGGGCAGTCCAACCCTGGCGCCGGTCCCGCCACCATGCAGAAGCACGCCGCCGACCTGGTACGACTTGCGGAGGCTTGCGGCGTCGGCAAGGCCGTTTTCGCGGGCGTTTCCATCGGCGGGTACGTGCTGTTCGAGTTATGGCGGCGGCATCGCGAGCGAGTCTCTGGTCTAATCCTGTGCGATACCCGCGCGGGTGCAGACACCGACGAAGGCCGCGCCAACCGCCTGAAGGCCGCCGATGACGTGGAGAAGCAAGGCCCTGTCCCTTTCATCGACAGCATGATCCCCAAACTGCTGGGCGACACAACGCGCACCACGCGTCCCGACTTGGTGGAGCGCGCCCGCAAGATGATGCTGGAGATGCCGGCGGCTGGGATTGCGGCGGTGCAGCGCGGGATGGCGGCGCGTCCCGATTCCGTCGCCGACCTGAAGACCATCAATGTTCCTACGCTGGTGATGGTCGGCGCCGAGGACACGCTCGCCGCGCTCAGCGAAGCCGAGCTCATGCAGCGCAACATCGCCGGCAGCCGTCTTCAGGTGATTCCCCGCGCCGGCCACTACGCCGTCTTCGAGCAGCACGAGGCCGCGGGCAAAGCCATCCGCGGATTCCTGGACGGGATTAAGAGCTGGTGAGCGAGCGGCGGGGCACTTTCCGAGTGGCCGACGATACACCCGAAACGCACCGGGCTTGCAGCATTTCCAATTGCGCCTAAGCCAGGAGTTTCTCGATCGGCTCCCAATAGTGGGCTTTCCATCCCGCCGCCAGGTGTTCCCCCGTGCCCTTGGGAAAGCCGGTGTGGTCAAAGACGATCTTGGTCCCGGAGCCCTGCTCCGCGAGCTCGAACTTCGCAATCGAGTAGACGCCCGGATCCCAGCTACCCACTCGCCAGGCTTGGACGATTCGTTGGTTCGGCACGAGTTCGATGTGTCGCCCCGTGATATACCCGCCGAATAGAGCGAACGCGCCTCCCTCTTCACGACTGATCTCCGTGGGCTTGCCTCCCGGGGGCATGGACTTCATGACTCCACTGAGCTGTATGACCCTGTCGAACTGTTTGGTGTCGATGAGCGCTTCGTAGACGCGCTTCCGGCTGGCTTTGAAAACAGGCTCTTGATGTATGGATTCCGCCATACGAGAAACTTCCTCCTCACCTCCCACCCAAGCCTTAGTGGAGCCCAGCGCTAGTCCGCCAAATGCGATCGCAGCACAGACGATCGCTTGCCGCCGCGTGGGCCCATGGGCCAGTGCTTCCCGGTTCGCTCTATCGCTCATCATCGTCCTCCCGGATTTTTGCGTTCAACCGTCCCACGCATAACAGCACCGCGCGAAAATATGTTCAACATAATATTTCACTGTACAGGTGAACTCGCTTCGAGGCATACTTCGGCGCCTAAAGAAGGGGCCTCATGCCTTACCCCACTGGCCATCGCGCGGCAGTAAAGAAAAACATCATCGACAGCGCACGCAAGCTGTTCAATCGGTATGGTTTCGAGAGTGTCTCTCTCCAACAGATCATGGCCGGTGTGGGCCTGACGCACGGTGGATTCTATAGCTATTTCAAAAGCAAGAGCGATCTGTACGCCGAGGTATTAGGGTGCTTCTTCACCGACCCGCAGTGGAAAAGCTGCTGGGAAGGTGTGCACGTGGATCTGTCATCGACCGACGTGGGGTCGCAAGTCGTCCGCGCCTATCTCTCGCGCCAGCATTTCGAGGACGTCGAGAACTCCTGCCCCATGGTCGCCTTGCCGACCGACGTCGCCCGGAGCGGCGTAAGTGCGAAGCGCGCCTTCGAAACCGTGTTCAAAGCCATGGTAAGCGTCTTGGAGCGGAGCTTGATGCAAAATGGCCGGCGTCGTCACACCACAGCGCAGGGCATAGCTGCCCTGTCCATCGGAGGCATGGTCGTGGCTCGTACCATGGTCGACCGCGCTCTTGCCGACGAATTGCGCGCTGCCTGCATGGCGGTCGCGCTCAGTCTTGGCGGCTGGAACAAGGCGGGCAAATCGAAAAACGGCAAATCCAAGCGACCCCAACCGAGCCGTGCGGCAGCGACCCACCACCGTTAAGCGCGGCGGCTGGAAAATCCCCGTCCCGCCGACTAGAATCGGCGTGTCATGTTCAACTCTTCTTTGATTCCCGAAAAGACCGTGGTGCGCGACAAGGGCGATGGCCCGGCTGTTGATGTTTCCTCCGCCGCGGGCAAGGTCCTGCTCCTTACCCTGAATATCACCGACATCATCGAGCAACAGTCGCTCGATGTGGGCGTCTGGGGCTCTCCCGACGGTGCCAACTGGGGAGAGAAGCCGCTGCTTTCCTTCCCCCAGAAGTTCTACCGCGGGCAGCACCCGCTGCTGCTCGACCTGTCGAAGCACCCGGGCATCAAGTTCCTGTGCGCGCGCTGGGGAGTGGGCCGCTGGGGACACCACGCCGAGGGGCCGCGCTTCGAGCTGCAGTTGAGCGCGAAGGAAGTGCCGCAGGACGTTCTGGCTGAGGCGCGCGCGGGCGCGGCATCGTAGCGGCCGCTCCGTGAAGCCGCGAAACGATATCGTCATCCATCCCGCAAAGAACGTGGCCGGGGCGGTGCGGCTGCCCGGCGACAAGTCCATCTCGCACCGCTACGCCATGCTGGGTGCGCTCGCCGAAGGGACGACGCGGCTGCGCAACTTCTCGACCGGCGCGGATTGTGCCAGCACGCTGGGGACGCTCTCGTCCGTGGGTATCGCCATCCGGCGCGGCGAAGAGGGCGCAGTCGAGATCGAGGGCTCGCCCTGGCGTGCGTCGCGAGCACCGCTTGACTGCGGCAACTCCGGCTCGACTATGCGCATGCTGTCCGGCACCCTGGCCGGGCAGCCCTTCACTGCCGAACTGGCCGGCGACGACTCGCTCTCGCGACGCCCCATGGGCCGCGTCATCGAGCCGCTTACGAAGATGGGTGCGCGCATCGAAGCCGGCCCCGGCGGACGGCCTCCGCTGCGCATCACCGGGCATGAATTGCAGGCGATCGAGTACCGCTTGCCCGTCGCCAGCGCCCAGGTGAAGACCGCGATCCTGTTCGCCACCCTCTTCGCCCAGGGCACGACCACGGTGGAAGAGCCGGTGCGCACCCGCGACCACGGAGAGCTGGCGCTGCAAGCCTTCGGCGCCGAACTCACGCGCGATGGCAACCGCGTCACCATGGCCGGCGGGCAGAAGCTGCACGCCATCGAAGCCGCCATCCCCGGCGATATCTCCTCAGCCGCGTTCTTCCTCTGCGCCGCGGCGTTGTTCCCCGGCTCGAACCTCCTGCTCGATTCCGTGCTGATGAACCCCACGCGGGCCGCGCTGCTGGACGTGCTCATAGGGATGGGCTGCCGGATCTCGGTGGTCAACCTGGAGGAACATCACGGCGAGTTGGTCGGCAGCGTCGCCGTGGAAGGCGCGGCGCTGAAGGGAACCACGATTGCCGGCGCGCTCTCGGCCGCGCTCATCGACGAACTGCCGGTGCTCGCGGCCATCGCTCCGTACACCACCGAGGGCATCGAGATTCGCGACGCGCGCGAGCTGCGGGTGAAGGAGTCGGACCGCATCGCCGCCGTCGCCGCCAACCTCCGCGCCATGGGCGCGACCGTCGAGGAGCGCGAGGATGGATTACGGGTTCCCGGCAACCAGCAGCTTCATGGGGCGGAGATCGATTCCGCCGGCGACCATCGCATCGCCATGGCCTTCGCCGTGGCTGCCCTGCGCGCCACAGGCGACACCCTGATCCGCGGCGCCGGCGCCGCACAGATTTCCTATCCTGAGTTCTTCACCACGCTGGAGGCGCTGGTTGAGCGCTAGGCGGCCCTTCCCAACCAGAGGGCGACCGTTTAGACTCTACCTCTGCCCGCTTACGTTTTGCTCATGCCCAAGTCCAATAAGCCGGGGGAAATTACTGTGCGTTTTACACGTCTGATTGCTGTTCTTTTGTTCGTTGCTGCACTGTGCGCCTCCAGCCTGGCGGCCGATAAGGCGCCCGCACCGGGGGCGGCTACCATCCTGGCCGGAACGCCCGAGCAGTATCTCTCGGCCTGCCATGCCGACATGGACCGGGCGAGGTCGCAGATGGCCGCGCTCAAGGCCATGAAAGCGCCGCGCGATCCCATCCCGGCGCTGGACGCCTATGACGAAGCCGAGCTGGCGCTGGCAAATGCGCTGTTCCGCTCCGGGCTGGCCCGCGAGGTTGAGCCTGCCGCCGAGATGCGTGCTGCAGCGGAGAAATGCGAGCAGGAAGCCGACGCCCTGAGCACCGATTTTTCCCTCGACCGCGGCATCTACGACGCGCTGGCCGGCCTTGATCGCTCCAAGCTCGACGCCGAAACCAAGTTCTACCTTGAGCGCTCCTTGCGCGACTTCCGGCGCGCCGGCGTGGACCGCGACGACGCCACTCGCGCCAGGATCAAGGACCTCCGCGAGCAGCTCGTCAAAACCGGGCAGCAGTTTGGCAACAACATCAAGTCGGGCGTGCTCAAGATCGAAGTCGATCCTACGGAGTTGACGGGGCTGCCCGACGATTTCCGCGCCGCCCACAAGCCGGGGCCCGACGGCAAATCTACCCTAACCACCGACAACACCGACTACATACCCTTCATGACCTATTCCGCCAGTAACCGGGCGCGCGAGGAATTCTGGAAGCTTTACCGCCAGCGCGGGCACCCCAAGAATCTCGACACGCTGGCCGAGATGCTCCAGGAGCGCTACGAACTGGCCACGCTGCTCGGCTACAAGGATTGGGCGGATTACATCACCGAGGACAAGATGATTGGCAGCGAGAAGAACGCCGCCGATTTCATCGAGAAGATCGCCACCGCTTCCCGCGCGCGCATGGAGCACGACTACCAGGAACTGCTGGAGCGCAAGCGGCAGGACGATCCGAAAGCCACGGCCGTCTATCCCTGGGAGAGCCCGTATCTGTCGGAGAAAGTCAGGGCGGAGAAGTACGACTTCGACGCGCGCACCGTCCGTCCCTACTTCCAGTACGCCAAGGTGAAGCAGGGAATCATGGACTTGACCAGCAAGATGTTCGGCATCAGCTATCGCCGCGTGCCGGACGCCAAGGTCTGGCACCCCGACGTTGAGACTTACGACGTCTACGATGGCGACCGCCTGCTGGGGCGAATCTACTTCGACATGTTTCCGCGGGAGAACAAGTACAAGCACTACGCTACCTTCGGGATGGCCAATGGCAAACGCGGCCGGGCGCTGCCCGAGTCCGTGCTGGTGTGCAATTTCCCCCGGCCTGGCGATGATCCCGGGCTGATGGAGCACGGCGACGTTGTCACCTTCTTCCACGAGTACGGCCACTTGCTGCACGCCATCTTCAGCGGCAACACCCGTTGGACCGGCCCCAATCTGGAGTGGGACTTCATCGAAGCGCCTTCGCAGATGCTGGAGGAGTGGGCGTGGGACCCGGGCGTGCTGCAAACCTTCGCCAAGCATTACAAGACGGGCGAGGCGCTTCCGCTTGATGTCGCCAGGCGCATGAAGACCGCCGACGACTTTGGGCGCGGACTGCAGGTACGGCAGCAGATGTTCTACGCCGCGCTCAGCCTGCAACTTTACTCGCGCAACCCCAAAGGGCTTGACAGCACCGAGGTGGTGGCCCAACTGCAGGACCGCTACACCCCGTTCAAATACGTCAAGGGTACCTACATGCAGGAAGGCTTCGGGCACCTGGACGGCTATTCGGCAATCTACTACACCTACATGTGGTCGCTGGTGATCGCCAAGGACATGCTCACCGTGTTTAAGCACGACGGCCTGCTCAGCCCGGAAGCGGCGGCGCATTATCGTCATGCGGTGCTGGAGCCGGGCGGCTCCAAACCCGCAGCCACGCTGGTCACCGACTTCCTCGGCCGTCCCTACGGCTTCAAGGCCTACGAAGACTGGTTGAACGGGAAGATGTAGAGCGCATAACCTTGCTCAAAACGGGGGCGGCCAAGGGCCGCCCTCCCGATGTTTTTGCTGCTGACTGGCCCAATGTTTGCCGGGCCCAGCCCCCGAATCCCGCACAATTGCCCGGCAAAGCCACCTTCGTAATCCTCAAGATAACGCCCGTAATCACCACCAGCACCGCTGTCACCCTCTGGCTGCGGAATTTACTTGCCCCATTCTTGGTGCATCGCGTATGGTTAGCCTCTCCCCTGCCAGAGCCCTCCCTTTCGCCTGCCTGACGCGCAGTAGAGCTTTCGGTTCACGACGCCGCTGCGCACGCTCCTGCGGGAGCGTTATCGCGGAGCAAACACTGATGCGGGTATTGGCCATCCTCGGAGTGCTGGTGACCGGCGTCTTGTTTCTGGACCGGAATCGGTTGCACGCACGATGTAAGGACGGTTCCGATCGCAGACGAACAAATGTGCCTCGAGTGCGGGTCTAGGAGACGGTACGCGTCGGGCGAGAAACCCGGCCACTGGAAAAAGTAGCCGGTATCCGCCGGCGACAACGCCTCGCCCACTCTCCATCCCCGCGGATCAACGCGAATTTTCAACCGCGAATCCGAGTTGCTCCGCGCTTATCCGCGGCGAATGAAGTTCAGAGCGCTTGCGGGCCTACTTGCTCATGTTGTCGTTCTTCATGCTGTCGTCTTTCATCTTGGAGGCGGGCAGCATCTTCAC
>Ga0209517_10007343_pt1 | contig 13238 bp, 7 predicted proteins | sample PeaSoiMetSII2010_FD_187695 | JGI IMG/M metagenome (GOLD analysis project Ga0209517, IMG submission 187695) | Peat soil microbial communities from Weissenstadt, Germany - SII-2010 (SPAdes) (version 2) | ecosystem: Environmental > Terrestrial > Soil > Wetlands > Peat | place: Germany: Weissenstadt...
GTTCCGCGGTTACGAACACGACGACGTGCTCACGCGAAGTTTGAAAACCGACACGAATGGTGAGGCGGAATTGACCTTCACGCCGGAACGCGAAGGTTATTACCGCGCGGCTTGGTCGGGCCAGGATGTCCTGACGAACCGGCCGTCGCAGCCGATCAATGCCGACACGACCGTCTGGGTCGCCAGGAACTCCACGAGCGAACTCGGCTACCGCACCGGCGGCGTCGAAATCATCGCGGACAAGGACACCTTCCGCGTTGGCGGCGTCGCGCCGGTGATGCTCGTTACGCCGACCGCCGGGCGTTACGTGCTGTTCACTGTCGAGGGCGAAGACCTTTACCACTACCAACTCATCCATCTGGACGGCACGGTGAAGCTGGTCAATCTGGCCGTGGACGAAAAATATGTGCCGAACGTGTTCCTGGGCGCGACGCTCGTGAACGACCGGCAAATTTTCACCGACTCGAAGCAAATCATCGTGCCGCCGGTGAAGAATTTCCTGAACGTAGAAGTAACGCCTGACCACGCCCAATACCAGCCGCGCGACGAAGGCACGCTGACCGTCACGACGAAGAATGACGAGGGTAAGCCGGTGTCCGCCGAAGTCGCGTTGAGTCTGTCGGACGAATCGGTGTTTTACATCCAGAACGATTACGCCGGTGATCCGCGTCAGTTTTTCTTCGGGACAAAACGCTACCAGCAGGTTGAAACCCAAAGCACGATGAACCAGAAGAGCTATGCGAAACTCATCGAAGGGGAAGATCACCAGTTGACGGATGACAAGGAAAAGGAACGATTGGATGAGGCGAAACGGGGACGGCTCGAACAGGACAGGAACGGCGAATTTGCAAGCGGTGTGGGAGGTGGTGGCGGGGGTGGCGGGGGTGGTCGCTTGCAAGAATTAACTCCAATGCAAAAAGCAATTGATGGTTTTGTGGCCTACCGTGAATTGGGCGTCAGCACGTTAGCGGGCGCGACCTTTAATGCCGTGAATCAACCTAATGGAATGCCCGCAGCACCGCCTGTGCTTGCTGACATGCCCGTCATGGGCAAAGCGATGCGTGCGACTGTGCGCGGGTATTACGACCTGAAGCAAAGTGCTGCCGGTACAGAACCCGCTGTGGTTGTGCGCAGTGATTTCCGCGCCACGGTGTTCTGGCAGCCGGACATTCACACGGACCAGACCGGCAGGGCAACAGTGAAGGTGAAATATCCCGATTCGCTCACGAGCTGGAAAGCCACCGCGCGCGCCGTCACCACGGTAAATCAATTCGGCATCGCCGACACGACCACGCGCACGCGGCAACCGCTCATCGTCCGGCTCGAAGCGCCGAGATTTTTTGTGGTCGGTGACACGGTCACCATTTCAGCCGTGGTAAACAACAACACGGAGAACGAAATGACAGTCCAGCCCGGCCTCGAACTCGGCGGCGTTCTGTCAAACACGAGGTTTGAACCTACGGCGACATTGAAAGTTCCCGCCAACGGCGAGGCCCGAGCCGATTGGGTCCTGAAAATTTCGCAACCCGGCGATGTGAAACTGAAGGTCACCGCGCGCGGCGACCAATACGCCGACGCAATGGAGAAGACGTTCACCGCCTACGAACACGGCATCGAAAAGTTCATTTCCAACTCCGGCAAAACGCGCGGCGATGACACGACGGTAAAACTGATTTTACCACACGAGCGCAAGCCGGATTCGACTTCGCTCGCGGTGCAAGTCACGCCAAGCTTGGCGGTGACGATGCTCGATGCGTTGCCGTATCTGATTAATTACCCCTACGGCTGCACCGAACAGACGATGAGCCGGTTTCTGCCGACGGTCGTCACGGCGAAAACCTTGCGCGATCTCGGCCTGCAACCCGGAGACGTGATGGGCCGCATGTTCGGCGGCATCGAAACCAACAGTGCCGCCGCCACGCATCCGGACGGCAATAAGAATTTGGAGGACATGAACAAGATGACGCGGGCTAGTTTGGACCGCCTCTACGATTTTCAACACAACGACGGCGGCTGGGGCTGGTGGAAGGAAGGCGACAGCGACCACTGGATGACGGCTTATGTTGTGTGGGGCTTATCGTTGGCGCGCAGTGCGGACGTGGAAATTAAAGCTGATGTCCTGCGCCGCGGCGTGAAATATCTCGACGAACACCTGGTCGAGGAAGAGGACAACTACGACATGCAGGCGTTCATGCTGCACGCGCTGGCGGCTTACGGAAATTCACAGAAAGAAACGAAGCCAACGAAGTTTCAACAAACCGCTTTTGACAATCTCTGGAAAAACCGCGATCAGCTCAATGCCTACACCCGCGCGCTGCTGGCGTTGAGCGCGCACCAGTTCGGGTTTGAAGACAAGGCGAAACTCCTCATCGAAAATCTGGAGAACGGCGTCATCCGCGACGAGCGACCCGACCAATCCGTGCTCATCGGCAACAATCCCTCAACTCTCAACCCGCAACCTTCTACCATCCTGGGCACTTCGCATTGGGGCGAGGACGGCGTTTACTGGCATTGGTCGGACGGTGGCGTGGAAGCGACAGCGTTTGCGTTGCGCGCGTTGCTGGCCATTGACCCGACAAATTCCCTCGTCGAGCCGGTCTCGAACTGGCTCATCAAAAACCGGCGCGGCGCGCAATGGAACAACACGCGCGACACGGCCATCGTTGTGCTGGCACTGAACGATTACCTGCGCGCCAGCGGCGAGTTGCACCCCGACCTGGCCTTCGAGATTTACGTGAACGGGGCGAAGGTGGCCGACCGCAAAATCAGCGGCGCGGACGTGTTCAACGCGCCCAGCACCTTCACGATTGATCCGAAACTGATTCAGGACACGAACGAAGTTCGCATCGTGCGCACCAGCGGCAACGGCGCACTTTATTTTGCGGCGAACGTGAAGTTCTTCAGCACCGAAGAACCCATTTCGCCCGTCGGCAACGAGATTTTCGTGAAGCGCGAATATTACAAGCTCGCCGGCCGTCCGACGCTGCTCAAGGGATACGTCTATGACCGCGAACCGTTGCGCGACGGCGACACGGTGAAAAGCGGCGAGCGCGTCGAGACGGTGCTGACCGTCGAGGCGAAGAACAACTACGAGTATCTGATGTTCGAGGATTTGAAACCCGCCGGGTTTGAAGCGGTGGAAATCCGCAGCGGCGAAAATCTTTTTGCGAAGGAATTAAAGCAAGCCGCGATCCGCAATCCGCAATCCACAACTGAGGAATCGGATTACACGGATCGCGAGCGCTGGGTGTATCAGGAACTGCGCGACCGGCAAGTGGCGCTATTCGTTGACCATTTGCCGCAGGGCACCTGGCAAATCCGCTACGACTTCCGCGCGGAAACACCCGGCCAATTCCACGCGCTGCCGGTGCTGGGCCGGGCAATGTACGTGCCGGAAATCCGATGCAACAGCGCCGAGCTTCGGGTCAACGTCGTGGACAAAACGCCTTGAAACTTAACGCGGTTTCGGACACCGGTTATTCCGCCGCAAAGACGGCGTAGCTGTGTGGCAACAAATGCACCGGGAACGACACGCGGCTTTCCTCGTTGCCACGCCGGCGTAATCCCAAGTCGGGAGCCGGCGCCTGGCCGGCAATGACTTCGCCGGTGACGAGGTTTTTCAGTCTGGTGAAACCGGCCGGCACGGAGACTTTCACATCAGTTTCAGTGGGCAGGTAGGATTCAACGATGAAGGTGTGGTTGTCATACGCGAACAAGGCAACTTGCGCCGATCCATCCAGCCGGACGGGAAATCCACGCATCAGGTAATTTTTGATCGCGGTCGTGGCGGCAGGCGGCAGGCGATACAAATCCGCGAAATTATCGGGAATGGTCAAAACGTAGAGAATGCCCCGGGAGTATCGATCCATGAGCAGGAGCGGATAGCCGTTGCCGTTGGCGATGGCGCGCACGAGCGGCCAGGAATCGTTAGTGAAGAAATCAATTTCCGGGAAGAGAATGTCCGCGTTGGTCCCGTTATCCAGACTGGCCCCCGTGCCGGCGCCGAAACCGCCAATGTACTCGTGCGCCAGGATTTTGCGGCCGGTGTAGCGCAATTCAACGATGTCTTCGATGCCTTTGCCCTGGAGGGCGCGCAACAAGCCGGAGGTGATGACCACCGATTTGCCAGCCCGCAACTGACCCTTGATTTTAGCGACAAGCCGGGGGTCGCGCGCGGCGGATTCGGTCAACAAAACCAGGTCCGCATTGGTCGGAAAGACCGGATACAGCTCGATGGGAATGCCAATCATGCCGAGGTAATTATGCAGGAAATCTTCGCCGGTGGACTGGTAAGGTTTATAACTGGCGATACCGATCGGGCTGCCGAGTTTGCCCAGAAACGTGTCCACCTGTTCCAGTGAATACCCCGCCACGCGGGCGATGGTTGGTTCGGTCAGTCCGGCCGGGCTGTTGGTGTTGAACGTTGCCAACATCTGATTGTAGTTGAAACTTGTCGGCAAATTCTGCCAGCCTTGACGATCGCCGGATCGAATAGGGCGGCTCATGGCCGACCACTCGAACAGCATCATCTGCCGCGCCTTGGCGAACATCGTGTCCCAAAGCTGTTCGGCATAACGGTCAATATACCGGATGCTGAAAGTGTCCACCCACCCGCCGCCATTGCGGCCTGGCGCGATATTCTCAAAGTACCGTATAATCTCGTAACTTTCGTAGGGTTGGAGGTGCTGGTCGGTGATGACCGGGTCGCGGGTTTCCGTGCCGGTGTAAATGCCATCAAAGATTTTCGGTTCCTGTTCCAGATCGTAGCCGGAGCCCTGGAAATGTTCGTACCAGTTGGGGAATTTGATAATCATTTTGACTCGCGGATTGACGGTGCGGGCCGGTTTGATCAGTAAATTCCGAGCCGCGTCGTCCATCAATTCCAGCCGGAACCGGGTCCAGCTTTTCTTCCCCTTGGCGGCGATGTCCGAGTTGTCCTTGGTCGAGTCAAAAAAGAAATCATCCTGAATGACCTCGTCGAAATGGCGCGCGGCCAGTTCCACCGCCCTTTTGATGAACGCGCGGTCTTCCGGGTCGGTGTAGCAAAACGACTTGAACTGGCCGCCGATGCTGCCATCCGACAACGCCATGCCGCCGGCGACCCGCACACCGCGGTCGAGAAAGAACTTTTTAACCGATTCGAGCAGGGTGTCGCTGGCGAGATCCCGGTTGCGTTGGACCTCGATATAAACCTTGTCCACCTTCAACTGGCAACTGATGCGGGCCCAGTCGTTGGTCAGAATTTCCGGGTCTTCAAAGCTCCGCACCACGCCAACCGGGATATAAATGGCCACGTCGAAATTGGTGTATTGGCCTGCCGCACACGCGAACGACCAGGTCACAGTCAGGCTCGACGCCAACAGCAGGCGGGCGATGTTTGGTCTCATAGGTCAAGGCATATTCAGGGCCGGGTCTCCGTAGATGATGCCCCGGCCGCCGGTGGTGAAGTAAACCCGGCCATAGATGCGCGGGTCGCCGATGACGAGCGGCCGGTCGGGAGAACCGTACTGATGCTGATCATCGTTGATGCGCGCCCAGGTGGCCCCGGCGTCGTCGGAACGGTAATAAGCTTGAAGTTGATTGAGGCTGCCGAGCAGGTAGAGCGCCGGGAACGTTTTGCCGGGCGCGGCTTTTCCGAAACCGAGCGCGTCCGCGCCGCTAACGTTGTTCAGTCTGGTGAAGGAACCCCCGCCGTCGGTGGAGTGGTAAAGGCCCAGGCCCCGGGAGCCGACCCACAAGTCTCCCGGCAAACCCGGCATGGCCGCCAGCACACCGCTCCCGTGGTTGCCGCCCGGCGGGACGGGGAACGAGGCCGCCGCCGCTTCGAAAGTCAGGCCCGAATTCGTGCTGACCATCAGCTTGCCGGCTGGCGCGTCGAAGGCGTAGAAACGCGACGCATCCACCGGATCGGCGATGACGTTGACGCCTGAAGCAATTCCCTGGCAATGCTTCCAGGTCGTTCCGCGGTCCCTGGTAACAAAAGCCGAGCCGTCTTGCAGCGCCCAGAGAATCGTCCGGCCGTCGGCGCTCACCGCAATTCTGCCCTGGCCGCCGCCACCGCCCGGCGGGTCACTGCCGAGAGTTGTCCAACGCCTGCCGCCATCTTCGGAAATGGCGATATGCACGGAAACTCCCTTGTCGGCGTTGCCGATGCGCACGATGATTTCCGGCCGGCCCGCGGCAAACACCAGGTCGCGCGTGGTGGCGAACCGGGGTCCGGAGAAAGATCCGTCCGCCGGGGAAACATTGACGTCATCATGGCGGAAGCCGTCAATGTCGCCCACGCCGCTGATCAGGTGAGCGCCGGCCGGCGGGCTGATCAAGGCCAGCGGCACGGTTTCTTCGAGGCCCTGATCGAGAAAGACCCAATGCGTGGGCTGGCCCGCATCGGTCCGGGTGACATTGGTGCAACACCAGACGCCGTAGCCCGTGGTGAACAACACCCGGTCGGAGTCAAACGGGTCAATTACGATGGTGCCCATCCAGTGGGGCGCGCGGGTTTCGGTGTAAGGGGCGCCCGAACAGTCCCACACAATTTCGTTGGTCATCCAGAGGGGTGTCCAGCTCGCGCCACCGTTGGTGCTCCGAAAAATTTGATCATGCGGGTGCCAATGCGCGAACGTTGTCGCCATGACGACCGAAGGATGCTGTGCATCCACCGCAACGCAGCCGTAGCCGAACGGCTGGTCGGAATTCATCGGTTTGATCGGCGTGACGTCCGTCCAGACACCGTCTTTCGAGTTGAATTTCCATACCGCGCCGTCGGTCATCGAATTTGGTCCCGGCTCACGGCCATAACTCAAGTAGAACATCCCGTCCGATGCCCGGGCGAGGTGGTTGGGGCGCAAGCCCACCGGCTGGTTCGCCACGGCTTGCCAGACATTTCCGCCATCGATGCTGCGGTAAAGATTGGTTTCACTGGTGGACACGGCTGCGTAAATCACCGGCGTGGGATTGCCGGCACGACCACTCGACGGGTCAAACAGCACGCACACTATCCCGACGGGTTGCTCGCGAAAATCGAACCAGGGTCGCGCATTACTGTCCTGCTCCCGTTCGGGATTGGTGTTCGGGAAGCCCTCCACTTTTTCCCAGGTCGCTCCGCGATCGGCGCTCTTCCACAACCCGTCGCGGCGCGAACCGAAGAAAAGAATGTTGCCGTCATTCGGATCCACGGCGAGCCGTTCGCCGTTGAAACGGCCGGTTTCATTGCCGCCCATTTTGAACGGGACCCCGGTCTGCTGCCAGGTGCGGCCCTGGTCGGCAGATCGCAGGATGGCCGCTTTGCCCCAGGTGTAGGTGCCGACCGCCAGATAAACGCGTTGAGGATCGTTTGGGTCCAAAGCCACGCTTTCGCAGCCCGTCAGGTTCACGTCGGCCATGCCAATCCAGTCGGTGATGGGAACCCAGCGCTCCGCCGAATCATCCCAACGGTAAACACCGCCGACGTCGGTGCGGGCGTACCTAAGGCCATTTTGACGGGGATGGGTAATGATTCCGGTGACAAAGCCGCCGCCACCGATGACGACATTGTGCCAGTTGTACGGCTCGGCGGGCAGCGCCAAGGCGGGAACCACCCAGTCCAGACCCAGCAGGATGATCGTGACCAGACCGGCAGCAAGTTGGAGGCGACGAGACATTTGCTTCATTTTATCTGAGTCTGGAAAGAATGCCGGAACGGCCGGATGGCGGCGTTCATTTTGGACTTCCGGTTGGAGTGCATTCAAAAGAGAAAAGGCACGTAGAAATGCTTTTGCAGCATGAGTGCCACGGCTCCCCGCAGGCGCGGTTCCGTGGCGGGATCGGTTGGCAGAATACGGGGCGTTACCAGCGCGGGGCAGCGGCGTTTCACCTCGCTGTGAATGATCGGCCCGACCCGATCCCAGGCTGCGGTCACTTTGCCAACCACGGTGATCAAGTCCGGCGAAAGACTGCTCACCAACATGGCCAGCCCCGCGCCCAGATAGTGCGCCATGCGGTCCAGCGCGCCGCCGGCCCGGGCGCCACCCGAAGCGGCGAGCAGGAGGAGGTCATCGAATAGAATCTTTGCAGGCTGCTGGGCGCGTCCGCGATTTGCGGAGGTCAACTCCTCATAATATCTGACGGCCGCCGTGTTGGAGGCCGGCACTTCCCAGCAACCGGAGTTGCCGCAATTGCAGCGCGGCCCATTTTCATCGAGCGAAACATGCCCGAATTCTCCAGCCATTCCAGTCGCACCCCGCACCAACTGACCATCCACAATGATCCCGGTGCCGATGCCTTCCGACACGGTCACGGCGATCAAACTGCGCACGCTGTCCGCGTGCCGGCCGCACCAGATATCCGCCAGCGCGCGCGCGTTCGCCGCGTTCTCCAGCCCGACCGGCAGCCCGGTCGCGCGTTCCAGCGGCTTCTTCAGATCCAGGTTTTGCCAGGGAAGATTGGGTGCGAATACGAGTTTATGCGACCGCGAATCGCTGCGGCCCGGCAGGCGTACGCCAATGCCTTCAAATTTTATTTCCGGACGCGCGGCGATCAAAGCAACAATCTGCGCCGTCAGTTGGGCGGTGAACTGCGCAGCGGTTCCTTCCGTCGGCACCGCCGTCTCGACGATGAAGCTCGTGTCGAGTTTGGCCAGCACAACCCGGGTCGCGCCCGGCCGGAGGTCAATGCCGATGTTGGCCGCGCGGTCCGCATTCAGATACAGGGACGTCGGCTTGCGTCCGCGCGGCGATTTCCGCAGCGCCCCCTCGGTGACCCAGCGATCGGTGACCAATTGATCCACAATCAGGGAGACCGTGCTCCGCTGCAAACCGGAGCGCCGCGCCAAATCCGCCCGCGAAACCGGCTGATGGTTGCGGATCAGATCCAGGACGACCCGGCTGTTGATTTCCCGCGCCGTCCCGCCGGTCACACTTTTAAAATTGGCCAGATTGATTTTGCGCACGTTATTTCTGCCGGGATTCAGGCTACCCGGTTTTTTGCTCCGCCTCCACCATTGTTCATGGGGTTTTAATTTCCCAGGTCACCTTGCCGGCGAATGGATCGCTGGACAATTTGAAACCGTTGCCGGTCCGGTCCAGCACCAGTTCGTGCAACACGTTGTCAGCTGGCAGGCAAACCAATCCTTTGGCCGCGGGCGAATTTTTGGCGAAAACAACCAGGTCGAGCTTTGACCAGTCCATCTGGAGGGTGGATTGCGCGAGCTGGATTTGCGGCAACACGGTGCCATCGCGCACGAGCATCACGACCGGGAGCTGGCCGGCCTCGATGCGCCGCCAGCCGCCTTCCCAGGCTTTGCCGGTTTGATAATCAATCCAGGTGCCCGGCGGCAGATACACGTCGCGACCGGTGGCATTTTCATGGAACAGCGGCGCAACCAGGATGTCCGAGCCGAATAGATATTCATCATCCACCAGCCAGGAGCCGGGGTCGTCCGGAAATTCGATAAACAGCGCGCGCACCATCGGCAGGCCGTGGTCCGAGCAGTCCTTGGCCTGCGCATAGACGTATGGCATAAGCCGGTATTTAAGCTCGTCAATCGCGCGGAATTCGTCCTCGAAGGCGCTGCCATAATTCCACGGTTCCTTGGGCGCGATGCCGTGGCAACGGCTGTGGGAACTTAACATGCCGAAGGCCAGCCAGCGCGCAAAAAGATTTTTGTCCATGTTGGCCACCGAATTCGCCGTAAAACCGCCCACGTCGTGGCTCCAGAACGAAAAGCCGGAAAGGCCAAACGACAGGCCGCCGCGCAGTTCCGCCGCCATGCCGTCGTCGGTGCTCTCCGCATCGCCGCCCCAGTGGATGGGGTAACGCTGGCTGCCGGCCCAGGCACTGCGCGCCCAGATGATGTTCTCGCCGGTGGTCTGTCGGGTGATGTCCGCAACCGCCTTGTTGTAGCGCAGCGGATACAGGTTGTGCTCGTAAAAACCCGTGCGACCGTCGGCATAAATGCCGTCCTCCGGCGCGGCTTCGCCGAAATCCACTTTGATGGCGCTCACCCCCAGCTTCAGCAGGTTCGCCAGCTCGGCCTGATACCAGGCAACCGTCTGCGGATTGGAAAAATCCAGCACCGCGTCTTCGTAAGGCAGATTGCCCTTGGCGTCGCGGACAACGAGGTTTTTTTCCACCAGTTCGGGGAACAATTTGTTCTTCGGCACGAAATACGGCAGTTGCCAGCACGAAGCGTGGAAGCCGTCGCTTTTTAAATCCGAAAGCATCTTCTGCGGATCGTGGAAGCGCGTGGTCGAGAATTCATAGTCGCACTGCCAGTCGGTTTCGAACCAGCCGGTGTCGAGGTGGATCACGTCGCAGGGAATTTTGTCCGCGCGCAGCCGGGCGGCAATGTCACGCACCTGGGTTTCGGCATTGTAGGTGCAACGGCTCATCCACAGGCCGAACGACCAGAGCGGCGGCAGCGGCGATTTGCCGGTGAGTTTGGTATATTCGTCCAGGATGTCTTTGGGCGAACCGAGGAACACAAACAGATCCAGTTCGTCGTCGCCGATCATCAGCGAGTTGACGCCGGCAAAGGCATTTCCAAAGTCGCACGTGATGGGCGAGGAGGTATGAACGAACATGCCGTAGCCGCGGCTGCTCATGAAAAACGGGATGGGCTTGTACATGCCCGGATTCTGAATACCGTTGGCGTCGTCCGTCCAGAGCACCACCTTTTGTCCGCGTTTGTCGAGGCGGGTGAACGATTCGCCGCACCCGAAAATTTTCTCCCCCGGCGAAAGCAGAAACGCCGCGTCCAGGCTGCGTGAATAATCCGCCGCGCGCCGCACAAAGGAAAACGGCATGATCGGCGTAAAGGTGCTGGTGTTGTCGGAGTCGTGATCCGTGCGGGTGAGCAGCTTGCCCTGCGCGTCACGGAATTCAATGTGCCAGGGATTTTCCAGAATGGTGACTGAGCCAAATTCACCCGTGTAGCGATAACCGCCTTTGACCTTTTCATATTTCCAGGAATGGTCCCGCGGCACCGGGCCGGCCAGCATCAATTCCTCGTAATTTTTGTGGAGCTGCGGACCGCTCGTCAGCCGGAGGCGCACCGTTCGCGGGGAGACAAATTCGATGGAAAACGGCAGGGTCGGATTGGCCGCGTATTGATCCGTGGGAAACTCATTGGGTTCGACCGGCTTGATGACCGCCAGCATGTTGTCGAACGCCTGCCGCGTGAAATACTCCGAGCGTTGCCAGGTGATTTCCCCCTTGCCGGTGGCCGGATCAAAACCGGCCAGTTTGTCAGCCAGAAAATAGAGGTTGGAAAAATCCCGGAAGTCGCCGCTGACATCCACCGGGTCGTTTAACAACGGCAGGGCTGGATTGGCCGCGATTAATGCAGGGGGTCCACTGATCCAGAAACCTGTGCCCAGGCAGGCAAGCAGCACCATTTTGTTTCCTTTGTTTTTCATGAATTGAACGCTTTCATTTTGGGTGTTTAATTTGACTCAACGGTGGCACGCAAAGCAACCGCTCTCAACGACAGCACGACATCAAACTGCCAGGCGAACAACAAATATTTGCTGTCGCCGCTTCAGGAATTTTATTCGTCTCTGAGGAATACTGTTCCTTTTTCGCCTGGCTGTCTTGTCATCAAAATGAACGAGTCAAAAGACTTGTCATTTTTGATGGTTTTCCGCCTGAAACGCCGCTCCGACGGCGGTTTTAAGCAATTGCGCAACCGATTGTTCTTGCCCGCAATCCGCCTGAGAACCACGCGCTTGCTTACCGTTTATTGTCATGTATTTAACAACATTTCTTCTATCATCGGACGGAATTTGTTTTACTGCCCGTCCACTCAACGCCAATCTACGAGCACCGGCTGATATCGGGCTGTTCACCGAACCGACCGGCGGTTGATGCCGCGCTCTTTACGCCCAGTTGACAAATGTAATCTCTGCGGTTACTGATTAAGCAGCGATTATGCGAACGAGTTGCCGCTTTGCCATGGCTGTGCACGTGCTGGCCGTCCTTGCTTACAAGGAGGGCGACCCGGTCACGTCGGCCATGCTGGCGGGCAGCGTCAACACCAATCCCGTCATCATCCGGCGGCTCCTCCTGTCGTTGCAGCGGGCCCGGCTGGTGGAGACCCGCATGGGGGCCGGGGCCGGTTCCCGGTTGAGCCGTTCGCCGGGCCGCATCAATCTTGCTGAAGTTTATCGGGCCGTGGAAGCTGCCGAGCCTTTTGCCAAACCCGCCCGAAAAGCCAATACCGCCTGTCCGGTAGGCCATTGCATCCGGGAAACGCTGAATCGGGTCTTTGCGTCGGCGGAAAACGCCCTGGAACGGGACCTGGAGAAAACCACGCTCGCCGGGGTGATTGGCATGATCAAGGCCACCTGCCCGGCCATCGTCAAAAAAACCGGTTGACAGTCTCTTTTTTTATGTGATTATGTAACTGTTGAGATTACATAAAAGTGAAAGGAGCAGGGAAATATGAAACAGACAAGCACAAATGAAAATCGAGGAAACGGCAGTTCGCCTTGGAATGCCTGCAAGGCGTTATGCCGGAAAGCGAAGGAAGAGTTGGCTGCGGTCAAAGAAGCGATCTTGGCGGAATCGAGCCGCGCTTTGCAGGCCCCGGAAAGACTCGTCCGGCTGGCCTTGAACGAGGCCGAGGCTGCCGCGTGGCAAACCGGGTACCCTCACCTGGTTTTTCCGGCACTGGCAACGGAGAAAATTCAGGCGGTGGCCGTGTGGAACGCCCATCAGCGCTTCCTGCGGCACGACGCCACGGAAACAGCCTTTGTCGCGTGACCAGTTAATGGTCACGCCGCAAGGCAAACCGGAGAAAAAATATGAAAGCAACCGTCGAAGTGAATGAAACGAATTTCGAGACCGAAGTGCTGAAATCCAGCCAGCCGGTGCTGGTGGATTTCTGGGCCGAATGGTGCGGTCCGTGCAAAATGATCGCCCCGGCGCTGGAGGAAATTGCCGCCGAACAGGCCGGCCGCATCAGGGTCGCCAAGGTCAATGTGGACGAAAACCCCGGCTTGGCCGGGCAATATCAGGTCAACGCCATTCCGACATTGCTCTATTTTGCCGAAGGCGTGGTCCGCGATCGAATCGTCGGCGCCGCCGGCAAAAAGGCAATTGTGTCCCGGCTCGAGGGGCTTGCGGCCAAAGCTTGATGCGGAAACTGGCAAACGAATTTAAAAGGAGGTGCATAAATGAAAACGGCATTGAAACCAGGCAACGGTTCGGCGGAAACGGTTCCTTCAGAATCGCTACGCGGCGACACCTTACAATGGGAGTTA
>Ga0209517_10007345_pt1 | contig 13237 bp, 7 predicted proteins | sample PeaSoiMetSII2010_FD_187695 | JGI IMG/M metagenome (GOLD analysis project Ga0209517, IMG submission 187695) | Peat soil microbial communities from Weissenstadt, Germany - SII-2010 (SPAdes) (version 2) | ecosystem: Environmental > Terrestrial > Soil > Wetlands > Peat | place: Germany: Weissenstadt...
GCTGGCGCTGACGGTGAAATTCCCGCCCTGATACGTCGGGGTGGGCGCAGTTCCGAAATTGACGGTGGTCGTCGCCGGGCTGATGGTGACACTTTGCTGGGCTGAGCCGGCAGAGTAGGTGCTTGTGGCCGCTGTGTTCGCTTGGACCACGCACATTCCGGCCCCGGTCGAGTTAAATGTGCCGCCACTCACTTGAATACAGGGCCCGCTTACGTAGCTATAGGTGAGGGCGCCGTTGGAGTTCGTGGTCGCACTTACAGTGAAGTTGCCGCCCAGGTAGGTCGCCGAGGGCGCTGCACCAAAGGTGATCGTAGGCGTGGTCAGCGAACTGCTGGTCACATTGAGCGTAGCCGTCCCGGTTATCGGGCCGGCGTTAGCGCCGGCAACTTGATACTGTCCGTCGGTGCCCGTTACGGTGTACGGCCCTGGTGTTGTCGCCCCACAGGCGGTGCCGCTGCAAGAGCCCGGAGACGTGATGGTAAACGTTGTATTCGCGGTTTCGTCGCCAAGAGGGTTACTAAAGGCATCGAACCCTGCCGCCGTATACGGCTGGCTTCCGCCGGGCGAAATCGTCGCGGGGTTTGGGCTGAGGGTAAGCGAAAACAGAGGTCCCGGCGAGCTCCACGATATTTGGGCGGGACTCGAGGAGGTGACACCGCCGATGCTGGCAGAGATCGAATCTGCAGCTGTAGTGGCTGCGTTTCCTAAAGTGTCGGTCAAAGTGAAGGTCGCTTTACCGTTGGAGTCAGTACCGACTGGAATACCCACGGGAGTACCGGCGGGAGCGCCCAGTGCCATGTGGGGACCCGAGTTGATGAAAAAGCGGACGACAGCATTAGGAATGGGGTTTCCGGTAGCGTCCTCGACGAGTGCCGTCACAGTGGCCGTGCTGCCAATTGGGACGGTGGCAGTGGCCGGAGTGAGCGTGATGGTGGCAGGCGTGTCGGGCAGCACAACCGCCACAGGGCCCGCGATTACCGTACTCGGGATCGGGTCGCCGCCCGAGTCCAGAAAGAAACCATTGACCAGGTCGGGCATCAGCGTGTCAAGGAAGTCAGCGACGCCTATCGACTGGGCGGACGCTGAACCTATCGAGGCAGCCGAGACGTCGAACATAACTGTGAATATGCCGTATGCAGGGAGATTGAAGCCGGCCGTAGGCACCGAATAGGGGAGGGGGTCGTTGGTGCAGACCAAGCCCGGGCACACCACAGGGTAGGAAGTTCCACTGATGGATGAGTCGACCAGCGTGCCCGAGGGGAAAAGGACAGAGAGATCTTTAAGGCCGTTCGCGCCATACCCAGCCTCGAGGCCGACGCCGTTCGGGCCGGCGCCCAGCAGAAACTGCGCGGCGGTAAAACCGTTCGACGCAGCGTTGTTAAGCGCCGTGGTGAACGGTGCGGTGTCGAATACGTAGACGGTGGCCTGAACCTGAACAGGGTAGCCTGCGCCGTAACCGAGCGTATTCCCGTCGAGTACGGCGTTGACATTCATTTCATCGTATTCCGTGCCGGTTAGGTTCACATAGGTGGCAAAAGCTACGCCACGCGCCGCGCCGCTGGCCGTCGTGCCTGTGGCGGAATACGCGCCGGCGGTAATTATGTTGCCTTGGACACTGGGGTTGGCGCTGATCACTCCGTCAGCGCTGGCAACGGCTGCCGGCGAATAGATGTTCCACTGCAAAGTATCGGACTGGCCTACATCCCCGACGGGGACGGGACCCTGTGAAAAGGGAAACATATTGAACACTGTTCCCGAGGTGACCGTGTCAGCCGCAGTCCCAAAGGTAATCACCCCGGCGCCGGTAGAGGTCGTCAAGGCCAGGCCGGAGATGGTCAAGGAAGGATAATCGGTGTTACCAAATTCGGCAAAATTGTCGTAGTGGCCGTTCGGGGCGTTATAAAAGGCATACCTCGACGCGGGCGTGAGCGGAGTTGCACCGTCGGCACTCATGGGAACTAGCAGTGCCGACCCCTTAGGGGGCTCAAAACAGATCCAGTAGGTGCCGGCAGCGAGGACGGGGTTGTAGTTTGAGAAGGTCACGAATTTATTCGTGGTTTGAGCGGCAACCGTGTAACTTTGCGACCATATCGCGGCGCCTGGGAGGGGGTATTCCCCCTGGGCATTATTGGTGCGAACCACAAGGTTCAAAGGGCCGAAGGTGCCATCTGTCGACCCAAACCATCCCTGAACTGTTGTAAGCGCCGCGGGTTGCGTGAGCGTGAACTGAGCGGCCACCCATTGGAACGAGTCACCAGGGCTGCAACTCCCGCACACCTCCTCCCCCACAGCCGTGCCGCCATTGCCTGTATTGACAATGCTTTCAGCCGTTGCGATGGTTGCAACCGTATTCTGAGCCGCTGCGCTGCCTGGCAAGAAAAACAGCGCCAAGCTGAGTGCAAGGATGTAAGCGTTGCCGAGCCAACGTGTCTTCATATTTTCCTCCCGACCGGTTGTTGAGTTTCGATGCCCTTGTGAGACCAACCCTACAGTAGCGGCGAGTTTACCTCGCCATAAGTCCGCGGGTTTAGCTCGCCATACGTACGCGAGTGGACCTCACCGCGGGGCGGCGCCAGACCGCCGCTGCAAAACGTGCTATTACATACTTCAGTAACACCAAAATGCCGTTTTAATGACGACTCCCTGTTGCGGCAAGTCAGATTTGAATGCTACAATTGCCCTTATCGTACAGGCACAGGCAATAGCAAACGAACCGGCTTACCGACCTTGGCCATTCTCTACGCGCCGCGGACCAGCGCATGGCCCTTTACTTGGCTATACGCAAAAGCATGGGGAAAACCGTCATGGCGGCAAAAAATTTTGGCGAGAGCGAAGGTTTAGGCATCGGACAGGCCGGCTCGGCCTCGGAAGATCGGCGTGCTCTGGACCACCTTTTCAGCGTCACCTACGAAGAATTGCGCCGCCTGGCTGCGACTGTACGGCGCAACGATCCAAACACCACGCTTAACCCCACCGCCCTGGTGAATGAAGCTTGGCTGAAATTATCGAAATCCCCCGACATTGCCAGCGCCTCGCCGCTGCACTTCAAACGCATCGCGGGCCGCGCCATGCGGCAGGTGCTGGTGGAGGCCGCCCGGCGCCGCAGTTCGGACAAGCGCGGCGGCGGGGCGGAGATAACCGTCACATTTGACGAGGCGGTTCAGCGAAAACCCTCCGGCGGAGAAGAGATCCTGGCGCTCAACACCGCTTTGGACTCGCTGGCGCGCATGAATCCGCGCCAGGCGGTAATGGTGGAGAGCCGTTTCTTCGGAGGGCTGGATATCCCTGAGACAGCGACGCTTCTCAACGTCTCCGAAGCTACGGTCCTGCGGGACTGGCGCGCGGCGAAAGCATGGCTGGCCCACGAGCTTCGGCAGGGAGTGTAAACTGCTCTGACAATACGCTGTCATTCTGAGCGAAGCGAAGAATCTCGCTCTGGTCCGTGATGAAGCGAGAACGAAAAGGTCAGAGCGAGATTCTTCGCTTCGCTCAGAATGACACGGTTTTCGTGGTTTCTGGGCGATCGTCGGCTGACGAACGTGATCGACTGCTCTGAAAATTGTGCTGCGGGCGTCCCGCCCGCTGTGGCGCGGGCATCTTGCCCGCGCGCGGGAGCGGGATGCTCCCGGGACCGCGGGCGAGACGCCCGCGCCACCACACCCGTGCATCTGGGGATACGACGATGGACAGCGCCCGATGGCAGAAAGTCCAGACCCTTTTCCACGAGGCCGTGGAATTGCCCGCGCCGGACCGGCGCGGCTTCTTAGAAGCCCAGTGTCAAGATGATCCAGGGCTGGTGGGCGACGTCCTGGTACTTTTGGACGAAGACGGTCGCGGGGATTCGCTGCTGGACCGCGACCTTGCCCAAGCCGCTGACCTCGTCTTCAACCAATCCCACCCAGCATCTCTTCCATTCAAAGAGTTTGGCCCCTATCGGATTGTCCGCGAGCTAGGCGAAGGCGGGATGGGCGTGGTGTACCTGGTCATGCGCGTGGATCTGGGCAATCTGGTGGCGTTGAAGATTCTGCGCGACGCGTGGCCGTCGCCGGCGCGGCGGCAGCGGTTCGAATCGGAACAGCGCACGCTGGCGCAGTTAAATCATCCCTCGATCGCGCGCTTGTACGACGCGGGAACGCTCGCTGACGGAACGCCCTGGTTCGTCATGGAGTACGTGGACGGCGTTCCGCTCACCGAGTATTGCCGCGCGCACGACTGCATGGTCGATGAGCGGCTGAAGCTGTTTCGCGCGGTGTGCGAAGCGGTCGAGTACGCGCATCAGCACGGTGTGATTCACCGGGACCTGAAGCCCTCCAATATTCTGGTACGGACCGACGGGTCGGTGCGCCTCGTCGACTTCGGCATCGCGAAACAGATTGACGGGGGCAATCACGCACCGAATCTTACGCGCACCGGCATGCACCTGCTGACTCCGGCCTACGCGTCGCCCGAGCAAATCCGCGGGCAGGCCGTGGGGGTTGCGAGCGATGTCTACTCATTGGGTGTGATCCTTTATGAGTTGCTGGCGGGGCGGCTGCCGTTCGACATTTCTGAGAAGACCCCGGCCGAGGCGGCGAACCTGATCACGACGGAGGAGCCGGTGAAGCCGTCGGCGATTGTGAGCCGAAGCTCGGGCAAGGGCGCCACGCGCACCGCCTCGTGGGCGGATCTGGATGTTCTGTGCCTGACCGCCATGCATAAGGAGAGGCAGCGCAGATACGCCTCGGTGAAGGCGCTCATCGGCGATGTGGATCATTATTTGAAGCATGAGCCGCTCGATGCGCATCCGGACAGAGCGCTGTACGTTGCCGGGAAATTCCTGCGGCGGCACTGGGCGGCGGCGTCCGTGGCGCCGCTGGTGGCGGGCCTGTTGCTTTTTGCGGGTACGCTCGCGTTGACGCTGCGCAGGAATGGGCCGGCTGTAAACACGCGGCCACGTACGGTGGCGGTTCTTCCCTTCGCGAACTCCGGATCCGACCACAGCATGGATTTTCTGGGAACCGCGATTCCGGAGGAGATCGCGCGCGTGCTGGGGCGTGCGCGTTCGCTCACGGTACGGCCGTTCGATGCGAGCCGCGCTCAAACGGACCCAAGAAAGGCGGCGCGCGAGCTCGGCGTGGCGAGCGTGGTGACGGGCCACTTCTTGAAAGAGGGAGATCAACTGCAAGTCACCATCGAGGCGCTGGATATCGAAACAGGCCATTCGATGTGGCGGGATGCGTTCATCATTCCGGCTGCAAACACAATAAGGCTGGAAGGCGAGATCGCGTCGCGGACGCGGAACGGGCTGGGTCCGAATCTTGGAGCCAGGGAGTTCACTTTAGCTTCTATGCTGCGTTGGGACATGGTATTAGAAAGCGCCAGCCGGCCGAAGAATCAGCAAGCTTATGACCTGTTTCTTCGGGCGATGGCGATGCCCAACGACTCTGGTGGCTGGAAGCAGCAGCGGGCGATGCTCGAGCAGAGCGTTGCGCTCGATCCGGGATACGCACCCGCGTGGTCTGCTCTGGGCAGCACGTGTACAGGCGGTAGCTGGTATGGCGGTGGCGGGGCGGAAGCCGCGCAGTGCGCCGTGAATGCGATCAAGCGCTCGGCCGCTCTGGATCCTGATAACGTGTGGACCCTGCCTTCGTTCCTTGGGCTGGAACACAATCAGATAGCGATGGCTTATCGCGGTTCGGTCGATCTGGTGCGGCGGCGGCCAGAGAATTCCCAGGCGCATTTTTATCTGAGCTACGCGCTGCGCTACGCCGGATTGCTCGAAGAATCGGAGGTCGAGTGCAACACAGGCCTGCTGCTCGATCCGCAATACCCCGGTCTGCGATCCTGCGCGGTCGCGTTTCTGCTGCACGGAGATTATCAGCGGGCGCGCGATTTTCTGCATCTCGATCTGGGAACGCAGTTTGAAAAAGCTCTCTCCATGGACGTTCTGTTGCGCGAGGGCAAGGAAAAGGAAGCGCTGGAGGCTCGGCCGGCGACGGCGCCTGATTGGGCGGGGTTTCCGATCCTGTTCGCTTACCTGGAACACCATCCTGTGAGCGAGATTGCGGCGCTGGCGCGCGCCATGAAACCTGTGACCGATCCCGAAATGAACTATTTTTCGGCTGCGCACCTGGCGTACGCAGGGCAGCCTGAGGCGGCGTTGCGCATGTTGCGCGCGGCGATTACGGCCGGGTATTGCGCTTATCCAGGGATCGAGTCTGACCCGTTGCTCGCGGGAATTCGGTCGAACGCGGATTTTGAAGGAGTGCGCGCGCTCGCCAGGCAATGTAGGGAGCAGTTCATGGCGGCGCGTAAGCAATAAACGAACACGCGCACACGGCCTTGGACTCGCTGGCGCGCGGCGAAGGCGTGGCTGGCGCACGAGCTTCGGCAGGGAGTGTAAACTGCTCTGACAATACGCTGCCATTCTGAGCGAAGCGAAGAATATCGCCCTGGTCCGTGATGAAGCGAGAACGAAAAGATCAGAGCGAGATTCTTCGCTTCGCTCAGAATGACACGGTTTTCGTGGTTTCCGGGTGTTCGTCGGCTGACGAACATGAGCGACTGCTCTGAAAATTGTGGTGCGGGCGTCCCGCCCGCTGTGGCGCTGGCATCTTGCCCGCGCCACCACACCCGTGAAGCTGGGGATACGACGATGGACAGCGCCCGATGGCAGAAGGTCCAAACGCTTTTTCACGAGGCCCTGGAATTGCCCGAGCCGGACCGCCGCGCCTTCCTGGACGGGCGGTGTAAAGATGATCCCGGGCTAGCCGGCGACGTCCTGGTCCTCCTCGACGAAGACGCTTCCGGCGATTCGCTGCTCGACCGCGACCTCGCTCAAGCGGCCAACCAGGTTTTCAGCGATGCCCTCCCTGGCGCTCCCCCTTTCAAGGGGTTCGGTCCCTACCGGATTATCAGGGAAATCGGTGAAGGCGGGATGGGGGTGGTGTATCTTGCGGAACGGGAAGACCTGGGAAGCCGGGTTGCCATAAAAGTTCTCCGCGACGCCGAACTCTCCCCTGCCCGCCGCCGTCGCTTCGCCATCGAGCAGCGGACGCTTGCGCAACTCAATCATCCCGGAATTGCGCGCCTTTACGATGCCAACACCACGCCGGACGGCACTCCCTTCTTCGTTATGGAGTATGTTGAGGGAGTTCCGCTCACAGACTTCTGCCGCCAGCGCCAGAGCACGATTGCGGAGCGCCTGCGCCTGTTCCGCGCTGTCTGCGAAGCCGCGCACTACGCTCATCAACAGGCTGTGATCCACCGCGATTTGAAGCCTTCGAATATCCTGGTGAAGGACGACGGCAGCGTCCGCTTGCTGGATTTTGGCATTGCCAAGCGCCTGGAGAGCCTGGGAGAGAGCAGCGATCAGACCATCGCGGGTTTACGCCTGATGACGCCGGCCTACGCTTCGCCTGAACAGATGCGCGGCGAGCAAATTGGAGTGCAGACCGACGTCTACTCGCTCGGAGTCGTCCTTTACGAATTGCTGGCGGGGCGATTGCCCTTCAATCTCGCCAAGCTCACCCCGACGCAAGCTGAGAAAGTCGTGACAGACAAAGAAGCGGAGCGGCCTTCGGTCGCCGCCAGAAGAGTCGAGGCCGGCGCGGGAGACGACGGACAGGGTGTGGTGGCAGGCAAAGCGGCGTGGGCGGACCTCGACGTGCTTTGTCTCACCGCGGTCCACAAGGATAGTCAGCAGCGCTATCAGTCAGTGGAAGCGCTGCTGCGCGATGTTGACCACTTTCTGAACGGCGAGCCGTTGGAAGCGCGCCCTGATACGGTGCGCTACCGGCTGAGGAAATTTTCGGGTCGCCATTGGCGCTCGCTGGCGGTGGCCGGCGCTGCGCTTACGCTGGTTGCCGCTCTGGTAGTGTTCTTTGGTGTGCGGCTCGCGAAGGAGCGAAGAAGCACGCTTGCCGAAGCTGCTCGCACGCAGCGCATTCAGAAATTCATGACCGACCTGTTTCAGGGCGGGAGCGCCGACGCCGGCCCGGCGGTTGACCTGCGCGTCGTGACTCTCCTCGGCCGGGGCGCGCAAGAGGCGCAATCACTCAGCGCGGAACCTGAAATTCAAGCGGAATTGTACCAGACGCTCGGAACCTTGTACGAAAACGTCGGCAAGCTCGATGAAGCGGACCGTTTGCTGAATCTCGCCCTCACCGAACGCCGCTCATTCTTCGGCCCCAATCACCCGCAAGTGGCGGAGAGCCTGGTGTCACTTGGTCTTCTGCGAGACGATCAGGGCCGATTGCCAGAGGCGGAACGATCGGTCCGGGAAGGATTGGCCATAGCCAAGGGGCACTATCCGGCGAATCACCCCGCGGTTGCACAAGCAGCCACTGCCTTGGGGCAGGTGCTCGCCGATCGCGGCGCCTATTCGACTGCCATCCCCGTACTTGAAGACGTGGTTCGAGCTCAGACGGCCAAAGGGGGCGCGACTCCCGAGTTAACGGCCGCACTGCACGCACTGGCGGAGGCTCAATTCTCTGACGGCCATTACGAGGCATCTCAGTCGGTCGAAGAGCGCCTGCTGCCCTTGTACCGCCAGACCTACGGCGAACGCCACCCGCGCGTGGCGGATGCGCTGATGACCCTGGGCCAAATTCAGCATGACTTGGGTCACTACGCTGAGGCCGAAAAATTCGAGCGGCAAGGCCTCGAGATGATTCAGACCTGGTACGGCAAAGACAGTCCGGAGGCGGCGACGGATATGACCATTTTCGCTCGCACCCTGGTTTTCGAGAACCGCTTCGACGAGGCTGTCGATCTGCTTCAGCAGTCTTTAACGATCAAGGAGCGAATCTTCGGGAAGGTCCACCCTGCCGTGGCGTCGTCGCTGAACGACTTGGGCAACGCGGCGAGCAAGCAAGGCAAGTACGATCTTGCGGTACAGTACTTCGAGCGCGAGGCCGACATTTATCGCGAAGTCTACGGCGAACACCACTACCTGTTCGCCACGGCGCGTTCCAATTTGGGCAGCGTCTACATGGGCAGGCATGACTGGGCCCGCGCCGAGGCGATCTTCCGCTCCGTGATTCCCATCTACATCGAAACGCAATCGGCCAACAACATCAACACCGGTATCGCTCGCATCAAATTGGGCAGGACGCTGGTGCGGCAAAAAAGATATGCTGAGGCGGAAGCCCAAACCCGCGCCGGCTATAACACTTTGGCCAGCCAGATGGATCCCAAAGTAACCTGGCTGAAAAGCGCGCGCCAGGACCTTGTGGAAGAATACAGCGCGCTGAACCAAGCCGATCAAGCCGCGAAATTCCGAGCCGAGATCGCGGCGCTCGACGCCAAGCCTACCCAAGTTGTCACCAAGAAATAAAGTCTCCCATAAGGTATACTAGGGAAGCGATCGACCAATACTCACGCGAGGCTCGGATGGAAACCTCGACAGTTGTTGACCAGGCAACACTCGATCAAGTCGTGGCCCGAATTGTTGAAACGGCCCATCCACGCCGAATAGTTCTGTTCGGTTCAGCCGCGCGTGGGCAAATGGGACCGCACAGCGACGTGGATTTGCTGGTGATCATGCCGGACGGCGTCCACCGCCGCCGGACGGCGCAGGGCTTGTACATGGCACTCGCAGGACTGGGGATTGCGAAGGATATTGTTGTCGTGACGGAAAGCGACGTGCATCAGTACGGCGACGACCCATCGTTGATAATTCATCCTGCGTTGAAGGAAGGGCGGGAACTCTATCGTGCCTCCTGAGAGGCCCAGCCTAGGTTTGCCCAGTGATTGGTTGCGTCGTGCGCGGAGCGATTTGGCATTGGCTAAAGCGCCCTTGCCCACCGACGTGCTTTACGCGGACCTCTGTTTTCACGCCCAACAGGCGGCGGAAAAGGCTATTAAAGCGGTCTATCGTGCCAGTAGATACGGATTTCGCTACACTCACGACCTTTCGGAACTGCTGGACGGCCTTGCTCTCCATGGCGTGTTAGTTCCCCAAGAGATCCGAGAAGCAGCGACACTGACGGACTTCGCAGGGGAGGCGCGCTACCCCGGACCGGCTGAACTGGTAACCGAGGACGAGTATCGTCGTGCTGTGACCCTGGCCGAAAAGGTTCTGGAGTGGGCAGCTCAACTGGTCAAGGGGTGACCCGCATAATCGTCATGGGTGGCCACCGGTCCTGGCGACTGATAGCTGAGAATTACTATCAGTACAACGCCGCTGCGTCCAGCACATTGCTCTCGCCATTCATCCACACCGCATATTGGAGCCGAGTTGCGGACCTCATGGAGGCGGCTCCAATTTCGCCGCGATTGTTGATGGCGATCACGCCGCAGTCTGAATTCCTGTTCTTCGCGTCCGTCCTCACCATCTGCCGCAGCAGTTCGACGCAGGCGTCCTGAGGCGCCATGCCGGCCTGCATGTAATGAACGATCGAAATGCTGGTGCAGTAGTTGGTCATCAAGTCTCCGTCGCCGGTGGCGGAGGCGGCGCCCACATTGTCGTCGGCATAGACGCCACAACCCACCAGCGGAGAATCTCCCACCCGCCCGGGAATTTTCCACGCCATCCCGGAAGTCGAACAGCCCGAGACAACGTGGCCCTTGCCGTCGGTGGCCACCATTCCGATCGTGTCGTGGTTTTCAGCCGTCACCCAATTCGTCTTGTGTTGCGGGTCGAGTTTCCAATCCATCCATTTCTTAAGGCTCTCCGGGGTGAGGAGTTGCATGGGTTCGAATCCCATCTTGAGCGCAAAGCGGAAAGCGCCCTCGCCTGCCAGCGTGGTGTGCCGGGTCTTTTCGATCACCAGGCGCGCCACCGAAATGGGATTCTTGATGTGGTGCAAATTGCAGATTGCGCCGGCGCGATGCCGAGTGCCATCCATGATGGCGGCGTCGAGTTCCACTTCTCCTTCTTCGTTGGGAAGGCCGCCGTACCCGACGCTCATCACCCTGGGATCGTCTTCGGGAACGTTGATGCCTTTCACTACCGCATCCAGGAGGCTGCCGCCACTCTTGAAGACTTGCGCCGCCTGCTCGTTCGCCGGTTTCCCGTGCGCCCAAGTGGAAAGAAACACCGGTCCAGACTCCAAGGCGGACGCGGGTTCTGTTTCCAGTGCCGAAAGCGCCGCAGTTCCCGCCACGGATTTCATGAAGTCTCGCCGATCAATGCCGTCCATTTCGCCTCCCACTGGAAAATGGAAATTCGAAAATCGAAATTCGAAAATCGCAGTCCGGGGCTTTGGAATTAGAAGCTAAATCTCGTCAGCCACGGACCTTTCAAGTTCCGATTTTCGAATTTCCGTTTTCGAATTTCGATCTTGCACTCTGACTCCTGACTTCTGACTCCGTATCCTTCCCCATCCTCCCCCGCCCGGCGTGGCAATTCTTAGAATACTACCTTGCGGCGCGCTGAAGGCTGCTTTCGAAGGCAGCGCCAGCACATGGCCAGGCAGGACTCCCAATTTCGAATTTCGAGTTTCGAGTTTCGAATCTCGAATTTGGCTGGTCGAATTTCGATTTTCGAATTTCGATTTTCGCTCTTCAGGAACAATGAGTTCATTCCTGCCCGCCTCACCCGGCCTGCCGCCGCCGAGCCCATAGGGTTGGAGCCGGCGGCGTTCGGAAAGGATGCTAGCGCGCACATCCGTCAAGAACTCAATCTCACGGATAATACCATCGCCTCCGCGGAATTGTCCTTTTCCACCGGAGCCGCGGCGGAGCGAGTAACGCCGCACCCGCACGGGGTAGGCGGCTTCGAGCGCCTCGATGGGGGTGTTGAGCGAGTTCGTCATGTGGGTGTGAACCCCGCTGAGTCCGTCCGCGGTCGGACGGGCGCCCATTCCCCCGCCGATCGTCTCGTAATAGGCAAAGGCCTCGCCCGTGCGCGGATCGATGCCGCCAAACGAAAGGTTGTTCATAGTTCCTGAACTCGCGGCGGGAATACGGTGAGGAATCGCTTTGGCCAATGCCCGGAGCAGCACATCCACAATTCGCTGCGAGGTCTCGACATTCCCGGCCGCTACCGCCGAGGGAGCTCGTGCGTTCACGACGCTTCCTTCCGGGGCGCGCACTTCGATCGGTTGCAGCAAGCCGGCGCACGCCGGAACATCTTCGCCCAGCAGGCAGCGGAAGACATAAAAGACGGCGGAGGTGGTAATCGCCATCACCGCGTTGACGCTTCCCCGGCAGGCAGGCGAGCTACCCGCAAAATCCACTTGTGCCTTGCCGTGCCTGATCCTGATGCAGACGCGCAGAGGCACAGGATCGCTGCTGAACCCGTCGTCGTCCAGGTAATCCTGCGCGGAATAACTTCCGTCGGGAATTTGGAACAGAGCTTGCCGCATCAGTTGGGCTGAGTAGGTTTGCAGGGCATCAAGGTAGAAGCAGATTTTTGGGACGCCGTAGGCTTCCAATAATTCGAGCAATCGCCGCTCCCCCAGGCTGCAAGCTGCCACTTGGGCCATCAGGTCTCCCTCGCGTTCGGCTGGCGTGCGCACGTTGGCAAGCAGCATCGCGAGTACATCCCGCTGCACGACTCCCTTGCGAACCAGGTTGACGGGTGGAATGCGCAAGCCTTCCTGGTAAATGTCTTCACTTAGGCCCATCGAAGCGGGCTGCGCGCCACCCACGTCCGAGTGGTGAGCGCGGTTCGCGACGTAGAAGACCGGCTTCGACTTCCGGCCCACGCGACGCGCCGGCACGACGGGCATCACGAGGGTGATGTCCGGCAAGTGTGTGCCGCCGGCGTAGGGATCATTGAGCATGGCGATGCTGCCCGATTCAAGTTCGAGCGCGTCGAGCGCCGCCGCAACTGACATGGGCATGGATCCAAGGTGCACAGGCATGTGGTCGCCCATTGCCACCACTCTTCCCTCGCCGTCGAATACCGCGCAGGAATAGTCGCGCCGCTCCTTGATATTCGGTGAAAAAGCAGAGCGGCGCAGCCCTGAGCCCATCTCTTCCGCCGCCGCGTGAAAGAGGTTCTTGAATATCTCGAGTTCGGCTGGGTCAACGCCTGGCATAGGGATCTTGTCTGATTATAGAAGAGTAGCACAGGCACTCCTGCCTGTGCTCAACGGATGCGAACTCAACTTACTGCGGATTACATAGTACCGTGACGGACCAACCCCCTCACCTGGCGCTGCGCGCCACCCTCTCCCCCTTGGGAGTCTGTGTGACAACTCCGGGGTGAGGAGGGCGAGAGGTTTGTCGGATCGGTCGACATGATGGTTTTTCTTGATATCTCCGATCGTGCCGCTCCGCGAGGGGGGCGGCGATGCCGTGCGGCCCA
>Ga0209517_10007347_pt1 | contig 13235 bp, 13 predicted proteins | sample PeaSoiMetSII2010_FD_187695 | JGI IMG/M metagenome (GOLD analysis project Ga0209517, IMG submission 187695) | Peat soil microbial communities from Weissenstadt, Germany - SII-2010 (SPAdes) (version 2) | ecosystem: Environmental > Terrestrial > Soil > Wetlands > Peat | place: Germany...
CGACCAACACGCCGCCCCGTATGCCCATCTGATGATTCAGACTGGGGTGATTCACCACCTGGAGAATCGAATGGATGGCGCCCGCCTTCGGGTCATCGGCACCGTACACCAGGCGGCGGACGCGCGCATGAACGGCCGCTCCCGCGCACATGGCGCACGGTTCAATGGTAGCAAACAGCTCGCAGTCGCCGAGCCGGTGATTACCGATGTTTCGTCCCGCCTCGCGCAGGGCCACGATTTCAGCATGAGCGCTGGGATCGTGGTCGGTGAGGTTGCGATTCCATCCTCGTCCCACCACGCGCCCTGCGCACACAACAACCGCTCCCACCGGTACTTCGCCCGCCTCCAGTGCGCGCTGGGCACAGCGGAGGGCTTCTTCCATCCAAAGTTCGTCGGAGGAAAGCTCGTCAAAGGAAGGTTTGTCAGCAGAAAGCAGTTGTCCGTCTCCAGTGGCGGGTTGCCAGAAAGCCAGTTCTCAGTTTCCAGTTCGCAGATGAGAGTCCGGGCCTGCAGACTGACCAGTCCATTCTAGCGGGTGAATGGTTACCTTTGGTGTGGGAAGTTCCGTTCCCACCGGATGTCTGCATTCTGGTGCGCAGACGAGCGGCAAGAGTCCAGTCTAGGTACATGTCAATATAAACGACTATCGTGCTTATAGTTAGCTCTGCTTCTTGAATTGGCACTAGAGATCCAAAATGGCACGATGCTTGCACCTGGCAGGTGTGGTAGGTGCCCCGTTTCCCTGGAGTCTTTAGATATCAGCACTCCTCAGAGGAGGATGGATCACTGTGAAAAATATGAACAAAGTTGCGGTCGTTGCGGTACTTGTTCTGCTGTTCTCCGGCTTCGCGTTCTCGCAGAGAGTGTTTACCGTCGTTAGCGTGCCGGGATCGAGTCCAAATTCTTTGATTGCGATCAACAACGGCGGCCAGATAGTGGTGAACACCGGCACCAGCGGTTCGTATCAGGTGTCGACCTGGGACCGCATCAGCGGATCACAGAGCGTTGACCTGATCGGGACCAACAGTGGCGGCGCTGCCATCAACAGCTCTGGCGATGTCGTAGGCGCAGGCGATCCCGACCATTCGGGCAATCTTCAAGCTTTCGTCTGGCGGCCTACGGAGGGCGTCCAGTGGCTGGGCTCGCTCGGTGGCGACCTGAGCGCGGCGAGCGGGATCAACGATTCTGGCGCGGTGGTCGGGCTATCCTACACCGCCACGAATGTGCAGCATGCGTTTCTCTGGACCCAGGCCGGCGGCATGCAGGATTTGACACCTGGTCTCACCAGCATCGGTGGCGGCACGGCCATGGCAATCAATTCCTCGAACCAGGTGGTTGGCTACTACTTTCCCAATGGCAGCCGTGACACGCTTGGCTTCCTCTGGACGCAAGCCGGTGGTCTCCAGAATCTGGGCCCAGCTGGCACTCTCGCATATGCCGTCAACGACTCCGGGACGGTTGTGGGGCAATCGCCCGTTGCCAACGCGTACCGGCATGCTTTCTCTTGGACGCAGAACGGGGGAATCCAAGATCTGGGTACTCTGGGCGGTGAAAGTTCTGCTCTCGACATCAACAGTCGGGGATGGATCGTAGGGACTTCCCTCCCCAGTTCGGGAAACGGATTTCTGCACGGGTTCTTGTGGACTCCATCGGGAGGCATGCAGGACTTTACGATACTGGCGGGTTTTGGCGCCAACGAGCAAACGTACTCGGCACAGGTCAATGACTTCGGGGTGATTGCTGTCTCAACCAGCAAGGGCAGTTTTCTTTTGGTCCCGAAGATGACAGCGACGTTCACTTCGTCGGTGAACCCTTCGGTGCTGGGACAGCCCGTGACGTTCACGGCCACCATGACGTCGATCGCGGGACCACCGCCAGATGGTGACACCGTGCAGTTTGTGGTGAGCGGGAATGTACTGGGCTCCGCAACACTGAAAGGTGGTGTGGCCCAGTTCACAACCTCGGCCATCCCGGTGGGTCGGAAGGCCGTCGTGGCCAACTACAGCGGCGACGCGAATTATCTTCCCGCCAAGATCGCCACCCTCACGCAAGTGGTCAACCAGTAGCGCCAACACGCAATCTGCTTTCCCGTAGAGGCGCAGCTTGTCGCGTCTCCGCAGACGGGGGCAAGCCACGTCTCTACATCGGAATCTTCTCTGACTCATCTCACCCCGTCCTGCTTCCCGTCAGTGTTATCCTAAATAGGTTATGGGAATCACCAGCGTCTTGCGGAAAGTGTTTTTAGTGGACCTGATCCAGGGACTTGGCGTGACGTTCCGCTATCAGGATCCCAAGGAAATCTATACCGAGCAGTATCCGCTGGAGCGGCCGGAGGTCGCCGAACGTTACCGAGGCGCGCCGCGCCTCAACGTCAACCCAGACACTGACGAGACTCTCTGCATTTCCTGTGACCTGTGCGCTCTGGCTTGTCCGGAAAACCTGATCGTGGTCACCAGCGAGCGCAATGAAAAGACCCGCCGCAAGGAGCTCACGAACTTTACCTACGACCTGAGCCGCTGCATGTTCTGCGGCCTGTGCGAAGATGCTTGCCCTACCGATGCGCTCGAACTCACCCAGGATTTCGAACTCGCCAGCTACACCCGCGAAGGCATGATCTGGGATCGCCAGACGCTTGAGAAGGGTCCGCAGCCCACCCTGTACAGAAAGTAACAACCCTCTCCGCAGTGCAGCCGATTCCGAGCCTCGTCCTCCTCCGCGGCGATAAAGGAACCCGGGTGTGCTCCTCGACCGATCGGCATGATGGCAACTTCGCAAAGCCAGTTCGAAGGTCGTCCTTTCCATAAGCGTCGTTCCAGCGCTTCCCACCTACGTCCATACGGACATGGCCGGATATAAGGTCGACAGCTGTCCTCTCGCCAGAGACGTGTTGTCTTTAGGGTCTCAAGCCCATATGAGCGGTGCCGATAGCTACGCCCATGGAGGGATGTGCGCGTCGCAACGGCATCTGGACTGGCGGTCTGCCAGCGTTCACCGAACATTTCGGTGGAGAGGTATGGGTGAAGTTTGAGGATGGCTCCGCTTCCGCTTTCAAGTTCACTTTGCCTGCCGGTCGTCACGATGAGAAGGGGGGAGCCCGGGCGATGAAGCAATTGCCTCAGGTCCTTCTCGTGGATGATAACCCGGCCGACGTCGGTCTTGCGCGGGAGGCGTTGGCCGGGGGCAGGCATCAAAGCCAACTCAGCAATGTACCGGACGGCGAGGAGGCCATGGCCTATCTGCATCGCGTCGGCCAGTATGCGAATGCGGTTCGTCCCGACTTGCTGATCCTGGATCTGAATCTGCCGAAGAAAGACGGTAGAGCGGTGTTGGCGGAGGCCAAAGCCGACACGGATCTGCGCACCATCCCGGTCGTGGTGTTCAGTACCTCGCGCTCGATGTTGGATATAGCGCGCAGTTACGAACTGGGCGCCAACTGCTATGTCAGCAAACCCGGGAATCTGGATGATTATTTTTTGGCGGTGCAATCGATTGAAGAATTCTGGTTCGGCTCCGTGAGCCTGCCACGAAAGGAAAAATGATGGAACACGAACCGGCACACGTTTTACTGATTGAGGACAACCCCGGAGACGCGGACTTGGTACGCCTGCGTCTTGTGGAAGGTAAGTCCGACGTTCATGTGAACTGCGTTCCGCGGCTCTCCGACGCTTTCGCCTGTCTAGATGCCGAAACGCCCTCGCTGGTATTGCTCGACCTGAACCTTCCCGACAGCCACGGCGCAGAAACCTTTCGCCGGATCATGCAGAAGGCTCCGAACGTACCGGTAGTGATCCTTTCGGGGCAGGACGATGAGGCGCTGGCGCTCAAAGCCGTCCACATGGGCGTTCAGGACTACCTGGTCAAAGGCGAGATCACCAGCAAACAACTGGAGCGTGCCCTGCGTTATGCGGTGGAAAGGCAGGGGCTGCTGCGCTCTATGGAGATCGCCCGCAAGCAGCAACTTGAATTCAAGAACCGCTTTCTGTCCCACGTTTCGCACGAATTGCGCACACCACTGACCTGCATTCACCAGTACGTCACGCTCCTCTTGGACGGGTTGGCCGGTCCCATGGCCCCGGACCAAACTGACTACATGAAGACAGTCCTCAAGAGTGTGAATCAGTTGCACGCCATGATCCGCGACCTGCTCGAAGCCACCCGCGCCGATAGCGGCAAGCTGCGCATCGAACCACGCTGCATCGATGTCGGCGAACTGGTTCGGCAGGCGGTCGCGATGATGCGGCCCACTGCCGCCGAAAAACACGTCGGCCTCGAAGTTGGGTTGGACCAGACCATTCCCCTCGTCTATGCGGATCCCGACCGCACGCTCGAAGTCCTCATCAACCTGATCGACAACGGAATCAAGTTCACCCCGCCCGATGGATCGGTGATCGTGAAAGCCTCGAGGGTGGAGACCGATCCGACGGCCGTCTATCTCTCGGTCGGCGACACCGGCCGCGGCATCCCTGCAGAGTCGCTTCCCCAAGTTTTTGAACGTCTCTACCAGGACCCCAACGCGGTGGACGGTAACCGGACTGGCCTCGGTCTGGGGCTCTACATTGCCAAAGAAATTGTCACTCTCCACGGCGGCAGGATGTGGGTCGCGAGCGAACCTGGGAGCGGCAGTACGTTCTCGTTCACCTTACCGCTCTATTCCCTGGCCAAGCTCCTGCTTCCCGTGATCACTCACCACGGACGTTTGCGGGATGCCATTGTGCTGGTGCGCGTGGAGCTGACCCCGGTGTCCAAGTCACTACGCGGAAGCTGGAAAGAAACCTGCCAGCGGTGTCTGGAGCGCCTGCGCCGGTGCATCTTCGTGGATAAGGATCTGGTTCTTCCGCCTATGGGAACCAGCGGCCCCGTCGAAACCCTTTTCGTGGTCGCCTCCACCGGCATGGAGGGCGTCACAATCATGATGGACCGCATCCGCGACCAAGTCGGTGCGCTGCCTCAGCTGAAGGCCAGCGGCACCCTGCGCGTGACGGCCGAGCCGGTCCCTGGCCCGCCCGCCGTCGACCCGAGGACCCTGGAACAACAAGTCTGGGGCGTTGCCGATTGCGTCACCGAAATCATTCAGCAGGATCTTTGGAGCAAACAACACGTCACCGAAAAGGAGAACCAAAAAAATGCGAACTGAGAGTTACGGCGAGGGGCAGCCCATGCATCGAGCGAAGATTATGGTCGTGGATGATGATCCCGATCTCAGACAGGCCCTGAGTTTGCGTCTGCGGGCCAATAACTTCGATACCGTGAATGTTTGCGATGGGTATTCAGCCATCGCTATGGCGCAGAAGGAAAAACCCCACCTGATCATTCTCGATCTCGGGCTGCCGGCGGGCGACGGATTTGCCGTGCTGAAAAACTTGCAACAGTATCCGGCGCTTGCGGGCATTCCGGTGATCGTTCTCACGGCTCGCGATCCCGAGTCCAATGAAAAACGTACCCTCGAAGCGGGCGCCGTCGCTTTCTTCCAGAAGCCGGCCGACAACGAGGAGTTGCTGGGAGTGATTCGCGCCAGCCTGCAGGCTGGGTGGGGCTGGCGCGCAGGCTTGCCATCGTAGCGGCCCCGGATTTTAGGTGGTCCTGGTCACGGTAAGGAGTGCGCTATGTATGTAGACAGCCGGGGGACGTCGGCCCGTTCCCGCGCATACAACGTCCGGCGCCGGGAACCGCGCTATGTTTCCAGCACCCCAGTCACGCTGCAGCGATTCTTGCGCTTCGGACCGTTCGTCACTCGCGGTATGTGCCTCGATATCAGTATGCGAGGAATGTCGGCGCTGGTCTGTGGCGCGCCGCGGGTGGGCGAAACGGTGGCGATTGAGCTGCCATTGTCAGAAGCTCCGGTCGAGATGCTGGCGACGGTTCGCCACAGCAATGATGCCAGGTCTGGATTTGAGTTCTACCCTTTGTCGCCGATTGCCCAAAAGGGAATTCAGGAATGGATCCAGGAACTGCAAAGGCACGATGAAAAGCTGTTCCCCTATTCGTACGCGTCTGCAGCCAAGGCGGGCAGCGTCTAAGACAGGAGGGGATGGACTATCGATCGCTCACTCCACCGGCAGCGCCATTCCCTGAATATTCCAGGAAATGTGGTGGACAGCGCTGTTGGTGGCGAGAATGGCCGACTTGCCCGGAGAGAACGCCAGTCCGACCAAGCCCTGGCCGGACACTTCGAGGTTGGCCTTGCCTTGCGGAGTGATCTTCACGATGCCGCGTTTTCCGGCGAGAGAGGCGGCGACATAGACATTGCCCTCGACATCAAGAGCCAGTCCCTGCGGACGTCCCAGACCGCGGTAGAACATGGACACGGTTCCGTGGGGGTCGACTTTGTAGACGCAGTCAAAGCTGGAAGTGCTGGGGCCGGTGACGAACATATCGCCGTGAGGACCGAAGGCGATGTGATAGGCGGAAACGCTCGGCTCCAGCGTCGCAAACACAAAAATCTGCCGGTCGCGAGCGATCTTGAAAATGGTTCCGCTACGGTCGCCGACGTAGAGGTTCTCCGCGGCATCGAAGGCAATCCCGGTCGCGATCCCCATGCCTTCGGCGTAGGTCGACATGGTACCGTTCGGCGCCACCTTGTACACGGCCTCGTCATGCCGCGAAGAAACGTACATCTGGCCTTCGCGGTCGAAGGCAATCGCGGTGGCGTTCATCATGTCGCTGAGAAACGGCTTCACGTTGTAGTTCGTGTCGATTTTGAAGATCGACACCGGAACTTTTTGCCCGCGCGATCCGGAGAATGTCACATAGAGGTTGCCTTCGCGGTCGAGCGCGGGATTGGTAACCGGATGAAGGTTGTCGGCAACGGGGACCGCAACCTTAATCGAATGCGGATTGCTAACATGCCCGTTGGTGCCCACTACGACTGGCCCCGACGCCGCTCCCTCGGGCACGCGCGCCACTACGAAATCGTCGGAACTGATTAACACCGAGCCTTCGATCTCGCCGAAGTGCACGCTCGGGCGGCGCAACTCCTGCGGACGCAGGCCCTTTCCGATGATGCGAACCTCGCCTCCGGGCAAAGCGAAACTCGGCGCCACCGTTTCAATGTGCGGCTTGCCGTTGACGTTCTTCTTTCCCAGCAGGCGGTCGGAGATGCTCATGTGTTTATTCCAACGGGAGCCAGTGCTACTTCGTTAGAAGTCCAAAGTGTAACAAGAGATGCATGACGGCGAGCGCATAAAGTCCCGCTCCCAGGTCGTCCACCACAATGCCGGTGCCCTCGGGCAGCCGCTCCAGTCGCCGAATTGGAAACGGCTTCCAAATATCGAAGACACGAAAGAGTATAAGGCCCGCGAGAAAAGTTTTCCAAGCCAGCGGGACAGCGATGAGTGTAACCAGTTGCCCGGCGACTTCATCAATGACGACGAATTGCGGATCCTTCAAGCCGGAGGCGCGCGCGACCAGGGTGGCGGCGGGAATTCCGATGAGGGTAACGGCTGCTGCGGCGACGATCGTGGCCCAAGCGCGGCTCGCGACCGGGATGCGGGAACTGGCCAACGCCCAGACGATCACCGTGGCTAACGATCCCCATGTGCCGGGACCGGGCTTGAGGCGTCCCGCGCCGAAGAAAGTCGCGACCATGGTGGCCCACAACGGAGCAGCCGACAGCGGGGCACCGGCGTCGGCGGCGACTGCGGGCGGAGGATTCACGAGTCCCCGTCCTGGTCGTCGAGGCTGTCTTCTCGGACCGCTTCGTCGGCATCGGTAACCGTCGACGAAATCACGTACGCGCCGCTGGCCCACTTGCCGAGATCGATCAGGCGGCAGCGCTCGCTGCAAAAAGGGAAGTCCGCGTCCGCGGCCTTTGCCGGCTTCTTGCAGATCGGGCAGCGGAGCTTGATGGGGCGCTTGCGCGGCATAAGGGGATTCCAGCAGTTCCTCTAAGGATTGTCTGATAAAGTCGGTTCCGGGCAGCTTTGAAGGGGCATGGCTTCAGCCATGCCGTTAGAAGCCGCCACGCAAGCGGCTTTAGCCGCCGAGGGTCGCCCCTTCATAGCATCCAATCTTGCCAACTTAATCAGAGTCTCCTCTAACTCCTCACCTCAAACGATCTCCGCCACTAAATCATAGTCGTGCGCGGCCGTGATGCGGCAGCGGTAAAACTCTCCCTTTTTCGGCTCGTTTCCGTCGGGATAATCGTTCACAAAAACTTTGCCGTCAATTTCCGGCGCATGCATCGAGGTGCGGCCTTCGAGCAGCAGGTCGGACTCCGTCGAAGTGCCTTCCAGCAGCAGATCGAATTCGCGTCCGATCAGCGATTTCTTCTGCGCCCGGCTGATCATCTTCTGGATCGACATCAGCGACTTGCGGCGGCCCTCGATCTCGCGCGTGGAAAGCTTCTTGTCCTGATCGAAGGCGCCAGCACCTTCCTGGTCGGAGTAGCCGAAGGCGCCCATCCAGTCGAAGGCCGCCTCTTTCACGAAGCCGCAAAGCTCTTCGAATTCTTTTTCGGTTTCGCCCGGGAAGCCGACAATGAACGAAGTCCGTAAAGTGACGCCGGGAATTACACGGCGCATTTTCTCGATTGAGCGCAAGAATAAATCCGCGCCGCCTCCACGCTTCATGCGCTTCAGAACGGTCGCCGAGGCGTGCTGCAGAGGTACATCAATGTACGAACAAATTTTCTCGTGGGCGGCGATCGTCGCCAGCAGTCGCCCCGTGATTTTGTTGGGATAAGCGTAGAGGAAGCGAATCCACTGCAGGCCTTCGATCCCCGCGAGCTTTTCTAGGAGCACGGCCAGACCATCTTTCAGTCCAAGATCCTCGCCGAAGCAGGTGGTGTCCTGTCCGATGAGCGTGATTTCGCGCACGCCGGATTGCGCCAGTCGCTCGGCTTCGGCGATGACGGATTCGAAACGCCGCGAGCGGAACTGTCCCCGAAGCTGGGGAATGATGCAGAAGCTGCAGGGATGATCGCAGCCTTCCGCGATTTTTATATAGGCCGAATATCCAGGCGTGGTCAGCACGCGGGGCGTGTGGTCGTCGTAAAGGTAGTTGGGCAGGTCGGCGACGGCGCCGTCCCAGGAATCGCGCGCGAACCGCCCCTGTCGGCGGCGATGATCACCCTCGGGCCGCGAGGTCGGCGGGTTCGAAGGTAGCGTGTTTGAACTTAGAATGTTGAACGGACTCGGCGCGCAGGGTGTTTCCGCCACTCCGGCCGCGGCCAGAATTTTCTCCAATTCGCCGGTACCGACGACCGCGTCCACTTCAGGGATGTTCTTTCGGATCTCATCGTGAAAACGCTCGACCAGGCAACCGGCAACCACCAGTCTCTTCGCCTTGCCGCCCGTTTTGTGGCGCGCCATCTCAAGGATCGTATCGATGGATTCCTGTTGCGCGCTGCCGATAAATGAGCAGGTATTCACCACGATGACGTCGGCATCCTCCGCGTCAGGAGTAAGCTGGGCGCCCGCCTGGGCCAGCATGCCCATCATCACCTCGCTATCGACGAGGTTCTTGGGGCAGCCGAGGCTCACAAAACCTACCTTAGCCGGGGCAGTCAGCCCCGAAATCGCGGATATGCTTTTCTTTACGGGCACTGGGAAATGATCAGCAGGAAACAGATCTGAACAATTCTAGCATCCTGCATTGCCATACCCGCACTCGCCGGACGCCGGAAGCGGAGCACCAAAGAGGGTACCTTATGTTTTCCGCCCATCCGGGCGGCCCGTGCTAATCTTATGGAAACAAAAACTGCATCCCTCAATACTCCGGAGGAGAGATGTCGGCTAAACGCCTCGCAGTTCTAGTTGTGCCAGTTTTAGTTCTCGTTTCGAGCGCTTTGGCGCAAGTCAATGAACTTTCAATCACGGCGGGGCGAGCTTTCGTCAGCACCCAGACGGTTCAGAGTGCGAGTTTGCCCATTCATTTCGGAAACGAGGAAATGTTCGAGTTCAATTACGGTCGCCTGCTCAAGAGCCATAAGATTTTCGGACTGTATGCGGAATTGCCCGTAGCGATCTATCCGCGCGCGGACCTGAACTACCGCTACGACCAGGTCCCCAAGGACATCGGAGCGGTGTTCGTGACTCCCTCCGTGCGTTTGAACATTTTTTCCGGCCAGGGAGTCACCCCATGGGTTAGCGCGGGCGGCGGCTATGGCCGCTTCCGGGAATCTTCGAGTCTCAATTTCTACGGAACGAACCCTGGGGCAACTGGCACCAATACCGGTGTCATTCAGTTCGGAGCTGGACTGGATGTGTGGGTATGGCAGCGCTGGGGCGCCCGGGTCGAAGCGCGCGATTTCTACTCCGGAGTTCCCGACTACGACGTTGATACCGGGAGAAGCCGTCAGCACAACTACTACGTAGGTATCGGCGTGGTCCACCGCTTCTAGCTGGCGGCCGTGCGGCCCGTCGTTTTTCTCGAATTTGCGTCCTCGGCGGTCGCGATGTCCTTGAAAAGCTCGGGCAGGCTTTGGGCGTCGTCCACCGACTTGCCGAAACGCGCGGATTCGTAAGCGCGCGTAAACCTAGCGACCTTCTTCTGCAGTGCCGCTTCCTGAATGGCCGCGACGAAATCCAGCGGCGTTTGCGATGGCGACTTGCGCCAGCCCAGCCGTGCCATTCGGCCCACCATCCGGTCATACCAAAGCGCAGCCGATTCGCGCGGGGCACGCTCCGGATGCGCCCGCAGACTATGGGCACGCAGCCCGCTGATCAGGCGCCGGAGATTCAGCAGCGTGATCGCTACCGCCGTGAAAGCGATGAGCCCGCCCAGCCATCGCACCGGAAAGTTGGCGAAGTGTTGGTGCGCGCGCCGTGCCGACCGTAACATGGCGCGATGCTGACGTTCAATCCACCGGCGAGCCTCGTCAAAGAACTGCCGGCTGCTGGTAGCCGCATCCTTTCCCAACGTGCGCTGGTGGCTGACGTCGTAATTGATAATCCATTCGCGCCAAAAGGATGCTGCTGCATCCACATAAAGCTGCATCCGCGACCAACCGGTCCGCGTCAGCAGGCTTCCCGCCGGAGTGGGATCAAAGCTGATCCAACCGGATCCGGGGAAGTATGCTTCAACCCACGAATGTGCGTCGCTGGCTCGCACCACATACTGGCCGGTAAGGTCATTGTATTCACCCCCGCGGAACCCCGTCACAATTCGCGACGGGATGCGCAAAGAGCGCAGCATCACCGCCATCGAACTGGCGAAATACTCGCAGTGACCTTGCTTCCTCTCGAACAGGAAATTGGCCAATGGATCCTGCGGCAGACTGCGCGCCAGTTCCAGCGTGTATCCGAAGCGGGTTGAGAGATACTGCTCCAGCGCGACTGCCTTGTCATAGTTGCTGGAGGCCTGAGCCGTGATTTCCTCCGCCAACTTCGGAATGCGGCTATCGAGTGGCGGCAGCTTCAGGTACTGGTCCATGCCCTCGGGCGCGGTGTTCAAACGAGTACGAAGTTCGTCGCTGTCGATCTCGGCGAGTTGCGACTCTGCTTCATACCGATTGATCGGGTCGGCGTCGAGGTCGTAGACAGCGCCCCCGGCGTCCATGCTTACCTGCCGGAAATTTCCCGCGAGACTCTGCGGTCTCTCTGCCAGAAAAAAGACGTTGGTTCCAAGCGGCTCCATCAGGACGCGATAACGAATGGATCGGCTCGCGACCACCGATGCGCCGCGCGGGTCCACTAAAGGCGCCAGCCGATAACTTCCATCTCCCGCCGGTCGCATCTGGGTCTGCTCATACGAATTCGACCAGACTCTGCCGTCAAAAGCGCTCAGCGCAATCCCACGCCACTTCAAGTCGTAAGCGCCTTGCAGATCGTTCTGGATCTCGATGTGCATGACGACAGCACTGGACTGCTGAATCTGGCCGATGCGGCCCAGTTGCACGCGATCGGTGAAGCCAGTGGAGACATCGCTCGTCGGAGTGTAGGCGCTCAGGTAGCGTGACGAAACACGGGGAAGAAGGAAGAAGATCAGGAAACTCCCGGCCAGGATCATCAGCATGAGAGCCGGAGCGATCGCCAGCAGTGCGTAGGCCATGTGACGGGTGGGAGAAGCAACGCGTGGATCCTGTGCGTGCGTTTGTTCGGCCGCGACGGAGTGCCGCATCTCCATCAGAACAAAAGTAATGACTGCAACCAGCAGGAAGCCCGCAAAAGAAAGCAGGAACACGCTGCCGACAGTCAGCACGGCGGCCGCCAGAACCATCAGAAACGAAAGCGCCGCGAGCATGTAGTGGTCGCGCGTTCGCTGCAACGAGAATAGCCGCACAACCATCGCAAAGAGCGCAAGGTGAACAGTTGCTCCCAGAAAGCCGCGCGAAACAAAGAAATAGTCGGCGAGGTAGATGAAGACGTAAATCAGCGTCAGGATATTGGTCCAGCGTTCTGGGATGGCAAACTCGCGCCGCGTCAGAAGTTGGCATCCCCGGAGCGCCAGCGCAAGCCCCACCAGAACCACTGCCGGCAGATCCAGCCCTCTGGTCGAAGCCAGAGCGCCGAAGCCACTGAGCACGAGCAGATAAAGGGCCACATTAAAGTAGCGCTCGATGGCCTTGGCCATGGTGATCCCGCCCGGGTTGATGGAGGCTTCCGTCACGAGAAGATTCTATTCTTGGCGAAACCAGCGCGGAAGGGAAGTGTCTGCGGTAACATTTCTGCCAAGTACCTGCTAAGCAGGCTGCACCACTGCCTCGTGATCTGATTTCTTTCTTCTGCAATTGTTTTTGTGTTTACAATACCTGCCCATGGACTATCTTCTGAAAACTGAACCGACGGTGTATTCCTTCGCGGATCTCGAGCGCGAGAAGACGACGATTTGGGATGGGGTGACGAATCCAGCGGCGGTAAAGCACCTGCGCGGGATGAAGCCGGGGGAGCGGCTGGTGATTTACCACACCGGCGACGAGAAGAGCGCGGTGGGAACGGCGTCGGTGGTGGCCATGGATGCGAGCGATCCCAGAAATCCGCAGGTGAAGATCAAAGTTGGGAAGGCCATCGCGAAGGCGAAGACGCTGGCGGAAATCAAGGCGCGGCCATCTTTTGCGGAGTCTCCGCTGGTGCGGCAGGGACGATTGAGCGTGGTGCCGCTGACGGCGGCGCAGTACGAGTGGCTGGCAGGGGAGTGAGAGGGATGGCGGAAGGTCAGCTTTCGCGGACAGAGCCTGCCCTGAGCGAAGTCGAAGGGAATGTCCGCGCTACATGAGTCAGGTACGGACTACCCGCTCGCCGCAATCGGGTTCGGGGCAGGCGTAGGTCACGTGATTGCGCTGGCGGTCGAGGCTGACG
>Ga0209517_10007348_pt1 | contig 13234 bp, 12 predicted proteins | sample PeaSoiMetSII2010_FD_187695 | JGI IMG/M metagenome (GOLD analysis project Ga0209517, IMG submission 187695) | Peat soil microbial communities from Weissenstadt, Germany - SII-2010 (SPAdes) (version 2) | ecosystem: Environmental > Terrestrial > Soil > Wetlands > Peat | place: Germany...
GTTCTGACCTCGCGCAACTGGCGCAGGTTTTGGAGGAAGTGAAGCCCGACATCTTTATTGGTGTGCCGCGGGTGTTCGAAAAGATTCGCCAACAGGTCATCCTCAAGGCTACCGGTTTCCCGCGCAGCGCGGTCTATCGTTGGGCGCTCGAGGTAGGACGCGCTCACCGGGCAGAGACTCTGGCCGGAATCCGGCCGGCGGCATTTTCGTGGAAAATCGCTGACCGCCTGGTCTTCTCCAAAGTGCGCGCCGGACTCGGTGGCAAGGCGGAGGAGTTCATTTCCGGAGGCGCGCCTCTCGGCCGCGAATTGGCCGAGTGGTATGCCGATATTGGCATTCAGATCCACGAAGGGTACGGGCTGACCGAAACTTCACCGGTGATCGCTGTGAACACGCCCGGAGCGCACAAATTGGGAACCGTCGGCAAGCCGCTGGCGAACGTCGAAGTCCGGATTGCCGATGATGGCGAGGTGCTGGTGCGCGGGCCCTCCATCTTCAAGGGCTACTGGAATCGGCCGGAGGACACACACAATGCGTTTGTGGATGGATGGTTCAAAACCGGCGACATCGGGCACCTGGACGACGAGGGATACCTTTCGATCACTGATCGCAAGAAGGATCTAATCAAGACTTCCGGCGGAAAGTTCATCGCCCCGCAACCGCTCGAAAATTCGCTGAAGCTGAATCCGCTCATTGGCACCGCGGCGGTTCTCGGAGACCGCCGGAAATTTCCTGCCGTGCTGATCGCGCCGCACTTCCCCGTTCTGGAAGATTGGGCGCGGGCTAACCATGTTGACTTCACGTCGCGTTCAACCCTCGTCGCCCACCCCAAGGTACAAGCGCTGTATGAAGGCATCGTCGAAGACCTGAACCAGAATCTGGCGCGCTTTGAAAAACTGAAACGTGTCCTGGTCGTGCCCGATGAATTCTCGATTGCGAATGGCACCATGACGCATACCTACAAAGTTCGGCGCAAGGGGATTGAGGAGCGCTACCGGACGCTGATTAACGAAATGTACGCGAAAGCAGAGGCCGACGGAGGCTAAGGAGAATCCAGCCCCGGAGGGGCGACCCAGTTTTGGCGCAAATTCTGCAGCGACTGCGCCAGTCAAAATTTAGGGTGAGATCGAGTTTTTCCGCAGCTCTTGCAGCCATACAATAGGGTCATGACCGATTCGTTTCTTATCGCTGGCAAGCAATTCCGTTCCCGCTTGATCGTGGGGACCGGCAAGTACAAGTCTTTTCAGGAAACCGCCCGCGCCCTCGAGGCGAGCGGCGCTGACATGGTGACCGTGGCCGTGCGCCGGGTGAATCTCGACCGCAGCAAGGAATCTCTGCTCGATTACATCGATCCCAAGAAATACTTCCTTCTCCCGAACACCGCCGGCTGCTACACCGCCGACGACACCATTCTCACCGCCCGTCTGGCACGCGAGGTTGGACTCTCGGATTGGATCAAACTGGAAGTGATTGGCGACCAGGCAACGCTCTATCCCGACGTGCAAGCGACGCTCGAAGCCACGCAGGTGCTGGCGAAAGAGGGATTCACGGTGCTCGCCTACACCTCGGACGACATCGTCTTCGCCAAACGTCTGGTGGACGCCGGCGCATCTGCGGTCATGCCTTTGGGCGCGCCGATCGGCAGCGGGCTGGGCATTCAGAATATTGCCAACCTGCGAATTCTGCGCGAAATGATTACCGGAGTCCCGCTGATTGTGGACGCGGGCGTAGGCACGGCTTCAGACGCAGCCATTGCCATGGAACTCGGCTACGATGCGGTGCTGATGAACACCGGCATCGCCGGCGCCCAAGAACCTGTGCTGATGGCGGAAGCTATGAAGCACGCCGTGCTGGCAGGACGACAGGCATACCTGGCAGGGAGAATGCCGCGGAAACTTTACGCGACAGCAAGCTCGCCACTGGAAGGCGTAGTGAAATAAAAACACGCTGGTGAGAGCCGGGCGTCTTCGCCCGGCGGGTAAGACGCCAATCGCTCCACCAAAAAACATTGGGCGGCCACAAAGGCCGCCCTTTTTCAATCTGTTGGACTCGTGAGCCCTCAGAGCATCTTGACACTATCCACGTGAATCTTGTCGCCGTCGATATGCCCGGTCACGGCAACATGATGTCCATAATGCTCTTTGAGGGCATCGGGATTGTCGACCTTCAGGACCTTCTGGTCCGTGTCCGTCACGACGACTGGGCTGGCACCGGCTGCAATGCATTTCTTCGTGCATGCCTCCGCGCCAGCGTTGGCTCCCTTAACGCCACACTTGGAATCGCTGATCCAGCCGTTCACGGTTTGGGCGTCGCCGGCAAATGACACCGAGGCCATCGATACAATGAAAGCTCCGGCAAGTAACAACAAGAGAAGTTTCCGCATGTCACCCTCCTTAGATTTTTCCCACACGTGATGCGATCTGTGAACTTTATCACAGAAAGACCGGAGGCGTGGGCTGCGAAAAACTCTTTAGGGCCAGCATCTACATGCTGTCACTTATTCTCATTCTTGGCGCGGCCAGTGGGTGGCTTCTGTGGAGAATCTGGGGCGACGTAGACAACTTCTCCAGGCCGGGTGTAGTGCAGCTGTTCGCGAGCTTCCTTCTCGATCGCGGCCGGATCTGATTTCAGCGATTTAATCTGATCGACAAATTGATCATTTTCCTTCCGCAGGCGTTCGACCTCGCTTTGCAGCAACTGCATCTCGGCGCGCTTCTGGCGATACACGACCATGCCGTTGGCGCCGAACATGGCATGCAGCAGCAGACCTAGGATAAGAAGAGTAGCGGCCGCAGTCCCCAGTCGACGCCACTCTAGGTCAAGCCAGGACCAAGCCGGGCGCGTGCCTTCGACCCAGCGCGCCGCCACGGCCTCTGCCCTCGGAGCCTGGTCTTTGACCCGGCCAACCACCGCACGCAGCCCTTCCTCCCCACTTGGAAGGATGCGCATTCTCGACGCTGGTCCTAGTCGAAGATCCATGCTTTCGCTGCCGCGCTCAACTTTGCCAGGCCTTCCTTGCTGCGCGCTTCGCTATACACGCGCACCACCGGTTCCGTGCCCGAGAGCCGGTAGCATACCCACGATCCGTCCGCGAGAACGAGTTTCAGCCCGTCGGTCCTCACCGCCCGGGCAACTTTCGTGCCATGGAACTCGGCCGGATCACCACGTAACTTTTCAGTAAACTTCTGTTTCACCTCCGGCGTCAAGCGGAAGTTCTCCCTTAAAGGATAGTAGGAACCAACTTTGGCAAATACTTGTTCCAATTGGGTTCCCAGCGACGCTCCCCGGCGAGCCACCATCTCGCAGCACAGCAAGCCGGCGAGCACGCCGTCTTTCTCCGGAACGTGTTTGCGGATGGAGAGGCCGGCGCTTTCTTCGCCACCGATCAGAATCTTGTCCTGCTTGATCAGTTCGCCAATGTATTTAAAGCCGACTGGGGTTTCGTGGAGCTCGATGCCGTGTTTTTCGGCCAGCGCGTTAATCAGGTTGGTGGTAGCAACGGATTTGCCGACTCCGTTTTTCCAGCCGCGGGTTTCAACCAGGTAATCAAAGAGCAGCGCGATGATGTAGTTGGGCTGCAGGAACGTGCCATCCTCGTCGACAATCCCAAAGCGATCGGCGTCGCCATCGGTCGCGATGCCAATCGCCGCGCCGGTTTCGCGCATCTTGTGACGCAAGTCCTCGAGCAGGTGATCGTCGGGTTCCGGCGCGTGCCCTCCGAAGAGCACATCGCGGACGTCATGGACCGTACCCACGACTACGCCCGCCTCGCGCAGAAGCGCGTCCGAATAACCGCGGGCAGAACCCCACATGGGATCGAAGGCAATCTTGACGCCAGACTTCTTGATCACGTCAAGGTCAACAATTTCCCGCAGCCGCGAGAGATACATGCGTCGCGGGTCGATGGATTGCTGCTCGGCTATTGCCGCGTGCGGCCCTTGCGGATTCGCGTCAAAGGCTGTAATCGCGGCCTCGATGGCTTGGGTAACTTCGGGAAGCGCGGGCGCGCCATCGGGCGTCGAGAACTTGATGCCGTTATATTCCGGGGGATTGTGCGAAGCCGTAAAGTTGATGGCGCCGTCGGCCTTGGACTGGATCACAGCGTAGGAAATGGTGGGCGTAGGCGCAGGCTCCGCGATGACCAGAGGCGTAATGCCGTAGCTGCACAAAATGCCGGCAGCTGTGGCGCAGAAGGTCTCGCCGAGAAACCGCGGATCGCGGCCAACAATGACTTTCGCCCGGTCCGGTTTCTGCGACGACACGTAGCGCGCGATGCCGTGCATGGCGCGGTGCACATTCGCAAACGTGAACTCTTCGGCCATCACGGCCCGCCATCCCGACGTCCCAAACTTGATTTGCGTTGCCATCAGCTGCCCTCGTATGCTTCCAGTGAAACCTTCGACCTACGATTTTATATGACCGACAAAAGGCTGGTTCTTACCACTTGCGGTTCGCTCGAAGAAGCCCGAAGCATCGCCCAGACGCTGGTGGAGCGGCAACTGGCAGCCTGCGTCAATATTGTTCCCCAGATTGAATCGGTATTTCGCTGGCACGGCGAGGTTGAGACGTCAGCCGAGTGGCTGCTCATAATCAAGACCACCGCCGACGCCTTCGATCGTCTGCGCGAGGCTTTGAATGAGCTGCATTCCTACGAACTGCCGGAGTGCATCGCGATTGCCATCGAAGATGGCAGCGGGGCGTATCTGGAGTGGATTGGAGAATCCGTGCGGTGAAACAGTTGTCAGTTATCAGTTATCAGTTTTCAGTTAAACAGTCTCGTACTGACAACTGATAGCTGATGGCTGACAGCTAGATTGCGGCCAGCGCCTGCTCCAGATCAGCGAGAATGTCGTCCACATCCTCGATGCCCACCGAGATGCGAACCAAGCCGTCGGTGATGCCGATTTTGCGCCGTCCTTCTTCGCCGACAGCGGCGTGTGTCATGGTGGCGGGATGTGAAATCAGGGTCTCGACTCCGCCCAGAGACTCGGCCAGCGAACAGACCCTCACCTTGCGCAGCATCTTGTTGGCATTCGCGAGCGATCCGGTTTCAAAGGCGATCATCGATCCGAAGCCGGACATCTGGCGCTTGGCCAGTTCATGCTGTGGATGATCGGGCAGACCGGGATAAAACACCTTCTGCACTTTTTTGTGTTTCGAGAGATAGACTGCGACTTTGCGGCCGTTGCAGTCGTGCTGCAACATGCGCACCGCCAAAGTCTTGACCCCGCGCAGGATCAGCCAACACTCGAAGGGTGACAGGATCGCTCCCGCGGCTTTCTGAAGAAACGCAAGTTTCTCGGCCTGTTCGCGTTTGGTGCAGACAACGACACCTCCAAGCCCGTCGCTGTGTCCGTTAAGAAATTTCGTGGTGGAGTGGACAACCAGATCGGCGCCGAACTCAATCGGACGCTGGAAATACGGCGACATGAACGTGTTGTCCACAACCACTTCCGCGCCGTGCTGGTGGCTGAGTTCGCTGATCGCGCGCAGGTCGCAAAGTTCCATCAGCGGGTTCGTCGGCGTCTCCAGGAAAACCAGGCGCGTGTTCTTCTGGAAGGCGCGCTCGACCGCTTTGAGATCGGAAGTGTTGACATAGGTGAACGTCAATCCGAAGTTCGCGAGCACCTGGTTGAACAGACGCGGCGTCCCTCCGTAAAGATTGTGTCCGGCAACGATGTGGTCTCCAGCCTTGAGCATGGTCGCAACGGCGTTGATGGCGGCCATTCCGCTGGCAAAGACCTTCGCGGCGACTCCGGCTTCGAGCGCGGAGAGATTGGTTTCGAGGCGATCGCGGGTGGGATTGGAGACGCGCGAATATTCGTAGCCTTTGTGTTTCCCGATCTCTTCCTGAACGTAAGTGGAGGAAGCGTAGATGGGGACGTTGACCGCGCCTGTGGCTGGTTCGGGTTCTTGTCCGGCGTGAATGGCGCGAGTGGCGAAACCTTGTCTTGCGGGAGCTGGTTTTGCGGAAGGTTGTTTGGCGGTCGTTTGTTTGGCGTTCAACGAAATGAGTCCTCGGAAATGAATCGTCTGGAGAAGAGATTTTTTCCAAACGGGAGAGATATTACTACTTAGTTATCCTACCCCCCCTCCCCCGATCTAATAAACTCAAAGATTTAGCGGTGTTCCGGCGCTGAGTCTTTGAGGAATAAGGACTTACCCGTAAAGTATTTCGGAATCAACGACTTAGAGCATTCTTGTTCCACTTTGGTACTTTCCGGTTGCAGCCTGCTGGGGACCGGTACGACAAAGCAAATCTTCAGCCGCTCGAACTTCTATTCTAGCAGGCGATGTCAAGAAGGCTGTTCGGGTTTCTGGACCATCGGAAGAGGACTGGCAGTCCGAAGATCTTTTCACCTGTTTTGGGGGTTTTGAGTGTTAACGAAAAGCCGCCCAGACATCGGGCGGCCTGCTGTTAGTTGCGACGTGATGCGTGGGAGCAGCCAGGCTACTTCATGCTGCTCAGCTTCGACAGCTCGGCGATGGTCGCCTTGTCGTCATAGACCCCGGCGGAAACCACGTAGGGGGTTCCTTTGGCACCCAAGCTATAAGTGAGCTTGCGGGAGCCCTCCTTCTCGCCAGGCTTCGGCCACCAATACTCAGACCAGACGCCGGAGGGCTTCTTTGCTGCATCGCAAAAGTCTTTCTGGAACAATCCCTTCCCCCTAGTGTCCTTCATCGTCATGAAGTCTTGGCCTACCCGCTCCGGACTGATTGGCTGAGCCGCTATGACCTTCTTGTCGCAGTTCTGGATAAAGATATATGTGTCTGCCCATACCCACGGGCTCTGCTTCTGCTGAAACTGTGCCACGTCTCCCGCCTTCGATAGAGTGCTGGCCGCTTCCCTTACTTTGGCGACGACCTCCTGAGCGGTTGCATGGTCCTGCCCAACGGCTACAGTGCACAGGACAACGCTGGCGAGAGCCACCGCCGCACCGGTGAAAATCTTGCTACGTTTCATTGGATACCTCCTTCGTAATTGAAAAAACGGCACCCAGTCTACACCCTTCTCTTCCGTTCGCAACATTGCGGAATGATTTTCGTTGGAGTCAGGGGCGCATCTTCGACAGGCCGGAATCACTGTGCGAGGCGATTGCTGTTGAAATATCGCGATTATACTCACTGACCCAGCGACGGGGGTTTTAGGTGCTATCGCCTGTTACCAGCGACTATGGCGACCTGGGAGAAAAAGTGAGTGTTCCCAAGCCAATCAGGTCCTCTGCCTCTCTCATCGTGTGAACGATTTGAAAGTCCGAGCGCTTCCCGTCAATCAGAATACTGTACATTCGATTCATCCCATAAATCGCCGGCCGCGGTGCGATGGCGACGCGAAGCTTCATTGAGGGAACGGCAGGTTTTTTTTGCGCAACGGCACGTACGTACCCCGAAGATACTGTGAACTGAGTTACCGCAGAATAGTCAAAAATTCCAAACTGGGCACCTTCATGAGCAAGAAACCTTCGTACTGTCGCGTCGGCATTAGACATTATCTCGTCGGTAATGATCCCAAATGGGGAGACCCGCAGCACACGATGGCGCGAGTCAAAATCAATCGAAAAGCCGGATCCTACCGGTGTATCGCTCAATTCTCACCCCTGTTTTGCAGACGAGAATACCACGCCTCGACTGGCGAGAAATCGCGATTACGCTCATTTATCTGGATCAGGTCGGGATTTTGAGCTTTGGTTGGGCGCGAAGGGCACCAAAAAGTCACAGGCTCTCAGGATGACACTCCGGCGTGGCTAGAGCAGTTCCCGAGTATAGTTTGCGGCTCTCAGTCGTCCCTACGGGACTCGCTCTGAATGCCGCAAATGTTCCCGGCGCTAAAGCGCCGGGCTATTTTCAGTTGTCCCTTCGGGACAAATTTCTCCCTTTTACACCATTTCGGGAACTGCTCTAAATTCCACCTTCAAAAATCTTCTTCGACAAATACCGTTCGGCCGAGTCAGGAATCAGCGTGACCACGCGCTTCCCTGCCCCGATGCGCTTGGCAATTTGCACCGCCGCATACACATTGGCGCCTGAGCTCGAGCCTCCGAGGACGCCTTCGCGGGCGGCGAGTTCTTTGACCATGCCGAACGCCTGCTCGTCGGTCACCATCATGATTTCGCTGCAAACCGAGCTATCGAAATTCTTGGGGATGAAGCTTGATCCGATCCCTTCCACTTTGTGCGGACCAGGTTTTCCTCCGCCGAGCACCGACCCTTCCGTTTCCACCACAACCGTATACACATTCGGCAGGCGCTCTCTGAGAAATCGAGCAATTCCAGTGAAAGTTCCCGCCGTGCCGCTGCCCACGGTGATGGCGTCAATCCTTCCTTCCATTTGTTCAAAGATTTCGCGGGCGGTCGTTTCGTAGTGGTAGTCGGGGTTGGCGGGGTTCTCAAACTGCGCGGCCATGAAGGCCGAAGGGTCGGTGGCCAGCAGGTCGTTGGCGCGATTGATCGCGCCTTGCATACCCTCGGCCTCCGGGGTGCGGGTCACCTCGGCGCCGAGGGCCCGCATGATAATGACCTTTTCTTCCGAAAATTTCTCAGGAACGAACAGCCGGACTTTGTAGCCGCGGCTCACGCCGATCAGGGCCAGGCCGATGCCGGTATTTCCGGCGGTGGCTTCGATGACGGTGCCGCCCGGCTTCAGCTTGCCTTCGCGTTCGGCGCGCGCGATCAGGCCAATCGCGGCGCGGTCTTTCACGCTGCCGCCGGGGTTCAGGTATTCGAGTTTGGCGAAAATGTCGGCGGCTCCCGGAGGGGCTAGCCTTTTCAATTGCAACATCGGCGTTTCGCCGACCAGCTTGGAGATGTCGTCGCTGACGCGCAGGCGGGAGTTTACGGTCGTGATCGGCACACTACAGAGTAAGGAACGGGCGGGGGAAGCGTCAATGCGGCGATTTTGTAATTTTGCAATTTGGTAATATCGCAATCTGGCTTTGAAGTTACAAAATTACCCGATTACCAAATTACAAAATCCGGCCTACTGTCCCCCCGAAGCGGGCTCGCTTCCGGCGTAATAGCCGCTTTTCGTGCGGACCGTAAGTTTGCCGTAGTTGTGTGAACGGGCGTCCACTTTCACTTGACGATAGCCACCCTGGTTTTTCGGCGTCGTCGGTTTGTAACCAATGGTGTACTGGGTGCGGATATCGTGCGCCACGGTACGGCTGATGGCGTCAACTTCGTCCAGCGTCTTGGGGAAGAACGCGAGACCGCCGGTTCGCTCCGACATGATTTGCAGCGCGCGTCGGGCGTGCTTCGGATGCTCTTCGCCCTCGAGAATGCCGATCGAGTAAATGGTTGGTCCACCGTCGGCTTGCAGGCGCCGCACCGCCTGCTCGAGAGTCTCGGCGCTCTCGTTGTCCTCTCCGTCGGTCACTACAAAAACGACTTTCTTTTCGAGTTTGCCTTCTTTTTTCAAGTGGTCGGCTGAGGCCACGACCGCATCGTAGAGCGCCGTTCCGCCACGAGCCTCGATTTTCTCCAGCCCCTCTTTCAGCTTGTTGATGTTGGAGGTGAAATCCTGGTCGAGGTAGTACTCGTCGTTAAAGTTCACGATGAACACTTCATCATTTGGGTTGGAAGACCGCACCAGATTCAAGGCGGCTGCATTCACCTTTTGCCGCTTCTCGCGCATAGAGCCAGAGTTGTCGACCACGATGCCCATGGCGACCGGGATGTCTTCGTGGCGGAACGAGGTGATGGTCTGGGGATGTCCATCCTCAAACACGTTGAAATCGCCCTTATCGAGGGTGGTAACGATGTGTTGCTTATCGTCGACGACCGTGGCATGCAGCACCACTTCTTCGACTTGCTTGCGGAAAACAAAGACGCCGCTCTGAGTGACATCCGGATTCTGATCGGCGCTGGCCGCTGGCGCCTGGGAACTCGCAGCCGGAGCGGACTGGTCTGCGCTTCCCGCCTTGGTTTGAGAGTTTGCCAGGAACAGCGCCGTCAGCAGGAAGAAAATCAGCAGGGGAATATTATTCCGTCGGCGCATAGTAACCCGTCTTGGCGTAGACCTTGAGCGGCGGCAATCCTTTTGGCGGTAACAGCTTCACTTTTATTTTACGCCATTTGCCATCGCGCACTGGATTCTTTGGACGGTATCCGATGACATATTGGTTGCGCAACTCGATACCAATTTTTGTGGAAACGTCCGCCAAGTCGTTCGGGTTATCAATGGTAAAGGCCCGGCCACCCGTCAGTTCCGTGACATCACTGAGCAAGGTGGGGCCGAGCCGCTCTTCCTCGGTCGGGAAATAATGATCGTAGATGCCGATGGCGTAGATCAGAACGTCGGCCTCTTTGACCATGGAGCGGATTTCGCCTTCGGTATAGCGGCTATGGTTGTCGCCGCCATCGGAGATGATCAGCAACGCCTTCTTCGGATACTTGGCCTGGCGCATTTTGGTGACGCCCAGATAAATAGCGTCCAGCAGCGCGGTTCGGCCCCGGGGGACGGTGTAGACCAGCCTACCCTGAATGTCATCCACCGAACTGGTGAAATCGGCGATTTCCTCCGGCTTGTCGGCGAAGGTGATCATGAAGAACTCGTCCTGCGGGTTGGCCGTCTTGAAGAACTCAACCACCGCCTCGCGGGCGCGCTCGATCTTGCTGCTCATGCTGCCGCTCATGTCAAAGATCACGCCTATCGAAACCGGAGCGTCTTCGCTGGAGAAGGTCTTGATCTCCTGCTGATCCTTGCCTTCGAAAAGGTTGAAGTTCTCGCGGTCGAGACCGGTTACCAACCGGTTGAGAGGATCGGTGATGGTGACCGGCACGAGCACCAACTCCACGTCTTTTTTATAAGGCTTGGTGTGGGTGTTGAAGGCTGGATCAATCTCGGGCTCTTTCGGAGCCGGGGGCTGGATGCGCGGTTGGATGTGCACGTCCTCGGTCGAATTCTGGGCGAAAAGCGGGAGCGAGCAGCAGGCAGCAAACACCAGAAGAACAGCGAAGGAGAAGCGAGCCGAGAACTGTTTGCCGTACCGCATAGGCCCCACTAAGCCCGCGTCTGGGAAGGAGGAACCCGCATCCCGAAAAGGCGGGCCACAACAAGCTCTATGAGCCGGATAGTAGCATAATCTTGAAAAAGTGTTGTCACCTTTTCGTATATCATCTTCAGATTTCGGGAACCGTCGGAGGTTGCCTCTTAACGGTGTGCATCATTTTTCTCTTTCCCATTTTTCTCTTCCATTTTGCATAGGGCGAAGGACCGTTGGCTCTAGCATCGTCCCTGCTACAATTCTGCGTTCCCCTTATGGCAATTATCTTCCCATTTCGAGCCTGGCGCTACGACCCTAAGCGCGTGCCCGTGCAACAGGTTGTGACCCAACCCTACGACAAAATTACCCCGGCCATGCAGGAACGCTACTACCAAGCCAGTCCCTACAACCTAGTGCGGATTATTCTCGGCAAACACCTGCCCGGCGACGGGGAGACCGAGAACGTCTATACCCGGGCGGCAGAGGCTTTCCAGGAATGGCGTCAGACAGGCATTTTGCGGCGTGATCCGGAGGCTTCGCTCTACCGCTATTCTCAGACGTTCCGAGTTCCGGGAAGCGCTCCCGGAAGTCCGGCGCAGGCCGAGCGGCGGGGCTTCATCGCCCTCGGCCGGATCGAGGACTATTCCGCAGGGGTCGTCTTCCGGCACGAGCAGACGCTGACCAAGCCCAAAGCGGACCGGTTGGACCTGCTGCGCGCGAATCGAGCCCACTTCGGCCAGATCTTCATGCTCTACAGCGGAGCCGGCGCCGTGGATTCCCTGCTCGATTCGGCGGTCACCACAAACCTATCTCCAGACATCGAGGTTACAGACGAGTACGAGGTCATGCACCGCGTCTGGAAGATTTCTGACGCCTCGGTTATTGCCGCCGTGCAGCAGCAGATGCGGGACCGGAAGCTGATCATCGCAGACGGCCATCATCGCTATGAGACTGCCCTCACGTACCGCAACGAGCGGCGATCCGCAGCCGATACTGGGACGGGCCAGCCCGCTCCGTACGACTCCGTGATGATGACCTTCGTCGACATGGATCAACCTGCCAAGGATCGAGCTGGCCTGCTGATTCTGCCGACCCACCGGCTGGTGTTCGGCCTGCCATCTTTTTCCGCCGCGCATTTTCAGGCGGAAGCGCGGAGATTCTTTAACCTGGAAGAGGTCGACGCCGGAATCGATGCCGCCCGCGCCTCCGCCATTCTGCGGCAGGCAGGGCACGCGGGAACAGCACTGCTCGCGGTCACCGCCGAGCGTGCCTTCCTGCTGCACACACCCAAGGCCGTTGGCACTCGCTTATTCGGAAATCTTTCTCTGCGCCAGCAAGCGCTCGACGTCGTGCAACTTCACAAATGCCTGTTGGAAGGCGTGCTGAAGATCTCGGAGGAATCCATTCGCGATCAGGAGAATGTTTCCTATTGCCGCGAGGCCGCCGAGGCGCTGTCGCAGGTGCAAAGTGGAAAGGCGCAGATGGCCTTCCTGATGAATCCGGTGCGCATCGAGCAGGTTCGCAATATCGCGTTTGCCGGCGAGGTGCTGCCCCAGAAGTCCACCGATTTCTACCCCAAGTTGCTAAGTGGTCTCACGATCTATGCGCTGGAGTAACAAACTGCGGCTCCCAGTTCCCAGTTCTCAGTTCCCAGTGCCTCGCTTCCGTCTGAGAACTGGGAACTGGGAACTGGGAGCTGGGGCTCTGGCCATCCTGCTGGCCGCGATCACACTTCTGTCCGCCTCACCCGCGGCCGAGGAAAACCATATCTCCGTTTTCTCTCCGGTCGCAATTTATACGCTTCCCGTTATGGAACATGCGGGCCATGAGTATGTCGGCTTGCTCGAACTTCTGGAACCGCTCGGCCGGGTAAGCACCCAGACCGACAGACGTCGCTGGAGTCTCCGATATAACACGCTCGATGCCGAATTCGTTGCGGGAAAGACGCGGGCCATGATTGGTGGCCACAATTTCGATCTTGCGGCTCCGTTCCTGATGGAAAACTCGCGCGGACTGGTTCCCCTGAGCTCGCTGAGCGGGTTGCTGCCGCGCTTTCTGGGAATGCCCGTCAATTTTCACGAAAGCGGGCGCCGGTTGCTCATCGGTGAGGTCGGCATCCAAATCAGTTTCCAACTGGACGCGAGCAACCCGCCGCGTCTGGCCCTGAATTTTACCTCTCCAGTGAACCCGACGATCTCCACCGAACCGGGCAAGCTGCGCATGGTCTTTAAGCGGGACCCGGTCGTGTCCCCG
>Ga0209517_10007349_pt1 | contig 13234 bp, 9 predicted proteins | sample PeaSoiMetSII2010_FD_187695 | JGI IMG/M metagenome (GOLD analysis project Ga0209517, IMG submission 187695) | Peat soil microbial communities from Weissenstadt, Germany - SII-2010 (SPAdes) (version 2) | ecosystem: Environmental > Terrestrial > Soil > Wetlands > Peat | place: Germany: Weissenstadt...
CGTTTCCAGCTTCTTGTGCTGCGCCGCCAGTTTCCGCTTCACGTCCGTCAGCGTCGCACGCAATTGCGCGCTGTCCGCCGCGAGCCCCACGCGGTTCAGCAGACCATCTCCGCGGTTCAACCGGCGATCGAGCGCCGCGCGCTCCTGCTCGAGCCGCGCGTGCTCCTCGCGCGCCGCCACCGCCGCGTCCGCCAAGTTCTGATAGGAGCGCCGTGCCGAGTTGATCTCGTCGCCCTGCGTCCCCGTCAGCAGCGCATCGCGCAAGAACTCCAAAAAAAGCGCGTCGAAGGTCTCCAGACGATCCTGGTCCTTCAAATAGTTCCCCAGCAGGACGTACTGTTCCAAAAATAGCGTGTCGTCCTTGCCGCCCTCCACGAAGACGAGCCGGGTGTTCAGCACGTCGTACGCGCCAAAATCCTCGTCCCCCAAAAGCGCGCGCCGCGCCTTCGAGAGCGTGGTTTCCTCGATTTCCACAAGCGTCTGGTAAAGGCTTTGCCCCACTTGACGATAAATCTTGCGCCGCCCCGCCTGCAATTCCGCGATTTTAGCTTTGATGACGTGCGCGCTCTCGCTGCGCTCGAACACCTCGCCCCGGCTGCGAATCCACTCCTTGGCCTCCAGGACGAGATTCCCGAATTGCGCGGTGATCTCCTGGGTCAGAAATTTGGTGAGCGAAACCCGCAGCACCAGGTCTAACTCAATGTTTTTCTCATACTTGGCGCGCGTGAGTGAGCCTTGCAATAGCTCCGTGAGCTGCTTCTTCCACACCCCGGGTTCGGGCGGACGCGGCGCGCGGCGATCCGTCTGCGTCAGAAACGATAGATTCGCCATCTGGCGAACCAATTCGAGCATGTAAGCCGAGGTTGTTTCGACAAATTTCGGGCTAAGGAAGACGTCGTGATGGATATTGTCCAGACCGACGGCCAGCGAGCCGAGCGAAAGCTCGGCGGTGTAGGGCTTTAGATTGACCCGCGCGGTGCTTGTTCCGGCGGCAGCTACGAGATGATCGGTCATACGCGCCCGGGCAAGAAGAGCTCTCCCAGCGTAACAAGCCCCCGGAACGCCCCGCAAGGAGGGGAAGCCAGGCGCGTACCTGCACGGTTAACAGCGCGGGTCCATCGGGCCGGCGCTAGTGGGAGGGCGCTTCCGCCGGCTCGCCCGGGGGTAGCTTCGATAGCCGGTCAATCACAATACGCCGCGAATCGCCTTCGAGGTGCTCCAGATGAATCGCCAGGCGTGACCAATCACTCCGCAGATGGAAGCGCTCCGACCACTCCACCAGCAGAATCCCCGGCTCGGAAAGCGCATCCTCCAGCCCCAGCGTCTCGAGGTCATGAAAATCGGCCACGCGGTAAAGGTCCACATGGTAGACCTTGCCCTGATTCTCGCCCGCGCGGCGAAACACATGCACCAGCGTAAAGGTGGGGCTGGTGACGTCCTCTTCCCGCGCCGCGCCAAGCCCGCTGATAATGCCTTTCGCCAGCGTGGTCTTCCCGCTGCCCAGCTCGCCGGACAGCAAGACCAAGAGCGGCGCCTGCATCGTGGCGGCAAGTTCCCGCCCCCGCGCGATCGTCTCTTCGGCAGATTGCGTGACGATTTCGGTCCGTTCAGGCGGCACGGCTACGCTCTGCCAGGATTCTGGCGTACGCCTCGGGAATCGCCTCGATCAAATCCGACGCCACGAGCGGCGCTTCTCCTACGCGCGACGCCGCGATGTCCCCAGCCAAGCCGTGTAGATATACCGCGAAGCCCAGCACGCGCGGCCAATCCGCAATGCCAAACTGCGCCGTCAGCCCAATGGCGATGCCGGTGAGCACATCACCCGTGCCGGCCGTGGCCATTCCCGGATTGCCGGTGGAATTGACGAAGGCGCGGCCGTCGGGCGCGGCGACAATCGTATGAAATCCTTTCAGCACGACGACGGCTCGCCAGCGGCTGGCCGCGTCGAGCGCAGTCTCCAGTCGCCGCGCTTGCACCTCCGCGACGGTGCATCCCAGCAGCCGCGCCATCTCGCCTGGATGCGGCGTAAGGGCGAGCGCCGGAGATTTTCGATCGTTGAGCCGGTCGGCGAATCCGGCGAACGCGTTCAGCCCATCCGCATCGAGCACCATCGGCAGTTCGCTGCTTGCCACCAGCGCGTGAATGAATTGTTGCGTTTCTTGATGCGTTGAGAGGCCCGGACCGATGGCAATCGCCGATTTGCCCTTCGCGATTTCCGCGATGCGGTTGTAATCGAGATTGCGGAGGCTGGCGGTTCCGACGTCCGTCGCGGCCAGCGGCAGTGTCATGATCTCCGGCATCCCCGCGGCGACCGTCGGTAGCGCATCCGACGGCGTCGCCACGGTGACTAAACCCGCGCCGGACCGCAGCGCGCCGCGCGCCGCCAATACCGCCGCACCCGACTTCCCTACCGCGCCCGCGACGATGAGCGCGTGGCCGTAAGTCCCCTTATTCGAGTCGGCGCGGCGCACCAGCGGCAGGGCGCGAAATTCACCGGGCTCAAGCCAGTGCAATTTCAAATGATCATCGTTATCGAGCAGTTCGCGTGGCGTGCCGATCTGCCGCACGACGAGCCGCCCCACGCATTCCGCGCGCGGCGAAACGAGCTGCCCTACCTTCGGCGCCGTGAGCGTGACCGTGACATCCGCCTCAACAACCGGGCCCCCGAAATCGCGCGCCTCCGAAGAAAGTCCCGACGGCATATCCACCGCGAGGACTAGCGGCTTGTCCGGCGCATCATTGCGATTCTTGCGCGTGGAGTTGATGTCTTCGATCACGCGCGCCAGCGTACCCTCCACCGCGCCGCGCAGACCGGTGCCGAGCAGCGCATCCACGATGACATCGGCGCCTTCAAGCACGCCGCGGGCGCCATCCCATTCCGCTTCGCTCGCACAAACGCGCAATTCGCCAGTGCCCTGCTGCCACCGTTTCAGATTCGCAGCCGCGTCGCCTTGCACCGAGGAAGGTTCCGCAAAGAGAATCACCTGCGGCGCGACGCTGCGCTCATGCAGCACCCGCGCAACCACCAGCCCGTCACCGCCGTTGTTCCCCTTGCCGCATAGGATCACGATCTTCCGCCGCGGCAGATCGGACACTTCCGCGAAAAGCACATCCGCGATCGCGGTCCCGGCGTTCTCCATTAATTGCAAGCTGGCAATGCCGTACCGCTCGGTCGTTAGGCGGTCCGCTTCGCGCATCTGTGCCGCAGTGAGGAGTTTCATAGGCTTGGGGCGTTTCCGCCCCCAAGTATATCCGAAGCTGCGGGACGAGCGGGGAAGCAGCTAGCCACGTTTTGAGGAGAAGGGCCATCGCAGGGGCTTAAGCCCTGAATAATCGCGCAGCTTATAGATCTTGATCACTTCGCCAAGCACCAGCAGGCCAAGGAAAGGTGGAATAACCCACGTGTCCAACCCGACTAGACGATTTTCCTCCTGCGCCGTCCCATACACTGGAGGGTGAGTCCACGAAATGCTAACCGTCCAACCGCGCTCGGGTTGTGGCACATTTGGGCGTTTTGCTGAGTAATAGCCAATCCAGACCATCGAATAGGTGAAGGTAAGAACGCAACCAAAAAACCCGATAGTCTTCAGGGCTTGTGAAAAAGTTCGCCATCTCTTGGTGGTACCGGGACTCATGTCGTGATTTTACGGTCCGATCAAGTAGTTCGGCAACATCCAGGGAATGAGGACCAGCCGCCCATGGACCGCCTGCTACGCGCGCTTCTCGGAAACCACCCCAAGACCGAACGCAGCTACTACCGCCATTGCGGGTCAGGGAGAGTTCGGCGGGTATAGCGCGACGGGATGCGCGGCCGTATCGCTGAGCGAGTGAAACAATTGCTCCGCCTTCGCGGCGTCTGACGCCGTGGCGAGATTGAGAATCGCAAACTCTTCTTTGTCGTACTTGCTGGCGTCCATCTGGAACGCGCCCTGCGACTTTTGCGCGGTGATCACCCAGTTCACGATCACCTGATAGTTCATCACGTTGTTGTAGCCGAACGTCACGTCGCGATCCAAGGTGTAGCGCTGCGTCCCGATCGTGTACGGATGCATCGCGCTCTGAAAGCCTGACCAATCGAGCGGCTTTGTGGCTGTCGAACTCGCGTCCTGGCAACCCAAAACCACCGGCTTATCGCCCTGCAACTCCGCCACGGCATTTAGCGCCGTGATCGTCGCGGCTTTGTGCCCACCGTGCGTATCCGCGCTCGGAAACAACGTAAAAACGAAATCGTATTTCCCGACTTCCAGGCGATGCTTCACTGCGTCAAGAACCAGCGGCGCGTTCCAGTGTTGCGTCAGGACTTCGTCGATGTCCAGCGTGTAGCGGACGTCGCGCTGATCCAAAAAATAGTGCGTCGTGATGCCGAGAATATTGCCCGCTTCGAGCACTTCCCTTTTGCGGATGTCCGGCAGCAACGCGCGGCCTACCGCTTCCGTCGTCAGCGGCTCGTGGTAGTAGCCTTCCGCCAGCAACGAGTAGCGATAGCCGCCCTCGCCGTTCGTGACGATCAGCTGGTCCACGCTTCCGCCGATATTGTGCGTGATCTCATAAACAGTCGCGGCAAAGCATGATTCGTCGTCCGGATGCGCCACGACGATGAGCACGCGCGGATGCGGCCCGAGCGGCGGCGGCGCGGTAGCCGACTGAGCCGTCTGCGCCCGCGCGAACGCAGGGTTAAGCAGAAGTGCGAAGGCTAGAACTGCAACGGTCCGGAGGATTCGCATATGAGAATTCCTTATTGCCTCGAAGAGGCCGTAAGTATAAATTCCCGCAAACATGAACGCAACCAGCCCCCTCCCGCGCCCCGGCCGCCCCGAACTCGCGCGCGCCCTCACCCTCATGCCTGCAGTCGCTCTCGCCATGGTGGACATGATCGGCGTCGGCCCTTTCGCCACGCTGCCCAACCTCGTCAACAAAATGGGGGGCGCGCAAGCAATCTACGGCTGGACGGCCGGCGCATTGCTAGCGATGTGCGACGGCCTCATCTGGGCCGAGCTCGGCGCGGCCATGCCCAAGGCCGGCGGCTCATACGAATTTCTCTCCAATATCTACGGACGCGAAAAACTCGGCCGCCTCTTCTCGTTTCTGTTCGTTTTCCAGCTCATCGTCAGCGCGCCGATCTCCATCGCCACGGGATGCGTGGGGCTGGCGGGCTATGCGTCCTACATTTTCCCCAAGCTGGGCCACACGTTCTTTCAGCGCGGAACGCAATTCAGTTTCTTTGGATTTACGTTTATGGGCAGCGAGAAGCTCGCCTTCGGGGTCAGCGGCGCGACGCTCGTAGCCATGGGCGCCGCGCTCCTCGCCACGTTTCTCGTCTATCGCAGAATCACGGGCGTCGGCCTCATCGCCAAATATCTTTGGGCCGGCGTGCTGGGCACCATGGGCTTCGTCATCTTCACCGGAGTAACACACTTCCACAGCAGCCTCGCGTTTCCGCCCGGATGGTCGCGCCCGCAAGTCTCCGGCTTCTGGACCGGCTTTTCCGCCGCCCTGCTGATCGCCCTCTACGATTACTGGGGCTACTACAACGTCTGCTTCCTCGGCGAAGAAATTAAAGAGCCGCGCAAGACGATTCCGCGCGCGATGCTGATTTCCATTGCGGTCGTCGGGATTCTTTACATCACGATGAACATCAGCATTCTCGGCGTGGTGCCGTTCTCCGAGCTGCACGCGATGGCGACGAATTCCGCCTCCAGCTATGTCGCTTCGCGCGCCGTGCAACTGGCCTACGGCAATTGGGCGGGCACGATCGTCGCCGTAATGGTGATCTGGACGGCCTTCGCGTCGGTGTTTGCATTGCTGGCGGGCTACTCGCGCGTCCCCTTCGCCGCCGCTCGCGACGGCAATTTCTTCCGCTTCTTCGCTAAGGTGCACCCGAAACATAATTTCCCGACGCGCAGCGTGCTGTTCCTCGGCTTGCTCGCCGCCGCGTTCTGCGTTTTCCAGTTGGGCCAATTAGTGACGGCGCTGGTGGTGATCCGTATTCTGCTGATGTTCGGTTTGCAAGCGGTCGGAGTCGTCGTGTGGCGCATCGTCAAACCGAATGAGCCGCGCCCCTTCCGCATGTGGCTTTATCCGCTGCCGGTGCTAATTACGCTGGCGGGTTTCGCGCTCGTCCTTCACGACAAAAAAGCGCTCTATCATCGCGCGCTGGTCTTCGCCGCTCTGGGTGTCCTGATTTTTCTGGTGCGCGCCGTCAAAACGCGCACCTGGCCGTTCTCTAATGAAGGCTACAAGACAAGTGCCTAATCCGCATCTCGCATCTTCCTCTGCGCCCTCTGTGTTCTCTGTGTTAGTTTTTCTTGGGTTTCAACTTTCAAACGGAGGAGAATTCACCACAGAGGGCACAGAGAACACAGAGAGGGCAAGCCAGTCGCCGCGTCACCCCGCGCTGCGCGCCGCGTCCGCCGCCGTCGAAGTCGCCAAAAATCTCGCGACGATCACCGTCATGTCGTCCGCCTGTTCCGGCGTCCCGGCCCACTGATCCACCGCCGCCATCAACGCTTGCGCCGCGGCGCCTGCTGCTGCTCGAGTAAGCCGCACGGCCTCGTCCACCAGCCGCTCCGTGCCGAACTCTTCGCCGTACACATTCTCCGGCTCGATCAAACCGTCGCTGAACGCCATGAAAAATGTGCCAGGATCGATCGCCACCGTCTCCTGCTCGTACACGCGATCGTCGTAAATCCCCAGCACCATGCCGCCCATTTCGAGCATCCGGATGTTTCCGCCGGAAATGCACACGGGCGGCAAATGGCCCGCGTTAGTGTATTGCAGCGTGCGCGAGTGCAGATCGTACACGCCGTAAAAAAACGTCGCGAAGCGCCCCTCCGACGAGCTGCGGCAGAAGTGCCGGTTCAGCCGCGTCACCACCTTCGCCGTGGCAACCGGCTCGGGCCCGTCCATGCCCGCTTCGCTGCGCAACGCCGCCTGCAAATTCGCCATCAGCAGCGCCGCCGAAATTCCCTTCCCGCTGATGTCTGCCAATGCGATTCCAAGTTGTGTCGGGCTCAGCACGAGAAAATCGTAATAATCTCCGCTAACCCCGCGCGCCGGCCGGCAAATCGCTTCCAGCTCCACGCCCGGCAACGAGGGTAGCTCGCGCGGAAAGAGCTGCGCCTGTACTTCGTGCGCCAGCAGCACCTCGTTTTCCAGCCGCTGCCGGGTGCGCTGCTCTTGCAGCAACGTCGAGACCGACGCCGTCATCGTGTTGAACGACTTGCCAAGTTCGCCCAGTTGGTCGCGCCGCGCCACATTCACGCGATATGAAAAATCCCCCGCCCGCACGCGCTGCGTGGCGTTATACAAATCGTTCACCGCGCTGGTGATGGAACGCGTCAACACAATTCCAATGATCAGCGCGGCGATTTCGATCACCAGAAAAATCCCGCCCACCACGTACAACGCGTCCACCGCGATTCCGCCCAGGTCTCCCACCGACGTGAACAGCCGCTGATTCAAACGCGACGGCCGCGTGCTGAACGAAACAAAGACCGGCAAATCCGCCGCCGGATCCTCCACGGTGCTCTCGTCGATCGCACTCAGCTTCGAGACGCCCTGCACATTGACGTCGAACCAGTTCGCTTTCGGCGGCACGCTCCGCCCCGGCGACACAATTTCCCGCCGCACCACAAACAGCCGCCCGTCGCTCGCATAGACCACCTCCTGCGCGTTGCTCCCGTCGGCCGGATGCATTACGTGGATCTGAATCGGCCCGAGTTCCGGCCCCAGCGTCGAAATGAGTTCCGGCGTCACCGGCACGGAGACGGCCACTACCAGCCGCCCCGTCGGCACCGGACGCGCGATCACGGCGGCCAGCATGAGTTCGTCGTTGTTTTGAACGAAGCCGACGAAGCGCGAGTGCGGTGGATCGTGCGCTCGCTTCAGAAGCTGTTCATTTTCCCCCACCGTGACGCGCAATCCCGGCAGATCCCGCTGCGCCATCGCCAGAAACGCGGCCGTGTGTGGGGGCAATGTCAGCGTGTCCACCGGCTTCCCGGTCACCGACGCCTCCACCGCGAGCGAAGTCGCCAATGTCTCCGCAGTCGAAGCCACTTCGTCCTGCCGCTTCTGCAAATCGCTGTACACGGCGTACGCGCCGAATTGCCAGTACAGCAAGTAAGCGGAAAGCACGACGATCGTCACCAGCAGCAGAACCGGAACGACGGCGATAAAAATATAGGCAACGACCAGCCGGTCGCGCAGCCTCCACATCAGCCGCCGCTTAACCCAGCCGCCCCCGCGCACCAGCACGAGGTACCCAATGGAGACGACGCACAGAAAGCCAAAGATCGTCGGGATGCGTATGTGCGCGCCCGCGCCGCGAATCGCCGCCAGCAACGCGTAGAACACGATGATGAGAAACGCGCTGCGATCCCAAATGCTGGCTTTACGCAATATGGATCGCAAACGGCGTGTCTGGGAGGAAGCCATCGGTGAATGGGGCAGTTCTCTGCCCCCAACACTCTCGCTCAGAAGCTCCGAAAAATCCAGTCGCGCCGCAGCCCTCGCTCAGGGACCCCGCTTCTACGTGGATTTGAAGCCTTGAAGGACGCGCGCCCCTACAGCAGAAAAACCCAAGGCGCGTCCGCCACCCCTACTTCTGCGTCCCTTGCCACACCCGGCTGTGCTTGCGGCCGTAGAGGAAATAAATCGTCAGGCCGATCACCAGCCAGACCGCGAGGCGTACCCAATTCGCCGCGGGCAACGAGAACATCAACATGAGGCAGCTCAGAATCCCCAGCACCGGCACAATCGACCCCAGCGGCGCGCGGAACGGCCGATGCACCTCCGGATGCGTGCGCCGCATGATCATCACCGCGGCGCACACGATCACGAACGCGAGCAAGGTGCCGATGTTCACCAGTTCGGCGAGAATCCGCAACGGAAGAAACGCCGCCATGATGGCCACGCAGGTGCCCGTCAAAATCGTGGACTTCCACGGCGTGCGAAACTTCTCGTGCACCGCGGCGAAAAACTTCGGCGGCAGCAGGCCGTCGCGCGCCATCGCCAGGAAAATGCGCGCCTGGCTCAACATCATCACCAACAGGACGGAGGTTATGCCGGCGATCGCCCCAATCGAAACCAGGAACTGCGCCCACGGCAAGCCGACCTGCCCGAAAGCGGCGGACACCGGCGCATCAATGTTTATTTTGTTGTACGGCACCATCCCGGTGAGCACGGCGGCCATCGAGATGTACAAAATCGTGCACAGAACCAGCGAGGTCATGATGCCGATGGGCACATCGCGCGCGGGATTCTTCGCCTCCTCCGCGTGCGTTGAGATCGAATCGAATCCGATGTACGCGAAGAAAACGATGGCCGCGCCGGCCAGCATGCCGAGCGGCGCGCCGGTAGGCCCCGTCTGGCCGATCAGCGTATGGCCAAAAAACGCAAATCCCGCGAAGCCGAACGGCGCGAACGGTTTCCAGTTGGCAGTGTGAATGTAACGCGAGCCCACCCCGATGACGAGAAACACGATCGTAAGCTTCAGGATCACGATCCCGGCATTGAACGATGCGCTCTCCTTAATGCCTTTGACGAGAATGATCGTGATCAGCGCGGCGATCACGACGGCCGGCAGGTCGAACCAAGTTCCCGTCAGGACGAGGCGTCCGCTGGCTTGATTGTAATCAAAGGGGGCGTTCGTGAAATGGTGCGGAACATGAAAGCCCAAGATGTTGATGAAGTCTTGAAAGTAGTGGGACCAGCCGTGCGCGACCGTGGCCGACGCGACCGCGTATTCGAGGATCAGGTCCCATCCGATGATCCAGGCGAAAAGTTCACCGAGCGTTGCGTAGGCGTAGGTGTAGGCCGATCCCGCGACGGGCACCATCGAGGCGAACTCCGCGTAGCAGAGCGCGGCGAAAACGCAGGTCAGCCCCGCCACCACGAACGAGAGCATCAGCGCGGGCCCCGTGCAATCGTGCGCCGCCACGCCCACCAGCACGAAAATTCCCGTGCCGATGATCGCGCCCACGCCGAGGCTGGTCAGCTGGACGGGACCCAGCACGCGCTTCAACCGGCTGTGGTCGCGAAGCTCCTCCATCAGCATATCGTGCGTCTTCGTCACGAACAGTTGGTTGGCCATGTTTCCTTTCTGCTTCGTTGCTCCCTTGCTCTGCCTTCCCTCCGCGGCCTCGGTGCCCTCGGTGTTAAGAGCATCTCCCGCACTTCTCTCGATTTCCTCATGATTCCGGCGTCGCGCGACCGCGTGCAGCCCAAATCAAATACACCGGAACGCCCAGAAGCACAATCACCAGCCCGGGCCACGCCGTTTGCGTCTGGTACAAAAGGAGCGCCGTCAGGATCACCAGCGCAGCCAGAATATACAACACTGGCACCACCGGGTATCCAAACGCGCGGTACGGCCGCTCGGCGTCGGGCCGTGAGCGGCGCAACCGAAATATGCCGAGAATTGTGAGCACGTAAAAAATCAAGACCGCAAAGACCACGTAATCGAGGAGATCGCTGTAGAGATTGCCGTATTTCACCGCGCCCGTCGCGGGATTCACAATTCGCGTGCGCATCAGTACGAGAAACGCCGCCCAGACTCCCTGCAATGCGAGGCCCTTGGAGGGCACACGATGGCGGTTCAGTTTCCCTATCGAGCGGAAGAACAGTTTGTCCTGCGCCATTGCGTAATACACGCGCGAGCCCGCGAGAATCAGTCCGTTGGCGCAGCCGAAGGTCGAGACCATGATGGCGAGCGCCATGATGGCGGCTCCGGCGCCGCCGAAAATCACGGCGAGCGTCGCCGTCGCGACTCGATCGTCCGGCGCGGCCTGGATCTGTGCGAGCGGCAGCGTCACGAGATAAGCAACGTTCGCCAAGAAGTAGAGCGCGATGACGATCCCCGTCCCCGCCGCGAGCGAGAGCGGCACATCGCGCCGCGGATTCTTCACCTCGCCGGCCGTAAACGTGATGTTGTTCCAGGCGTCCGCGGAAAAGAGCGAGCCCACTTGCGCCACGCTGAATGCGATCACAATGCCGAACGCCCCGGCGCCCGCCGTGACCGACGGAAGCCAGCGGCGCAGAAAATCGGCGCCGGGCTCGATCGTGTTGGGAGAATGCAGCGCCCACAACGAGGAGAAATTCGCATGGAGGGCGGCGGCGTTCCGGCCCCAAAAGATGCCGAGCAAAATCAATCCGGCGAGGGCGAGCGTTTTTGCGGTGGTAAAAGTGTTCTGCACGAGCTTGCCGATGTGCAGACCGCGCGTATTCACCCACGTAAGCAGGAGAATCAGAGCGACGCCGATGAGTTGCTGAACCGAGAGGCTGATGGCGTAGCGGGCCGAGAGCCGCAGCGGCGGAACAATCCAACTCGTCGCGGAAACCCGCGGCACGAGAACGCCCAGATACCGCGCGAAGCCCACGGCCACCGCGGCGATCGTTCCCGTCTGGATGACGAGAAACAATGTCCAGCCGTAGAGGAAGCCCCAGAGCGGCGAGTACGATTCGCGCAAGTAAACGTACTGCCCGCCCGCATGCGGCATCATCGCCGCGAGTTCCCCGTAGGAGAGCGCCGCGGCGAGCGTCATGAATCCGGTGATGATCCAGGCGAGGAGCAGGCCGCCGGTCGAGCCCGCCTGCCGGGAGATGTCCGCGGAGACGAGGAAGATGCCCGAGCCGATCATTGAGCCGACGACGATCATCGTCGAATCGAAGACGCTCAGCTCGCGAACGAATCCGCTCTGGGCTTTGGGAGCGCCAATCGCAGGGCCGGGGGCGGCTTCGCTCATGGGCGCGCGGCCTCGGCGCCGATGCGGAGGTATTCTTCCGCGCGCGCAGAAGGATCGGGAGCGCACAGTAGATCGCGCGCCACACAAATCGAGTCGGCTCCCGCGGCGTAGACCTCCGCCGCGCGCTCGATGGTAATGCCGCCGATGGCGACGACCGGCTTTCGCGTGAGGCGGCGCGCGTCACGCAAGCCGGCAAGGCCAACGACGGGGTCCGGATTTTGTTTTGTCGAGGTGGCGAAGAGCGGGCCAAACGCGATGTAGTCCGCGGAAGTCTGGTCCGCCGCGGCGAGCTGTTCAAGATTATGCGTGGAGACGCCGACGATGCGATCCGCCCCGCAAATCGCGCGCGCGTCCTCGACGCTCAAATCCGTCTGGCCGACGTGAACGCCCGCCGCGCCGGAGAGCAGCGCAATGTCGGGACGGTCGTTCACAATGAATTTTGCCCGCGAATTGGCCAGCGTGCGGACGAATTGGAGAGACACTTCGTAGTTTCGGCGGGAGTTCGACTGCTTATCGCGATACTGGATGACCTCGACCCCGGAATTTGCCAGCATTTGAGCGAGTGCCAGCCCCGACGCGTTGCAATGCGCTTCCGAACCAGTGAGCAGCGACGCGTCGATTATTGCATACAGCTTCGGGAACACAAGACTCCTTCGGCGACTGGAAACGCAAAGGTCCGCGAAATCGAATCCCGCCGAGCCTATTCGCCCGCCTCCCGCGAATCGGCCGCGCGTCAGCTCCCGTTGCCCGGAGCATATCGCTCCATGAAATGTGTGTCGATGCGCCCCGCCTCAAAATCGGGCTCGGCAAGAATCCGGCGGTGCAGCGGGATGGTGGTCTTGATTCCTTCAATAACGAACATTTCGAGGGCGCGGCGCATCCGAGCCAGCGATTCGGTGCGATCGCGCCCGCGACAGATCAATTTGGCGACCAGCGAATCGTAGTACGGGGGAATCACGGCGTCGGCGTACGCGGCGGTGTCCACGCGAACGCCCGTGCCGCCGGGCAATTGGAAGACGCTGATGCGTCCGGGCGACGGCACAAACGTGTCGGGGTCCTCGGCGTTGATGCGGCACTCAATGCTGTGTCCGCCCGTGGCCACTTGGCCCACCACCTCGGCGAGACCTTCGCCGGCCGCCAGGCGAACTTGAGACTTGATGAGGTCCACGTTCGTAATCATCTCCGTGACGGGATGCTCCACCTGAATGCGCGCGTTCATTTCGATGAAATAGAACGAGCCGTCCTCATCCATGAGCAGCTCGACGGTTCCGGCGCTCGAATAGCCGACGCGCTCCAGGGCGCGTACCACCAGTTTCCCCAATTCCGCGCGCTTCTCAGGGGTGAGCGCGGGCGAGGGAGACTCCTCGATCAGCTTCTGGTGGCGGCGCTGAATGCTGCACTCGCGCTCCCCAAGACTCATCACTTTCCCGTGTTGATCGCCGAGAACCTGAAATTCAATGTGACGCGGGCGCTGGATGAATTTTTCCAGATAG
>Ga0209517_10007350_pt1 | contig 13234 bp, 10 predicted proteins | sample PeaSoiMetSII2010_FD_187695 | JGI IMG/M metagenome (GOLD analysis project Ga0209517, IMG submission 187695) | Peat soil microbial communities from Weissenstadt, Germany - SII-2010 (SPAdes) (version 2) | ecosystem: Environmental > Terrestrial > Soil > Wetlands > Peat | place: Germany...
TCCACCGCCCGGCGGCGCATCTTCATAGACGCGGCGAGCTGCCCGTCGGCGACGGTGAACTCAACGCCCGCATTTTTTCTGCACTTGGCCAGGTGCGATTCTACTTTCCGAACCAACCCGTTTTGCCCTTGACAGCCCTCCCGGGGGGAGCATAATTCCTGCACATCCTCTCAGCCTCCCGGATACAGTGGTCCAGGCGCTCCTCTGCACGGGAGGCTACAATGAAGCCGAAAATGCCAATTTCCAGCGCAGCCGGCGTTTCGGGTGGGAAAATTTTGGTGAATCGGGGTGGTGAGCCATGATTGGAACGCAAGTCGGCAACTATCGCATCGTGGAGAAGATTGGCGAAGGCGGCATGGGCGTGGTGTACAAGGCCGTCGAGGTTTCCCTGGACCGAACGGTGGCGGTCAAAGTGCTCTCCCCGGATTTGGCGGGCGATCAGGCCCTGATTGAGCGGTTTCGCTCCGAGGCCAAGGCCCAGGCCAATCTCAACCACCCCAATATCGCGACGCTCTACACCTTCCTGACCACGTCCGAGACCAGCATGATGGTCATGGAATACCTGGAAGGTGAGACCTTCGACCAGCTCCTCCAGCGGCGTGGGCTGCTTCCCCAGGAGCAGGCGGTGCCGATTTTCAAGCAGGCGCTGCTGGGCATCGGTTACGCCCACCGCCATGGCATCGTGCATCGCGACATCAAGCCCAGCAACATCATGCTGACCACGAGCGGAATGGTGAAGGTGATGGATTTCGGCATCGCCAAGGTGCTGGGCGGGCAGCGGATGACGCAGACCGGTACGCGGATGGGAACGGTCAATTACATGTCGCCGGAGCAAATCCGCAACCGCCCGGTGGACATCCGCTCGGACATTTATGCGCTCGGCGTCACGCTCTACGAGATGCTCACCGCGCACCTGCCCTTCGAAAGCGACAGCGATTTTGAAGTCATGTCCGAGCACGTCAACATGCCTCCGCCGCGGCCGACGCTGCACTATCCCTATATCCCGATTGGAATCGAGCAGGCGGTTCTGAAGGCGCTGGAAAAAGATCCCAACGCACGTTTTCAGACGGTGGAGGAATTCGGCGCGGCGCTCGAGCACCCGGAAGGCCTCGGGCTGGCAATTCCGCAACCAGCCGTGGCCACGGCTGCCGGGCTCGCACCGGCCCCCATCGAGACCAGGCCGCAGTACGCCACTCCACCACCAACACCGGCTCCCTTTGCGCCGCCCACGCCGGCGACGGCTCGCGCGGCTACTTCACCGGGTCAGAGCTACCCAACGATGCCGCCGGCCGTCGCCGTTCCCGCCGCCGCAACCGGTGATTTTTGGAGTCAGCGCCGCAATCTCGTCCTGATCGGAATCGGGGCTGTGGCTTTGCTTCTGGTAGTTGCCATCGTCAGTTTTCAGCTCGCGAATAAGAAACCTGCGCCAGTTGCCATCGGCTCGAATAGCGCCCTGGGAGGGTCCACGGCGGGCGCCAGCGGAGCGAGATCGGCGCTGACTATGGCACAGCCAGAATCGAACATGGGATCGGCGCAGTTGCCGAATGCTGACAAGCCGTCGAACCCGCAGCCCTCGATCCCGCAGAGCACCGCGCCGCCTGCGGCGCCCGCGCCGGCACGTCCGGCCTGGAAGGACGCGCATGATAGCGCCCAGCACGCGCTGCATTCAGGCGCTTTCCTGCAAGCGGTGACGGAAGCCCGCCGCGCCCGGGCGCAGGGAGATCCCAGCGCTCAGGGCCTGGAGGAGCAGGCGCTGGAAGGATTGCTGCAGGGAGTCCGCGCCGCCCGCCAGCAACGTGACTACAATTCCGCGTTGGTGAAGGTGTCCAGCCTGATCGACCTCTTCCCGAACCGATCCGACCTGCAGCAGATGAGGCAGGCGATTCAGCAGGAGCAGCAGGATTTCGCCCGCCAGCAACTCGAGGAACAGCGCCGGGCGGAACAGGAGCGCCAGAAGCAGGCCTATGAGTCGAGATTCGCGCGGTTTACTTTTAACCACCGCCACATTGTGATGGGCCAAGACGGCAAAATGTATACCTTCTATTGCCAGGGCCTGCTTTCGGTGAGTCCCGAAGGCGTGGTGCAGTACGACTGTCAAAGGACCAACGACCCGCAGGGCCGGTGCGATCATGTCACGTGGGTCCAGGGTTCCATACGGCAGGTAAAGATCAGCCGGGATGGCTCGCTGCATCTGGCAACGGCCAATGGCAACTTCGATATGTACGGCAACGCCGGCGACGTTCAGCAGGCGGTGGCCGCGATCACTCCGCTGGCGGCGGGGCGCAAGTAGGTAGCACGCCGGCCGGACGCCGCTGCTCAGCCGTCCGCAGCAATAGAAAAGCCGCCCGAAGAATCGGGCGGCTCGAGCTTTGAGACAACTACGTTTATTGTTTCTTAAGCGTGTCCGTGAAGACCCAGTGTGCAGTTGTGAAAATGTCGTGAATCTCCTTGGATTCTCCCTCGCCCGTCACGGATCCCATCTCGTCGAAGTGGAGGCCCTGGTTCGGGCCGCTGGTTATGTCGATCCCGGCTGTGACCTCACACTCAGCGCTTACGGTATATTTACCTGTAAAGTTCCCCTGCGTGATCCCACCGTTTGTATTTCCCGTCGCTGCACCCTCAAAATTCCCTTTGCCGTCGAAGGTAAGAAGCCCGGCGGTGGCGCGTGGAATCGATGCCGTGGGAGAAACAAAAATCAACCCGTTGCCGAAGAGCGCGTAATCGCCCTTGAGGGTCTCCAGTGAACACCGTTCCGGAGTCTTCTTGAGCGTCCCAAAGGCGACCGGCGACGGGTCTGTGTACAGGATATGAATCTCCTGGTTTATTCCCTCGCCAGTAATGGTACCCACGCGGTTAACGATAGAACCGGTGGCAAGAAGGGTTATTTGAGACGAGTATGTGCAATCAGGGTTCACCTGATACGAGCCTTCAAGCTTCAACCCCGTCGCGATCGCACCGGCGACACTTTGGTTGTACGTACCTGAAACGTTTCCTTCGCCGTCATAAGTGATAACCCCGCTCACAACAAGCGGCAAGGACGGATGGACGTTCGGTACAGCTAGTACCGTACCCTGTCCGAACCACCCAAACCTGCCATGGAGGGTTCTCAGCGAGCATTCCCTCTCCCAGCCCCGTTGATGGTCTCGGCCATCGTCTCGGTCCTGCGCAGCAAGAGGGAGCGTCGCCACTGTCGTCACTCCGAGAAGGAGCACGGCAAGCAACAGGGATGACCAACCTAGTTTTCTGGTAAACATATTGACCTCCTTAGCTGTATCAACAAATGAGACAAACCCGTTCGGAAGAGGCTCGGGGGGACGACCCGCCTCCGCGCGGAAGCTCGTGGCTTGGGCCGGTTCGCTTTGCTCGCCGGTCCTGCCTCCTACTCCTTAAAGCGTGAAATCGAAGCAAAAAGCGGTAACCAGGGCACCTTTATTTATCGCGGGTAGAGATTATGGATAGTCGCATGTAGAAGTCTTGTGACCTGGCTGCAAGCAAACAGAGGCACCATTTATTGAGTGGTGAGGTAATATGACGGTTGCTGCCCCCCCCCAGGAACCTGAATTCCGAGGATGGCGATGGTGGCAGGGCAAGAACAGCCACGAGAAGTCACGCAGCTTTTGCTGGCGTGGAATGACGGCGACGAGAGCGCGCTGGAGAGGCTGGTTCCGCTGGTCTACAACGAGCTGCGACGCCTTGCCAAGCGACGCGTGCGGCTAGAACGTCCCGATCACACCCTGCAAACCACCGCGTTGATCAATGAGGCCTACCTGCGACTGGTGGACGTTCGCAACGTGCGCTGGCAGAACCGGGCCCACTTCTTTGCCCTTTGTGCGCGGTTGATGCGGCGGATCCTTGTGGATTACGCGCGCACGCGCCACTACGCCAAGCGTGGAGGGGGAGCGCAGCCCGTTTCACTGGACCAATCGCCGGCAGTCTCACCGGCGCCTTCGACGGATTTGGTTGCGGTGGACGATGCGCTGCACGCTTTGGCCGAAGTCGATGCCCGCAAAGCTCAGGTCGTGGAGCTGCGTTTCTTTGGCGGGCTCACCGTGGAGGAAAGTGCTGAGGTACTGAAGGTTTCCCCAGAGACTGTCCGGCGCGATTGGAAACTGGCGAAGGTGTGGTTGCTGCGCGAACTCGGCGGAGCGGGATGATATGGAGCCTGAGCGCTGGAGCCAAATCGAGAAGCTCTACCACTCCGCGGCCGCCTTGCAGCCAGGTGAGCGGGCCGCTTTCTTGGAGCGATCCTGCAACCGTGATCCGGAGTTACGTCAGGAAGTGGAGTCGCTGCTCGCGCATGACCAACAGGCGGAGAACTTCATCGAGTCTCCCGCGCTGGAGATTGCGGCAGATCTAATGGCTGATGGCGAACAACCGTCGATGGTGGGACAAGAGGTCAGCCACTACCGCATCGTGGCGCTGCTGGGCGAGGGCGGCATGGGTGTGGTCTATGAGGCCGAGGACCTCAGTCTCAGCCGCCACGTTGCTCTTAAGTTTCTCCCTGAAGACCTGGCGAAGGACCCCCAGGCGCTGGAGCGCTTCCGCCGCGAAGCCCGGGCCGCTTCCGCCTTGAACCACCCCAACATCTGCACCGTTTATGAGATCGGCGAGCACGAAGGGCAGTCCTTCATCGCCATGGAGTTCATGGAGGGCGATACCCTCAAGCACTCCATCGAAGGCAAGCCGCTGGAAAACGAGACGCTGCTGGACCTGGCGGTGCAAATTGCCGACGCGCTGGACGCCGCGCACGCCAAGGGAATCATTCACCGCGACATCAAGCCTGCCAACATATTTGTCACCGAGCGTGGGCAGGCAAAGGTTCTTGATTTCGGGTTAGCCAAGGTCATCCGGCGCAAGGCAGAAGCGGCCGCAGTCGGAGTTACGGCGAGAACGACAGTAAGCGATGAGCACCTGACTACTCCCGGTAGCGCGCCGGGCACAGTGGCCTACATGTCGCCCGAGCAGGTGTTGGGCAAAGAGTTGGATGCACGCACGGATTTGTTCTCCTTCGGCGTTGTCTTGTACGAGATGGCGACTGGGTCGCAGCCGTTCAAGGGCGACACGTCGGGTGCCATCACCGACGCCATTCTGCACCAAGTACCGGTAGCGCCAGTGCATTTGAACAACGATGTCCCGGCCGAACTGGAACGGATCATCAACAAGGCGCTGAACAAAGACCGAGACCTGCGTTATCAGCACGCCTCCGAAATGCGGGCGGATCTGCAGAGGCTGAAGCTTGATAGCGATTCGGGGCGGGTCTCCGCGTGGCGAGGAATGGTTGGGGCAGGAGCCAGGTTGAGCCGGCGCAGGAGCACAGCTTTGGCTGCCGCCGCTGTCGGCCTGGTGGCGCTGCTTGCGTTGGGGACATGGTTGGCTGTTTTGCGCCCACCAAGCGGCGCAATTGATTCATTGGCTGTGCTGCCTTTTGTCAACACCAGCGCAGACCCGAGCACGGATTATTTGAGTGACGGCATCACCGAAAGCGTCATCGACAACCTCTCACAACTGCCGAGCCTGCGCGTGATGGCTCGCGGAACCGTATTCCGCTACAAGGGAAAAGAGAACGACCCCCTGAAGATCGGGCGGGACCTGCGCGTTCGCGCCGTGCTTTCCGGGAGACTTGTCCAACGCGGAAACGCGGTGGTCGTGCAGGCAGAACTGATCGACGTTGCGAACGGCTCGCGGTTATGGGGCGGCCAATATAGCCGCAAGATGGCCGACGTCTTTGCTCTGCAGGAAGACGTCTCCACAGACATCTCCGAGAAGCTGCGGCTGCGTCTGACCGGCGAGGAGAAGCAACTGCTGACCAAACGCTACACGGAGAATGCCGAAGCGTATCAGCTCTTTCTGAGGGGCCGATTTTTTTGGAACCAGGGGACCGAGGAAGGAGCAAAGAAGTCGATCGAATACTTCCAGCAGGCCATCGAAAAAGACCCCAACTACGCCCTGGCTTACTCTGGGTTGGCCGATGCCTACGACCTGGCCGCGGGCTTCAGTTGGCTTCCCCCGCGCGAAGCGATCCCGAAAGCCAAAGCCGCGGCCCTGAAGGCAATCGAAATTGATGACCATGTGGCTGAGGCCCATGCGGCACTGGGGTTCTCCAGCTTCAGCTACGATTGGGACTGGGCGGCCGCCGAACAGCATTTCCAGCGGGCGCTGGCGCTTAATCCGTCCGCCCGTGCGTGGTGCCCATGCGAGACCTTGGGCTATTCCATGTATCTCGGCGCCCTCGGACGGACAGATGAAGCCGTGGGAGCGGTGAATCGAGCCCTGGAGTTCGATCCCTTTAACCTTGTGATCAACTTCACAATGGCCAAGAGCCTTTACATGGGCAGACGATATGACGAAAGCATTCAGCAGTGCAGGAAGATACTGGACATGGAGCCGCGTTTCCCTCTTGCACACTGGCAGTTGGGCGTAGCCTACGCAGAGAAAGGGATGTACCGAGAAGCGGTATCGGAGCTTGAAAAGGACAAGGTGCTAACTCACGGTCACCCCGTCCCCCTCTCTTATCTGGGGAACATACTGGCCCGATCGGGTGAACGAAACCGGGCACTCCAGGTGATCGAAGAACTCAGATCGGTTTCCAACCATAAGTACACGACCGCCGTTGGCTTCGCCCGCGTCTATGCGGGACTGGGCGACAAGGAGCAAGCCTTCGCATGGCTCAACAAAGCTTACGAGGAGCGCTCAAGTGGGCTCTATCTTCTGAAAGTGGACCCGATCTGGGACCCCCTGCGCTCCGACCCGCGCTTCAGTGACCTCCTGCGCCGCATCGGCCTGCCGCCGTAGGCGGCTTCGGAACGCTCAGCTCACGCCCACCGTCTCCGAGTTGTTCTGCGCCGCGAACAGCGCCTCGATCTGCGGCCGGTAGCGTTCCTCGATCACGCGGCGGCGCATCTTCATGGACGCGGTAAGCTGCCCGTCGGCGACGGTGAACTCGTCCGGGATCAGCACGAATTTCTTGATGGTCTGGTACTGGGCGAGGTTCTCATTCACCTTGGCGACGATGCCTTCATAGAGCGCCTGCACCTGCGGGCTGGCGACGAGCTGCTGCCGGTCGGCGAAGCTGATGCCCTGCGCGCCTGCCCACTCTTCCAGCGCAGCGAATTCAGGGGCGATCAACGCCGCGGCGAACTTGCGCCGGTCGGCGAACAGGGCGGCGAACGCGACGAACGGACTCGTCTTCAGTGCCAGCTCGATGGGCTGCGGCGCGATGAACTTGCCGCCGGCGGTCTTCTGCAGGTCTTTTTTGCGATCGGTGATGGTCAGGAAGCCGTCGCCGTCGAGCGACCCGATGTCTCCGGTCTTGAAGAATCCATCTTCAAACGCGTGGCGGGTGTCCTCCGGCTTATTCCAGTAGCCCTTGAAGATCGACGGGCCCCGCACCAGAAGCTCGCCATCGGAGGCAATCTTGCACTCCAGATTCTGCAGCACCTTGCCGACGGTGCCGATGCGGTGCTGCTGGGGAGTATTGATGGCGATCACCGGCGAGGTTTCCGTCAGCCCGTAGCCTTCGTGGATGCGGATGCCGGCGTCGGCGAACCACTCGGCCAGGTCGAGTCCCAGCGGCGCGCCGCCGGAGATGAAGATATCCACGCGCCCGCCCAGTCCGGCGCGGATCTTCGAGTAGAGCAGGGAATCGGCCAGCTTCCAGCTCATCGACCCCGGCCGCTGGCCGGCCAGGACCTCGCCGCGATGAGCGCGGCCCACGCGCATTGCCCAATCGTAAACCAAGCGCTTGAGGCCTTTGCTGGCTTCCCGCCGCACCTTGTCGCGGATTTTCTCGTACACGCGCGGCACGCCTACGAAGATCGTCGGGCGCACCTCCGTAACGTACTGTGGCAGCACCTGGAAACCGGGGCAGTAGGCAACGGTGACGCCGTACTGGAACAGCGAGTAATCCAGGTGCCGCGCCGTGACGTGCGAGAGCGGCAGGAACGAGATGCCCACCTGCCCGGGCGTGAGCCGGAAGTGGTCCAGCGAGTAGGCCAGGTTCGAGACCAGGTTGCCGTGGGTGAGCATGGCGCCCTTGGGATCGCCGGTGGTGCCCGAGGTGTAGATGATGGTGGCCAGGTCGTCCGGGCCGATGGACTTGGCGAGCGTGTCCATCTCTGGATCGCGAAATGCCGCGGGCGAGGCCACGCCGGCATCAGGCATCATCATGCGGTGCATGGGGATGCCTTCGGGAATCCCCACGTAATCCATCACCACGATTTTTTCCAGCGCGGTTTGCGGCTTGATGGCCAGCACCCGCTTCAGGTGCTCGACGGTGGAGACGAAGATCACGCGCGCGCCCGAGTCCTTGAGCACGGCCACGGTCTGCTCGTCGGTCAGCGTGGGATAGATGGGGACGTCCACCGCTCCCAGCAGCATGGTGGCGAAGTCGGCGACCGCCCACTCCGGCCGGTTTTCGCTGAGAATGGCGACGCGGTCTCCCTTCCCGACGCCCCACTTGGCCAGCGAGCGCGCCGTTCCGATCACGTCGCGGTAGAGCTCGCGCGAGGAGATGGGAATCCACTTGACGGTCTGCTTGTAAAGCATCGCCTGGTCGAGGTTGCGCTCGACGACAGAGAGGAAGATGTCGTTGATGGTCTGGTTCATTTTTTGCCGTGCCTCGCGGTGCTCACGTCTGGCGGGTGGTGCGTTCAAGGGCTTACCGTCAATGTACTTGGAATCTGGCGGCTATGGCAATGCTCTCCGCGATGCCGGAGCCGCGATCCACTGGTAATATAGAAGACCTGCTGCCCGGCCCCGTGGGGAAGGCCGGAATCCCTGCAGCTTGAGGATACGAGGTTCGTCCATGTGCAGAACACTGATGGCCACCGTGCTCACGCTCGCCATGCTGCTTGCCGCCACCGGCGGCGCCGCCCGTCCTCCCGAGGACAAGCCGGCCCCGCCGCCGATGAAGGTCAAGGTCGGCGACATGGCGCCCGATTTCACCCTGCTCGCCTTCGACGGAAAAGAACTGAAGAAGGTCTCACTGCACGATTACCGCGGCAAGAAGAACGTCGCTCTGGCGTTTTACGTCTTCGCCTTCACCGGCGGTTGAACCAAGGAAATGAAGGCCTTCCAGCAGAACATCTCCAAGCTGGAAGCCGCCGACACCCAGGTGCTGGGTGTGAGCATGGACAGCCCCTTCTCCAACTTCAACTTCGCGAAGATAAACGACATCAGTTTCCCCTTGCTGGGTGACTGGGGTGGCGCCGTGACCAAGGAGTACGGCCTTACCACGGAACGCGATATTCAGGGCACCAAGATGACCACGGCGCGCCGCGCCACCTACCTCATCGACAAATCAGGCAAGGTGATCGAGGAGCAGGTGGATAACGACGCTGTCGATCCCACCAAAGTAGTGGAGGCCTGCGAACGCCAGAAGCTCAAAGGATAAGCCCGGCCACGGGATTGAGCGGGGGCCTTGGGGCCCCCTTTTCTTGTTGCGCTAGAGTGGCGGGGTCTTTGCTCGGAGGCTAAGGCTGCACGGTCACTGCCGATCTCTGTATCCATTCCTGGATATGGCGGTTGTCGTCTCGAGGGTCAAAGCGCAAGCCAACCAGTTCTTTGGTTTTCCACCGTACTACCGCACCAACTTTAATGGGAGAGCCTGATGGCAAAGCGAATATCAGTAGCACCGGCTGTGCCAACGAAAGCTGGCCTGCCTGCTCCAAAGACATGCCCTTGGTTCCCAATTGCACACTGCGAGCGGTGAAAGTGAGGTCGTGTCCTTCCACTCTGACGTCGGTGGCTAGATGTACCCGTGGAGCCTGACGAGTCGGAAAGAAGACAGCCTTTATGCGGGCAGCCTTCGACCTGCGCAAGGCAGAAAACTTCCGCAAGATTCGCTTCACTGGCATTTTGGTAGGGCGTCCGAGCCTGAGCTGACTTTAGTCCGCAAAGCTAAGACAAAAAAGGGTACTTTGGTGCTAGCAAGAGGTAACGCAATTCTAATCGGGGCAGGAAGGGGAGGCAGCGGGTTAGAGAATCTCTACTCTACTCACGACCGAGGTTTTGGTGGTAGCATCCGGCCATCCTCCGGAGGCAGTTATGAGTACCCCGCTCCGCCCCATGAGCACGGGCGAGATCCTGGACCGTACCTTCAACCTTTACCGCAACAACTTCGTGCTGTTCGCTGGGATAGCGACTCTGCCTCCAGCCTTGCTCCTGGTGGTGAACCTGCTTCAGGCTGGTTTCATGGCGACGCCGGCCCATCCGAAACCGCTAGTGACAGGGTTTGCGGCGGCGGCGGTGATCGCCGCGGTTTTGGCCGGCATTGCTTATCTTGTCGGGATTTCGGTCGCGCACGCCGCCACCGTGTTCGCCGTCTCGGCCGTGCACCTGGAAAGGACGACAACCATCGGCGAATCTTATGGCCGGGTCAGGGGACATTACGGCCGCATCGTATGGGTGATCTTCCAAGCGAGCTTCCGTGCATTCGGCCTTTCGATGCTTTTGATCTTCGTGGTGGCGGCCATCGCTATGCCACTGCTCATCAAGGGAGGGGGCGGGGCAGCGGGCGCGCTGGCCGGCATCGTCATCTTCCTCGCTATCATCGCCGCGGTCGTGCTGGGAGTGATCCTTTACCTGCGTTATTCGCTGGCAGTGCCCGCCTGTGTGCTGGAGGACCTTAAAGCCAGCGATGCCATCAAGCGCAGCGTTGCCCTGTCTGCGGGCAGCCGCGGCAAGATCTTCGTGATTTATTTCCTGATGGGCGTCATCAACTACATCATCATGGTGGTGTTCATGATCCCGGCCGCGATAGTGGCGGTGGCTGTCGCCAAAGGTTCGCCGGCGGTGGCCTCTCTGTTCACCAGCTTGGCTACGTTCCTCGCTGGCGCCCTGGCGGGACCCATCGCCACCATCGCGCTGTCGCTGGTGTACTTCGACCAGCGCGTGCGGAAGGAAGCCTTCGACCTGCAGTTGATGATGGCGGCGGTGGACGGCACGCTTCCTCCAGGCGCGCAGGCTGCCAGCGCGGGATGAGACGGCTTACCCCATTCGCATGGGCAGCGCTTCTGCTGCTCCTGATCGGTGTCTGCAAGGCAGAGCCGGCGCCCTCGTCAACTGAGACCGCGCTGAGCCTGGATGCCTACCAGGCGCAACTGCAGGATTGGTCGCAGCAGCTAGGCGCGTTCGAACGACATCCGGAGCAGGCGCTCTCGTTCCGTGCATCCTTGCCGCAGAAGTCGGTGGTGAGCGAAGGCACGCGATCGATGGAAGTCAGCCACGACTGGCTGAACACGGCGCTGGTGGAATTCATCGCGGCCAAGCCCGAGCGCAAGCCGGACCTGCTGCGGCAGATGCAAACCCGCCTGGCGGCTCAGCGGCAGGAAGCCGATCTCTTCGGCCAGCCGGCTGCTTACCCGGCGTCTTCGCAGCAGAAGCTCAGCGACATCCTCGCTCGCCGTGAGTTCCGCGCCGTGCATGGGCCGACGCTTTGGGACCAGTTGAAAGAGCGAGTCAACCGCTGGATCATCTACTGGCTGGACCGGATCTTCAGCCGGGTCGCCGGCACGCATCACGGCGGCAAGATCGTGGTGTGGTGCGCGATCGCTCTGGCGATTTTTCTGGTCGTGATCTGGCTCAGGCGGATCGCACAGCGGCAACTCATCGACTGGCCACGCGAGCCCATCCTGTTTGCGCCCTCGCAGAAGCACTGGCGGAAGTGGCTGGCGGAAGCTCGCGAAGCCGCGCAGCAGGGCCGCTGGCGCGAGGCCATCCATTTCGGATACTGGGCGGCGATCTCGCAACTGGAGCAGGGCGGAGCATGGGCGCCGGACCGCGCCCGCACGCCGCGCGAGTACCTGCGGCTGCTGCCCGGTGCGAGCGACAAGCGGCCCGTTCTCGACGCGCTGACCCGCCGCTTTGAGATCGTCTGGTACGGCCAGGCTGACGCGGGCGCCGACGACTTTGCCGCCACGCTCGTCCAGTTGGAGAGGCTGGGATGCCGCTGAAGCTCGCTGCCGCCGACCGCAAGTTGCTCCTCATCTTCGGAGCCGTGGTGACCGTGCTGCTGGTGGCGGTGGCCCTGCTGCAGCCCGCACAGGAGGAACAGGCGGTCGTGCCGTCCAGCTACTCGGCGGCGTCAGCCGGCGCAAAAGCTGCTTACCTGCTGCTGAAAGAATCCGGCTACCGGGTGGAGCGTTGGGAAAAGCCCCCAGGCGATCTGCCAAAAGGCGATCCCGGCGCCCTGCTCATCCTCGCCGAGCCCCGGTGGGACATGGATCGCGAGCACAAGCTGGCGGTGCAGAGATTCCTGGCCAAGGGCGGCCGCGTGCTGGCGACGGGAACCAGCGGCGCGAACCTGCTACCCGAGGGCCAGGCTGAACGATCCGATCCGATGAAGGGTGGCTGGCAGACATTCCAGCCGGCGATTCCCAGCGCGCTCACCCGCGGTGGCGAGATCAAGTTGAACACCTGGACGCGTTGGGGGAAGGGAAGCTTCGCGCACGTGGTGCACTACGCGCGCGGCGAGGACGCAGTCGTCGTCTCGTACAAGTTCGGCGCCGGAGAAGTGATCTGGTGGGCGGCGGCGACCCCGCTGACCAACGCCGGCGTGCGGGAAACCGGCAACCTGGCGTTGTTCCTGAACTCCGTCGGCGATCCCAGCCGCACCCGCATCTTCTGGGACGAATACCTTCACGGCTCGCGTCCTGGGCCGTGGTCCGAGGTGTCGGATACGCCGTTGCGCTGGGCCATCGCGCAGGCGGGACTGTTTCTCTTCGCGGTGCTGTTCACTTTCTCGCGGCGCAGCGGGCCGGTGCGCCCGCTGATCGAGCCCTCGCGGCTGTCGCCGCTCGAGTTCGTGGAAACGCTCGGCGGCCTGTACCAGAGCGCGCATGCCACCCAGGTCGCGCTGGAGGTCTCCTACCAGCGCTTCCAGTACCTGCTGGCCAAGCGGTTGGGACTCCAGGGTCATCCAACTGCGGCTGAAATGGCGCGCGCGGCGAGCCAGCGTCTGCGGTACGATCGTCAGGATTTCGCCGCCACTCTGGCACGCTGCGAAAGCGCCGTGGGCGATCCCGGTCTGCGGGAGAAGGAAGCCGTCGAACTGGTGCAGGCGCTCCACGATTACTCCCGCGATCTCGAACTCATCCCCCGTGCTCAGGAGAAGAACTGATGGAAGCTATGGCTCGCCTGCTGTCGCAGGGGCGCTCGGAACTGGCCAAGGCGGTGGTCGGGCAGCGGGAGTTCGTCGACCAGACCTTGATGGCGGTGCTCTGCGGAGGCCACGCGC
>Ga0209517_10007352_pt1 | contig 13230 bp, 11 predicted proteins | sample PeaSoiMetSII2010_FD_187695 | JGI IMG/M metagenome (GOLD analysis project Ga0209517, IMG submission 187695) | Peat soil microbial communities from Weissenstadt, Germany - SII-2010 (SPAdes) (version 2) | ecosystem: Environmental > Terrestrial > Soil > Wetlands > Peat | place: Germany...
CTGTTGGTGGTCGGGTTTTCTCATCGATTTCCTTGTCGGTTTGCGTGTAAATTCAGTGGCTTGATACTACATCAAACTCGACAAAATTGCACTTGTATTAGTGATTTTTTCAGCAACCTGCTAGGCTCTCTTGGATGAAGTGATTCAGATAACCGCCTACTAAGGAAAAAGACCCATTGCCGCAGCGCGGACACGGTTTTGTGGCTCCGACACGATCGAGGGCATCAATGATCTTGTCCCGATCTTTTTGCGAAAGTTCGGCCATGCAATGTACTCCGTAAGGTCATTGTTATATCGGGTTGTCCCGATAACTGGACAATTTAGAACAAAGTGTCCAACTTTGCCCGTTGTTTTTACTCGCTTTTTTACTCGCTGGCAACTTAGGTAGAATACAACATTTCAGTTCAGGTTTAAAACAGGAGTTTTCCCAAGCCACCGGATTTGTAAACGTTAAATTGGTTACGGCTTGGGATTCAAAAAACGGGGGAGCTATTGATGAGAAAAGCATTACGTTCGGGAGCGCTGGCAGTGGCCGGAAGATAGGCTTACCAAGCCTTTGTGTCGCGGACTGGAATCCACACCACCGGGGATCGTGCCGGACAAATCGCATCAATGCACTGCTGTTCCTTCCGAGAAGCGGTCGCAAACCCCATCGGTCCGTATCAAACCATGAGTCAGGTCGAGATCGTGGATTCTACGGTCGTTTGTCCGGGCATAGCTCCTGTTGTGCAGGGGACTATGTTGGCGGGGAGCGGATCAATAGCGGCAAGTTCGCCTGAAACGCAAAGGCGGGGATAGCGGACTAATTCTTCTCTCCGCTGGTCAAAAAACGGGACAGGAGCGGGACAAAATAGGTCCATAAACAAAAGGGGTTATGGCATACCTCCATAACCCCTTGATTTTAATATACGCCTGACAGGATTCGAACCTGTGACCTACGGATTAGAAGTCCGTTGCTCTATCCAACTGAGCTACAGGCGCGCACCCCTCTTAATAGTGATTTATTGCCACGGATGTCAATAATCTTTCGCAGTTTTGATTTCTGTCTGAACTCTTACCGCGCGCACCATGCCGGAGACAAACGATTCCAAAGCAGGGCAGGGGCAGTGGGACCGCCGGCCGGATTCGCCGATCAAACCTTCGGTGGCGGAAAGAAAAATTCCCCCGACTGAACTCGAACAATTTTTTACAAAACTCGGTTTCCCAAGGCAACTTGCAAGTGATATGTTGTTTGATGCAAATTCCGGAGATGTGCTGTGCAAGTGGGACTGCGGCATGGGTTTCCATGTGGTGACAGGAGAGGTAGAATCATGAATCGATCAACGCAATGGTTCAGCCTGGTTGGAGGCGCCCTGATTCTTGGATACGGGATATACAGGTTGATTTCACCTCCACCTGACTGGGTTCCCATGATATTGGGGCTTCTGATAGTGGCGTTTTCCATTTCCAGGATTGTGAAGGGAAGGGCCGAAAAAGGGGAATCGAAGCGAAGCGGCAGGCCGTGACGCGCCTGCCATTTTTGCCCGATAGCCAACAGCCCGCAAAGACACGCAAAAAGACAAGGCCCTTGACGCGGCAGGCCAAATCATCTACCGTTTCACGTTTTCTGACCGGCGGGGGCCTGACAGGACTGAGGACTGAGGTAATCCGGTCATTCCTTTCTCCGGCTCCGCCCGGAATCCGGCATCCGTAAGGGAAGGTTTTCGGTATATGGAAGATTTGAATATCGTAGTACGGGAGCGGTTGGAAAAGGCCGCCGAATTGGAAGGGCGCAATATTGCGCTCTATCCAAACGCTTTTTCGGTTCCCGACAGGATAAAGGACCTTTTGGCAGGCGCCGGCGGGAAGACAGCCGAAGAGCCGGAATCGGATCAAACCGCCTATACTGTTGCAGGCCGAGTCCTTTCCGTTCGTTCATTCGGTAAATCCACTTTCATGCATATCGCCGATGCTGAAGCAAAGATTCAGATTTATTTGCAGCAGAACCGGATCGGAGAAGAGAGCTACTCGCTTGCCAAAAAACTCGATATCGGGGACATAATCCGTGTTAGCGGGCCTTTGTTCAGGACCAAAACGGACGAGTTGACTGTTCTGGTAGATGATCTGGTGCTGCTGACGAAAAACCTGCGGCCGCTGCCCGAAAAATTTCACGGCCTCAAAGACATCGAGCTTCGCTACCGGCAGCGATACGTAGACCTGATAGTAAACGAGCAGGTGAGAGAGACTTTCCGGAAAAGAGCTCAGATAATATCGGGCATCAGGCGGTTTTTTACCGAGCGCCGATTTCTCGAAGTGGAAACTCCCATGATGCACCCCATTGCGGGAGGGGCTACGGCAAAGCCCTTCAAGACACATCACAATGCACTGAACATGGACCTCTATCTTCGGATAGCGCCGGAGCTGTATCTCAAAAGGCTCCTGGTCGGGGGCTTCGAACGGGTGTTTGAGCTGAACCGCACCTTCCGCAATGAAGGGGTTTCCACCCAGCACAATCCCGAATTTACAATGCTCGAGTTCTACCAGGCGTATGCTACTTATGAAGATCTCATGGTGCTCACCGAAGAGCTTTTCCGCCAGATAGCCCTGGAAGCAAACGACGGGAAAATGGTCCTCGAATACCAGGGCAGCGTTATCGACCTCTCGCCGCCATGGGCGCGCTACAGCTTCCTCGAATCGCTTACCGGCATCGGGAACGTGCCGCAGGAGGTCGTTGAAAACTTCGATGCAGCGGTTGTTTACGCAAAGTCTTTGGGTATAGGTATTGAACGTTTTGAGGGCCACGGTAAGCTGCTCACCAAGGTCTTCGACCTGGTGGTTGAGCCAAGGCTGATCCAGCCCACCTTCATCTACCGCTATCCGCTCGAAGTGTCGCCTCTTTCCAGAAAAACGGAGGCGGACCCCGAATTCGTCGACCGTTTCGAATTGTTTATCGCGGCCCGTGAGATGGCAAATGCGTTCTCCGAGCTAAACGATCCAAGGGACCAGCGCAAGAGGTTCGAGGGGCAGATCGCCGCTTTCCAGGCCGGCGACGAGGAAGCTCACCAGATGGATGACGACTATATCAGGGCCCTCGAATACGGGATGCCGCCGGCAGCCGGGGAGGGAATCGGAATTGACCGGCTGATTATGCTGTTTACGGATTCACCCTCTATACGCGATGTTATTCTTTTTCCTCATATGAGACCGGAAAAGAAGAGCCAGTAAGAGAGAGCATGGGCTTCGAATATTTTATAAGCATACGGTACCTGTTGGCCAAACGAAGGCAGACGTTCATATCCCTGGTAACTTTTATTTCGATCGCCGGGGTGGCGGTGGGCGTGACAGCCCTGATCGTAGTGCTGGCGGTAATGAACGGGTTTCAGGAAGACCTCCGCGGCCGTATTCTGGGCGTAACCTCTCATATAAATATCACCAGCTACTCCGGTTCGATTGCCAATTACAGGGAAGTGATGGGGCAAATCGAAAAGGAAAAGGGTGTGGTGGGGGCAACCCCGTTCATATATGCGCCCGTCATGATGACTTCGGGCAGGAGCGCGGGGGCTGTTTTGCGAGGGATCGACCCTCTTTCGGCGTCCAAGGTTTTGAGACTCCAGGAAAACCTCATCAGGGGTGAACTCGCCGACCTGGTCCAGTCTTCACACCAGACTTCGAGCCGATCTTATCCGGGGATAATCCTTGGCGTCGAGCTGGCTAATAATCTCGCGGTCAGGGTTGGGGATTATCTGACGATTATCTCCCCGCTGGGCCGATTGACACCGATTGGCCAGGCGCCGAAAAGCGGGCTGTTCGAGGTGGTGGGATTAATTCAGTCCGGGATGTACGAGTACGATAATACGCTGGCCTATGTTGACCTTGCGGTCGCCCAGCAGTTCCTTGGGATCGGCGACTCGGTCACCGGAATCGAGGTCAGGGTCCAGGACATCTATAAAGCGGGCGAGATTGCCGAAGCCATGAAAAAGAGCCTTGGGCCTTATTATGTCAACGATTGGATCAGGATGAACAGCAACTTCTTTTCAGCCCTCAAGCTGGAAAAGGTGGTGATGTTTGTAATCCTCACGCTGATTATCCTCGTGGCCGCCTTCAATATCGTAAGTTCGCTGACCATGCTGGTCATGGAGAAGGGCCGCGACATAGCGATTCTAAAGGCCATGGGGGCCACCACCGCAAGCATAAGGAAGATTTTCGTCCTTGAGGGGTTCCTCATAGGTATCTGCGGGACTGGTCTGGGTGTTCTGGGAGGTTGCTTTTTGTGCAATTTGCTCAAACGGTACAAATTCATCGACCTGCCAAGCGACGTCTATCATATTTCCAAGCTCCCGGTCAAAATGGAATCTCTCGATCTGGCCGCTATTGCTTTTGCGGCAATCTGCATCAGCCTGCTGGCGACTCTTTACCCCTCGCGCAAGGCCGCAAGGCTCGACCCGGCGGAAGCGTTAAGATATGAATGATCTCAGAAGCAGCATAGAAGTCCAAACCCTGGGACTCACAATGATATTCGGAAATGGAGCCGATTCGATCGAGCTTTTTAAAGACCTCGATCTTGTCATCCGAAGGGGGGAGAGGGTCGCTATAGTTGGCAGTTCGGGCGCCGGCAAATCCACCCTGCTCAACATACTGGGCACCCTCGAAAAACCGACCGGGGGGAAGGTGCTCTACGGCGGGGAAGACGTGTTTCTTTGGGGCGAGCGGGAATTGGCCAATTTTCGGAACCGCAACATCGGGTTTGTGTTTCAGTTTCATTGCCTGCTGCCCGAATTCAACGCGCTTGAAAATGTCATGATGCCCGGTTTGATCTCCGGTCTTTCCAGGGCGGAGGCGAAATCCAGTGCGGTAGAACTGCTCGACAGGCTTGGTTTGTCTGCGCGGCTCAAGCACAGAGTGGGAGAGTTGTCCGGCGGTGAGCAGCAAAGAGTTGCAGTGGCCAGGGCGCTTTTGCTTCGCCCGAGACTCTTTTTGGCCGATGAGCCCAGCGGAAATCTCGACAGCCGAACGGGGCGCACTCTTCATGAACTTCTGGTCTCGCTCAATGAGACGCTCGGCCTGACGATGGTAATCGTTACGCACAACCAGGAGCTTGCATCCATGATGCATCGGGTGTTGCGCCTTAGAGACTCTCATTTGATAGAAGAGCGTGACCGGCCTGAGGTGTGTTCGACCTCATCGATATGATGAGGAATTGTGCAGTCTTGAGTTAACCGAAAACCCAAAACTCAAACTCATTGAGGACTTGGGGGGGATTGAGGAATTCCGGTTGGAACCTTGGAAAAAATTGTGTTGGGCAAGTGCCAAGAAGGTGGTATTAGAGGTGAGCGGGAGAGGCTGTTAAACTCAAAAAGGTGGTGAGTGTCTTTAGGCTCGGGTTTGCTCGGGATGTGCATTTTGGAGGGGTTTTAGCTGATGGTGGGCAGGAAAAAGGTGGGGGGAGTAGTATATCTTTTTGTGTTTTTTGTTCTGGCACTGCAGACCGCATGGGCGCAAGGCGAACAGCCCAAGGTCGGTATTTTACCTTTTGTGATGCATGGACAGCAGGATGTCGTCAAAACTCAAAAATCTCTTGATGAGGTTTTCAGCCGGCTCGGCACTCGCGAAGGCATGAAAGTGATCGACCCGCAGGAGGTTCAAAAGGCGGCAGGCGGCCCGGTGAGTTCAGAGGCCCAGGCCAAATCGATCGGGAGCAGCCTTGGGGCCGATTATGTTGTGTTTGGCAGCTTTAACCAGATCGGCAATACTATCAGTATAGACGCCTCACTGGTGGACGTGTCCGGCCGCAAAAGCGCCGTTGTGCTTGTCGCCGAAGAAAAAGGGGCCGAAAACCTGGCTTCCGCCGTTGGAAAAATCGTCCAACAGGTCGGCGTTCATGTGCTCTCGAAGGCATTGATAGCGGAGGTGAAAGTCAGAGGAAATGACCGCATCGAAGCCGATGCGATAAAACGCGAGGTCAAGACCAAGAAAGGCGAATTGCTCAAGCCTGAACAAGTGAGCGAAGATATTCGCGCCATTTACAAGATGGGTTTTTTCGAGAAAGTAGATGCCGAAGTCTCCGACTCTCCTGCCGGGAAGGTCCTTACATTTATTGTGCAGGAAAACCCGATCATTCAGGAAGTCAAAGTTACGGGCAATAAAAAGATCAAGGAAAAAGACATCCTTGCCGCTATCGTTACGAAATCTTATGCGATTTTACAGCGCAATGTGGTCAGCGACGACGTTCAGAAGATATTAAAGCTCTACCAGCAAAAGGGCTATTTCAACGCTGAAATTACCTCTAACATCGAATTTCCCAAAGATCCCCATAAAGCGATCGTCACCTTTACTATCGATGAAAAGAATAAAGTTTACATAAAATCAATAGAGTTTACAGGTAACAAGCGTCTCTCATCACGAAAACTGCGTGGGGTGATGCAAACAAAAGTCAAGAGCATCCTTTCACTTATAACCGAAAGGGGCATTCTCCAAAAAGACATTCTTGACACCGATATTGATCGAATCACCGCATATTACCACGACGAAGGATATATGGATGCGAAGGTGAGCTTGCCTGAGATCAGTCTTGAAAAAGATGGGTTCCATATCGCTATATCGGTAGAGGAAGGCGACAGGTATAAGCTGACGGAAGTCACGCTTACCGGCGATTTGCTTGAAAACTATGAAAAAAAGTTATCGAAAAAACTAGAGCTCAAAGCCAATAACTATTTCAGCCGTGAAAAACTCCGCCACGATATGGAAGTGATAAAAGGAGCCTACATGGTCGAAGGTTACGCGCGGGTTGAAGTTGAGCCTCGAGTCAAACGCGACACTGAAACACATACGGCCCAGGTAGCTTTCAATATCGAAATGAAAGAGAAAGTGCGGATTGGCAGAATCTTTGTCACGGGTAATGTAAAGACCAGAGACAATGTCATTCGGCGCGAGTTGCTGATCTATGAAGGAGACCTTTTCAACTCGCTCAAAATCAATGATAGCACTAGTCGGCTCAAAAAATTGGACTACTTTGAAACGGTGGACATTGTTCCTGTCGATACGGCGCAAAAAGACGTGATGGATCTAAATATAAAAGTAAAAGAAAAGCAAACCGGTTCGATAAGCGTCGGCGCGGGCTACTCTTCCATGGATGGTCTTTTTGCAACCGGGCAGGTACAGCAGAAAAACCTTAATGGAAAAGGTGAGGATATTACTTTGAAGGCCTACGTGGGCCAGTATGCTCAAAGGTACATTGCGAGTTATACCGAGCCCTGGATTTTTGGGACCCCGTTTTCAGCCGGTGTTGATGTTTATAACTGGATCAGGGGGTATCAGGATTTTTTCAAGGACTCTTATGGATTCAAGATTCGTGCCGGGTATCCCTTTGGCCAGTTCAGCGCGCTGAGTGTATATTATGGGTGGGAGCGCGCAAAGATCGATAACCTGGATTATGCTGCGTCGTTTGACCCCAACTTCACCACCAACCTCGACAATTATCAGGTCAAGAGTGGGTTTGGAGCCTCTTTCGAAAGAAATACAACCGACCATCCGTTCCTGCCCACCAAGGGCACATACACCGGCGCGAGCGTGGAGTATGACTCTAAAATGCTTGGCGGCGACTATGACCTTTTTAAGCAGGAGTACCATTACGGAGTCTATTATCCGCTTTTTTGGAAATTCGTTGCACATGAGAGGGTAACGACCGGATTTGAGACGACAGACTCTGCAGGGTTTCCTATCTATGATCGGTTTTTCCTTGGTGGAATAGATACACTTCGCGGTTGGATGTACGGCCAGGTTGGACCGCGAGATAACTACGGACTGGTAACCGGAGGCGAAAAGTATCTGGTCACTAATACCGAACTTCTCTTCCCGCTGATGGAAAAATATGGCATACGTGGTCTAATTTTCTTCGATGCTGGAAATACATGGGATGAAACGGCGAAATATGCCTCATCATTTAGGGAGGACATCGGCCCGGGTGTCCGATGGAATTCACCTTTCGGACCGATCCGAGTAGAGATCGGGTATGTCCTTGACAGAGAAGCTGGAGATAAGCCTTTTCAGTTCCAGTTTTCTGCTGGAGCATTCTTTTAAGGAGCTGAGAAAATGAAGAGATTTTTTGGATGTATTGCGGTAGCGTCGGCTTTTACGCTGGTTCTTTGTGTGCATGCTTTCGCAGCCGGAGGAAAGATTGGCTATCTGGACGTTACCGGAGCGGCTGCGCAATCGAGTTGGGGCAAAAAGATCAGCGATGATTTGAAAAAAGAGCAGGAAAGGCTCGCCGGCACAGTGGAACAGAAGAACGCTGCTTTCGTAACCGCCAGGGATGACTACCTGAAGAAAAAAGATGTAATGGATGCCAAGGCCAAGGATAAAAAAGAGCAGGAATTGAGGGGAATGGCCGAGGATCTGCAGAAGCTGGCCAACGAATCACAGACCAAATGGACCGAGCAGAAGAACGCCGCAATGACTCCACTTTTCCAAAAAATTAAAGATATTGCCGACAAGATCGCCAAAGAGGAAAAATATGACTTTATTCTCGAAAAAAACGCGCTTGTTGTCAACAATGGAAAAGACGATATAACTGCGCAGGTGGTGACGGAACTGAACAAAACCGGGTCCCCTAAATGATCGCAGGCAAAACCGGTTGGCGATTTTGTGTCCAGGGCGGGATCATGTCCCGCCCTTTCAATACCGGGTAGTGTTGATAAACCTGTTCTTCTATTTCTCCGGACGGAAACCAGCGTGAACAATAATTTGGAAAACAAGGGGCCCTTTTCACTAAGCGAACTAGCCCGTTTGCTTGATGCAGAGGTCAAGGGGGACCCTGATTCGCATATAAGCGGAGTAGGGGCGCTGGAGAGCGCAACCCCTGGGCAATTGAGTTTTATGATCGATGCCCGCTATAGTCATCTCATCTCCGGATGCAGGGCATCGGCTCTTATTGTGCCTGAGAAATTCCGGGATCTGGATTTTAATCTCTTGATCGCCCGTAACCCCCAACTGGCTTTGGCTAAAGCAGTCCGGTTGTTCCACTCTGATTCCCGGGAGGTGGCCGCGATACATTCCAGTGCTTTTATAGGCGAGGGTGTATTGTTCGGGGAGGGGGTTTCGGTAGGTCCGCTTGCGCATGTTGGAGACAATTCGCACATTGGCGCCGGAACTAAAATCGCCCCTGGAGCACACGTTGGCAAAGAGGTCCGGATCGGCGAAGGGTGCCTGATACACCCGCGGGCCGTCATTCTCGACAGATGTATCATCGGCAACCGGGTGATTATCCAGGCGGGGACCGTGATAGGCAGCGACGGTTACGGGTATGCCCCGGACGAGCTGGGCAGGTATTTAAAAATCCCCCAGATCGGCATAGTGCAGATCGACGACGACGTGGAGATCGGCGCCAATTCGGCGATTGATAGGGCCACCTTCGGCAGGACCTGGATAAAACGGGGCGCAAAAATCGATAATCTCGTCCATATGGCCCATAACGTTGAAGTGGGTGAGGATAGTCTTTTGCTTGGACAGGTGGGCATCGCGGGAAGCACCAGGCTCGGAAACCAGGTTATACTGGCCGCACAGGCAGGAGTAGTTGGTCATATAGAGTTGGGAGACGGGGTGAAAGTCGGCGCTCAAGCCGGCGTTCATCATAGCGTCAAACCCGGGCAAATAGTTGCGGGCGGCTTGCCTGCCGTTGCTCATGACGAGTGGCTCAAAACATACGGTAATATACTGCGCCTGCCCAGGCTCAAGGAAGCCTTGAAGCGTCTGGGTGAAAGAGTCCAAAGAATCGAGGAGGCTCTGAAGAAGGATGATGGACATAGTTCGGATTAAAGAAATCATTCCGCACCGCTATCCTTTTCTCCTTGTGGAAAGAATAGTCGAAATCAACTCCGATACGATAGTGGGGATCAAGAACGTCTCGGCCAACGAGCCTTACTTCCAAGGACATTTTCCAAACGATCCTATTATGCCCGGAGTGCTCATATTGGAAGCCATGGCTCAGACCGGCGGGATCCTTATTTTCAGCATCTACCCCCAATATGTGAACAGGCCCTTTTATTTTGCGGGCCTTGACAAGGTCCGTTTCCGCAAACCGGTGCGTCCCGGGGACCGGCTTGTAATGAAGGTTAAATTACAGAGACATCGCGGCGGTTTCTTTAAAATGACAGGCGAAGCCTTTGTTGATGATGTGCTGGTGGCTGAAGCCGAGATGACGGCAAATTCCGGTTCGGACTCACAGGAGCCCAAAGGCGAATAGAAGGTTTTACGCGTCGCCCAAAGCCCCTTTTCTATAATAGTGGAGAGAAAATGCCGATTCACCCTACTGCGATAATCTCCCCTAAAGCTGAACTTGCCGAAGACGTTTGCGTTGAGGCATACAGCATAATCGGTCCTGGTGTTGTCATCGGCTCGGGAACCGTGGTGGGGCACCATATTGTAATAGAAGGAAATACCACAATAGGCGAAAACAACCGCATATTCCCCTTTGTTTCCCTGGGTCTTTCCCCACAGGACCTCACATACGCGGGTGAGGACACAAGGGTGATTATCGGAAATAATAATATAATTCGAGAATATGTTACGGTTCACCGAGGTACTGCCAGAGGTGCTGGAATAACCCGGATCGGCGATGGGGTTTTTCTGATGGCTTATTCCCATGTTGCCCATGACTGTCAGGTGGGAAACGGAGTCATATTGGCAAATGCGGCCACTTTGGGGGGACATATTGACGTGGGCCGGTTCGCCGTAATCGGCGGGCTTGTGGCCGTTCATCAGTTTGTAAGGGTCGGGGAATACAGTTGTGTTGGCGGATTTTCAGGAGTGGGTATGGATATTCCCCCTTATATGCTGGCTACAGGTGCACCGCGCATAAAACTCTACGGTCCCAATCTTATAGGCCTGAGGCGCCACGGGTTTTCAGCTAAGGTTATCCAGGAAATTAAAAAGTTTTACAAGATATTTTGGCGTTTGGGTCTGGGCCGCGAAGAGGCGGTTGCAAAGGCCCGGGAGGAGCTTGAGCCTCTGCCTGAGTTGGAAAAGCTGATCGAGTTCGTCTCATTTAGTTCCAAACGAGGACTTTCCAGGTAATGTTTTTGGAAAACGCACAAGTTCCAAATGGCAGGATCACAGAAGTAGGACTTATTGCGGGAAGCGGGCAATTTCCGCTTCTGTTTGCCCTCGCCGCCCGAAAGGCTTCTGTCCGTGTCCTTGCAGTCGGGTTTGACGGTGAAACCGACCCCTCTCTTTCCAAGTACGTCGATGAATTTCATTTGCTTAGACTCGGGCAACTCAACCGGCTCATCAAGACATTCAGAAATGCCGGAATAACCCATGCCGCAATGGCCGGAGGGATAAACAAGATCAAGCTCTATTCGAAAATCCGCCCGGATTGGAGGGCCGTACGCTTTCTGGGCAGGCTAAGAAATAATAAAGACGATTCTCTTCTCAGGGCACTCGCAGACGAACTGGAATCCGAAGGGATACACATCCAGCCTTCAACCATCTTCCTGCCTGAACTTTTGGCGCCCGAAGGGATTCTCACCCGCCGAAAGCCGAACCGCCGCGAAAAGGCGGACGTAGCTTTCGGATGGACCCTGGCAAAAGCGATCGGCAGACTCGATATCGGGCAATGCCTGGTCGTGAAAAACCAGGCTGTGCTCGCCGTGGAAGGAATTGACGGTACCGACTCCACCATTATGCGAGGAGGACGTCTTTGCCGCGAGGGCGCGGTTGTCGTCAAGGTCAGCAAGCCGATACAGGATTTGCGCTTCGATGTCCCCGCCGCCGGCTCCGATACCATCGAAGTGATGAAACGTGTCAACGCCCGGGTCCTGGTGCTCGAAGCAGGTAAAACGGTCATATTCGACCGCGAAAAAATGATTGATGCTGCCGATTCGGCCGGGATTTGCATACTGGTCCAAAATGAGCATTTCAACCCTGGTGAGAACCAGGACCAGGACGCACTGGCGCTCTTCGATTCCAATATTTTCGATCAAATAGGATCGCGGCATTCCAAAAATTCGAAAGAAGAAAAAAAGGAGCCTCCCAGGGCCATTTTGGTTCGCAGCCCACGACCTGACGCAGTACGCACGGCCGTGATCGGGGTGGGTTACCTCGGCCGCTTTCATGCCCAAAAATATGCCAGACTGCCCGAAGCAAATCTCGTTTGCGTTGTCGATCTACATAGTCAGCGAGCGGAGGAAGTGGCCAGGGAGGTTGGGGCCGGGACATTGTCCGATTACAGGGACTTAATCGGTAGGGTCGATGCTGTGAGCATAGTTACGCCCACGCCTCAGCATTTTGCCATAGCAAAGGAGTTCCTTGCAGCGGGGGTTCATGTCCTGCTCGAAAAACCGATGACAAAGGACCTTGGAGAAGCAGACGAACTTATCGCAACGGCAAAAAGGAGTGGCGCGATTCTCCAGGTGGGCCACCTGGAGCGGTTCAACTCCGCATTTACGGCCATTCGTCCACTGCTCAGAGACCCTATGTTTATCGAAGCACATCGGCTCACGCTCTTTAATGAAAGAGGTCTCGAAGTCGACGTTATCCTTGACTTGATGATTCACGACATCGATATCGCGCTTAACATAATCGATGCGCCGCTAAAGAATGTTCACGCTTCCGGCGTTTCCGCCCTCAGCGCTCTTCCGGATATCGCAAGCGTTCGAATGGAATTCGAAAACGGCGCGGTCGCCAATCTCACGGCAAGCAGAATCTCGATCAAGAGCATGAGAAAGCTTCGCATTTTTCAGGAAAATTGCTATTTTTCTGCCGATTACGCCAAGAAGAGCGCCTATGCCGTCTACAGGGAAGCAGAGTCGGGGGAGGACGGCTTTCCGCAGGTTTCGATGGAACAAATCGAAATCATCGAGAAGGATTCGCTAGAAGAAGAGATCAGCTCATTTCTAAGGTCTGTCAGAACAGCTGTCCGGCCGGAAGTGGATGGGGATCAGGGCCGCCGGGCCCTCGCCGTAGCCCTTGAAATATCCAGCCGTATCGAGGAACAAACGCGCGCCAAACGCGTTTACCCGGAGAGCGTGGCGTGGAAGTCTTCATAAGCGCAGGAGAAGCTTCGGGAGACCTGTACGGGTCGCATCTTGCCCGTGAAATCCTCTCTGTTGCTCCCCAAACCCGCATCTCCTTCCTCGGGGGGCCTCACATGCAGGCAGCAGGCGTTCAGACGATCGTCGATAATCGAAGCATTTCGGTCGTGGGCGCTACGGAAGTTCTCGGCCATCTGCGGGCAATATATGGCGCCTGGACGAAAAT
>Ga0209517_10007353_pt1 | contig 13230 bp, 12 predicted proteins | sample PeaSoiMetSII2010_FD_187695 | JGI IMG/M metagenome (GOLD analysis project Ga0209517, IMG submission 187695) | Peat soil microbial communities from Weissenstadt, Germany - SII-2010 (SPAdes) (version 2) | ecosystem: Environmental > Terrestrial > Soil > Wetlands > Peat | place: Germany...
GGAGCTTCGTATCGGCGCCACAGAGGATCGCAGCGGCGGAATTGCCTAAAATTCGACTTTCGCGAGATTTTGGGTGTGGTCCAATTTTCGACTTTTGCAACACTATCGGCACGAAACGGACTTCCCTCGATGTCCGCAGTTTGGTCGCTACCGGGGTGAGAGCGGATATGACGGTTACCGGCGCCGACTTCCGGGTTTGACCCAACTGCGACATTGGCTGTGCACTGCGGCAATGATATTGATGCCGGTTTCAGCCCCTATCAAAGTGCTCAATTAAACCGATACGATGCCATTTCCTGAGATTGGGGGCGGACATGCAACGGCGCGAGTTCATCACGCTTATCGGCGGCGCGGCAGCGTGGCCGTCTGCAGCGTGCGCGCAGCAGCCGACTATGCCGGTGGTCGGGTTTCTCGGCAATGGGTCGTCAAAACCCGATGCTTTTCGTGTGGCCGCAATTCGACAGGGCCTGAAGGATGCTGGCTACGTCGAGGGACAGAATGTGACGTTCGAGTATCGCTGGGCGGAGGATCATTACGAACGGCTGCCAGCGCTTGCGACCGAGCTTGTTCGTCGCGAGGTCGCCGTTATCGTAACAGTAGGCGGCACTACTTCGGCCGTGGCGGCCAAGTCGGCAACCGCAACCATTCCAATCGTCTTCGTTACTGGCGCCGATCCGATCAAGCTGGGCTTTGTCGCCAGTTTCAACCGGCCCGGCAGCAACCTCACCGGCGTGAGCTTCTTGGTCAACGCGTTGGTCGCGAAACAGTTTGAGGTCTTGCACGAGACGGTTCCGAAGACAGCATTGATCGGCTACCTCGTGAACCCGACCTATGCGAATGCCGAAGCCGACACGAGAAACGTACTGGCGGCGGCGGAGTTGGTCGGACAGAAACTACTGGTCGTGCAGGCCCACACGGACAGCGAGCTAGAGGCGGCCTTTGTCACGCTGATCCAACAGCGCGCAGGTGCGCTCGTGGTTGGCGCCGATCCTTTCTTCACCAACCGGCGCGACAGGCTCGTTGAACTGGCAGCACGTCAAAAATTACCGACCATCTATCCTCTTAGCGAGTTTGTGGTGGCCGGAGGTCTGATGAGTTATGGCACCAGCATCACTGATGCACTTCGCCTGGTCGGCCTCTATGCGGGCCGAATTCTCAGGGGCGAAAAGCCGGCCGACCTGCCGGTGCAGCAGTCCACGAAGGTCGAGCTGATCGTCAACCTTAAGACCGCGAAGGCTCTTGGCCTCACCGTGCCACCGCAGATCGTCGCCCGCGCCGACGAGGTGATCGAATAGATTGTTAAATTGCTGCGGTGCATGAGTCTCTTGTTAGCACGAAACCGACATGCCCGTGCAGTCGCCGCATGTCCGTTGCTGAGGGATGAACGGACCTCGCCAGGATGCGGCCGGAGGTCCGAGTTGGACCCACAAGGGACATTGGCCTAGCCCGCGAACGGTCGTTATGCTGTTATGCTTGGGTTGGATTTGGTGATCTAGGAGCTTGTTTTGACCGACGAGCGCGCAGAACGGCGACTGGCAGCGGTGCTGGCGGCTGACGTCGCCGGGGTACAGCCGTCTGATGGGGACTGACGAGGAAGGCACGTTGGCCCGGTTGAAGGCTGTCAGAAAGGCCCTCGTTGATCCCACTATCGCCTCCCATCGAGGCCGCATCGTAAAGACAACCGGTGACGGTATGTTGGTCGAGTTTGCCAGCGCCGTCGATGCGGTGCGCGGCGCGGTTGAGGTCCAGCGCGGCATGGCCGCCCAGAACGGCGACGTGCCGCAAGACGTCAGGATCGAATTCCGCATCGGTATTCACCTCGGCGACATCATCATCGACGACAACGACATCTTCGGGGACGGCGTCAACATAGCCGCCCGGCTGGAAGGGATCGCCGAACCCGGCGGCGTTTGCATATCTGACGACGCGCAGCGCCAAATCCGCGGCAAGGTCGACATGATTTTTGACGACATGGGTCCGCAGATCTTGAAGAATATTGCGGAACCGATGCGCACTTGGCGTTGCCGGATTGACGTCAATACCTCGTCAATATCATCGACACGATCACCAGTCGCGGCCGTTCCGACTCTCTCCCTCCCCGACAAACTTTCCATTGCCGTCCTGCCGTTCCAGAACATGAGTGGCGATCCTGAGCAAGAGTATTTCGCCGACGGCATTGCGGAGGACATCATCACCGAGCTATCACGCTATCCGGATCTGTTCGTTGTTGCACGCAACTCATCTTTCACCTATCGAGGCAAGGCGGTACGCACGACCGATGTCGCCCCGGGAGCTTGGCGTTCACTATGTGCTCGAAGGCAGCGTACGGCGTGCGGGTAACCGGGTTCGGATCAATGCACAACTAATCGATGGCGCAAGCGGCAAGCACCTCTGGGCCGAACGCTACGATCGCAATCTGGACGATCTTTTCTCCGTTCAGGACGAGGTCACGCAGAGCATCGTTGGAGTGCTGCCGGCCCGCATCGAATCGGCGGCTCTCGAACATACAACCCGCAAAACCACCAGTTCTTTTGACGCCCATGACCATCTACTGCGCGGCGTATATTGTCATCATCTTGAAACTCCGGATGCTAACCGCGAGGCCGATGTTCACTTCGATCGCGCGATCGAGATGGACCCACGCTTCGCGTCGGCATACGCGTGGAAGGCCTGTACGATTGGTCAGGCGCTGGCCAAAGAATTCCAGGCTCGAACCCCGGAACGCCTCCAGCAATCGATCCAATTGGTTGAACGGGCGATGGGTATCGACGAGAACGACACGGAGAGCCATCGCATCATGTGCCGCATCGCGTTGTTGCAGGGCCAATTTGCCAAAAACGAGCACCATCTGGAACGCGCGTTGGCGCTCAATCCAAATGATCCGCGCATTGTCGTGCAGCGCGGCGTCAACCTGACATTCCTGGGTGATCCGAAGGCCGCCATACCGTGGATCGAGCGGGCTATGCGGCTCGACCCGTTCTCTGCTCATCGCTACTACCTCGACATGGTGCGAGCTTTGTTTATGGCAGGACGTCCCACCGAGGCCATGGTTATCCTGGAAAAGACTGCGCGCGCCCACTGGGAGCACTACCTGTGGCTTGCCGCTTGCTGCGCGGCCGCAGACAAAAAAATGGCCGCGCAACAGGCCGCGCGGGAGGCGTTGGCGCTACGGCCAAATCTGTCGATCGCGATGTACGTCGATGGCGGAGCTGCCTGGAGGCGGGACGAAGATAGAGGCCGGCTGTGCGAGGCGCTGGCCCAAGCTGGACTGCCGCCGTGATCGCACAAGGTTGTGCTCGCCGCGCCTACGAGGTGATCGAATGAAGCGGCACGATGTCTGAGTTTGGCACTTTTCGGACATGGCTGATCTTGCCGACAACGTCCGGTGTTGGGGGTGAAGCGGACCATGGTTGCGCGTTCCGGCTTCCGATTTTGACCCCTCTCGGGAATCAGCCAGCATTCGCGTTGCAGCAGCGAAGCCGGTTTCAGCCCCTATCAAAGTACTCGCTTGAGCCTATACGATGCCGCGTCCTGAGCACAGGAGCGGACATGAGGCGTCGAGAATTTCTTAGTGTTTTGGGTGGTGCGGCAGCATGGCCGGTTGTGGCGCGAGCGCAGCAGTCCTCGACCGTTCTGAAAGTCGGTTTCCTCTATCCTGGCCCGAGTACAGCAGCCGCCACACGGATCGAGGCGTTTCTGGCAGGACTGCAAACGGCTGGTTACCGTGTGCCGGAGCAAGTAGAAATTATCTCACGCTTTGCGGATGGTGATCCGGCGCGGCTCACGCCAATGGCGAGAGAACTGATCGAGCGAAATGTCGGCGTCATTGCAGCGGTGAGCACTGGTGCGGCCAATGCTGTTCGAGCTGCAACGAGCACCATACCCATCGTTGCCCTAGACTTGGAAACTGACCCTGTTTCCACCGGAATGATCACCAGTCTAGCCCACCCGGGCGCCAATTTGACGGGTTTCTTCTTCGACTTTCCCGAATTCAGAACGAAGCTGGTGGAGCTTTTGAAGGAAGTCGTCCCTGGCCTTTCCAAGGTTGCAGTTATATGGGATCCGAACAGTGGCCCCGCGCAGTTGGAGTCGGTCGAAGCGGGCGCTGCGGCTCTGAAGGTGACGCTGGAGAAGCTCCAAGCGCGCAATGTGACCGAAATGAACCAGGCATTCGACGCCGCAAAGCGTGCGGATGTGGACGCCGTTATGGTCCTTTCGTCACCCTTCATCGGCGCAAATACAAAGCTGATGGCGGAGCTGGCGACGAGACATTCACTTCCCGCCGTGACGTTGTTTTCCGAGTTTGCGCGCAATGGCGGGCTGATGTCGTATGGGCCAAACATTCTCGACATTTATCGCCGCGTCGGCAGCATCGCTGCCAAAGTGCTGCAGGGGAATAAACCGTCAGAGTTGCCGGTCGAACTGCCTACCAAGTTCGAGCTGGTTGTTAACCTCAAGACCGCACGAGCTCTCAACCTGGTGATACCGCCAACCTTGCTGATACGCGCCGACGAGGTGATCGAGTAAGGCCGCTCCAAAAACACAAAATGATGCTGTGGATGGCGCCGATTCCTCCCTTCCGACCGTCATCTGCATACCTGGTCGAACGCACGATTTTGACAGGAGCGCAACAGTTCGACAGCTGTTCACCAATGCCTCGGCTAGCAATCGGCGTGCGCAAGAATCGCAGGCCCGCTGATGCGAGAAGCAACGGTTTCGGAGACGGAAAAAATCGATGGTGGAGGCGAAGTTAAGCCCCATCGAAGGACTGCAAGATAAAGCGAGTTTCCGCGCTTCCGGAACTTCGTTCCTAAGTTTTTGTCTGCACATTGTTTTAGGTCGATCTCCGACGTTCCGCTGGGATGAGCGAGCGGCGCTTTTTCCGATTATCATTCTCTTTCAAAGCTCCGAGAGACGTCGGCTGCGAAGTTCTGAGAATCAGAGATGGCCGTATCTTCGCTGGTGCAGTTGTTTCTACGCTACATCACGCGGACTGCACTTCTGCTCTTGCGATCGGCCTTTTCGACTTCCAATCGTCGTCTGATGGCGCGAAACGAAGATGACTTTCGTATCCGTCCCGGCAAGGTCCGCGACCGCGGCGGCGGGCAGGCAGCCGCGCGCCGGATCGGCGCAGCGCGTGGACGCCCGACCAGCTTCGTCGCCGAGGTCCAGCGGGCCATACGTCGGGCCGGCGGCAATCCGAACCGTGACTTCGGCACCGGGAAGGGAGGCGGCCGGTTCAACGCGCGGGGCAGGGGCGCGGCAACGGCGCTGACGCTGAAGGATCGGAGCGCGTGGAGCCGGGACGGCAGCGGGGCTCGCACGCGGGCGCGGCGGGTGGCAATGAAGGCCCGCGTCGTAAAACTCAACCCGCAGCGGGGAGCCGACCGCGGACGGCAGTTTGTCAGCGCCAAAGCCGTGAACGCACACCTGCGTTACCTCGAGCGTGACGGCGTCACAAAGGATGGCGAGAAGGGCCAGGTCTATTCGGCCGAGCGTGACATGGAGGACGGCCGTGCTTTCCTCGATCGGGGACGTGACGACCGGCACCAGTTCCGTTTCATCGTCTCAGCCGAGGAGGGGGCTGAGCTGTCCGACCCACGCCAGACCACCCGCGACCTGATGAAGCAGATGGAAGCCGACCTCGGGACGAAGCTCGACTGGATCGCGGTCGATCACCACAATACCGGTCACCCGCACACCCACATCCTCCTGCGCGGCATCACGGACGACGGCAAGAGCCTCAACATTGCTGGTGACTATATCGCTTATGGCATTCGTGAGCGGGCCAGCGAGATCGTGACCCGGGAACTGGGCCGCCAGACCGAGTTGGAGGTAACCAAGCAGCTTGAGCGGGAAGTGGATGCCGACCGCTTCACCCGACTCGACCGGATGCTGATCGCCGAGCAGCAGGGCAAGGAGTTTTCCGACCTTCGCCCCGACCAGGACATGCGCGACACGTTCCGCCAGAAAGCCCTGCTGATCGCGCGGGCGCGCAAGCTGGAGCGCATGGGGCTGGCAACTGAGGTCGAGACCGGCAGATGGATCGTATCGCCAAAGGCTGAGCCCACACTGCGGGAACTTGGCGATCGCGGCGACATCATCAAGTCCATGCACCGGGCGTTGGAGCGCGAGGGGCTGGCGGACGACCGCCATCCTGGGGGCTACGTGCTGCATCGCGAGAAGATAACCGGGCGTGTCGTCGGACGCGTGCTGGACAAAGGGCTTGGCGGCGACGAAATGGGCGAACGGGTCCGCTTGGTCATTGATGGCGTGGACGGGTGCGTGCATCACATCGAACTGGATGCCGCCCGCGCCGAGGAAATCGGCCTGGGCATGATCGTCGTGGCCGGCTCCGCCCCTCCCGGGCCGCGCGCGGCTGATCTCAATATATTGGACGTCGCAGGTCACGAAGGCGTCTACCGACCGTCCGAGCATCTGGAGCGGGCGCGAGCGGCCATCGACCGCTTAGGCGGAGACCCCGAGGCCTTCGTTCGCTCCCACGTCCGCCGGCTGGAGGCGCTGCGCCGGGCTGGTCATGCTGAACGTATCGACGCGGACCACTGGCGCGTTCCCGCCGACCTTGTCGAGCGCGGTCAAGCCTACGATCTGGCGCGGGACCGCGCCAACATCCGCATCGGCGTCCTGTCTCCCACCGGCCTTGACCAACAGACCGGCCATGATGGCGCGACCTGGCTCGACCGGGAACTGGCTTCGCACAGCCGTGCCACGCTTGCCAATACTGGGTTCGGCCGGGCGGTCACCGAGGCCATCGAACAACGCAGGCAGAGCCTCGTGAACATGGGCCACGCCGTCCGGCTGGAGGACGGCCGTATCAGGGTGTCACGGGATTTTATCGCCAGTCTGGAGCGGGCCGAAGTGAACCGCGTAGGCCGGGCGATGGCTGCCGAGCGCGGGCTGAAATTCACCACCGCCAAGACCGGCGAATATGTCAGTGGCACCCTTGTTGGCTCCACCCGGCTCGCCAGCGGCCGCTTCGCCATGATCGATGACGGCATCGGCTTCCAGCTGGTGCCGTGGCAACCCGTGCTCGACAAGCGTATCGGCCAGCACATCACCGGCTTCACACGTGATGCCGGCGGCATCGAATGGAGTTTTGGCCGGAAACGCGGGCTGGGGCTATGAGTGTCACCAACACGGTGACCTGCTTGTCGCCACGGGGCCAGACCGGCGCCATCCGGTCAAGGCTCGCGCTGTTCGCGCGCCCGGCTCCGCCGGCTTGCGGCCTTGACCGGCTGGCGCCGGCCTGGCAGAGGCTCGCCATGCGGTTAAAGGCTTGGTGGGAACGTCACGTTCCTCTTGCATCGCAGGCGGCACCTTTGGCCAACGGAGCGATAAGATACCTGTTCGTGGCGTCGAGTGGCACCGTTCGGAGCCATGAGCAAAAGACTTCCTTCCTCACGTTGGGGACCAGATTGGGTCCAGAGATAAGTCCGGTTTCGCCGGCGTGTCTCTGTTCGACCAAAAGGGGACCGATCTCACGCGGAGCATCGCGCGCAAGCGGAGGTCAATGATCGCGCAAGCAACCGCGAGGCGGCGCCGAAGGCGTCATTGACGGTGGCGCGCGGGGTGTGTTTCTCCCGATCCGGAGCTTGAATGACAAGGCGACGAACGACCTTAATGGCGCGAAGCCAGAGGGGAAGACGTCGGCTACCATCGGGATTGTTGCAAAACTCGGCGCGTAACTCGGGTTATGAGTATCGGGGGTGATGATACGAACCACGCGTGGCCTGCATATTCCATCATCCGAATTGCACGCAATCGCGCCCGAAATTTCGCCGACCGATTTTCGGATGTTGCCGAGCATTCGCTTCGACCCTAGCAACACAGTCGGCATGGCTTCGATGAAGCTCATTTGGACCCGCGAGAAACCGTGGCGGATGGAAGAGCACGGCACTATGACCTACCCAATTGAAGCGAGACCAATGAGGACGGCAAAAAGCGAATCGTCGATCCACCGGTCCACGATGGAAAAGCTCGCCTTCACGATTGCCGAGGCCTCGCAAGTTTCGTCGCTCGGACAGACCTCAATCTATAAGGCGATCCGGGAACAGCTGTTGAAGGCCCGCAAGTATGGTACGCGCACGGTGATCATCCGCACCGATCTGGTCTCGTTTCTGGACAACCTGCCGGTCGAATATTTAAAGCCGGTCGGTGGCAACAAAAAGCCCGGGGCTGAGCCCGGGCCTGATCGTTAGGCGACCTTCACTGGCAGGACCTTGGCCGGTGGCAACGTCGCGAAGTCGGCGAATGCCTGCATCACCGCGCGGCGTTTTTTCAGTGCCTCACCTTTCTTGTAGGCCTTCTCGGCTTCATCGCCGGTGATGTGGTGCAGGCAATGCTCGACAATCTCCTCCTCGAATTCGGTCTCCTCCTGCGCCCACGTTCGGAACGTGGTGCGGAAGCCGTGCACGGTCAGCTTCGGGTCGCCTGTGAGTTCCTTGAGATATTTGAGCATGGTGTTTTCCGACATCGGGCTCTTTAGATCGCGCCCGGGGAACACGAACTCGCTGATACGGCTCTTATGCACCTCGCGCAAATAGGCCAGCACCTGCTTCGGCAGCGGCGTGCGCTTGCGCCGTGCGTTCTTGGTGTCGTCGACGCCCAAATCCCACAGCCCGGCGTCGAGGTCGAGCTGGTCCCAGCGCATGTGCCGGGTCTCAGTGGTGCGCACCAAGGTCAGGATCGTCATCTCAAGCCCGCGCGCACTCTGATCGTCGAGGGCGGCAAGCTTTCGCATTACGGCGGGCAGCTCATGATAATCGATGCCCTTGTTGCCGCCGCGCACAGTGCCGCGCCTTTTCTGCTTCGGCATGATCGGCGCGAGCCGGGAATCCCAATCAGCGGGGTTGGCTTCCGTCCTGTGACCGAGCGCAATGGCGGCATCCATGATTTTCTTGATGCGCTGCCGCGTGTCGCGCGCGACCTCGATTTTGTGCCAGATCGGTTTGAGGACGGCGACGACGTGCTCGGATTTGACCTCGTCGAGGCGCTTCTTGTGCAGCGGCTTGGTGAGCACCTGCACGATGCGTTTGAGCTTGGCGCGGGCATTCTTGTGCTTCAGCCCGGTCTCGAAGGTCTGGCGCCACTCCTCGGCAAATTCGCCGAACAGGCGCGAGCCTTCCGCCCGGCGCGTTTCGTCGCGGCTCTCTCGCGGGTCGACACCCTTGGCGAGCAGGCGCAATTTATCGACGGCGATGTCCTTGGCATCGGCGGGCTTGAGACCGCCGGGGGCTTTGGCCGAACCGAGGCCCATCTTTTTGACGATGCCGTTGCGCTGGTAGCGGAAAGTCCAGCGGCGACCTCCGGTCGGGGAGACGATCAGATAGAGATTGCTGCCGCAGGGGTATTCGCCCGATCCTACGGTGAGGTAATTCTTGGCTGTGATATCCGGCTTTGCTGGTTTGGTCGACATGATGCTCCTCCTGATCGCGAGGGTCGGGAGTTGGAATCTCCACCGGAGATTCAAAATCCCATTTTGGCGCGAATTACACCCAAAAACGCTACAGGGAGATTTTAACTGAAATCGAGGGACAGCTAAAGGGTCGTTTCAGCGGAAAGTGACGGGCGACGACCGGCGCGGCTCTGCGAGCCTCTGCGAGGAGAATTATGCTGGAATAAGGGTTTATTTGGCGTCGCCGCGACGGCGAGCGGTGAGATACGAAGATCGGCGAAGAGGGGCTTGGCGCGCTCGGAGAGATTCGAACTCCCGACCCTCGGATTCGAAGTCCGATGCTCTATCCAGCTGAGCTACGAGCGCGTGAGGGTTCGATTACCAGACTTGGCCGAACAGGGCCAGCAGCCTTGGGCGAGGTGTGCCCAGCGCAACGATCGCGCGACCAACGTTCCCATGGAGCGGCTCAGAAGCAGGGGTAACGTCCGCCCTGTGCGCGATACGTTGCCGAACCCTGCGTGCAGAAGTTGGTCGATGGCCCGTCGTAATAGGCGAACGTGCCGGGTAGGGCGCCGGGTCCGTAATTGTGGTTATAGCTGATCGGGTAGGGCAGCCCGTAAGCGTAGGCATGGACGTAGCGACGTGCCTGCGCCTGGTTGGAAATCGTCGTAAGCGCAGCCAGAATAGCCATGGCCAAAGTGAACTTCAGTCGGGTCATCGGGGCCTCCGGAGGAAAGCCAGAACATTTTAGGCCAATTGCGCGTCCCATCCAGAGGGAAATCGCATGAAAACCGCCGAAAATCTGTCACAGAAAGCTGATTTTTGCCCGGGGCGACGTGCTTAACGAATTTCCAACATAGTCTTGCCAGAGTTGCGCCGTCTCATCCTCTTAAGGACCAATTTGACCGGCCCCCGCTTGCCCGACCGCCCCATGCGTATCACGTTTCTCGCCCTGCTGTCCCTCACGTGCCTGGCCGCAGGCCCGGCGCGCGCCGATCTGCACATTACCCGCGATCACGGCGGCTATGTCGAGGAATACAAGGCGAGGTACGCCCGCATCCGCGATCACCACGAGCGGGTCATCATCGACGGCATCTGCAACTCCGCCTGCACGCTGGTGTTCGGCATCGTGCCGATGAACAAGATCTGTGTGACGCCGCGTGCCAGCCTCGGCTTCCATCAGGCCTATTACGACAAGGCATTCACCTTCGGCATCAAGGTCACCAGCACCGACGGGACGTCGGACCTGATGTCCTATTATCCCGATGCGGTGAAGGACTGGATCCGCCGCAATGGCGGGCTAACCACCGAGATGAAGAAGATCAAGAACGGCGAAGAACTCTGGAAGATTGTCGATCCCTGTCCGGAAGAGTGGTAACCCTGGGTTGTCATCGCCTGGCATAGTCGTCCGAAGGACGGCGTCGCTTCCGCTCGCCTATGACCGGGCGATCCAGTATTCCAGAGAGGCTTGTAATTAATCGATAGGCCGCGGCGTACTGGATGCCCCGCATTCGCGGGGCATGACGAGTAGCTACGCCAGCTCGATTGTCCCGGACATCACCGGCACACAGCGGCCCCCGATATAGGTCGCAGTCACGGTGCCGCTTTTCTTCTCGGCTTCGGCTTGCAGAAGGCTTGGCCGTCCCATCTCCACGCCTTGCGCGATGGTCTTCGATATCTTCAAATCCGCTTCCGGCCGCAGGTGTGCCAGGAGGCCGATCAGCGCGACGTTGGCGCTGCCGGTCGCGGGGTCTTCGGGAATCCCATGGTGGGGCGCGAACATGCGCGCCCTTATATTCAGGCCGCTTTCGGCTACCTGCGTGTAGATGAAAAGGCTTGTCGCCGGTAGCTTCGAAATATCCCGCGTGAAGATATCGGAACGCGCGGATGCCGCGGCGAGCCTCTCCCGACCCTTCAGTTCAGCCAGGATGAACGGCACACCGCAGGAGGCGATGCGGGGAGGGTGATTTCGCGTTTCGATGTCGTCGACCGATAAGGAGCAGGCCGAAGCAATCAATTCAGCCGGCACTTCCGCGCCAAGCGTCAGCAATTGCGGAGAAGCGAGCCGTGCTCCCGTGACCGCAGCGCCGTCCTTCAAGAACGTGATCGGGACGGTGCCTGCCTTTTCTTCGAAAATCACGCCGTCGCGGCCGATGGCGCGGCCGTAGCTGGTCCCGGCGCGCGCGAGCGCGAAAGCGGTGCCGACATTCGGATGACCGGCAAACGGCATTTCAGAGCGCGGCGTGAAGATTCTTACCGCGGCGGTATGCGCGGGGTCCTTCGGCGGAAGCACGAAGGTGGTCTCCGCGAGATTGAATTCGGCGGCGATGGCCTGCATCTGTCCGCCCGATAACCCTTGCGCGTTGAGGACAACGCCAAGCGGATTGCCGGCGAACTGGGTGCCGGTGAAGACATCGACGGTGACGAAATGAAATTTCATGACAGTCTCACTTAGTGGTGGTGCAGCGTTGGTCCGAGTGCCATCGGCATCAGGCGGCACGAACTTCCATGGCAGTTCCTCGTTTTTCGGCCTGCTATGCGATAGCTGGCGGGCGGCTGAGTAGCGTTCCACGATTGCCCGATAGCATATGTTCAGGCAATCAGGGCCGCAAATGAGCAAAGACTTCGAAAAATTGGTCGCGCGCGCGGCGCCGGCGATTTTTGTCGTGCTCTGGAGTACGGGCTTCATCGCCACGAAATACGTGCTGAACAGCGCCGAGCCGCTGACCTATCTGACCATCCGCATGGCGGTCGTGGTGGCGATGATGGCGGTCATCGTTGCGGTAGCAAGGCCGCGATGGCCGGATCGCGCGGGGATTGGCCACAGCATGGTCGCAGGAATTCTGGTGCATGGATTTTACCTGGGCGGGACTGCGGTTGCGATAGCGCATTCAATTCCCGCCGGCCTCTCGGCGCTGATTCCGGGCCTGCAGCCGATCCTCACCTCGACGATTGCCAATCGCTGGCTTGGCGAGCGCGTCAGCGCCTTGCAATGGGCGGGGCTATTGCTCGGGCTCGCGGGCGTGGTGCTGATTTTGCACGATCGTCCGATGAGCGGGGAGGCGGGCTGGGGCTGGCTTGCCACCGGCGTGTCGCTGGTCAGCATTACCTTGGGCACGCTCTACCAGCGGCGCTATTGCAACAAGATCGACTGGCGCGCCGGAAACCTGGTCCAATATGTCGCGGTGACGGTCTTCCTCGCGGTGGGCGCGGGCGCGTTCGAGGATCGTGTGGTGCACTGGACCCGCGAATTCGTGCTGTCGTTGGCCTGGCTCGCGATCGTGCTCTCGATCGGATCGATCGGGCTGCTGTACTGGCTGATCCGCCATTCGGCGGCAACCTCGGTGGCGAGCCTGTTTTATTTGGTGCCGGCGGTAACCGCCGGGATGGCCTATGTGCTGTTCGGCGAGCGGCTCGATCCGGTTGCGATCGTGGGCATGATCGCGTGCGCCGCCGCAGTGTTCCTGGTCAACCGACGCGGTTGAATCGGCTTTACGACAACGCGAACGGGCTCCAGTTGGAGATACACCCTTAGCGTGCTATCTTGATCAAGTGCGTTAGAGCAATGCTTTTGAGCTCATGGAGATTTTTAATGAATGTTATTCGCGCGGCCCGTGCGGGGCGGGGTGGCCCGGTTATCGTGGCATGCATTAACAAGGCCACGGTCGGTCTTGGTGTTGCCTTCGACAAACTCACCGAGGCCTTGCAAAAATGCTACGACGAACACTTTCTGCCGGTGTGGGGCTATCCCTTGAAGCTCTACAACACCGATAAGGCAAAGCCGTCGGACTGGAAATTCATTTATTTTCGACGAC
>Ga0209517_10007356_pt1 | contig 13224 bp, 14 predicted proteins | sample PeaSoiMetSII2010_FD_187695 | JGI IMG/M metagenome (GOLD analysis project Ga0209517, IMG submission 187695) | Peat soil microbial communities from Weissenstadt, Germany - SII-2010 (SPAdes) (version 2) | ecosystem: Environmental > Terrestrial > Soil > Wetlands > Peat | place: Germany...
GAGCTCGCCGCGAAGCAGCTCTTCAATAAATTGACGCGATCGAGCCCGAACCTCAGTCTCGATCGGGTCGAACCAATTGTCGAAAAGATCAACAGCCTTATCGGCCGCAGGCTGCAAAGAATCAGGCGTCGTGATATTGTTCGTCATGGCGTGGTCTCCAGTCCGACGCTTCAACGCCGGATGATTCGAGGTTGATCACCCCGGAGACTACGCCACCCTCAATTCCTACCAACCCCGCGACGGGACCTAACCGTCCGGCCGGTCGAGTATCTCCGCGCACGCCCGGGGTCACCCTCGGGCCTACGCGCGGGGTCAGATGAATCCAGATAATTCTCATTCCGGGGCAGAACAACCTCCTCGCCGGCTCGCCTACTCAGTCTCTGAGGTCGTCGAGATCGTCGGGGTGGGACGTAGCTACCTTTATGGCGAAATCAAAGATGGCCGTCTCCGTATACGGAAGGCGGGACGTCGCAGTTTGATTTACAAGGCCGATTTGAGGGCGTGGCTGGCGAGCCTGCCTGAAAAGCGCAGCGCCTAAATTCTCCCCAACCTTCGAAAAAAAACCCGGCTGCGTACGCAGACCGGGAATAGGAAGGCTTTGACAAATGGAAGTGTACAACAACGACAAGGTTGAAGGCAACAGTAACAATCAGAACGCCAAGCGCCTGGCTCGCCGTCTAAGCCGCGAGTTTGGGATTTCGGTCGATCATGCGATCGCCGTAGTGGCCGCCAACTACGCCGTTAAGGAACAGGGGCGTTCGTCATGACGAGCACCCCGGCCATCGATTTCAACCAGTTCATCCAGGGCACCGCCTGCCCAGAACGGTTTGCTCCCGTCAGAGCGAATTCGTCGAGGGCATCCGGAAGCGGATGCCTTGTCATCGAATCCGTCGGCGCAATCACCAACACAACCAACTTTCAGAATTTCCGTGAGAAGCGGAAACCTTCCGGCGCATTCGCGCGCGGAAACAGATAAAGGAAAACGAAAATGACTACGGAAATAACAAAGAAGAATCAGTTTCTTCAAGTTGCAGCAGAAACACAATCCGAAGGCCTTGGTAAGCTTTTGAAATTCGCCAAGGGAAAATATTTCATCGGTGACGACGAAGTAAAAATCGGCCACGAAATGCTTGCTCATGTCGAGTCAACCATGCGCGGCTGGACGAAGTTCGAAAACGGCAAGGTTGTGGACCAGCGCATCGGCCGCATCTCTGACGGTTTCCGGCCGCCGGCTCGTGAGGCGCTTGGCGATCGCGACGAGTCCAAATGGGAAAAGGACAGCTTGGGCAAACCGCGCGATCCCTGGGCCGCACAGTTTTATTTGCCGCTCGAAGATCTCGACACCGGCGAGGTCGTGGTGTTCGTCACCGGCAGCAAAGGCGGCGTCGCTGCCGTTGGCAAATTGTGTGCCGTTTACGGCCGCAACATCGGCAAAGGCTCGCCGGTAATCAAGCTCGAAGTCCGCAGCTATCGGCATTCGAAATTCGGGCGGATCGAAACACCGGAATTTGTTGTCGCTTCCTGGGAGAACGGCAATGCCGGCGGCGAATTCGGCGCCGCCGGCATGAGTGACGATATTCCGTTCTGATCTACTGTCGCTCTGGGCTGCCACTTCGACGGCAGCCCGAAGTTTTTTCGGTAGTTGGATGCGGGACAAATGGCAAATACGGCCTCAGGTATCACACTGCAAGGCATGGCGCAGGCATTGGGTGGCGAAATCAGTGCCGGCCAGGTGCTCGCGCCCGGGCCCGGACACAGCGCAGCCGATCGCAGCCTGTCGGTCAAGCTCGATCACGACGCGCCGGATGGGTTCCTGGTCTATTCGTTCGCCGGCGATGAACCTGTCGCCTGCCGCGATCACGTTCGCGATAAACTCGGGCTCGCACCGTTCAAGGCGAATGGCCGTCGAGTTGAGCTCCATAACGCAGACGATATTGCAAAGCGCCTGATGGCCGCCATCGCGGCGCCGGCCACCCAGCCGACGACGGCCAACATAGTCGCAACATATGCCTACAACGATGCCGACGGCGCTCTGCTTTATCAGGTGGTTCGCTATGAACCGAAAGACTTTCGCCAACGGAGGCCGGACGGCAAAGGCGGTTGGACGTGGAGCGTCGGCGACCGCCGCGTGCCCTATCGCCTGCCGGACTTGCTCAACTTTCCCGACGCGACCGTGTTTGTTTGCGAAGGCGAAAAGGATGCCGATCGCGTCGCCGAGCTCGGATACTGCGCTACAACCGTTGCGTCCGGCACGTGGACGGACGATTGTGTTAAGGCGCTGACCGGCCGCGACGTCGTTATTCTGCAGGACAATGACGACGCAGGTCGCAAGAAGGCGCTGGCCGCGGCGTCGGCATTGCATGGCACCGCTTCGAGCATTCGGATAGTCCTACTACCAGATCTTCCCGACAAGGGGGACGTTTCGGATTGGCTCGACGCGGATCCGCGGCGCGCCGAAGCGCTGGTTGATATTTGTGTCAGTTCGCCGGCATGGCAACCAGCGGCGGAACAGCCCGAGTCCAAAGTCGTGGGCGACGACCGCGGCTCGCTGGGGGAATGGGATGCCGGTGATGACGATCAGCCGATCCCACCGCGGGGCTGGCTGCTCGGAAACATATTTTGCCGCCGATTTGTAAGTTCGTTGATCGCCGATGGCGGGGTCGGAAAGACCGCTCTTCGGTACGCACAATTGCTCTCGCTTGCGACCGGCCGGTCGCTCACCGGTGAATACGTCTTCCAGCGCTGCCGGGTTCTGATCGTTTCCCTGGAGGACGGCGTCGATGAGCTACGTCGACGGATCAGGGCCGGGTGCCTGCATCACGGAATTGACCTGAAAGAGTTGAAAGGCCGGCTATTCCTGGCGACGCCCGGCGCCGCTGGCGGCAAGCTGGTGGTGGTGGATCAGCACGGGCGGCCGACTATCGGTGACCTCGCCACGAAACTCGCCCATTCTATTGCTGCCCGGCAGATCGATATCGTCAGCCTTGACCCCTTCGTGAAGTCGCATGCGGTCGAGGAAAACAACAACTCAATGATCGACTATGTCGTGCAGATCCTTTCCGACCTCGCCGAGAAGTTCGACATAGCAATCGACGTCCCCCACCACATGGCCAAGGGGTCGCCTGAGCCCGGCAACGCAAACCGCGCAAGGGGCGCCAGTTCGATGAAGGACGCCTTCCGGCTCGTCTATACATTGACGCCGATGACCACCGATGAGGCGCAGGCCTTTGGTCTTGATGAGGTGCGGCGTCGCCGGCTCGTCCGCATGGACAGTGCAAAAGTCAACATTACCCCGGCCATGGGCGATGCAAAATGGTTCCGGCTGGTTGGCGTGCGTCTCGGGAATGCCACCGAACTCTATCCAAACGGCGATGAGGTCCAAACGATAGTGCCGTGGACGCCGCCGGACGCCTGGGCGGGGATGACGGATCTGCTTATCAACCAGATTCTCAGCGATATTGATGCCGGCATGCCCGACGGCAACCGCTACAGCGACGCCCCTAAAGTCACGGATCGTGCCGCGTGGCACGTCGTCGTGAAACACGCCCCCGACAAGAGCGAAGCTGTGGCTCGCCAAATGATCAAGGCGTGGACAAAATCCGGCCTGCTCATCCGAAAAGATTGTGAAAATCCGGCGACGCGAAAGACCGTCAAAGGCCTCTGGGTGGACAACTCAAAGAGGCCACTATGATCCGCGCCATCGCCCAAAATCCAATGGCGCACCAATGGCGCAAGCCGTCTGCGCCGTTATTAAAAGTTGCCCTAAGGGAAAAGGGTAATGGCTTTGGCTGCGCCATTACCCTTTTCCCTATGGCGCAACCTGGCCCATTGGCGCAAATCTTTCTCGTCGTATTGACGTGCCTTCTGGAAGATTCGCTCACGGTATCGCCACTCGGAATCGTACTGGTATCGACGGTGGGATTTGCTTTATTGATGGTCGCCTGGTGTTTGAGCGAAATAGCGAAGATAGCGAAAGTAGCAATGCCACGGGGATCGAAACCAGGTGAACGACGCGGCGGTCGCCAAAAGGGCACGCCGAACAAGAGTACCGCCCTCAAGAAGGCTGCCCTTTCTGCAGCTTCCGCAGACCCGACCACTACCCCACTTCAATTCTTGCTCGATGTAATGCGGAATCCGACGGCCCCTACTGGGCTTCGAGTTCAGGTCGCCCGGGCTGCTGCGCCGCTGGTGCATGGGAAAGCGAAAATTACCTCGGTGGAGGATCACGCAGGCAACCCGACCGCTGTTGGAGGACCGGACGGGTTTACTATCGATATCGCGGTAGCAAAGGCCTTTCGGGACATGGAACATCGTCTCGCGGTATTCCTACGAAAACGGTACGGTCCGAGTGAGAACGGTGGTCCCCTCACGGCGGCCGAAATTGTGGAAGAATCCGAACTCGACGCACTGTTCAGAAGAAGGGCAGCGGCTCTCGTTTGTCCGCCGGGCTACGGCCCGGGCGACGCGACAGAAGATCTCAATCGACTACACCAATTGAACTGCAAACGCCTGTCGCCCCCTGCGTGCGGCGGCGGTGAACTGAAAGGCACCGAAGACGAGGAAGAAGCGTTTCTGACGGCTAGGGTCGCCGCATTTCGGCACAGTCAAGAAGGACGTGATTGGGACCGAATAACCGAACTGGAAGTATTTCGCGTCTATCGCAGTGACGATGAGCAAGCCGAGTTAAACAATCTAAAAACGGTCTATGGCAACGCGGCGTCTTGGCGGCAGCGACGGCGGTAAGCCGGCTTTCAAACGCCTTCTCGACTTTAGTCGAAACGTTGCGCCGGCTGCGGAACGGTAGCTCGCAGGTCATCCGCATCGAACGAGTCGACGTCCGGGAAGGTGGTCAAGCCGTCATTGGTAGCATTGAGCAGAGCGGGAGGCGAAAATGAATAAAGCAATCATCGTTTGTAACCTTCACGAGATCGCTGACAACTACCTGGATGAGGATGTGCCCGTCATGTCCGGGAGCACCCCCTACGACGCAGCGACGAGCCGTGGTGACACGCTGATCTACAAGAGTGTTCTTGGGGACTTCGATAAGAAAGTCTGGAACCGGGATCATCTGGACGACATGTCATGAGGACATTCGACATCACCGAGAAAGGCCGCCTTGTGCTCAATGACAGCAACGAGAGCCCCGAGGTGCGGCTTGTCGTGGCCGTCGTGGAGCGAGGTGTCGATTGCACCGAAGAACAATTGGAGCTGCTGCTTTCACAGATCGACGAACACTTCCACGGCGATTTAGTTGCGGCGTTCGAGACCGTCAAATCCGGCAAACTGGAATTCGAGCTGACGACGGCAGGTGATCGCTGGCGGATTCTGCGGGCGAGGGTTAAATATTGATCGTAAACGCCCGCCAGAAAAGGACACAACAAATGACCGATGAGGAAACAGGTTCTCACCTTTGGAGCGTCCTTCACGATATGAATGATGCAGCCGATAAGCTCAAAGAGCACAGCGCAGCTCTGCGAGCCGGAAAGACGGTAACGACCGACCGGGAGGCAAAGCGCCAGTTGATCGCGTCTGGAATCCAACACCTTCGCAAGTTGGGCAAGCAGTACGCCGTGGCGGTTGAGGAACTCGCTGCGAAGTATGAGCAATCAAAAAACAATTGAGAACAAGTGTCATCGGCGGCAGCTTCGTCATCGCTTAAGCAACAGGTGTCGGTCGTTGCAAACGGCCGCGAAATCCAAGATCGTCCAATTTCCATACGCAGGATGATTCGGTCATGTCAGCGGCAACCGCCTACCTCGATATCCTAAATTCAGAACAGCGCCGTGCCGTAGTGCATGGCGTTGCGGACCTGAGCTGTGCGACTGGTGGCCCGCTCTTGGTCATTGCTGGCGCCGGTTCCGGCAAAACCAACACACTGGCACATCGAGTTGCCCATCTGATCGTCAGCGGCGCCGATCCGCGGCGGATCCTGCTCATGACGTTTTCGCGGCGGGCGGCAGCCGAAATGACAAAACGGGTTGAGCGGATCTCGCGGAAGGCAATGGGCGACAAGGCCGGCGTAATGACCGACGGGCTGACGTGGGCGGGCACATTTCATGGCATCGGGGCGCGTCTGCTGCGCGAATACGCCGAGCCGATTGGCTTGGACCAAGCCTTTACCATAAACGACCGCGAAGATTCCGCGGATCTCTTGAACTTCGTTCGGCACGACCTTGGATTTTCCAGGACTGCGAGCCGGTTTCCCAACAAGGGAACGTGCCTTTCCATCTATTCCAGTTGCGTAAATGCCGAGATCCCGATTGAGCAGGTCTTGTGCACTTCTTACCCGTGGTGTTCGAGCTGGGTCACTGAACTCAAGCAGCTATTCGACGCCTATGTTGAGGCGAAGCAGCATCAGAACGTGCTCGATTACGATGACCTGCTGCTCTACTGGGCGCAGATGATGAGCGATCAAGCTCTTGCAGCGGATGTCGGAGGCCGCTTCGACCATGTTTTGGTCGATGAATACCAGGACACGAACCGGCTGCAATCATCCATCCTGTTAGGTCTCAAGCCGACCGGTCAAGGTCTAACCGTAGTCGGAGACGACGCACAGTCGATCTATTCCTTCCGCGCCGCGACCGTAAGGAACATCCTGGACTTCCCGAGCCAGTTCGTTCCGCCGGCCAATATCATCACACTCGACCGCAATTACCGCTCGACACAGAGCATCCTCGCCGCCGCCAACGGCGTGATCGGCCTGGCAGCCGAGCGTTTCACCAAGAACCTTTGGACGGATCGAACTGCCGGCACCAAGCCACAGCTCGTGAGCGTGCGCGACGACGCCGATCAGGCAAGGTTCATCGTCGAGCGCGTCCTTGAAAACCGTGAGGCTGGGTCTCTACTGAAACACCAGGCGGTATTGTTTCGAGCCTCAAGTCACAGTGGGCCCCTTGAGATCGAACTGACCCGCCGGAATATTCCCTTCATCAAGTTTGGCGGTCTGAAATTCCTCGATGCCGCGCATATCAAGGACATGCTGGCGCTGTTGCGCTTTGTCGAAAACCCGCGCGACCGGGTGGCGGGCTTTCGGCTGATGCAGCTTCTGCCTGGTGTCGGACCGACTTCGGCGCAGCGCGTGCTCGACTTCATGGCGCCGGCTGCCGGCCCGATCAGCGAGATTGCGAATGCGCCCATACCTTCTCGGGTTGGCAGCGAAGACTGGAGGGCCTTTGTCGCGACCATTGAGGATTTGCGTACAGGTCGCGCCGGTTGGCCCGCCGAATTGGAGCGGGCTCGTCTCTGGTACGAGCCGCACCTCGATCGCATCCATGAAGATGCCGTCGTTCGGCGCGCCGACTTGATCCAGCTCGAACAGATCGCTTCCGGCTATCCTTCCCGGGAAAGGTTTCTTACCGAGCTGACGCTTGACCCACCGGATGCCACCAGCGATCAGGCTGGCGTACCGTTGCTCGACGAAGACTATTTAATCCTTTCGACGATCCATTCCGCCAAAGGCCAGGAATGGAAATCGGTGTTCGTGCTCAACGTGGTCGATGGCTGTTTGCCCTCGGACCTTGGCACCGGGACGTCAGCCGAGATCGAGGAAGAACGGCGTTTGTTATATGTCGCCATGACGCGCGCCAAAGATGATCTACACTTAATTGTGCCGCAGCGGTTCTTTACGCATGGCCAGAGCGCCCAAGGCGACCGGCACGTTTATGCCGCGCGAACCCGATTCATTCCCGAGGGATTGCTCGGCCTATTCGAACGGACAAGTTGGCCTCCTGTTGAGGTCGGCATTCCGGCGCGGGCTGCAAGCCAAGGGGCGCGTATTAACATCGGCGCCCGGATGCGCGGGATGTGGCGGTGAATAAACACCCGAGATCGACACTCACTCCTACTGAAAGGCGGGGCCGTTATAACTAAGAGGAAAATAGACCGCTTTTCGGTAAAGCCTTTTGCCCTCTAGTAGCCCGCAAAGGCGCTTCTGACCGGGTTTCAAGTTTCTCTCGCAACGTCGGCGGCTTATAGAAATGAAGTAGGCCCTGGCCGCTTTCATCCACGGGCGTCGTGGACTTTGGCAAGGTGCGCCGTTCACAACCAGGAATGATGGTTTGTAGTCCGGCAGACGTGCGTTCGACTTCAGACATGCTACGGCTCCTGTCGGATCGAGGTAGAACTCGTGGTGGCCGGTGATATTCGCCCGTTTTGCGCACCGGGAACATAGTGGATCAAAATTTAGAGGTATAGCCAACAAGCTCCGCATCCCGGGTACTACTTATCCCCTTGGACCATCTGAGCAGTGGCGGGTCGCCTAGACCGTCACGGTCGCGGCACGTCTGCGCCGAAGGGAGGTCCGTTCATACCCCGATAGCAGACACGCAGCGACTGCGGCAGCATGTCGGTTTTGTGCCAAACCCCGAAGTCGTGTTTCATTCGATCACCGCGTCGGCGCGGGCGACCAACCCTGCGGGTATTTCGAGGCCAAGCTCCTTTGCCGCCTTGAGGTTGATGACCAGGTCCCAATGGGTTTCTTGAAAATACGGCATCTCTGCTGGCTTACCGCCATTGAGAATTTCAACGATCTGCGCAGCTATGCGCCGATCATCCGCCTTAAGGTCGAAAGCGTAGCACATCAGCCCACCGGCCTCGACCGTGTCGGTATAGTTGGAACTGCTGGGAAGACGATATTGCTGTGCCAGTCGACCCAGCAGGTGACGATGCGTGTAGCTCTCGGGAGTCCCATCCATGTAGACTCCGTCGACTCGATCTCGCTGCATTGCGTCAAAAGCTCGCCTGTACTCAGCCTCATTAATTGGAGGTTGCAAGGGCTCTAATTGGAAAGGAATCTTCATTCTATCGGCGGCTTCTCTTGCAGATTTGAATACCGAGCTTTCCCAAGTTGCCGGAGTCGTCAGCGCGCGAACATTGGAGAGTTTACCGATAGCTTCGACGAAAAGCTGCAGGCGCTTGGCTCCCTCTTGTGAACCCGCAGTAACGCTCACCCCAGTGACGTTACCGCCGGGTCGCGCCAGACTCGATACGATCCCAGCGACGACCGGATCGCCCGTCCAGGCGACGATTGGAATTGTGCGTGTTTCGGACTGAAGCGCGAGAGTAAGCGGGTTCGAAAGCGCAAAGATGACATCGGGTCGTGTGGCGACGACTTCGCGGGCAATCTCTGGAAAACGATCAAACCGCCCTTCGGCAGAGTATCGGTCCACGGTCAGATTTACACCCTCGACGTAGCCGAGACGTTTGATTTCTTCGAGGATGATCGTGTAGTTGGGGTCACCCCCGATCCTCAAGTCCTCGGCCTTGGTCGCTGGATGAATCATTGCAACGCGCTTCATCTTCGCCGGTTGCTGCGCCCGCGCGACAATTGGCGATGCAGCCGCGCCGCCAATGAGTGTGATGAACTCGCGCCGTCTCATTCAATCACCTTCTCGGCACGGGCCAAAACGGCCTCTGGGATGCTCAGGCCAAGCGCCGCCGCCGTTTTGAGATTTAGGGCAAGCTCGAAAACAACCGCTTGCTCAACGGGAAGGTCAGCCGGGTCAGCTCCTTTAAAGATTTTGTCGACGTAAACTGCCGCTTTGCGCCACAGGGGCGGCAGACTGGCTCCGTAACTGGCTAGTCCACCAAGATCAACATAGCTGCTGTATTGATAAATTGCCGGTATTTTTGTTTTTGCGGCCAGTGAAACGATTGTTGGTCGGGCAGCTTCTGGTAGGACAAAGAGCGCATCGCACTTCTCCTGACCTATCTTGTTGAAGGCTTGTTCGAGATCGGCTGGCGTGGGAGCCATTACTGGAACGACCACGAGGTTTAAAGATTTTGCAGCGGTTTCCGCCAATGCGTATAGCTGCGGGTGGGTCGGGTTGGTGGACATCAGGACCGCGACACGCTTTGCTCTGGGCAGAATGGTGTGCAGTATTTCGAGTGACTTGCCTACGCTATCGCCAAACATGGGGGCGACACCGGTAGTGTTTCCTCCGGGATGGGCCAAGCTCTTGATGAAGCCCGAGGCAATCGGATCGGTGGCCGCGGCTATTACGATGGGAATGGTCGAAGTGGCGCGCTGGGCGGCCGCTATGGCTGGGTTCCCGATAGCAACAATCACGTCCGGGCGTAGCGCTATCAGCTCGCTCGTCAGCGAAGGTAAGCGCTCGGCTTTCCCCTCTGCGCCTCTGCTATCGATGACGAGGTTCTTGTTCTCGATGTAGCCGAGCGCCCGCATTTCCGCGCGGAAATCGTCGAATAGTGCTTGGTCCGCGGGGGTATTCAGAAAGCCCGAGTGCAGGTAGGCGACGCGCCACACTTTGCCGGACGGTTGCTGCGCCCGCGCCACGAGCGGCCATGCAGCCCCGCCACCGATGAGTGTGATAAACTCGCGCCGCTTCATTCGATCACCTCGTCGGCGCGGGCGAGCAGGGCGGGCGGGATGCTCAGGCCAAGAGCCTTGGCCGTTTTGAGATTGACAACCAACTCGAACTTGCTCGCCGCTTGGACGGGAAGATTACCCGGCTTTTCACCGTTTAGTATTCGATGAGCGTACTCTGCCGCGCGATGATACGGCTCTATCGGGTCAGGCCCATAGGAGATCATGCCGCCGCTAGTGACAAAGTAACGGAAAGGGTAGATCGCGGGTAGTCTATGTCGGGTCACCAGCGCGACGATCAGGTCGCGCTCAACTGCGGCATTTGCACTGGCCGTCACGATAAGTCCGCCGTCCGGCCTGGCTGCGAAAGCATTGACACCGCGTTCCATCTCGCCAGGATCACGCACATTGATCGCCGTCAACTGGACGCCAAAGAGTGGCGCAGCCGACTGAATTGCAGCGAATTGTGCGGTCCCCTCAACATTTACATCGCGAAGGACGGCCACTCGCGTTAATTGAGGCGCAGTCTGTTTGAGCAATTCCAGCCATTTGCCACCGATACTGAATTCGAATTGGGTAAAACCGGTGGCGTTGCCCTCCGGCTTGGCGAGGCTCGCAACGTAACCCGACCCAACGGGATCGACGGTTTGCACGAACACTATTGGAAGCGAACGGGTCGCCTCCATCAGCGCGGGCATCGTTGCCCCGGAACCGGCAAGGATGACGTCCGGCGCTAGTCCGACCAATTCGGCTGCGCATAAGCGAAAACGCTCGGCTTTGCCTTCACCCCAGCATGTATCGACACGCACATTGCTGCCTTCGATCCACCCCCGCATCCGCAGCCCTTGTAAAAAAGTCTTGAGACGAACTTGGCCTTCTGGATCGTCGGCCCCAAGGTTCATGAGCACGCCGATCCGCCGCAACCGATCCGGCTGTTGCGCACGGGCAGCAAACGGCCATGCCGACGCCGTGCCGCCGAGTAGCGTGATGAAATCGCGACGCTGCATGTCCGTCCCCAGGCTCTGGAAGCGGTATCGTAGCGGTTGGAACAAGAGCTTGGATAGGCAGAAACACCGGCAATGATCGCAAGCGCAATACCCGACCCGGCTCTGCGATTCGCGAGAAGAGCAGCACTGCCCAGTAGCCTTCCCAGCGCATCTTGTCGCCAGGCACTCGGCTGGTCGGCAGCATCCGTAAGGAGTGGCCAAGATCCAAATCGAAACAAACGGGGGTTAGCCCAGCTGTACCGCGGACATAGTGCGGACATAGCAGTTTCGTCGTTGGGCGGAGTATGTCTTAAGTTATTGAAATCTATGGTGCCAGGGGCGGCAGCCTATTGCAGATGTAACCACATGAAAAAACTACATCTTTTCGATAGACATCGACGACAATACCAGCGCCGATACCAACTTTTACGGTGGGTGGCGGCCGAGTCCAGCTGTTCGCTGCCGTTTGGCAATCTAGAATGTCAGGTCGCCTAGGGCCGGGACCGCCCCATTCTACCATTGCTACAGTTCAGTCGGGTCCAAGTTCCCTGTCAACACCAGCAGGCATTCAAGAAGATAATAATCAGCTACGATGAACTCGCATTTGTTTGCCGCATCCTGAGGTCGGGCGTCTGGGCGCTTGTTGAAGCAGCTCTCTGTGAGTATTCCGGGCTTGCGTTTGTCTATCGGCGAAATAGGCGTCAGATAACCCGTAACGAGCGCTTTGATCGTAGACTCGGCGATCGCTCTATATTTCGAGCGCGAGGCGGCGTCCTTCGAAGCCTTGGAAAGCTTCAACAGTGCGCTTGAGGCCACCGCGGTAGCCGCAGTGTCACGCTCCGTGTTGGGGATAGCCGGATCATCGAAGTCCCAGAATGCCACGTAGTCCTGGGGTATGTGGGCGATCCACCATTCCGCGCCGCGCACGGCTGCTTCCAGCCAGGAAGCCTCCTCTGGAGCGGCCAGATGGCTCATGGTTGAGAACAAGATGCCCCAGGCCTGAGCTCTACCCCAAGTGCTCGTCGCGCTGAAACCCTTGTGCGTGTAGTGTTTTACCACGTTGCCGGTTTCGTCCAAGGTCGAGGACTGAATGAATGAATTGTCCATCCGCTGATGCAAGGGAATAATGGTGGCGGCGTGATGATGAGCGATATCGCGCATGTTCTGGTCACCGGAGGCGCGTGCTGCCCAGAACAAGAAGGGGGCAGCATGTAGGCTGTCGATGCTAGTCTCGATGTTCCCGATGTGCCCGCCCTCTTCAGCTTGGCTGCCTAGCGGAATTAGTTTCAGTGCGGGGTTATACATGGATGCCAAGCTGCGAGCTGCGGCGAGCGCCAACTCCTTTGCGGCCCTCTCCTCGAACAAGATCGAGCCCAGCGCGGCGCCGAAATAGAACGGAAACGACTTGAACACCGTCTCGACTGCGATCCGTTTTTTTAGGCCTTGCGCCAGAGCGGCAGCCTGCGTGCGATAATGCTCCTCACCGGTATACCTTGCGCAGAGCCAGTGCATGCCGGCCCAGTAGCCGCCCGTCCAATCGCCATCGACCGTTGTCGTCCACTTGCCTGTCTGCGGGTCGGCCCAGTGGGGGTACTCCTTTCCGACGGACTCGCGCGTGTCGGTCATGCGCTTCCGTATCCTGCCAATTGCCTCATTCCAAATTTCCATGATCCCGCTCCATCACTCCTGCTCCGCTGCGGCAATGGTCGAGCTTACCACAGGCTCGAGTTGGGGGATTGTCGATCGCGAGGGCGGGACCGTTTTGCCGCTACTTCCGAATCTGGCACTGAACGGACCTTAGCGTTTAGCCTGACGATGTCTGCTCCTGGTGGTAGAAACGACATGCTGCGTGAGCGGGGCGACTTCCGGGTTTGGTAGAGTCGGAATGTGACGCGGTGGCTTTAGGCTCGAACA
>Ga0209517_10007359_pt1 | contig 13217 bp, 12 predicted proteins | sample PeaSoiMetSII2010_FD_187695 | JGI IMG/M metagenome (GOLD analysis project Ga0209517, IMG submission 187695) | Peat soil microbial communities from Weissenstadt, Germany - SII-2010 (SPAdes) (version 2) | ecosystem: Environmental > Terrestrial > Soil > Wetlands > Peat | place: Germany...
CGAACAGTGTGAGCGCGAGAGGCTTCATTTCAAAGATTCCAGGTATCGGACCACGTTATGCATGTCCTGATCGGTGTACACGTCGAGCATCTGATTATGCGCCGCCAGCGGATCGCTGATATCGACTTTGACGTTCTTGTCTCGGGAGAATGTCCGATATTCTGCGGAAGAATCGCGCAGCGACACACTGAAGTCGTCGATGCGTTCGAGTGATCCGGTAATAGGCTGCCCGCCTGAAGGCGTCACCGTGACTTGAAGCGGCTTACTGCGGCGCGGGAACAGGAATCGCTGCTGCAAGTCGATCGGGCTGTACTTGCGCCCGACGCCCGCCAGATCGCCCGATGGAGAATGACACGTATTGCACTTACCCGCGCCATTGAAATAAGTCCGGCCGGCTTCCAGATTGCCCGTGAGCACGTTCGGCGGACGCTCGGGATTGCGATTCTTCGCCGTCGCTTCGATCTGGTCTTTGAAGAAATGCGTGAGGTCGGCTACCTGCGCATTCGTCAGATCGGCCTTGTGATTCGCGAGCTTCTTCAGAGCCGGTCCGATTTGATCGCCCACGCGGTCCCGGAGCACCAGAGGCGAACGAATGAGGTCGGGTCCTTGCTCCGTGCCTTTCGCCAGCGCTCCGTGACAGTTGATACAGAACTGCGTGTAGAGGCGCTTGCCGCGATCCGCGGCCGCCGGATCGACTTCCTGGCGCACATAGGGTCCGGCTTGTCCCCACACACTCCCACAACAAAACGAACCCAAGACCAGTAGTAAAAAAGGGGACAGGCCACTCTGTCCACGCCCACGTTTTCGTTCGAAGTCAGGAGTCAGGAGACAGAGAGTCCTGTCCCCTTTTTTAGCAGCTAGACGTCGCATATCTCGATTGCCTTGTTGAGAGTAGCGATTGGATCGTGCCCTGGGGCGGGGCTGTACTCGTGAGAAACGAACCCAGTGAACCCCAAATCCGCGATGGCTTGCATGATGAAACGATAGTTCAACTCCTGAGTATCGTCGATGTCGTGCCGGCCGGGGTTGCCGCCGGTATGGAAGTGCGCGATGTACTGGAAGTTATCGCGAATGTTGCGAACGATATCGCCGTCCATGATCTGGGCGTGATAGATGTCGAACAGGATTTTGACGCGCGGAGAGTTGACGCGCTTCATCACGTCGACGCCCCAGGCGATGTGATCGAACATGTAGTCCTTGTGGTTCACCTTGCTGTTCAGGTACTCCATGCAGATGGTGACGCCTTTGTCCTCGGCCTGACCTTTCACCTTGTTGAGGAACGCCACGCAGTTGTCCGCTCCCACACGGTCGTCCATGCCGCGGCGGTTGCCCGAAAACGTGATCACGTTGGGAACTCCGGCGGCGGCCGATTCGTCGATGGCCGCGCGCAGGGATGCTTCGAGCTTGGCGTGATTTGCCGGAGTGTTCAGCGCATCGGCGATGGTCCCGCCCGGACCCAGCGGATACATCGAGGGCACCAGTCCGTATTTCTTGAGCAGCGGCCAGTCGGCCGGACCGATGAGATCGAATCCCTTGATGCCGAGTCGGGCTGCTTCGCGGCAGCAGTCCTCCATGCTCATCTCGCGGGCGAAGACTCCGCGCGTGATGCCTTGCTTGATGCGGCCCCTTCTTTGGACCGGTGGCGTGGTCTGCGCCAGCGCGAGAGGCGCGGCCAATACCGGTAGAAAATCTCTGCGACGCATGGATTCCTCCTAAGGCTCTGGGATCTTCAGCAAGATATGTACTCCGATGCCATTCGAGTCTCTCCAAACCCTTCCCTTTCGACAGCCTACTTCGGTTGGGTAGGAAATGGCGTTATCTGCTCTATTTCGATCTCGGAGGCGCCTCCCCCGGGATTGCGCTCCAAGCTTATTCGATAGTTACCCCCAGATTTCGTATGAATGAAAATCCGCCGAAAGGTCTGACCGGGCAACCTCGACTCGATTTCGTCAGCAGTTAGTATCGCCGTTGTAGCGGCAGCCCGTTGATCTTTGCGGTCGCTCTGTACCGGCGTCCCCTCGTCGCGAATAAGCCAGAACAACGCTTCGGCGAAGTCGATCATGTCTCCACGCTTGGAAGGGGGCGCAGAATAAATGCTCTTGGCTGCCTCCGTCACTAGCCCTTCCTTGTCTACATAGAAAACGCCGACGCGCTCGCCATTCCGTTCCACGATTCTTCCCGGCGCTCCTTCGACCGGTGTTCTCACAGCGTAGCCTCGTTGTACAAGCTCGCCAATAACTGAACTGGCCGGCATCCCGATTTCGATGTCTTCAAAGCGTTTAATGGGAGTGGTCGCACTTGCGAGTTGCGCGAGGGAAAGCAGAACAATTACCCGGTAAATCATAGGCTCCTTTCCAGCATCAGGCGGGATGTATTTGGATTCTAGTCCATTGACTCGGGCTCTAGTGCGAGGGCAGAAATGAGGTCAAACTCTCAACGTCCGCCACTCCAACCATACCGGAAAACGAAACCGGACCGAACCGCTTCTTGTCGGGATTTACAAACCACACAGTGATACCCAAAGGATCTTCCTTAGTGACCCTGGCGATCCAATCGAGTGCCCTGAGCTTGAAAGCGGCAGCAAAGGTGCGCTCGAAATTCTTCCGACTTTCGATCTCTGCCTGGTTTAGATTCTCCGCGGCTGGCCATTCCATCGTCACACCCATATCTATTCTCCATAAAGCTAGCGTCTAACCGTAATCGTATAGCATCCGGAACCTCGCTGCACTGTGTTTGTGACTGATCCTAGAAGGCGCGCCTCCTCCCGACGTCCTGCGCCTTTACGGCGCCAAGACCTCCAGGATCAGGCACTTGAGGTACAGCGTTTCGGGCACGGTTAACAAGATGGGATGATCCGAAGCCTGGGTGCGGCGCTCTAGAACGCGGATGGTTTTGCCGGCGTCCAGCGCGGCTTCCGCGACGATCTGGAACAGCATCGCCTCGCTCATATGGTGCGAGCAGGAACAGGTCACCAGGATCCCGCCTGGATCGAGCAGGCGCAGCGCCCGCAAGTTGATCTCTTTGTACCCACGGGCGGCATCGTCCAGCATTTTGCGGGAGCGCGCGAAGGCCGGCGGGTCCAGGATGATCATCGAATAGCGACGGTCGAGACCGGCCAGAAACTCGAACACATCGGCTTTGCGGAATTGGATGTTTGTGAGCGCGTTCGCGCGTGCGTTGGACTCGGCGATTGCGATCGCGGGAACGGAAGATTCCACCGCCTCGACCGATTCGGCGCGGCGAGCCGTGTGCAGAGCGAATCCGCCGGTGGAGCTGAAGCAATCCAGCACGCGGCCGCGAGCGTGGCGCTCGGCCGCAAGGTAGTTCTCGCGCTGGTCGAGATAGATGCCGGTTTTCTGGCCGTGCAGCAGGTCGGCTTCAAGCTTTAGGCCGTTCATCTCCACCGCGACGCGCTCGGGGATTTCGCCCGATAGAACCAGAGTCTCCGCGGCCAGACCTTCCAGCTTACGCACGCTGGCATCATTGCGTGCCAGAATGCCGGCGGGGTGCAGAAGCTCGTTCAAGCAGTGCGTGATGATGTCGCGCGCGCGATCCATGCCCTGGCTCAGCGTCTGCATTACCAGGTAGGGACCGTAGCGATCGACGATCAGTCCGGGTAGTAAATCCGCTTCAGAAAAGACGAGCCGATAGGCGTTGGAATGAGCTTGTGAACTAGCAAGGACGCGTTCGCGGTGCCCGAGGGCCTGGGTCAGTCGGCGGAGGAAAAACGGCCGGTCGATCGGCTCGCGATTGTTGGTGAGGAGCCTCAGAGCAATCTGCGAAGTGGAGCTGTAATGCGCCGTGCCGATGATCCGGCCTTTCGCGTCGGCCACACCGACAGCTTCGCCCGGCTGGGCATCGCCGCGATCGGTGATGTCGCTCGAAAAGAGCCAGGGATGACCGCTGGCCGCGCGATCGGCAGCCTTGCGGTTTACTTTGACGAGGTTCAACGGGCCCGTGCCGGTGACAGGCGGAACGCGTCTCCCCGCATGGCTTCGAGGCGCGCGATACGGTCCTCGGTGGACGGATGGGTGGAGAAGAGGCGCATCATTCCGCCGTTCCGGAACGGATTCAGGATGAACATATGTGCCGTGGCGGGCGAGGCGTCATTCATGGGGACTCGATCGATGCCCACCTCCAGTTTGCGCAGCCCGGCGATCAAGCCATCTGGGGAACCTGTGTACTTGGCGGAGGCCGCATCGGCATCGTACTCGCGGGACCGCGAAATCGCCATCTGAATCAAACCGGCAGCGAGAGGCGCCAGGATGACCATCAGAAGCCCGCCCCAGGGACTGCCTTCATCGTCATCCCTGCGTCCGCCGCCGAACCACATCGCCATGTACGCCAAGTGGGTAATGGCCGCGGCGAGGGTGGCCGCGATCGAACTGGTCAGGATATCGCGATGCAGCACGTGTCCCAGCTCGTGCGCGACGACGCCTTCCAGCTCGCGATCGTTCATCAACTGCAGAATCCCGGCGGTGAACGCGACGGAAGCGTTCGCGGGATTGCGGCCGGTGGCGAAAGCATTGGGGGATGCATCGGGGATCAGCCACAGTTTGGGCATCGGCAAGCCCATCCGCTGTACTAGGCCTTGGACCAGGGGATAAACGCGCCGGTAGACTTCCGGATTCTCCTCAGGCGTGACGGGCTGCGCAGAGTATGTCGCGAGCGCGATCTTGTCGGAGAAAAAGTAGCTGGCGAAGTTCATGACCACAGCCAGCACCAGGGCGATTTCGAGCCCTGAGCGGCCAGCGATCATCTGCCCGCCGAACAACAACAAACCGCTGAGTAGACCGAGCAACAACGCAGTCTTAACGCCGTTCATATCACTCCCATCATACTGATCCACACACAATGAAGACGAGGCGGGGCTGCGGTCCGTTCCGATCCCTTCTCGGAAACCATCCCGCAACCCCGCCTCTGGGAGGAGCCACAACCACTACAAAGAGCGTTAGTTGTTGCTTACCTGAACCTTAATCTGCTTAGGCTTGGCGACTTCCTTCTTGGGCAAGGTAATCGTGAGAGTGCCGTTCTTGTAGTCGGCCTTTACTCCGTCCGGATTCACCGAATCCGGCAGCGTGAACACACGCTCGAATGTGCCGTAGGAACGCTCCACTCGGTGCCAGCCGCCCTCTTCCTTCTTTTCCTCAAACTTGCGCTCGCCCTTCACGGTGAGCGTGCCGTTCTCCACCCGGACATCGATGTCCTCAAACTTCACGTCCGGAATGTCTGCTTTCACTACCAATTCGTTTTCGGTTTCCCGGATATCGACCGGAGGTACCCACGGTCGACCGTTTGGCTCCGCAAACAGCCGAGTCATGGTGTCCTCAAAGGCTTTCAAGGCCGGGAAGGTCTCGAAACCGCTAAAAGGTGCATATTTGATGATCTCCATGATGTTTTCTCCTGAATATATCTAATTGCATACTAAGTATATAATCTGCGTGTATATATGTCAAGTAGCCCTTAGAAGATTTTTGACATTCCCCGAACCACCTTCCGATACACTGTTGCCATGCGTATTGGAATGATTGGGTTAGGCAAAATGGGTGGGAACATGGCGCAGCGCCTCACGCTGGGCGGCCACGAGGTGATCGGTTACGATGCCCACCCACCCGACGCTGCCCGGGTTCAGGAGATGCATGCGCTGCTGGTTGCGGACCTGGCGGGACTGGTAGCGCAGCTCCAGGCGCCACGGACGGTCTGGGTCATGGTGCCGGCGGGGAAACCCACTCAGGACACCGTAGACGCCCTGGCTAAGCTATTGTCGCCCGGGGATTTGATCATCGATGGCGGCAACACGCGCTTTACCGACGATATCGCCCGGGCGGCCGCCCTGGAGCCTAAAGGAATCCATTACATGGACGCCGGGACCAGCGGCGGAATCTGGGGCCTGAAGGTGGGCTACTGCCTGATGGTCGGAGGGCAGCCGGACGACTTCCGGCGGGTGGAACCCATTCTGAAAACGCTGGCGCCCCCGGATGGGTATCTGTACTGCGGAGCGGTCGGGTCGGGACACTTCGTCAAGATGGTGCACAACGGGATCGAGTACGCGATGATGCAGGGCTACGCCGAGGGCTTCGAGATCATGCAAGCGTCGCGCTATAAGCTGGATCTGGCCGCGATCGCCAACCTGTGGAACCAAGGCAGCGTGGTGCGGAGCTGGCTGCTGGAGCTGACCGCTCGCGCGCTCGATCAGGATCCCGGCCTCGATCATCTGCAAGCCTGGGTGGAGGATTCGGGCGAAGGCCGCTGGACGGTGGAGGAATCCATCAACACGGCGGTTCCGGCTCCGGTGATCGGCCTGTCGCTGATGATGCGCTTCCGTTCGCGGCAGGAGAACTCGTTCGGAGCACGGATGCTGGCGGCCATGCGTCAGCAGTTCGGCGGGCACGCGGTCAAACCTAAGTAGTCACCTCAGCCGGTAGATTGCAAAATTTGCATCGCGAAATACTTCGACGGCCGTCTGTCCAGGCGCCCGATCGCTGGCAGACAGCACCAGAAAATCGAAATGCATTTGGCTCAGTTGGTTCTCAATCTCGGCCGCTGTCCACGGGCGGAACGCGCAGTTGGATCGGTAACGCGGAAAGGGCGGCGCGTAGACGTCGGAGCAATTCTCCAAACCCAGAATGTGTTCGGCGGGCGTGGTGTGGTCGCGCAGCCAGCGGAGTGATGGATACGTGATCAAAGCCTCGCTCAGGTACTCGTCGCGGCCGATCCTGTCTGCGACGTAACGTAGCTGAGGGGCGTTGATTTCGACGATCATGATCGCGCAGACCGCCGTGATCATCACCCACAGAGACGCTGCCGCCAGGCTGGCTCGTGTGATCACGGGGGATGTTCGCCAGAACCGGGCGACCCTCACGCCGGTCAACAGGGCGAATATCGTCAACGACGGCAGGGCGTATCGCACCAGCGGGCTGAGCCAGCCCCATACCAGAAAGGCCGTGATCGCGAACCAGAGACACAGGTATTCCGCTCGATTCGGGCGCCGCGTGAGCAGCCATACCGGCCAGAAAAAAACGAAAGCGATCCCGAGGGGCGCGATCAGCACAGTTTCCGAGAAGTCGTGTCCATGAAAATGCAAATCCCAGGGCAGCCGGAGCATACGGAGGATCGTTCCGCCGAAGCTTGGATCGGGCGGCCAACCGGGCACCATGGCGATCCCCGGCGCCAACGGAAAAATCGGATTGCCGGTGAGCACGAAGCGCCGCACGTACCATCCCAGCGCGATGATCGCGAAGATCATGGCCAGCGACGCGAATGCCCGAAGGCGTCGCGGCTGACGCCAAGCCGCGGGGAGGAACACGCAGGCTAGAGGGATCGCGCCAAACAATGCCAAGTCCTTGGTGGCGAATCCGCAGGCTAGAAACAGCACTCCGGCTTGCACCCACCTGAACTCGCGCGTGGGTTTAAACTCGGATGCGGCGCGCCAGCGCAGGGCCGCGACCAGTGAAGCGAGCATGAAGAAAGTCAAAGCGGCATCGTTCTTCGGCACGGATTCGGCCCAGTGCAGAACGGGCAGGGAGGCAACCAGGACAACGCCGGTGAGTGCTTCGCTGGCATCGGCGCCGCAATCGCGCGCCAGGCCCCAGGCGGTCAGCAGAGACAACGCGAAAAACATCGGAGCGATCAACTGCGCGGCGGCCTGCCCGCCCAGGGCCCAGGCGAGGGCGAACATCGATTCGGTGGCTTGCGGAAAAAACGAGTAATCGAGGCCCGGCTTGGGCTCGAGCCCGTGGACCTGGAGGTAATACTGTGCCAGGGGCAAGTGCATCTTCATCGCGTCCCACGAAAGGGTCGGGGCCAGCATCAGCACCGTAGTACATAGGGCAAGGATTGCCGCGAACGGGATCAGGATTCCGGCGGCGGGAAGGCGAAGATCGTCGAGCTCGCCCCAGCGGCGGAATATCGCCCGCAGTGAGCCGACCAGGCGACGGAGATTGCGATGGAGGGTGACCAGCGGCGCTAGCAGCAGTAAAACGAAGAACCACGGATACCAGAGCCCGGCAAGACCGCTCGCGAACAGCGCGGTGTTCAACAGAGCAAATCCCGCAGCGGTGGAGAAGATCAGGTCGGCGGCAGGCGCCTCCGTGCTCCAGCCGCAACGCTCACACAAGGTTCGTCCGGCGCAATAGCTGGCAGCGAAGATTACGGCGATCACAAGCGTCGCGCGAGGTTCCCGCAGCACGGTTGCGGCCGCAGGCATTAAGGTGATCGCCGCCAGTTCATAGCGCCACAGGAACCCGGTCCGCAGGCGGAACCAGACCAGGGCTCCCGCCGCCAGCAGCGGCAACCCGATCACTGCCGCTCGATAGAACTGCGGGCCGGGACTGCGGAAATACTCGACGTGCCAGCGCACGATGCCGGCGGTCAGCAGCAGGGCGATCGCGGCCCAGGTTAGCCACAGCACGGTCTTTAAGCGAAGCGGCAAGCGCTGATTATACGAGATGCCGCTCCATAACTGTTGCGGTTCGGTAAGATTGGACCGTGAACGAGTCCCTGCTGGTCAATACTCTCGGGCACTCGGCCGGCGTGCTGATATTCGGCATTTTTCTGGTGCTGCTGCTCCGGGACCGGGCAGCGCGGCGGCTGCGCGGCGGCGTCAAATCGATCCTGGCGGCAGTGCTGGCGCTGGTTTGGAATTTGGCGTCCTTGATCGTGCTCGGCACCGATGCGCCGGGTAGTTGGTTCGTCCGGATCACCATCGCGATCGGGTTCTCGGTGCTCAGCCTGCTTCCGGCGGTGCTGTTCGACCTGTGCCTGGAGCGCCGCTATCGTCCGCTGGTTCAAGGTGGTTACGCGCTGAGTCTGGTGGCGACCGCGTTGCATGTCGCCGAGCTGTTCCGCGCGAATGCCAGCTACCACCGCTGGGCGCTGACCTCGATCACCATCGGATTCGGAATCCTCACACTGATCGCGGCCGTGCTGGTGTACCGCGAGCAGCACGATCGGGCCACTACCTCGCGGGTGGTGGGAACCATGTCGCTGTTCCTGCTGGCGATGTCTTTCGTACATCTGGGCAGCGGACATGCGCGGCAGATCTGGTCGCAGGAACTGGCGTTCCACCACGCGGCGATTCCGCTGGCCTTGCTGGTGCTGCTGCAGGATTACCGCTTCGTGCTTCTGGATGCGTTCTTCCGGTTTCTGGCGAACGTATTTCTCGCGGCCGTCTTCGTGTTCGGAGCGGTGGAAGCCTGGCGTCTGGAGCTCTTGCCGGCCGCGGACACGCCGTTTCACATCGCGCTGCTGCTGGCGGGTGCATGTCTCCTGCTGGTCCTGTTCGCGCTGGCGCGCGGCGGCGTGCAGCGCGCGCTCACCCGGCTGATCTTTCGCCGGCCGAATGAAGAGGCCCTGCTCCGCGATCTGAAGACTCCCATCCGCAGCGAGGAACAGTACATCGCCGCCGCAGCGGTTCGGTTGGGCGAGTTCATGGGAGCGCCAGCCCGTGTGACCACCGGGACCGTGGAAGCGCACGACCAAGGCGCCGAAGCCGTAGTGCCTGTACGAACGGGTTCGGGCGGATCCCTCTCTGTGCGGCTGGGGCGGCGTACCGGCGGACGCCGCTATCTCAGCGAGGACCTGCAGGCCCTGGGCCGCGCCGCCGCCGTGGTCGGCGAGCAACTGGAACAGTACCGCGACCTGGAAACGCGCCGGTTGGTCGCACAGGCCGAACTGCGCGCCCTGCAATCCCAGATTCATCCACATTTCCTGTTCAATGCGCTCAACGCGCTGTACGGGATTATTCCCCGCGAAGCCCGCGGCGCCCGCGAGACTGTTCTGAACCTGGCCGACATCTTCCGTTATTTCCTGGAGACCAAGAAATCACTGGTGCCCCTGGAAGAGGAGATGCACATCGTCAAAGCGTATCTGGACGTGGAGCGCCTGCGGCTGGGCGACAAGCTTCGGCTGGAGATCGCGGTGACGCCCGAGGCGCAATCGGTAGCGATTCCGATCTTGTCTATCCAGCCTCTGGTCGAGAACGCGGTGAAGCACGGGATCGCGCCATTGGCCGGCGGCGGGCTGATTCAGATCAGCGCCGGCCTCGATACGAATGGATCGCTCGTTATCTCCGTGCGCGATAGCGGGCCGGGATTCTCGAAGACACATCTGAACACCCCTGGAGTCGGTTTGGAAAACGTCGAGCGGCGACTAGAGCTATGCTACGGCGGAGAAGCGCGCCTGACGATCGACTCCAGTTCCTCCGGCGCGGAAGTATCCGTGCGGATTCCCGCCACATCGGGCAGGGCGGTTGAGGCGAGGCGATGAAAATCCTGATCGCCGACGACGAGCCGGTGGCGCGCCAGGTCCTGCGGGAACATGTGGAAGCGATCCCGTCCGTGGAAATCGCGGGCGAGGCGTCCACCGGCAAAGAGACGCTGCAGCGGATCCTGGATCTGGATCCGGATGTGGTGCTGCTCGATCAGCAGATGCCGGAGCTGGATGGGTTGGCGGTGGTGCGCTCCCTGCGTGGCGCGAATACGCCCCTGATCATTTTTGTTACCGCGTACGAACGGCACGCGCTGGAAGCCTTCGAAGTCGGCGCCGTCGATTACCTGCTCAAACCGGTGCGCCGGGAACGGCTGGAAAAAGCCATCGAAAAAGCCCGGCGGCAGTTGAAGCATCCGGCAGCGGCCCAAGGTCCGAAGAAAATCGTAGGACGCCGCGGCACGGATCTGTACCTGCTGGATCCAGCCGAGATCGTCGCATTCCAGGCGGACGGCGAGCTGGTGCACATCATTACCACCGGCCAGCGCTATCTGTCGGATCATTCGCTGAAAGCCCTGGAAGATAAACTCGAGCGCCCGCGCTTTCGCCGCGTGCATCGCGGGACGCTGATCAACACCGACCACCTGCGTAAGATCTCGCCGCTCTCCAGCCGGCGCTGGCTGCTCAAGATGTCGAACGGCTTCGAGGCGGTGGTCAGCAAGCGCCTGGCTAGCGCCATCCGAGAACAGGCGCGCTGGTGAACCCGGTACTCTAAAAAGATTAGTGCCCGAGCGTCACGTAAATCCCTGGATCATTGCCTTCTCGGTGATGCTCTGCACCTTCATGGAGGTGCTGGACACTACCGTCGTCAATGTATCGCTCCCGCACATCGCAGGGAACCTTTCGGCCACCATCGAGGAAGCCACCTGGGTGCTGACGTCGTACCTGGTGGCGAACGCCATCGTCCTTCCAATGACCGGGTGGCTGGCGAACCACTTCGGGCGCAAGCGCCTGCTGATGGCTAGCGTGGTGGGATTCACGGCGTCCTCGTTCTTGTGCGGCGCGGCGCCGACCTTGCCCCTGCTGGTGGCTTTTCGGGTGCTTCAGGGGCTCTGTGGCGGCGCACTGCAGCCACTTTCGCAGGCCGTTCTGCTGGAAGCCTTCCCGCCCGAAGGCCGCGGCAAGGCGATGGGTTTCTGGGGCTTGGGAATTGTCGTCGCGCCGGTGCTCGGCCCGGTGTTCGGCGGCTGGCTCACCGACAGCTATACCTGGCGGTGGGTTTTCTACATCAATCTGCCCGTCGGCATTCTGTCGATTCTGATGGTGCAGTGGTTCGTCTTCGATCCTTCCTATATCAAGCGCGACGTGACCGCGCGCATAGATTATTGGGGCATCGGGATGCTGGCCGTGTGGATCGCGGCGTTACAGCTTTCCTTCGACAAAGGGCAGCAGCTAGACTGGTTCAGCTCGCCCTTCATCGTGTGGCTGCTGGTAATCGCGGGCGCGTTCCTGATCGGGTTCCTGGTGCGCGAACTGATGGCGGAACACCCGGTGGTGAACCTCCGCATCTTCAAGGTGGCGAGCTACAGCACCGGCGTGTTCCTGATGGCCGTGCTGGGATTCGTGCTCTATGGCAGCATCGTGATTCTGCCCATCTGGCTCCAGACGCTGATGGGATATCCGGCCACGCGAGCCGGATTGACCATGGCGCCACGCGGCCTGGGATCGATGATCGCGATGCCGCTGGTCGGTATTATCCTGCCGCGCTTCGACCCGCGCAAGCTGCTCGCGGGCGGGCTGCTGATGGGCGCGTATTCGACCTGGCAGTTTGGACAGATGAACCTCAACGTCGGGTACTGGGATCTGTTCTGGCCGCAGTTCATCCAAGGCTTCGGACTGGGGCTGATTTTCGTGCCCCTGACCACGATTTCGATGGGCCGCGTGCCGCGCGAGAGCATGGGAAACGCGACCAGTCTCTTCAACCTGATGCGCAATATCGGCGGCGCGGTGGGGATCGCCGTCATCGCCATGCTCAACACGCGCTACCAGCAGAAATACATCAACGTTCTGGGGTCGCATGTGGCCCAGGGCGATCCGGCGACGGAACAATGGCTGGGCTCCCTCAGATCGATGTTCCTGGGATCGGGCTCGGGACCAGGGTTGGCGGATCAGCGCGCTTACGGCGCTATGTTCGGCCTGGTGCAGCAACAAGCCGCGATGCGGGCGTTCCTCGACATCTTCAAGCTGGTGACGGCGATGTTCCTGTTGATGATCCCGCTGCTTCTGCTGATGCGGAAGCCCAAAAAGGATTAGATCTTTGGAGAGTTCACAATTCCTCTCGCCAGCTTATGAAAAGGACCATCTTGGCGGTGCCTTTGTGGAACTTGCACAGTTTCGGACCAGCAGCAGGAATTGCTTGACGGGCTAGCGGCGTAGCTTGGGCCAATGAGGCGGTAGCTGTCCATGCTTCAGATCATCGCCAGTCAATTCGCTGTATGCGAAGTACTTGGCCTGCTGCCATGTGAGCACGGCGCGAAATGATCCGCCCTCCTTCAATGGCAAACTGATAAAGACATCCCCACCGACCGGATTGTGCTTAATATCCTCTTTCGGAAAACGTTCCCGCAGAATCTTGTAAGCGTCCTGAAAGAGCCTGCCTGGGTATGGGTCTTGAGCGATCATCGATACAAGCATATAATGCTTAACGCTGGCGGTAAAGGGCTAGGCGTTCTTAGCTGTTTCTCCTCCCAACAACGAAGCAAAAGTACTAGCATGGTACCGAAAGCGAGAGAGGCACTCGAAGCGGGCAGCAGGGAAAATTTGCATGACTGTGTTTAGAATTATTCTATTCTCGACTGCACTTCTGAGTCTGCCATTTTCTTCCCTAGCAGCCCGTGGCGGAAACGCCTCTATTGAGGAATCTCCTGCCGGCCGGGTGCGGCGGCGACTTGTAGAAATAGACTGCGGGCAGAGTTGTCCAACCAGTTTTGAACTGTACTGTACGCGTCCTG
>Ga0209517_10007360_pt1 | contig 13216 bp, 13 predicted proteins | sample PeaSoiMetSII2010_FD_187695 | JGI IMG/M metagenome (GOLD analysis project Ga0209517, IMG submission 187695) | Peat soil microbial communities from Weissenstadt, Germany - SII-2010 (SPAdes) (version 2) | ecosystem: Environmental > Terrestrial > Soil > Wetlands > Peat | place: Germany...
CGTTTTGCAGTCAGCCGCTGCCGGGGTCTTCGCCCCTGCCGGGGTCTTTGCCGCAGTTCCCTGGGCCGCGATTGTCTTGGGCTGGGCCGGACACACGCCCTTCACCGTGATCACCGCTGTACCGGGCGGCAGGGCCGCTGCCGCTTCTGCTTGGCCTCCAGGCGCTGGCGGGTTGGCTGTGGCGGCCGGCCTCTGCGCTGGTGGTGCTGGCGGAGGCGCGCCCGGTGCGGCTTGTCCCCAAGACAACGTCCCCAATAAGACACACAACAGCCAGCTCTTGCGCATAAACCGTTTCCTCCTCCAGGATTGGTCCATCAAAGAATTAGAAATGCCAAGCACCAAATCCTAGCACAACGGGGAGCTTAACCGCGGCTTTGAACAGAGCAGAAGATGGAACTCGCACCTCGAATTTGCTTTGGCGCAGCCACCTCCGAGCGGCGATAATGCCAGCATGTCGGGGAGTGCGGCCATCTTATCTTCGGAGGCGATGCGCGGCGAGAAGCGCGCCGCGGCCGGGAACTCCGTTGTGGCTGCCATCGTCCTCACCGGATTGAAGATTGTGGTTGGATTCACCACCGGCAGCCTTGGCATTCTTTCCGAAGCCGCACATTCCGGGCTCGATTTGATCGCCACGCTTCTTACCTACTTCTCCGTCGGAGTTTCCGATAAGCCGGCCGACGCCGACCACCAGTACGGCCACGGCAAGATCGAGAATTTCTCCGCGTTTGTGGAAACCGGGTTGCTTCTGATTACCTGCGCCTGGATCGTCTATGAGGCGGTATTCCGCCTTTTTTTCCGCCGCATTGAGATCGAGCCCTCGATCGCGGCTTTTGCCGTGATGCTGTTTTCCATGGGAGTGGACTCGTGGCGTTCGCGCGTGCTTGGCCGCATTGCCCGCAAGTATGACAGCCAGGCTCTGGAAGCCGACGCGCTGCATTTTTCCACCGACATCTGGTCCGCCGGCGTGGTTGTTCTGGGCCTGGTGTTGGTTCGCACCGGGCGCGCGTATCACGTGGACTGGCTGCGCGATTCCGATCCCATTGCCGCCCTTTTCGTCGCGGGAGCGGTTGTCTCCGTGAGCTGGCGTCTGGCCCGCCGCACCATTGATGCTCTGCTCGACGCAGCTCCGCCCGGCGTGCGCGCTCAGATTCAAGACGCGGTTTCGCGCATGGACGGTGTCCTCGAAGTGGACCGCGTGCGCATACGCCGCGCCGGCAACCGCTATTTCGCCGATCTCACAGTAGGCTTGGCGCGCAACTTTACCTTTCAACGCTCGGGCCAGCTGGCCGCCGCCGTGACCGACGCCGTTCACCGCATCCTGCCCGATGCCGACGTAACCGTCCAGCCCCTGCCGCGCGCCCAACATTCGGAGAATATTTTCGACCGCATTCGCGCCGTGGCCACTCAGAAGAACCTCAACGTCCATGACATCAGCGTCCAGGACCTGGCCGGACACCTGCACGTCGAACAGCACATCGAGCTCGATGAGAATATGACCCTGAAGAAAGCCCACGATCAGGTCACCGAGCTCGAAGCCGACCTGCGCCGCGATGTCCCGGAGATTTCCGGCATCCTCACCCACATCGAGAGCGAGCCGGCTACGATCGAGAGGCCGGAAGAATTGATCGGCGATGCCGCACTCGTAGAGCGCCTGAAGGCTGCAGCTGCCCACTTTCCCGAGATCCTCGACGTTCACGAATTTGTGGTCAAGCGGGTCCGCGGACGCCTCTATGTTTCCTGCCACTGCACGCTCCCCGATGATCTTTCGCTGGCTCGCGTTCACGACATTCAGACAGAATTGGAAATCCGTTTCAAACAGGATGCGCCGGAGCTGTTCCGCGTGTTAATTCATCCCGAGCCGAGCACGGACAACAGAAGATAGGCCTGTGGAAATGTGGTGACATACGTCACTGACAGATTTACGATTGCCGATTTCCAATTGCCGATTGGAGGATATGTGCTTTGACATCGAACTGGTGCGCGGCGTGGCGGTCTCATCGTGCTTACACCTAAAGAGCTCCAGCAGAGGACGAGAGCGTTTGCGATGCGAGTTTTGCGCGTATTTCGTTCGCTGCCCGACTCCCGTGAGGGACGTATCCTGGGTCAACAGTTGCTGCGTGCCGCCACATCCGTCGCCGCCAACTATCGTTCCGCCTGCCGTGCTCGCTCCAGGCGGGATTTTCTCTCGAAACTGGGCGTTGTGGAAGAGGAGGCTGATGAAAGCTTGTTCTGGTTAGAATTCATTGCAGAGGCGGGACTCATTCCACAAGTAAAGCTCAAGGATCTGATCTCAGAGGCGAGCCAACTCATAGCAATCTTCGTCGCCTCACGACGGACAGCAAAGAAAAACAATCGAAAATCGGAAATCGTAAATCGAAAATCATCATGATCACCGCCAAAGTTCTCTGGACTGACAATGAGCGTTACGTTGGCGAGGCCGGCTCGCGCCATGCCATCGTCATGGACACTGCTTCCGAAAAAACCGCCAACACTCCCATGGAACTGGTGCTGATCGCGCTCTGCGGCTGCACCGCCTCGGATGTGGTTGGCATTCTGCGCAAGAAGCGCGAGCCCTTCACGCGTCTCGAAGTTCGCGCGGAGGCCGAGCGCGCCTCGGGCTATCCTGCCGTGTACAAGGAAATCAAGCTGGTCTATCGCGTCAGTGGCAAGGTGTCGGCGAAGGCGATGGAAGATGCCGTGCGCCTGTCGAAAGAGAAGTATTGCTCGGTCTCCGCCATGCTGGAAAAGACCGCCACGATTACTTTCGCGATCGAGTACGGCGAGTAGACTAAGAGGTAGGAACTGGTCAAGGACGGGCAGCGCGATCTGAAAGCGAATCATGACCACTCGCATTCTGTTCTTCACCCAACCCGGCTGCCTCTCTTGTGAATTGATGAAGGTCTTCCTTCAGGCGAGAGAGATCGCTTTCGAGGAGCGCGACATCAGTGCCGATTCCGAAGCCCGCCGCGCCATGATGGAGCAGCACGGCAGCCGGGAGACTCCTACCCTGGTGGTGTTCACGGGCGCGGCGCAGGAAGTCGTTGTCGGCTTTGATCCCGTGCGCCTTGACCAGTTGCTCGACTCGGCTCCATCATCGGAGCCGGGGACTGAATCCTGAACTCGGCCGATTCCAGTCACAGCACTCCTCATCCGCTGCGCGGATACGTCTTCATCGCGTCCGCTGCTTTTCTGTGGGGAGTCTCCGCCGCCCTCGGCCGCGCTGTCTTCACCGGGAAATTGCCCCTGGCCGGCGAAGCGCTCCGTCCCATCGACCCGCTTATCCTCTCGCAGACGCGAACCTCGTTCTCCCTGCTCGTCCTGCTTCCCATCCTGCTGGGCCAAGGCGGGACCCAGCGCATCAAGGTCCCCGCGCGTGATCTCGTGCAGTGTCTCGTGCTCGGCATGCTGGGTGTGGCCGCTTCTAACTATTTCTATTACGTCGCCATTCAGAAAACGAGTGTGGCCATCGCCATCATCGTGCAATACACTGCGCCAGTGTGGGTACTTTTGTGGGTGGTGGCCCGCGGACAGCAGAAACTCTCGCTGCAGAAAGTCGCCGCCGTCGCAGTCGCCATCACCGGTATCGCCCTGACGATCGGCATGGTCGGAGGAAAATCCGCATCAGCCCTTCGCCTCGATTCCTACGGATTCATCGCCGCCTTGTTGGCGTCGTTCTCCTTTGCTTTTTACAACGTCGGCGGCCACCGCATACTTGCCCGTTTCGATCGCTGGCGTGTACTGGTTTGGACCTTGATGTCGGCCTCCGTCTTCTGGCTTTTCGTCAATCCCCCGTGGAAAATCGCATCCGCCCACTACACGCTTGCGCAGTGGGCATTTCTGTTTGTCTTTTCGATGATCTCGGTTCTGGGATCGTTCTCGCTTTACTTCCTCGGTCTACAACATCTCGAGCCCACCCGCGCCATCATCGCCAGCTGTCTGGAGCCGGTGTTCTCCATCCTGCTTGCCGCCGCATTCCTCAGCGAGGGCGTACGCCCGATTCAAACCCTGGGAATTGTTCTGGTGCTCGCGGCCATTGTGATCGTGCAACTGCCGGGTCGAGGCGCTACTGCTCGGGAAGACGCTGTAGTCGTCGAGCCGATCGAATAAGAAATGTTCCGACTGGGAGCTATCTCATAAATGGTTTTGGGAAGGGCACGGCTTCAGTTTCTAGCCTGCCCTGAGCGAGCGCAGCGAGCCGAAGGGTGCCGCTCAGAGCCAATAAAGACACGGGCTTTAGCCCTGAGGGAGCCAACAGCTTATTCCTTTCCTTCATTAAGAGACGGCTCTATTCGTTCTCCGTGTGTGCGGGTAACATCCCGGGGCTGCGGTGGCGGGTCTCGTTTTGCTCCCGGAGCAGCATGCGCCGATCGCTGCTGTGGGCATCGTGACAATCGACGCAGAGTCCTTTGGCGGCTGCCGGGTGCTGCTGCAGTTCCGCCCCTTTCTCGTGGCAGGCGAAGCAAATCTGTTCCTTTGGCATCACCAGGTTCAACGTAGTCATGTCACCCTGGGTCTGTGCCAGGTGGCAGATGGTGCAGGAAATCGTCATGGCCGAATGCACCGACTTGCCGCTGGTCTTGTCAGCGTGGCAGGCAGAACAAAGATCATCCCTGTGGAGAACACCCGGGTGCTCCACGGCGACCGCAGGCAGGGCCGTCAGCAGGACTAGAAGGGAAGCAGTGACTGTGCTTCGCATAGGGTTGCGCGATTCTAGCCAGCAGCGCGTGCGCGATCATTACTGGGAATCTACTAGGCAGGCGGGAAAGGGTGCAGAATCGGCCGACGACTGTGCTCATAAGTCGTTTGCAGTGGCGAGGAAGCGGGCGGTTTGTGATTGCAGTCGCGCAGCAACGTGACGGCGCGCACAAGTGTCCTGATCATGCCGGCCGAGGCTTATGGTCGGCGCAGCTCACTCCGTTGCGAGCAGTCTGCGGCGGCTGGTACGATCGCTTGCGTTCTTGAAGCAGAATGGAGACCTCGATCCGCACTGCCGCTGCCGCACCGGAAGACTCCGAATGGTGCGCCCACCTGATGGCCTCCACCGAGCCTTGGATTACGCTAGGGCGCGATCTCGCCGGTTGTCGTGAGGCGCTGGCGCGTCCGGGCACGGAACTTTTTGTGGCTCGGGACAGAGAACTGCCTGTCGGCTTCATCCTGCTCGCTCCCTATGGCCTGGCCGCCTCGCCTTACATCGCCTCCATCGCGGTTGCCGCGGAGGCGCGTAACCGGGGCGTTGGATCGCACCTTCTGCGCTTCGCCGAAGAGCGGTTTGCTGGTAGATCTCACCTTTTCCTGCTGGTCTCGTCGTTCAACCACCGCGCACGACAGCTCTACCAGCGGCACGGCTACGAGTTCATCGGCGAGCTTAAGGACTACGTGGTGCCGGGGCACTCCGAACTCATCTTCCACAAGAGGCTTCCGTGACCGCGCCCACGGCTTTACGCGCGGCTCTTGCACGCGCTAGTAGATGAAAATACCGCCGCGCCTTCTTTACGTCGCGCGCAATCTGCTCGCGCAGCGCGTCAACGGACGGGAACTTGACCTCGTCGCGCAGCCGCTCCAGGAAACAGATCTCGACTTCCGTTTCGGGCGTCAACTCAAGGGGATGGAAACTGAGCATGTGTGTCTCAATGGCAAACAGTTCCGCGCCAAATGTCGGACGGTTGCCCACATTGGTGACGGACTCAAACCGCTCCGTACCGACCCGAGTGCTGGTGATGTAGACGCCGTCTTTCGGTACCAGTTCTTCGTAACGCGCCAAGTTAATGGTCGGAACCGTGTACTTCGATCCGTAGCCGCGCCCGCGCCCCGGCGTACCCAGAATGCCGAACGGCCGCGCCAGCAGATGCCGTGCCCGGCTGACCCGCCCTTCGGTCAGCAACTTGCGAATCTGGCTGCTGGAGACCCTCTCGCCGCGCAGCGTCATTACCGGATAGACCTTGACCTCAAAGCCCATCTCCTTTCCGAACTCGGTCAGCAGGTCCGTGTCGCCGGCGGCCTTGTGCCCGAAGCGGAAGTTGTGGCCTTCGTGCACTTCGCGCGCATGCAACTTCTTCTTCAGAATCCGCTCGGCGAACTGCCGCGGCGTCATCAGCGATAGATCGCGCCCGAACGGGAGGATCAGCGTCGCATCCGTGCCTGTGTCAGCCAGCAGGCGCAGCTTCTCCGCCGTCGGAGTGAGCAGCTTCAGTCCTGACTCCGGGCGCAAAATCCGCGCCGGATGCGGATCAAAGGTTACGGCCACAGCTTTTGTCCCGCTGGCCCCCGCTCGCAAAACAATTTCCCGCAAGACGTGAGCGTGCGCCCGGTGCACGCCGTCAAAATTCCCCACGCTGACCAGCGCCGGTCCGAAACCGGCGGGAACGTCATCGAGTTTGTGGAAGACCTGCATGGCAGTGATCAGTGATCAGTGGTTAGGGGCCAGTGGCGTGCGGTCGACTGACCACTCGCCACTGGTCACTGGCCACTGATTTCAAACTCCAGCTTCATCCCGTCGTAGGCCAGCCGCACGTGCCTGGGCAGTGTGGCGTTGGTGGCCTCGTGCGGCAAATCGTGGCAAATGTGGGTGAAGAAGGCGCGCTTCGGTTTCAGCCGGTCCACAACTTCCAGCGAGTTCTTCACCGTCGAGTGAGTGGGATGTGGCGTATGCCGCAGCGCATCCAGAAAGAGAATGTCCAATCCTTCGAGCTGATGAAACGACCCCTCGGGAATCTCGCTGTGGTCGGTCAGGTAAGCGGCCGAGCCGAACCGGTAACCGTAGATCTGTGTCTCGCCGTGAATCAGAATCACCGGATCGAACTGAACGCCAAGCACGTCCACCGGCCCATCGATTGGCCGCAACTCCAATTGCGGCAAGCTGCCATATTTATAATCTGCATCAAAAATATAGGTGAACATTTTGCGCAGGAATGCAGCCGCGTCCGGGCGCGCGTAAAGCGGTAGTTTGTCCGGTTTGTGCCGGTAGCTCAGCGGCCGCAGGTCGTCAATACCCAGAATGTGGTCGGCGTGCGTGTGGGTGTAAAGCACCGCGTCCACGCGCGAAATCTTCTCGCGAATGGCCTGAGTGTAGAAGTCAGGCGAGCTGTCAATGAGCACGACCTTGCCGCCGTACTCGATCATGACCGACGGCCTGGTGCGCCGGTCGTGTGGGTCGTCCGAGTGGCAGACGGCGCAATCACATCCCAGCGTGGGCACGCCCATGGACGTCCCACTGCCCAGCACGGTTAAGGTGGCTTTCATCGTCCGCCGGTTCCGGTGGCAGGTCCCGCCTGAGGCGGACGCGCCAGCATGTTGGTTACCTCCACGTAGGCCATGCGCAACTCGTAGAGACTATTCTGCAGAAAATTCTCTTCTGTCGCTGTGAGATTACCCTTCGTTTTCTCTGCGATCAGACTGAGCGTGTCAATCGTCTGCCGCGCGCCTATGATATCAACCCGCGGTTGCCCGCCCTGCTCGCGCATCAGACCGAGTTGCAGCATGGCGGTCATGTAAAGCGACGCGAGGAAGCGTTCGAACGTCATCTCAAAATCTTTGGCGGAGTGCCCGTTGAGCTCGACCTGCGAATCCAGTTCTCTCGACGATTTGCGGTACGCGTCAGCCTGCGCCTGCTGCTCACTGGCGGTGGGCGGTGGGGGGATATCGGCGTCCTTGGCGCCCTTTGCGGGCGCAGGAGCAACTGGCTCATCTGTAGTGGCCTGCGCTGCCGCAGGAGGCGCGACTGGCTTGGCCGGCGGCGCTTCTTCCGTTTCCGTGACGTCCTTCCGTAGTTCGCCTTCGGAAGTGAACAGACGCCGGTCCGTTACGGTGAAGCTTGATTGTTCCTGTTTCTTTTCAGCCATAGAATCTTTCCTCAAGAAAGAGCGCTTTTCTTCGCGTCCTTAGCGAGTCCTTTGCGAACTTCGCGGTCAAAGTCTTTTCACTCCTGATGCCGCTCACGCCGGATGCCGCGCGAGAGAACTCTCTGTCAGAACTGCGTCCGCCACCGGTATCTGGACTACGGTCGCCCGCGTCGTTCCAATGGCGACCTCGCGACCAGGCACGCCCGCTTCGCGCCGGATGTAGCCTAGCGCCACAGTCTTTTCTCCGTCTCCGAGCCGCAGCGAAGCCGCGCTGGTAATTTCCCCTGCTTCCTTTTCTCCCGCCAAAATCTTCGCGCCCGGAACGATCTGCCCCGCGCCTTGCGCCAAAAAACCCGTGAACTTCCGGTGGACGGCTCCGCGCGAACGAATCCGCTCTACAATTTCCTGTCCGACATAGCAGCCCTTGTTGAAATTCAGGGCGCGCGCCTGTTCGGTCTCCTGCGGCAAGTCGCGCTCGCGGATGTCCACCCCATATCGCGGAATGCCTGCGACGATGCGGTGCAACTCGATCGCCTCCGATCCAACCGGAGTCGCACCCGCTTTCACCAACGCATCCCAAAGCGGCCGTACCTGATCAGGAGCCAGCCACACCTCGTAAGCTTCGCCCGGCCCGTCTCCGCGCACGGTCGTGCAAGTCAGGCAGCCGCAATCGCAATCACACTGCACCGTGTGAAACTGCGCCGGCTGCAGTTCCGGAAACTCCAAGCCGGCCGCTCGCAGAACCGTCCGCGACTTAGGGCCCGCCACGCCCAGAGCCGTCAGTTGCTCGCTCAGATTCGTGACCTCAACGTCGTCCATGATGATGTAGTGCTCGAACGTGGCCAGAATCTTCTCCACCTGGCTGCGGTCGGTGTCAATCGTAATGGACTCGCCGCGATTGTGAGCATACAGATCGCCCAGAATATGCCCCTGCGGATTCAGTAAGAAAGAATAGACGCCATGCCCCTCGGCCAGATCGCGGATGTTGTTGGTGACCATTCCGTTCAGCCAGCGCACGCGATCGCTGCCCGTGAGCGAAATCTTGGCGCGAAAGCCAAGGTCGTAGACGCCGCACCCAGTGCGCAATTCCGCCCACTCCGACTGTGGATCGCCGAAGCGAGCTGCGGTCGTCGCACCGCGATATTCACTGGCGCCCGCCGCGCCCAGACCTTCGCCGTGAACCTGGAGTGCCGTTAGCCCCATACCGGTAGTTCGATTATAGCGATTGTGGTAACGTTCCTGCCGTGGACTCGAAGATTGGAACCCGCAAACGCATCGCCGTCATCCCCGGAGACGGGATCGGCCAGGAAGTTATCCCGCAGGCAGTGAAGGTTATTCAGGCTTCGGGTGTCGGCGTCGAGTTAACCAACTTCGACTGGGGTGCTGACCGTTATCTACGGGATGGGACGACCGTGCCGCCCGACGGCTTCGCCATGCTGGCTCGCGACTTCGACGCGATCTTAGTCGGTGCCTTCGGAGATCCCCGCGTCAAGACCAACATCCATGCCAGGGAGATTCTACTGGGCATGCGCTTCAAGATGGACCTTTATGCTAATGTGCGCCCCGTGCGCCTGCTCGATGCCGCGCTGTGTCCGCTGAAAGGCGTCGAACCGAAGGATGTGGACTTCGTGGTGATCCGCGAAAACACCGAAGGCGTCTACACCGATGCGGGCGGCGTCTTCAAGCAGGGCACGCCCGACGAGATTGCGATTCAGGAAGACATCAACACGCGCAAGGGTGTCGAGCGCATCATCCGCTACGCTTTCGAGCACTGCAAGCGTCACACCAAGCTCGACGGTTCGCCGCGCAACAAGGTGCTGATGTGCGACAAGTCCAACGCCATGACCCACGCCGGAGGCCTGTGGCAGCGCGTCTTCAGGGAAGTTAGCGGCGAGTATCCGCATATCGCGGCCCAGCACATGTATGTGGACGCGCTTTGCATGCAGATGGTGCGCGACCCGCGCCAGTTCGACGTCATCGTCACCAACAACATGTTCGGCGACATCATCACCGATCTTGCCGCCGGTTTGCAGGGAGGCCTGGGCATGGCCGCCAGCGGCAACGTTCATCCGGGAAAGACTTCGATGTTCGAGCCGGTGCACGGCTCCGCCCCGCCGATCGCCGGCCAGAACGTCGCGAACCCATTCGGCGCCATCCTGACCGCAGCCATGATGCTGAATCATCTGGGTATGACCGCGCCGGCCGAAAAGATCGAAGCCGCTGTGCTCGACGCGGTCCGCCAGAAAAAAACCACGCAGGACATCGGCGGCACGCTGGGGACAAGGGAAACGGGGGAGTGGGTGGCGAACATCGTTGGAGGGTAGCAGCCTATGCGGGGAAGGAAATTGAGTGGAAAGGAAGCACTGGCCGAGTATCTGGTCTATCGCAGTAGGACGTGCGAATATCTCCAGATGTTCCAGATTTTGCTCGATCTGAAAGAGAAAAAGTACGCTCCGGAGAATCAGTTCTCCAGAACCCCCGCGGCAACGGTGCAGAACATGCTGGTGGGCATATTCGCTAGCCTGATGGACACAAACAAGCAGGCTCTCAACGTGTTCGATCTCTGGGTCGCACTATACCCCAACGAGAAGATCAGGATTGAGGAGACGTGGAAAAAGATCGAACCATATACCGGGCTCGTAAGGGATTTTCGCAACAACGTCTCCTTCCATGCCTCCAAGAATCTCAGCGGATACGTTAAGTCCCTTAGGGCGTATGAGGGAAACGAGAAGGCGATCGCCTTTGCTATGAAGGAATTTGGGCAGCTCGCCAGGGACCTCTTCAGAAAGGAGCACGAGGCCCTGCCCAATCTGAGGGAGGATGCTGGGCCGATTCTCAAAGAGGCGGGACTGAGTGAGAGTGAAATCGAGCGACTAAAGGACTATTTTCTTTCCTAGGCGCGGTCGCGCCCTTAGCTCTGGGGTCCGGTTATCCCGAGCGCAGCGTGGCGATTCGCGAACGCGAATCGGCTCGCGCCGTCGAAGGATGACAGCTCCGCCATACAGCTTTCTGCGGTAACAATCCAAAAACGTATACACTCAATCTCAATGAGTAGATTTGCAGAATGCTCCTCCCGGATCCCTCGGTTGCTTCTTGCAGTGATGCTCGCTGCGGTCGCCTGGATGCAGTCACCCGCCTTCGCCCAGGATCAGCAACAGGCAGACAAGAGTGTCCCCTCCCCGCAATCCTCCGCGCAGGAACAACCGAAACCGTCAACACCGAAAGAAGAATCGCCGCAACCAGAAGTCAAAATCACCCCGCGCCAGGCTGAAGAACTGTTCCACTCCGTCGACGAAATTCTCGAATTCGACAGCAAGCAGAGCGGCCTGCCGATCAAGAGAGAAATCAAGCGCAAGCTTACCAGCCGCGATGAAGTGGTCTCTTATCTCACCAAGCACCTGAACGACGAAGACACGCAGCGGCTGCGGCGTTCCGAACTCGTACTCAAGAAATTCGGCCTCCTGCCCCGCGACTTCAATCTGGAGACCTTCCTGGTTGCGCTGCTGCGCGAGGAAGTCGCGGGCTACTACGATCCCAAGACAAGAACCGTGAATCTGCTCGATTGGGTGCCGATGGAGGAACAAGAGCCAGTCATGGCTCATGAGTTGACGCACGCGCTCCAGGACCAGTCGGTGGGCCTGCAGAAATGGATGAAGAAAGGCGACAGAGATCTGGCGGAAGTCAAGAGGGACCTGACACCCGCCGACATTGAAAACGACGAGACGGATGACGCGCGCGAAGCCGTCGTCGAGGGCCAGGCCCAGGCGGTGATGCTGCAATACGCCCTGGCGCCCGTGGGCCGCACGCTCACCGATTCGCCGCAACTGGTGGAAGCCATGGAGGAGGAAACGCTGACCGGCACGTCCGCCACCAAGGTCTTCAACGAAGCGCCGATTTTCATGAAGGAGTCGCTGACCTTCCCCTACAGCTACGGCATGGAATTCGTGGTGAAATTGCTGCAGAAAGGCGGCAAAGAGCAGGCCTTCGCCGCGGTTCTGCGCAATCCTCCGCACACCACGCGCCAGATCATGCAGCCGGAAACCTATTTGTCAGGCGAGAAGATCGAACCCCTGCCCGTCCCCGATTTCAAACGCGATTTCAAGGACTATCAGAAGTTCGATATCGGCGCGATGGGCGAGTTCGACGTCGCCGTGCTGATCGAACAATACGCGGGGAAGCCCTTGTCGAAGCACTTGTATCCGGAATGGCGCGGCGGCTATTACTATGCCGCCCACCCCAAGGCGGATACGGCAGCCCCGCTTGCTCTGCTCTATGTGTCTCGCTGGTCAAGCCCGGGAAAAGCCGCGGAGTTCGCCGCCATCTACGCGCAGTCGCTCGCGCAGCGCTACAAGAAGGCAGAGGAGATCGGCGATCCCGCGCCGGATAAACTCGCCGCGCCGAATGCCGCTTCCAAGGACGATCCCAAGCCGGCAGTGCTGAACGGGCGCCACGTTTGGAGCACTGAAGAAGGCGCTGTGGTCATCGAAGAGCAGGGTGACATGGTATTCGTAAGCGAGAGCCTGGACGCGGCGACGACGACGGCGCTGGAGAAGGAAGTGCTCAAGAAGTGATTTTCGATTGTCGATTGCCGATTGTCGATTGCCGATTTTCGATCCTCTCGAATTGCGGATCAGCCGTTCGATCGCAAATCGGCAATCTGAAATCGGCAATCGGAAATTGTCTCAGTGCTTTCCGGATTTTCCTTTCTGGGCGCCGTTGTCCTCCGTCTCTCCCAGAAAATGCTGCACCTTGGCCGTAACCGCAAACTCCTTGCCTCCGCGTTCCAGCGTTAGTTTCCGCTCCTGGCCGGGCGTTCCGCCGAGCATGGACCAAACCTGTCCCATGGTTGAGCCGCGGACGGGAATATCGTCAACCGCGTTGAGATGATCGCCGGGCAGGACGCCCTTCGGTCCCGAGGGCACCGACGGTTGGCCGTTGAAATCCGCGACTCCGAGGATCGTGAAGCGACCGTCGTCTTCCGGCCGCAGAACCAGGCCGATAACATCGAAGTCGGGGAAGTTGAACAGGCGTCCGATGTCGAAGTAGACCGTCGAATGCGCGTAGTCGAGCCCCACGCGATAGTTGAGCAGCACGTTCGAGCCGAGCAGCCCTGCGGTTGGAATCCCAGCGCGCTCTTCGAAAAAGTCCATCACTGCCTTGGGCAACGCAACGACCGCAACGTCAGTAAGAAACAGTGGACCGTACTGCACGCGGCCCACCCGCATCAGCTTCCACTGGGGTTCGTCCTCCATGCCCCACATGTTGGCCGAGCCCACGGCGCCGGTCATCCGCGGCCAGTCGGCGTGCTTGGCGGCGAGCTGATCGAAAATCTCCTCTGACAGAAAGTCAATGTTCGATCCCAGATCGAGCGCCAGAAG
>Ga0209517_10007362_pt1 | contig 13215 bp, 11 predicted proteins | sample PeaSoiMetSII2010_FD_187695 | JGI IMG/M metagenome (GOLD analysis project Ga0209517, IMG submission 187695) | Peat soil microbial communities from Weissenstadt, Germany - SII-2010 (SPAdes) (version 2) | ecosystem: Environmental > Terrestrial > Soil > Wetlands > Peat | place: Germany...
CGTCACCCCGGCGCAGGCCGGGGACCAGAACTAAACGAAATTACGGGAAATATCTGGATTCCGGCCTTCGCCGGAATGACGGTCTGCACGCCCAGGACTTATGCCGCGAATTACTGACTCAGGACACCAGGTTAGCGGATGAAAAAAATGATATGGATTTCATAAAATAGATTGAGGAAGCTTAATAATGGCCGAAGAACTTTTGATCAGGTGTCCCAGGCTGGGCGGGGAGGCGCCTTTCACATATTGTCTGCAGGAAGCAGGGGACTTGCCGTGTCATCGAATCATCGCGTGCTGGCAGCCCTTCTTTCCGATAGAAGCATACCTCAGAAAATCGATTTCGCCGCAAAGATGGGCAGAGTTTGTCAACAGGCAGCCAAAGGAGAAGATCGCATCTTTGCTCGATTTGATCGAACAGGCGAAAAAGCAGTCGAAGGAGGGGAAATGAACTGTTCAATACTCCCGATCACCATTGACTAATCATTGGGAACAACCTCAAGTTCCATGCGATCCTGCCCGCGAATGACGGTGATCCTCACCGGGGTCCCGATCTGCCACTCGGCCAGAAACCTGTGAATGTGATCTACACTGGACACCTCATTTCCATCTATGGCTACAATAATATCGCCTTCCCGGATGCCGGAACTCGCCGCGGGGCTTTGCGGCGCTACCGAAATGACCTCGACGCCTGACTCTGTGCCCAATCCATAAAACCGCACCATGCGCCGTGCAAGCGGGCGTTGCTGGGCGGTTATCCCCAAGTGCGCGCGCCTCACTTTCCCGAGCATCAGCAACTGAGATACCACCCACTTTGCCGTATTGGAGGGAATCGAGAAGCCTATCCCCTGGGCCATAACTATTATGGCGGTATTGACCCCGACCACCCGTCCTCTGGAATCTACGAGCGGGCCGCCTGAATTTCCAGGATTTAGAGGCGCCGTGTGCTGGATAATGTTTTCTATCAGCCGGCCATCAGAGCTCCTCAGGGCTCGGCCAAGCGCGCTCACAACACCGGTTGAAACCGTTGACTGGAATCCGAAGGGGTTTCCTATGGCTATCACGAGCTGCCCTACCCGCAGGGCCGACGAATCTCCGATTGAGGCATAAGGCAGGGTCGATCCTCCCGCCCTGATCAAAGCAAGGTCTGTGGCGGGATCAGCCCCGATCAGCGCAGCATCCATGCTTGTTCCGTCCCTCAGCGTTGCAGTCAGGCGGCTGGCGCCCCGAACCACATGATCGTTGGTGAGAATGTAGCCGTCCGGCGTGATGATCACCCCGGAGCCCGATCCGGCCGGCGCCCGTTTTTCACCGGAGTGTGCGTTTATGCCGACCACCGCCGGCCCTATCGAATCCACTACGGTTATGACAGCCCGCGAATAGGCGTCGAGAAGCTCGACATCCTGTCTTCCCTCAGCACTGACCTCACAGCTTTTAAGCGGCTCCTCATCGTTGCCGTCACCCTTTATCAGATTTAAAGCGCGTTGCCGGTTCTCCACTTCGCTGTGACCTCCTCAAGGCGGTGGGACCGCCAGCCAGGTTTGCCGCTACCTTCGGCGGCGGCAAGAAAATAAACCCCGCCCGTACACACCCTCACGCGGTTCTTTTGCAGGGGAGGGTTTTTATATAAGCCCCCCCCGTAGTACCCGATTTGAACGCAACTCCGTATTGTGCATGCTATTACTGTATTTCTTAGGAATAGTTAGCGCGAAGTCAAGGCTATACGGAAACTCAGGAATTCAGAAAAGGGGGATTATACCAATTTGCGTCCAAGAACGGGCGGGGATGCGCCCTCACGAAAAGATCGGGCGCCGGACTATCCATGTCAGGTGACGATTTCATGATAAGCGCGGGGCTCGAAGCGAAGCGAGGGTCCACCCCGTCCATACAGCACAGAGCGTCACCCTGTTTATTATTCCCCGACCCTCCGCCTCAAGTTTTGCAGTTTTTGGAGCAGTTCGGCAGGGGCTTGAGATCCTCTTTGATCGATTACGTGCGGAGTAATAGCCACCAGGAGTTCGGTCCGTTGCAAACTGGTGGACTTGGAGGCGAAAAGGGGAGATAGTAAGGGAATGTTCTCGAGATAGGGAATTCCCGTTTTCGCGAGTTGGTTGTTGGCAAGGATTATCCCGCCGATTACGACAGTTTTGCCGTTCTGTGCGAAAATGGTGGTGTTTATATCCCTTTCGGTAAATGTTGGAGCGGTATTGGCGGCTCCGACGGTCGCATTGGCCGATACGTCCCGGACAATCTGCTGGACCTCCAGGCGGACAAGGCCTCCGGCGTTTATGTGAGGGATAATATTGAGGAGAACGCCGGTTGGTTCATAGTCGATCGTGCTATAAAGATCGGCCCCAACGGTAGTGCCGGAGACCGTACCGGTTGGAATCGGCTGCATTCCACCCACCATGATGCTTGCCGTCTTGTTGTCGGTGGCCAGTAGAGTGGGGGTTGAAAGCACGGTTGTATGGGTCTTTGATGAAAGTGCCTGCAAGAGAACCGCCGCATTCTGTGAATTGGCGACCCAGGACATTGCGATCGACCCGGCCTGCGTGAGCCCCGAAGCGGCTGACAGCGCGCCGAGATTGGGGGGGAAATTAGAGACGGTAGAGGCTGAACTGACGGTGGTGTTGTTGGAGAGTCCTCCGAAAGAGATGCCATAGCCGGTTTGAGACTGGGGATGCTGCTGAAACCAATATTGCAGTCCGAATTCGAAATCCTTGGTCAAGTCCACTTCGACAATCATCAACTCCACCAGCACGGCCCTCGGAAGAATATCCAGGGTCTCGATAGTCTTCTTTATCTTTGCATAATCGACGGCGTTTGCCCGGATTACTATTGCATTATTTACCTCATCGGGAATTACCATTACCTCGCCGGTAAAGATACTGCCGGGCGTTCCCGGCGCGGCTGCCCCTGCGGTAGTTCCGGTCGTGCCGTATGCCGAGCCTCCGCCTGCGGTGGCGCCGCGAGATGCCGCGGTTCCGTATGTGCTTCCGGAAACTCCGCCCGTCGTCGACCCGGCGCCTCCAAAAGCAGAGCCGCCGGAGGTGCCCCCTCCCATACCTCCGCCGCCAAGGCCTCCGCCTCCGCCTCCGCCAAGACCTCCCATACCGCCTCCGCCGAAGCCGCTGGTACCGCCTCCGCCAAAGCCGCTGGTACCGCCTCCGCTGGTACCGCCTGCGCCAAAGCCGCCGGTACCGCCGAACGTGCTGCCACCCTTAGTGCCCGAGGGCACAATTTTCTGTCCCATCCCGCCACCTGTTGAAATTCCGAGCACGGAAGCCACGATCTGGGCGATGTCAGTGGCCAGGCCGTTCTGGACAAAGTAGACATAGATTTCCTGCTGTTTGCCAACTCCACGCACATCGAGGGCTTGCAGCCATTGTCTGGCAGATATGAGCAGTTCCGGGTTTTGGGCCATTACCAGAACGCCACCGAAATTGTTCAGGGGCAAGAACGCCAGGTTGTTTTTGATGGTGCTTTCCTTAAACCCGCCAAGCTTGCCCATCAGGGCCTCCATCCCCTGAATGGCGTCCTGGGGAGCTATCGAAGAAAGTGGAACGATCTCCATGCTTACTTCCTGGAGAACGTTTATATCCACAGTTTTGAGAAGATTGATAAGGACCCGGGCGTTATCTGTATCTTCAGTAAATATGACGCTGTTGATTACGGGGTCGGTCGTGATCTTCCTGCCGGGGGTCAGAAAAGGAGTAAGTAGATTGCTCGCCTGTTTGGGATCCATGAATCGGAGCCGGTAGATTACTATCAGCGGCCGGGTCCCCTTTTCTCCCAGCAGTTGCTCATTGGCCGTCGGAAGACCGCCTCCGGTCTTCTGAGAAAGCTGAATAAAGTAAAAGCCTTTCTTTGGAATTACGCTGATTCCATTAGCCTCATAGGCCCTTATGACCATCTGAAGCAACTCCTGGTTATTGAAATCACCATCAATATACATGCTGATCCGGCCCTGAAGGGTCTGATCCATCACATAGTTGAGCTTCAATTGATCGCTGAATATCTGGCTGCTAACTTCTGCAATATCTGCTTTCTCGAAGTTAAGGACGATTCGCTGCTTTTCTTTCTGCGCAGGCAAAGCCGCCCCCTCGGGGATTTCCTGGGTTGAAGGGCCCAACAGTCCCGTCTTCACCGGGGCGATCACGGGCTTGATGGGGGACTTTTTGGGAGGCGGCTTGGTCTCGCCGCCTATGGAAACTGATCTAGTTATTTCCGGCTCTTCTCTGGGTTCTTCTAAGTATTTATCGGCAGCGGTGCCGGTTTCACCCCCTGGGGCCGGCGCACAGCCCTGATGAATAGCTTCCGACTCAGCAGTCCGTGGAACCGGGCTTTGCGGTACAGACTGGCAGGAAATAGAGGTTATCACCAGTATTATTGCAAGGATAGACTGGCATATTCTCATTTTCGAAAGACCCCCCCTGTCGTAGAACTACTCTTATGATTGTCCTTATTGTGGTACTTATATCACAATCAACTGATGGACAACAGAATAAGAAGAGGGGAGCGGGAATCAAGGAGCGGGAAGCGGGAATAAATACGGGAGGGGGCCGCTTCCTGCTTCCTGCTGCTCAATTTGTCAGGAATTTTCCCTTTTTTCCATGAGGGCGGCAAGAATCACATTTACCACAAGGTCGGGTCCTTTATTTCTTTGTATTTTTTGTATATTAATTTCCTGCACCTGGATTGCGAACTCAGAACTTTTTACCTTGGAAAGAAAATAGTACAGGCCGTCGACATTTGTCTGTAGATTAAAACGCAGATGCACTTCCTGATAAAGACCGTGCTCCTGGCTGGCAAGCACCTGGTAGGTTTTGATGTCCAGCTTCTGCCCGTCGGCGCAGCCCTTCGATGAGAGAAGATCTCCGAGAGAAGCGGCGAGTTGGTACGGATCGCCCCCCTGGAAGAGTTTCTTTTGCATCTCCTTGAGATCTCCCTCATGCCTGGCGATGTTTTCCTGTATGTTTTGAGCCTGATTAAGCTTTTGTTCGTATTTAGCGACGAGTTCCTTTTGCTGTTTTATCCTCGATTCAAGCGATTCTTTCTGAGCGATTATGGGGGTTATAAAAATGAAATAGACCATCGCCAAGACCGCCGCCACGATAGCGCAAGCACCTATCGACCATCGGTTTTTCCTGATATCGCCAATCGTTATATTCGGTATTCCGATTTTCATTGTTGGTTCTCCTCGGGGGCTTGTTCCTCGGCCGTTGCTCCCTGTTCGGGGGGCTGTTCCGCCTGCTGCTCCTCGACCGGGGGGGGCGGGCACTGGATCGCTGCTGCTTTTTCGGTGTCGGGCGCCGCGAGATTTGTTTCCGGGGGAAGAGCATCGAGACTCTTCTTTAGCTTATCCATATCCAACTGAAGCTGGACGTTAAACCTCTCCATGTCGTTTTCCGGGGCTCGAGTCACGGGAGAAGCGAATTTTACGTCGGTAAGCCCCTCTGTTTTCGACAGCTCGGCCTGATACTTGAGCGCCGATTTGCTTTCGCCTCTCAAAATGAGCTGCCCTTTGCGAAGGGAGAGGTAATTGAGCGATGTGTCATCGGGGGTCAGTTGAGTAAGAAAGCTCATAAGTTCAAGGAGTTGATAGTCTTCGTGGTTGAATTCAGTCAGCGTCTTTTGATCTTCCTCGAACTTCTTAATTCGCGTCTGAAGCTCCTCGATCGGTTTCCACCGGGTTTCGAGCTGATTGATCTCAACTTTGATGCGTTTGCTGGTTTGAACCATATTTTCACTTGAATGGGACTGGTACAGGCCATAGAGTCCGAAAACCAGGATCAAAGCTGCCAGAGGCGCTGCAATGCGGGGTATCTGCCATGGTTTTAACAGGATTTCGGAATCGAAAGTGTGAATCGTGTCCTGTTTTAGCAAACGCCGGAGCCAACTTGTAACTAAAGACTCTGAGATCTCCCGCACTTTGATCGGCAATCCCGCCTGCTCCCAGCCTGCTGCCGGATCTGCTGATTTGCACTCCCCGGGCGCCCACACAAGGTGGATATGGGGATCGAATTCCCCGGTTCCTGTGCATTTTAGGTTTTCGACAAATAGTTTCATGTTATGGGAAGACTTGCCGATTACCGTTGATTCCAAAAAGGCGCCCCGGTAAAAGCGATGCAACTCCAGGTTGTCATCATCCAGACACCTGGCAACGATCTCGGACTCTTCTCCGGCATCTTCCACCAGGGGCAACAGGGCTGAAAAACCAAGCGCGCCGGGCGCTACGGCAAAGCTATGGAAAAGAGTTCCATTGAGCGCCTGATTCAGTTTGTCATAAGTGTCCGTTTGGATAGAGAAAATTGGGACTGAAACATGCTGATTCAAAGCAATCGAAGGTCCGAAAAAATGCAGCGTCCTCTCATGCTCCTGAAATAGGTTTTCCTGCCAGTCGAAGTTTATCGTCTCGTCAAGATGTTCTTTTATCGACAGGGGATAATATTCATTGTGCACCGAATAGAAAACACTCGACAAAATGACGAGCAGGGCGCTTCCTTTTCTCCCCTTCGGCTTCATGTTCAGATATTGTAAATGATCGAAAACCGATTCTCCGTTCGGGACATGGAATTGTTCGGCGGCTCCGATCTCCCACGATCTCCAGTGCCTGTGAGCGTGAACTACCTCGATCCTCCGGGGTTCCACGTAGACCACGCTCAAATTGGTCGGTCTGTACTTGATTATGCTTTCCAGCATGGCTTGTCTCCGGGAAGGATCACGAGCCGTTCAACCGCGACCCGTCCCTACATAATTTTTCTGCTCAAAATCTGATATGGTTTGTTCCCGCCGGTCATAAAGCGCACTATAAGACACATGCCCACGCCCGGAGGCCCGTTTTGGCTTTTGCCAAAAGAAAGAATGCGATAAACTCCTCCCGGTCTCCAGGTCATCATTTTGAGTACGGATTCCGGTTGTTCGTCAACGTTTTGAGGCAAGTTTACATTGTTGCCATATATCGTCAATAGGCTGAAAAGCGAATTCTTGGCCGGAATTAGAATATTCTTAAAAATCTCGGGGGACTCGCTCATCCTATCACCGCTTCCCTGATCATAGCCGTAAAAAAGCTGCTGGCTGACACCCGGGACGAGCAGCAACTGATCCAGGCTGGTTAGCGGGCCGTCGAATGGAATGTAGTTAAGCCCTGCCCTGACATAAGCATCTTTTTTCATACCATGGAGCCTGGGCGTGTCGCCGGGATGGTTAAAATCCAGTATCCTGTCCGCTAGTTGCTCCGAGTCCGGTTCGCTGGCGCCGGCCGTTTGAAGCAATTGCCTAAGTTGAATCTCCTGGGTCATGTTCACGTTTATTTTCTGGTCCTCGGGCTCCATGATAACTACTGCTATGCCGCTCTTATATTCGACTATGCGGGGCTGCCCGTCCGGTTGCCAGTCCAAGCCGTTGGACCGGCCCAACTTAAGGGGGGGCGGCTGGCCCATCCGGGCCAGGGCTTCATAACATCCCCCAATGGCAAGATAGAGGGCCTGCGATGCGCGAACCTCGTGAATCCTGTCCTCTCCAAGCAACCTGGTTTGCGCGCTTATCTGGAATGCAAACCACATGATCAGGGCGCAACACCACAGCACGGCGAGAAGAACTACACCCCTTTCAGTCTGTCGGCATCGGTTATCCATTTTCCGCTTTCCGTCTCTTTTACTGTCCGCCGTTCAACTGGTTCAATACGCCTGTTCCGGCATTGGGAACGATCCCAGTGTTGACTTCGACAGGGAAAGGTGTGTTTACCATGCACACCCGGGCATGAACCAGCGAATCGTTGCCTTTCCAGCTCAGAAGGACTTCGGTCGGCACTGCCCCCGCCGATTCCCAGGATTCCATAAACTGTTTTGCTTCCTTGCCGGCATAGGAAAGCTGGAAGTCAGGAAAATCAATGCCGAATGAACGAATATCAGTTTCTTTCTCGCCTGCAGACCGGCCGGAGATAAATTTCTGGATTGATTCCGGATGATATGGGTCCAATAGAAGCTCCGAGTAGTATAGTACCCTTGATTTTGAATCATACGTGTAACGGGCGATAACCGGTACGCCCTGAGAGATCGCTTTTACCGAATGAGCGGTTATAAAAGCGATCGAATTGTTTTGTCCGGTGAAGATCGAACGCGCGTTGTTATCCGATAACTTGACAGGCGTCGGATCGCTTTCGGCCAGTTGGCGCTCCAGCAGGTCGGCCAACAGGAAAGTCTGGTCCGGCTTTTGATTCTGAGTGCTTTGCCATATTTTAAGAACAAACGAAAAACAAACCGAGACGATGCCGATTACGAGCGCGGACATAGCTGTAGCAATTATCAGCTCAACCAGGGTGAAGCCCCAAATCCCTTTCGGCCCTTTAGAAAAGCGGGAAAAAAATAACCGCCTTCCCCTCCGGCCTGTACGGAAAAGGAACGGCAAGGCCGGATTATCCGTCTGTTTATTGCTCACTGTTGATGCTCACTTTTTAAACTTGTCGTCGTTTGGAATTATTATGCTGAATTCCAGGGTCCCGGATTGGTAGCCGAGCATCACGCGGTTTAGCCGGCCGGATTTACCACCGCCCTCCGCCTGTTCATCAAGAGGGACCTGGAAAAGCAAAACACGGACCTCGGGAGATCCCTGTATTTCGGTCAGGCGCACAAAACCCTCCGCCGCCTTGGCCGGGTCGGCCAGGATGACCTGTGCGGCGGACTCCAGAATAGGTTGAGTATATGCCTTTTCCTTCAAATTGACCCTGTAGCGCAGCGACTCCGAGATAACTCCCATGACCGCCCCGATAATCAGAGTGCCGATTGTCAGGCTGATCAGCATCTCGAGCAGAGTGAAACCCATGGCGCGCAGATGGGCAGATTGACCGGGCCGGATAAGCATATGTATTCTTGTCACCGTGTTTATTTTTTCCTCTCGAGGCTTACCAATCCGAACAGTGGCTGTATAAAGACGTGGTAAGTGCGCTCGTGATCGAAGGTAACTTCGAGGTCGTTTCCGACAAGGCTGCCATCCGGGTAAAAAATAATAAGGAAATCACCACTTTCCGGATCCTTTTGCAGATGCTCGGAAAATACCTCTGCATTAAGCGGTATGGGGCGCTCGGGGGGGTTCTCAAAACCGTAAACCCTGGCGTCTCCGTTTAGCCTGAATGAGACCGGGCGCCCGCTGTTCATGGCGAAAAGGCGGCTCCTCTTTATCGAATCTGTGAAGTGTTGCAAAAAATCGCCGTCTTCAACCTGTTTCCAGTTGGAGCCGACCCTTGGGGCAACTATAGCGATCGTCACTGCAATAATCGCCAGCACAACAATCATCTCAAGCAGGGTAAAACCGTGAGACCGATGCCGGGTTCGGGACCCGGCTGCACTCCTGGAATATAGCAAATAAGTCGTGGAGGACCTCACATTTCACCTTAATTGGAAACTGTAAGTGTCATATCCGCAGTTTCCGGATGGACACTAACTAGAATTTGATATCATTGATCCCGAAAATGGCCGAAAACATGCTGATGACCATCAAGGCGATTATCCCGCCTGTGCACAGGATCACCAAAGGCTCCATCAGAGTCATGATTCTTTGAAGCGTCCGTTGAAGTTCTTTTTCAAAGTATTCCGAAAGAGAGAGCAGGCCCGCTCCCATGTTGCCCTGTTCTTCGGATATTCGCAGCATTGTTCCCATTCGTGCCGGAAAAGCGGAATGGCCGCGAAAAAAATCGCTCATCGACCGTCCGATCTTTATTTCATGATGCAGTGGAGCTATCGACTCCCTCAAAACGGAATTTATCATCAGTTCCTGACCAAGGCCAAGGGCCTTGAGAAGTGGCACACCCGATTCCAGCATTGTCCCAAGGGTCCGGCAGAAGCGGGTCAGCTCGCTATGAAGGATCAGATAACGCGAAAACGGGAGCCAGAAAAGACACCTGTCTACAAATCTCCTTACCTCCGGCCTCCGGAGCAAAGATTTGCCGCCCCAGAAACACACCGCAATGGCAATAGGCACTGCCCACCCGAAATCTTTGAGCCACGCGCCGACATCGACCATAACCTGCGTGAGGAAAGGGACTTTCTGATTCAGATCGTGAAAGATTTGCGCAAATTTCGGAATGACATAGACCAGCAGCACTATCATCGAAACCAGAGATGTCGAAAGCAAAATAAAAGGATAAATCATCGATGAGATCAGGGACTGGCGAAAAGCGCGCCGCTGCTCAAGGTATTGGGCCAGGCGCTTGAGAATGGGCCCGAGCGTGCCGCTGGCTTCGCCGGCCCTTATCATGTGTGACGACAGGGAGCCGAATACATCTCGATATTGACTCAGAGCGCCGGATAGATCGCTGCCGCCCTGAACGCTTTCGAACAACTCATGCACCATTTTCTGAAAACGCTTGTTGGTCTGATTGCTGCTTATGAGGCTAAGCGCTCGGTCAACCGGTAAACCGGCAAGAAGAAGATCGGAGAGATCGAAAAAAAATCGGATTATACACTCTTCAGGGACCCGCCGCTTCAGTTGACTTTTTACAGCCTTGATCTTGACCGGAAAAAGCCTGCCCGATTTGAGCTTCCTGGCGGCATCCTGCTCCGAAAGAGCTTCCATCACTCCCCGGTGTGTCGTCCCGCTTGCATCCCGTGCCTGGTATTGGAAAAAACTCATAAACACTCCGTGACCAGTGACTCCCTGTTCGATGTTCACTGTTCACTGTTCACTGTTCACTGTTCACTGTTCACTGTTCACTGTTCACTGTTCACTGTTCACTGCGCTAAACTCGTTACCCTCAGGATCTCGGAAAGGCTCGTTACCCCTTCAATCACTTTTCTAAACCCGTGGTGAGCCAGAGGCCGATAACCAAGTTCAAATGCAATGGGGCCAATGCTTCCGGCATCTTTACCCGCGACTATGGCTGATTTTATAGCATCGTTGACCGGCAGGATCTCGAAAATTCCCTGCCTGCCTTTATAACCGGTGTATCCGCATCTTTCACACCCCTTGCTTTGGTAGATGCTGAGGCTGGGAGGCAGGTCGGGCAATATTTCGCCGATCTTGTTCCTGTCCTCTTCGCGGGCGGTGTATTCCGACTTGCAGTGAGGGCAAAGCACTCGGATGAGGCGCTGGGCCATGATAGAAAGAAGTGAATCGGCCAGGAGGAACGACTCGATACCGATATCTCGCAGGCGTGTGATTGCCCCCGGAGCATCGTTAGTGTGCAGAGTCGACAGGACCAGATGCCCGGTCAGGGCCGATTCGATCGCTATATCGGCCGTCTCCTTGTCGCGAATTTCACCAATCAGCAAAACGTCTGGGTCCTGCCTTACCAGGGAGCGGAGCGCAGTGGCAAAGGTGAGGCCGATCTGCGGTTTTACCTGGACCTGGTTTATCCCATCCACCTGGTATTCGACAGGATCTTCAACCGTGATGATCTTGCGGGTAACTGTATTGAGCTTTTTCAAAACGCCGTACAGGGTGGTGGTCTTGCCCGATCCGGTCGGCCCGGTGACCAGAATCATACCGTAGGGGCGCTCGATCAAATTCTGAACATAGTCAAGGTCTTTTTGGTCAATGCCAAGACTGGCGAGATCATAGTCTACGTTCTCCTGCGAAAGGAGCCTCAGGACCACGCTCTCCCCGTAGATAGTCGGCACGGTGGACACACGAATATCGACCTCGCGATTTCCAAACCGGATCTTGATCTTGCCGTCCTGGGGCAGGCGGCGTTCGGCAATGTTGAGGTTGGCCATAAGCTTCAGCCTGCTCACGATGGCTGCCTGCATACCCTTCTGAGGCTGATCGAGATCGAAAAGCACACCATCGACACGGCATCGTACGTGAAAGGAACGCTCGAATGGCTCGAAATGGATGTCAGAGGCTCGCATGTCGAGTGCTCTTGAAATCAGCACGTTTACCAGGCGCACAATGGGCGCCTCCTGCGCCAACCCCTTGAGGTGTTCGAGGTCCTCTTCGAACCCGTCCGAGCCTATGGTAATCCCGTCTCTGGATTGCTCCTCGGCCTCCCGGGCAGCCGTTCCATAAAGCCTGTCGATGGCGTTGCGAATTTCCTCCCGCTGTCCGACGCAAAGCTTTAGCTCTATTCCGCCAAAATAGTTGGAGACGATATTTAGAATCGGCAGGTCCATTGGATTGTTAACAACGACCCGCACCTGACCGCTATCCACTTGAATGGGAAGAACAGCGTGCTTTCGCAGAAAAAACATCGACACTCCTTCCAGGAGCACCGGTTTTTCGGGATAATCTTCGCGCTCGAGCATCGGAATGCCCAAATGTCTGGTCAGAACTCGAAGAATGCGGCCTTCGTCGGTAATCGCAATATTTTCGAAGGCATCCATAAGAGGAAGGCATTCGATGAAAAATGAACGCTGCAGAAGCAGTTTCTGCTCTTCGGGCAGATTGAATTCCTGCTGAAATGCGTCGAGAAGACTAATTTGTTCATCCATGGAATTTTCCTTGTAAAAAGCATTCCCCGATTCGCTTTTAACGGCGCAAATGTTATCAATATATATTCGAAAAGTAAACGCCCCACCGAAAGGTGTTCCTTGCACAGAACAGAATACAATTCATCATCCCCGGTCAAAAAGACCGTCTGTTCTCCTGCGCCGACACCAGGGTGTTGACTTCACGGAAGATAACTTTTAATGTGGCAAACTTTGATTTCAATCAACATCGGGTATGTGATTTACTACCCGATATCGAACAGGAGCGGTTTTAAATGAAATGTGATCAGAAATCGTGCTCGAGTTGTGAGAGCGCCGGGGAAAAAAGATCAAAAGAGGACATCGCCGGCTGCAAGCTATCGCGAATCAGGAATAAAATATTGGTAATGAGCGGCAAGGGAGGAGTGGGCAAAAGCAGCATTGCCAGCTACCTTGCGCTGGGGTTGTCGCAGACGAACGGGTACAAGGTCGGACTCCTGGATATAGACCTGCATGGGCCTTCGATTCCAAGGATGTTCGGGCTTCGCGGCCGTCTGAACATCTCTGCCGACCAGCAGATCCTCCCCTACGAATACAGACCCAATCTGAAAATAGTCTCCATTGATTCGATGATCGAGGACACCGATTCCGCAATAATCTGGCGAGGTCCTATAAAGCACGGGGTGGTACAGCAGTTTTTGTCCGACTGTGATTGGGGCGATCTTGACTTTTTGGTAATCGATTCGCCGCCGGGCACCGGAGATGAGGCCCTCAGCATCTCGAAGCTCGTACCCGATGCGAAGGCCCTGATAGTTAC
>Ga0209517_10007364_pt1 | contig 13214 bp, 20 predicted proteins | sample PeaSoiMetSII2010_FD_187695 | JGI IMG/M metagenome (GOLD analysis project Ga0209517, IMG submission 187695) | Peat soil microbial communities from Weissenstadt, Germany - SII-2010 (SPAdes) (version 2) | ecosystem: Environmental > Terrestrial > Soil > Wetlands > Peat | place: Germany...
GCATACGGCATTTCGTGAGAATATCACGATGCGCCGTTACACACCCGAGGTGGGAGCCGTGTGCCTGAATTGGGCTCGCACGGATCTGTGCGGGGGGCGCGAGGTAACTCGCGTCCCTACCGCGAACATGGCGGTTACGAGCGCCGACTTCCGAGTTTGATGCTGTGGACGGCTCCTCCACCGGCACAGCGGTGCCATGGATGTGGGCGCTGTTAAGGCTCCCACGATTCAGAGGAGCGAGCCATGCAGTCGATCACGACAATCGGTTTAGACATCGCCAAGTCGGTTTTCCAAGTTCATGGAGTTGATGCCGCCGGCCAGGTAGTCATCCGCCGCCAGTTGAAACGTCGCTATGTCCTGGCGTTCTTCCAGAAGCTAACGCCATGTCTGGTCGGTATGGAAGCCTGCGCCTCGTCGCACCACTGGTCACGCGAGCTGCAGGCACTGGGTCGTCCGTTCGGCCGCAGAATCGCTTAGCACGGCTGAAATCCCAATCAGGAGTACTTCTCTCTTCGGAAAATCACTAACTGGCCACGGCGAAGGGTGTCATCGGCTGTCCATCATCGCGCCCAAGCGTTTTTACACGACCAAGACCCAGAGCGAACTTTCCGTCGTGTAGTTTTGGTCACGCAACGATTTTTTCCTCCGGAAAGTCAATGAACAACTGCGGAACTCTATCAGCGGGCACGGCTTTGCTGAAGAAAAATCCCTGGCCCTCGTGCGCACCATAAGCAAACGCAGCATCGGCTTGGGCAACATTTTCAATGCCTTCGGCGGTCACGGACAGATCGAGACCTTTGCAGAGACCGAAAATAGCTCGCATGAAGATATCGCTCTCGGAGCTTTTCCCGATCTCCTGGATAAACCGCTTGTCGACCTTGAGCTTGTCGAACCTCAATTCATAGAGTTGGGAGAGACCTGAATATCCGGTGCCAAAATCGTCAATAACAATTCGAACCCCCGCGTTACGCAAGCTCCGAATGACGTGACGTGTCGTTTCGAAATCCGAGACAATCGCGCTTTCGGTAATTTCAGCCTCAAGGCGATAGGGTGCCAGCCCGGTATCGGCGAGGATCGTCAGGACATTTTGTGCAAAATTCTTGTCGCTGAGTTGCGTTGACGAAAAATTGAACGACAAGGAAACATACTCTGGCCAGTTCGCCGCATCTCGGCAAGAATCGCTGAATAATTGCCAAGACATTACGTTCATCAAGCCCAACTCTTCCGCAAGCGGAATGAATGTATTTGGGGCGATGAGCCCGTTTATCGGATGGTGCCAGCGCGCCAAGCTCTCAAAACAGACAATCCGACGCGTTTTCAAATCCACGATGGGTTGATAGTGGGGTCGAATGCCGTGGCCGCCAATCGCCTCGCGCAGATCCTTCTCTAAAAGGGCCCTCGCGCGGACATGCGCATCCATGTTTGGATCGAAAAAGCAGCAATCGACTTTAGCGTTCCTCGCCCGCGAAAGCGCGACGTGGGCGCATCGGAGAAGCTCATCGACGGTCGCGTGGCCACGGCCTACTTGCACAATCCCAATGCTAGCGCTGATGCTGTGATGCTCTATTCCGATTTGGACCGGCTTTTTGACGACCTCGAGCAGTGCGCCCGCAACCCTCAGAGCGTTTTCTGGGTCCATGCCTGATAAGCAAAGTGCAAATTCATCGTCGCCGATCCGTGCGAAGACGTCGCTTGAGCTGGCGTTATCGCGTATCCGCGATCCAATTTGTGACAGCGCTTCGTCACAACCTAGGTGCCCATATACTTCGTTAAGCTCTTTAAAATGATTGAGGCCGAGCAAAAGGACGCTCATTGTTTTTTTTGAATTCTTCAGCGCAGTGCTCACATCAATTTGGAACTGCCGCCGGTTTGGCAATTGAGTTAGCGGATCCCGCGTAGTTGCCAGATAGGCATTTTGTTCGGCGGCAAGCCGCTTTGCGCGTTCGCGTCTTTGGTCGCCAATGCGTCGTATACTAAAGACTACCAACGCGGCCCCGCAAAAATATAGTACCGAGGGGGTCTCGATCTCCAGGCGGAGGACGTTTCGAAGAATCGAAAGTCCGCCCCATTCGGTGATCAACATATAGGTCAGAAACGAAATCGAAAAAATCACCAAGGCATCGGTTATTGCTCGAAAGATCGTTTTCGACAAGTCGATCGTGAAGAGACGCTTCAGGAACTTACTCAAGCGACACCTCGGTTAAACGGCTGACTCTGGAACAGGTAACGATCGGACAATATCTTCGCCGATCGCAGCGGTTAGTAAAATTGACCGTGAACCAATATTGCTGTTGATCAATTTCCTCTTCTGGCAACTACACCGGGTTTTCTCAACTTCGGCTCGGCACCGTAGCGCCGCTTTCTTAAGGCTGCAAAAATTAGGATGTTTAACGATCCGTAAATTCATGAATCAAAGTTGCGCAGCCGGAGATTTGATAAGCTGAAATGTCTGGTAAGACGAAGAAGCCAGAACTTTGGCTCCACGATTGTCCCGTGACTACAGGGACACCTCGCCATGAGGACCGGGCGCCCTCGGACCGCATCTGCGATGTCTGTTGATGGCACCTTTCGGACATGCTGGGCCGGGCTGACGATGTCCGTTGCTGGGGGCAAAGCAGAAGTCCCGGAGCTTGGCAACGAACTTCCGGTTTTGACCCCCGAACCGACATGAGACCCTTATCTTCAGCAGGACTGCATTTCAGCCGGCTCCGGGCGTGTCCGGTTCTCTTGCAACCGTCACGTCTCGGCCATGATCGCAATCACTCGCTGCACCAGAGCGGGGTCGCGATACGCGCTGCGCGGCCTTAATAAATTCTGGACTTCGGCGGTCAGCTTGTGCACGGCTGGATCTTCGGCAGCGAGCCGGGTCAGAGCGATACCGTATTTGAGCGCGGTCTCAAAATCGGCCGGGCGTTGCCCCCGCGTCTCGGGAAAAACGAAGTCGAGTGTGGCAACCGCCCACGGAGTCTCGATTAACGTCTGCACTTCGGCGAAGAACCTCGGCGCCAACGCGGCGATTGGATTGCTGTCTCCCGCCAGTCTCCCCAGAAGTGTCCGGAGAAGGCACGCCTCCTGGGCGGCCACGCTCATGCCTTGTCCGTAGACGGGATTAAAGCGGCAGATGGCATCGGCAATAGGCAAAAGCCCGCGGGGAAACTCGTTGAGCCGTTCGAAATGGCGGCGCACGCTTTCACGGAAGCCGTAGCGCGCGACGCTGCCAAGGCGCTCGGCGTGGCTGATCGCTTTGTAGATCGTCGGCGTTCGCAGTGCCCTGGCATATGCCAAAAACCCCTCAGCATCGCCGGACGGCACGTCTCCGTGGCGCCCGCCAATGGTTGCCATCCAGCGGTTGCCCTCGAGCGGCAGCATCAGACCGCCGCGGCTGTCGTGGGGGGCCTGGCCGAAGGTCATGACGCCTTTCCAATCGGCGGGGGCGTCGTCTGGAATGGCAAAGACGCATGTCGCATAGCCGAGGTCGATGCCAATCGTGGTTTCCTCCGGAAGTGGTCGGCCGGTCGATTGCAGCAAATCGAGCGTGAGGGCGCCGGTTCCGGACGCGTCGACGACGAGGTTCGTCGTAATCGTCTCGCTCGCGCCATCGTCGTTCCTATAGCGCACGCCGGAAACCGTCTCTCCATTTGGAGAGGCCAGCAATTTCTCGACCCGGCAATGCTGGCGCAGCGTGATGTTCGCGCGGCCTTCCACCCGCCGTCGCACAACATGCTCGATGGTCGGCCTTGACACCGCGTAGCTGAACCAGCCGAGGTCGCGTTGCGGGAACGGATCATAGCCCGGGCGCTCCATGCGAACATCGAGACCGACACGCAGCGGCACGGCTCCCGCCCGCTCGAGATCCTGCCCGAACCCTGTGAACAGCTCGCTGAGGGCGCGCTGGCCGCTGAGCAGCAGCGCATGCACGTGGCGCGCCTGGGGCGTCCCCGTGCGATGCACAGGCTCTGAGGGCAGAGTGTCGCGCTCCAGAACAACTACCTGATCAAAGAAGTCGGCGAGCGCCCCCGCGGCGGTTAGCCCACCCATTCCCGCGCCGATCACGACGGCCTTGTTGCCGACCAGAGTTGACGCCATAGTCGCCTCCCTGCCGCGGCTCCCCTCGCAGCAGAGGTGCCGACGCCAGTAAAGCATATCGCCACGTCACCGCGAAAGGAAGCTGCTGAGATTTTCAAGGGTGGGATGTGACGTTGCCAATACGCGGTAAGGTGGATACTCTGTAACTCGCTCTGCAGCCCTCTGCTTTTCGCGCAACCTTTATCCCCCCATGTCCGGGTCTGGCACGTTTGAGACATGCTGACGGACCCTGAGGATGTCCGCTATTCGGGGTCGACCGGAAGTGGGCGACGCAGGGTCAAAGTGGTGCGATTGACCCAACTCGGAAGTGAAGCGTGCACCGCCGCAATCGGACCTGATCAGGTACTGCGCCATTTTTCATTCGCCGTCCCGTCGCTACGGTTTCTCGCGATTGACCTAAATCAAATCAATTTTCGGATCGGGAGAGCTATCCTTTAGGGTGCGCCAACGAACAGCCAAGGGTAGCGCAACATGCGCTTCATTCAGCTAGGACGGCGCGAGTTCATCACACTTGTCGGTGGAGCTGCGGCTATGTGGCCCCTTGCGGCGCGTGCGCAGCAGGCCGACCGCGCGCGGCATGTCGGCGTACTCATGGCGTTCGATGAAACCGATCCCAGGGCGAACGCCTGGCTTGCCCGCTTCACGCGGGGACTTTCGGAGTTAGGCTGGGCACCGGGGCATAACCTGCGGATCGAAGTGCGCTGGGCCGGCGATAACGTTGATCGAATGCGGATGTTCGCGAAAGAATTGGTCGGCATGCAACCCGACGTGATCCTCGCATTCGGGACCCCCGTAACCGCTGCATTGAAGCGGGAGACGCGCACAATCCCGATTGTATTTGCAATCGTATCGGATCCTGTTGGCGAAGGATTTGTTGCGAGCCTGTCCCATCCGGGCGGGAATATCACCGGGTTCCACAATTCAGAGGCCTCAATAGGGGGCAAGTGGCTGGAACTGCTCAAGCAGATCGCACCAGGCGTCGTTCGGGCAGCAATGATCTTCAATCCCGACACGGCGCCTGGACATGGAAAATACTACATGCCGGATTTCGAGGCTTCCGCCCGGTCGCTAAAAGTTGAGCCGATCTCGGCGCCCGTGCGGAGTGTTGTCGAACTTGAAAAAGTAATAGCCGATCTCGGGCACGAGCCAGGAAGTGGCTTTGTCGCGATGGCCGATTTTTTCCTGTTTTCCAATCGGGAAACGGCAATATCGCTGGCAGCGCGAAACAATGTACCGGCGGTCTATCCGTGGCGCGATGTCGTTCAGGCTGGGGGCTTGCTTTCATACGGCCCCGATCTTGAAGATATCGTTCGTCGCGCGGCCCCCTATGTCGATCGTATCCTGCATGGCGCGAACCCAGCCGACCTTCCTGTGCAAGTGCCGACCAAATTTGAGGTGGCAGTTAACGTCAAAACCGCTAAGGCGCTCGGCCTTGAAGTGCCGGCATCGATTTTGGTGAGCGCGGACCAGGTGATCGAATAGGCAAAGATGTCTGCTTCTGCGCTTCGGACGCGGAGTCTGTGGTGCGCGATGTCCGTAATGCGGGGCAAAGCAGACCTCGCGGTCACGAATGCTGACTTCCGAAAATGACCCATCTGCGACATCGGCCGCCCGGCGGCAAACCTCCAAGAGGCGCGGCGCGCACTATTTCAACGCGATTGGGATGCGCGGGCGGGCCTGTAGTGCTTCCGAAGCCGTCCATCAACAGGATCGAGGTGGCAATCCGCAAGGGCTTTTCCGCTCCCGCAGAGACACGGGGCGTCGCGTCGAAGAACGTTTGTCTTGTTTCGCATCTCATCGTGACCCAATGCGCCAGGCGGCCGTCGCTCCCGGTGCACACCCCTTCATAGTCGGCGTGACGGTCAGCTTGCTCACCCGAGGCCGTTCTTACTGGGGCTTGTGGTGGGCGCGACTGTGCTGATAGCAGTGAACCGTGATGCCCGCCAGCCCGACCCCGGAGCAACGGCAGACTGTCGGTGCTTGAGTTGCGTGGGTTTCACCGATCCCGAGCCAGCTTCCGGCCGCCCCCAATGATGGTCCTTCCGATCGGGGTTGAACACGCGCTCGACGTGTCGGTTCAGCGCCCGCATGACGCCGATCCGCGCATGCATCAGCGGCCCGCGCCCTTCCGCCGCCATGATCAGCGCCTCGATGGCGGCCTGCCATTGCTGGCTTTCGTGGTCCGCCTTCGGCAGCCGCGTGATGTAGTCGGCTGCGTCCTTGAGTGCGACGAGCTGGCGACCGCGCGGCAGCGGGATCGGGTCTTCGAACGCTCGTTTCCAGCCGCGATCAGTCATCGAATTTCATGGGCTCGTCACAGTCGTTGGAAGTAGACCAGTGCGAGTGCGAAAATTATCATCACGGTCGAGCCAATCAGAATTTGCTTGACGTCTTCATCGAGCATGGCCAGCCCTCCCACCTTGGAGAAAATAGTATCCCACACCTCCCTCATCGGTTGAGTCAATGGCATCAGGCGAACATCTCGGCACCGGCTGGCGTGAACTTCACATAGGTCCCGCTCTCATGCCGCCAGAGCCAGCCTAGCTTGATCGCCCGAGCGATAGCGGCGCGGTACTGGTCCGGCGTCCCGCCAGCTTTGAGGAATGCACTGTTGATCAGCTCGATGAAAATGCGGCCGTCCTGCACCGCCTCGATGGCGTTAGCGATCTCCACCAGCTTGCGTGCCGCAGTGGCAGGATCAGCGAAAGGGCGATCAACAGCGAACTTTTTCACGCGGCGCTTTCCTCGTCCGCGCCGTGCTCTGACAAGTCGCGGACCATTAGCGCCGTATCGAACCCCTTCCATTTGGTGCGATCAAGGACCGTCCAGCCGAGCCTCGCGTAGAAGTCGGCGGTCTCTGTGGTGTAGAGGTGGAGCCGCGAAAACCCCCGCTGTCGTGCTTGATCCTCAATCGCTCGAACCAATGCCGAGCCTGCACCCTTCAGCCGATGCGCAGGGACAACGAACAAGCCTGCAAGCCACGGCGACACGTCATGGTTAGGTTCGATCTCAGACTCGATCAGAAGGCACGTGCCGCAAGGCTCGCCATCGGCCTTGGCGACCAGTGCTACACCATGGCTTTGATCGGACGCAAATTGCTCCAGCGACCTCAATTCCTGCTCGAAGGACGCTTCGAGCACTGAAAAGGCATTTGCGCGCCAGCGCGCGCAAATTGCCAACTCCGGGGTCCGGGGCTCCACAATGAAGGTCTGCACGATGGTCATCACACCTCTAGGCAGCGGCTCTATCTTCCTTGTCCTCACCGCGCATGACGATCTTGAGCGCGTCATCGGGCAGAGGCCGTTGCAGCGCCTTCGCCTCATCCCATGGCGCGCGCATCCAGACGTCGCGTTCCTCGTCGGTGGTCAGGATGACAGGCATTGCCTTCGGATGGATCGGCTCGACGACGGTGTTTGGCGACGTCGTCAGGAATCCGTAGACGAGGTGAGGTCCGGGGACCGGTTTGGACTTCGTGCCCCGATCTCCTTTGAACTCTGTCCAGATGCCAGCGAAGGCGAACAGCGGCCGGTCCTCATTGAGCGCGAACCAAACGATGTCCTTCTTGTTGGTCTCGGGGTTTGGCTCCGGCGCAAACTCCGCGAAGCTGTTCGCCGGAACCAGACAACGGTTTTCCGGGCTTAGCCAACCCCGCCAATGCGGTGACGACGTGTTGCGAATATTCGTGACTGGCAGCCAGCCGAACTTCGGAGGCGGTGGCATTCCCCACCGCATCATGATCATCTCGCGATGGCCGTCGTCATTGCGCACTACCGGAGCCGGGTAGTCTGGGAACACCCCGGGCATTGGCGGCAAGTTGCCGACGTAGTTGTTGATCACGCGGAAGAGCGCGATGATCGCGGCTTGGTTGGTGGTGATTGAATAAAGATTGCACATTTCGCTTAAAAATATCCCCTCGGTGTGCCGCTTTCCAGTCAGGTGCCAGTAAGCTGCCTGATGCATTGTGGACATGCGCCGTTCTCAGAGGCGTAGCTTCCCGCCGGAAGCGGCCCCGCCCAATGGAGACAGAGGGCGGGGTTTTCTACAACAGCATCGACCTCATCGGGGCCGGTTCTTCCCGAGTTCCTACGGGTCCTCTCGCTGGCGCGCCAGTTTTTCCTTTGCCAAGGTGCGCTAGGACTGTCAGGCATATGCCTCGACCGAACGCCAATCCGGGCGAACTCGGCACCACGCCCACCGCAGGGCCTGACATGTGAACCGGCTCCAGATCGGACAGCCCTCTGATCGCGGTGCGCCGATGATTTTCGCCAGATCATTTAGCGGGTGGGGAGTTCGTTTCTGTTTCTGCCTGCGCGGCTTTGCCGGTACGTTCCGTCATGGCCGTCCCTCCGTCCTCCTCCGCCGCCGACGAAGGCGATCTCGACTCCGTGGCTGCAAGTTCGCCTTGAGCCACTCTTTCCCGAAGGGAAATCACTTCGGACATTAGCCTGCAGAGTTCTTGGACCGTTTTGCTGTGAGCCATACCGAGTCAACGCAGTGTGTAGGCTGGGGACCGCCCATGCATGCCCGATATGCGTTGGCCAGTTCCCCGTTCGGAAGCGGAACCCAACACATGGGGACAGAGTTGACTTTTTGAGTCCGGCGAATTGCGGCTTCGGAGAGGTGCATGCTGGAAGTCTTGAAGATTAACTTTGCCTTGTGGGGGATGATAGCCTGCTCGGCAATCAAAGTGACGCAATACGCCTTTTAGGAAGGGGTGCGCTCAGCCGCGTCTCGTCAGGAGACCGCGAACGACAGCGGCGCGCATCTCGGCCAAAGTGATCTTCTACTGGCGAGTGACGGTCTGCATGCCCCATCAAACCGCGTCGCGATCCGCTCGGCAATCGCGCTACGGGTTGGGGCCGTGGCATCGGCGAGCCACTGCCGGTCGCGGATCATTCGTTGACAGCCCGCGCGTCCGGGCGTTTGCTCTAGCGATGACCGACACCGACCAACAGCCGCAACAGTTCGACAGACGCGCACCGTGCCGACTCACGACGACGACGACCGAGTCCGGGTTGGATGGAAGATGCCTGCGATGCCGAGCCGCAATCGGCGAGGCGTGCCGCGATCCGCGCGACGATCTCATCGACCTTGGTGTTTTGAAAGACGGACTAAAGACGACGCGGAAAAATGACATCTTAAGACCTCTTTCGAAGCCATTTTGGTTTGCGGTGTTGCCCTTGGGATACGCCATCTTCTGATGCGGCGAGGTAAATGCTTGAGCATGGGAGTTCGTGACGATGATGGCACTCAGCATGAATGTTCGGATGCCAACGAATGGGGAACTACGATGAAGAAATTTTTGCCTGGTACTGTTGGTCTCGTGGCACTGGGTATGGCTGCTCCCGCTTTCGCCGCCGACCTTCCCGCGCAGGCACCGGCGACATACACCAAGGCAGCTGAGCTGCTTTATGACTGGAACGGCTTCTACCTCGGTTTCAATCTCGGCGGTGGCTGGAACCACAATTGCTGGACCAATACCAGCTTCCTCGGCGTTCCCACCGTCCCGAGCTTTGGCGAAGGCTGCAACAGCGCAACCGGCGGTCTGGCCGGTTTTCAGGTCGGTTATCGCGCGCAGCTGAGTTCGTTGGTGTTCGGTCTGGAAGCTCAGGGCAATTGGGCCAATTTGTCAGCCTCCAATGCAAGCCTCTTCAATCTTGGGACCACCAATCAGACCAATATCGATGGGCTCGGTCTGTTTACCGGCCAGATCGGCTTTACGACGAGCAGCGTTCTTTGGTACGTAAAGGGCGGAGCCGCGCTGGCGCACAACACGTATAACGGTCTCGCTGCCGGCGCTGCCTTCGATCAAGCGACTGAAACTCGCTGGGGCGCTGCAGTCGGAACCGGCATCGAAGTTGGTTTCGCACCGAACTGGTCGTTTGCGCTGGAATACGACCACGCTTTCATGGGCAGCCAGAACCTCACTTTTACGGCCGTTCCCGTCGCCGGAATTTCTCGCAACGACAGCATCAGTCAGAGCATAAACATGGTCACCGCCCGCATCGACTATCACTTCGCGCTTGCGCCGGACAGCGCGAAATATTGAAGCGCGGCGCGGTGGGGACATCGTCGTCATATTTCCACCCATCGACGCCATTGTTGTAAGGCGGCATCGCATATCTCTCGCGCACGATCCGAAAATCGGTCTCGACGAGCCGCGCCGCCGTCGCCACAGCGACGAACTCGCTGACCTCGACCGCGTTTCGCATCTCGGCTCGGGCCGCTTGCGCCGACGCCAGCCGCGCGCGCGATGCGCTCAGCGATTTGCCGCCTTCGTCGATCCGACCAGCCATCACCTTCTGCGCATGCAGGCAGTAGGCTTCGCGAACCTCGTCGAGCACATACTTGCCCGCCGGTTTGCGCTTGAAAACGCCTTGCGCCACCAGATCACGAAACCGGCTCGGCGACAGAAAAATGTGCTGGGCCGCTTCAACCGCCGTTGCCATCTTTCAAAACTTCCTCTTCACGAGCCTCTTGGCGACCATCAAGTTCGTCTAGAGCTGCGCATAGTGAACGGTCGGGCGCGACCCGATGAGCACCCTCCCGTCGAGAAGAACCTTTTGCGTAATAGGCATGGTCACCTTCTTCGGGCAGCCGATCCTCGCATCGATCCCCGCTCTTCTGTTGATGCATTTTGATACGAGATGCAGCACATCGGTATGTCGGCGCGCCTCTGCTGGCCTCATGAAGGCCCCGGGGCGTTTTCCGTTACCACCAGAGGATGGATACGCTGTCCCTCAGGCGACGGGAAGGAGGAGACGTTTTCTTGGTGCATCAGGCTTTCGGAGCGAGACGAGAAATTAAGTAACTCGATAATGCGACGACTCTCTTCCGCCTCTAATTTGCGGACGTCGCGGCTCACTTCGTCTAGTAGTTTCTGCAGGCGGTCGTCCGATCTCTTCCGGAAAACTACGACGCCAACTAATCCGACGCCAACTAATCCTAAGCCACACCAAAGGACAAAAAGAGCCATCGCATAATTGATCATTTGCATCGCGACAACCCCGCCTGCGCCAATTGATTGACCAAATGCCGTCAACTTCGGCTTGCTCGTTGGACCAAGCCCCACGACTCTGAGGACCATAGAATTTCGAATTCTCATCGCAACTAAACTCGCCAGTTAAGCTTGATCCGCCACATTGTATTCAAATGCTCTCAGAAGAGCGCGCCCGATGATCTTCAATATATATTACGCGCCGAGTTGCGCCTGGCCCCCATGCGGTTTCTTTGCGGTCGGCATCGAAAACGCGCTCGACGTGCCGGTTCAGCGCCAGGATCACGCCAATGCGCGCGAACATCGGATCGCCGTCGCGCTCAGCGACCAGCAAGAGCGCCTCCATCGCGGCCTGCCATTCCTTGGCGTCGTGCTCGGCCTTCGGCAGCTTGGTGATGTGGTGCGCGGCGTCGCGCAGCGTGAGCGGCAAGCGAAAAAAGTCGCCCGAAGATCGCCTTTCAATTCAAACCTGTTGATAATGCATCGGAGGCATTGCGCTGCACAACAGTTTGCGCGTGGCAATTGAGCGATCCTAGGGCAGCCTACCAAAATCGATCATGCGCGCGGCGGGGCGATCATGGATGCGATAGGAGAGGTAGTCTTCTGGCTGGAGATTATTTGGACGCCCGGTCTAGTGTTGACGGGCTATCTATTGCTGCCCAGACCCAGGGATCTGATTTAGGTCAGCTTGAGCGCGATCCAGGCGATGAGCCACAGCCATCCAAGTGTGGCCGCGGCGATGGTTGCAAAGCAAATCGCGCGCACGAGGCTATTCCTCGTCGTCAAAGGCGCGGAATCTGTTGATTGAAGCAGCTTGTTTTGATCAGTTACTTTTGACTTTGCAAAAACGCTTCGCTCAGCTTTCATCGGGGTGTACCGCTCCAGCGGATGACGTGAAAGACAAATTTCCCCCAAGGGAGCAGAAATAGAGCAACAAGCTGATGACGCGGCGACGAAAGTCGCCGAGGCGGAATATTCAGTGGGCGCAGGTGCGCCCGCTCACATTTCGCAGTCTTCGTTTTTTGCTATCGACCTTTGGGTTGATATCAGCACGAGGACTTCGCGAGAATTCCAATTCAGCCTCATGGACCAGTTTGCGAAGCTGCTGTAGTTCTCTGAATTGACCGGCAATATCGCTCGGTTGCTTAGGCTTTTTGGGGCGATCCGACATCATTTACATTTCTCAAAATGCGCTCAAAGTAGCAAAGCCTCTCCGAACGTAGAACGCTTGATCAGCTGAATCGCTAGGTCATTGATGCGGATCAACCAGACACTGTCCTAACGCAACGACTTGTTCGTTAAGCTTGATATCGGCGCTCCGGTTAATGATTCCGGCGGAGCCCCACAGCCCGGTGGGATGGTCGCTCAGTTCACTCGGCCCTGTGGAGAACCGTATGGTCGTTCACGATCACGAGGCTGCCATCAGCGCGATCATCGAGCTGTTCACCTGTGACGAGGCTATAGCGAACCTTGCCGGAAATTCTCCTCACTGGCCCACTTAATGGCTGAAAGACCACCATGTCCTGCCATCGAACGACGGTATAGCGGTTGCCCATACCATCTTCGGCATAAAACCTACCGACTTCCCTTTCTGTTATCATGCCCATTGAGCAGAACTCCACTCTGCGCACGGAGGGCTAGACCGTATCTCAAATGGCAAACAAAGCGTTTAAGGCGGTAGTCCCAGTTTGATATTAGCTTTCGCAAAATGGGAGGATAATTGCGCGCATTGGGCGTGCGGCACGCCGCCTAGCCAACGAACAATCTAAGCTGGCATTCGGAACCGAGGTCGCTGGCCCTTGATCGTCATGTGAAGTACCCGTCGCGTGTTTCGCGATTGCGCCGGTCGATCATGCCGCCGAATGCGATCGTGACCAGAGAAACGCTCAGCGCGACGATGGCGACGACGACGAGGATAGTTCGCATCAACGGTTGTGGTGGTTCGACGAACGCTGGCTTCAGCGGCACCACGATCACGTCGGGCCAGCGGTCGACCCTGTCTCTGTCGTAAACCCAATCGGGCTGACAACTGAGGCAGAATCACGCAATCCTTCTGTCCCATGAGGGAAGCTCTCAGCCTTATCTGGACGGCGTTGGTCGGGTTGTTCCGGTCACCTGCTTCGTTGGCAGC
>Ga0209517_10007365_pt1 | contig 13213 bp, 9 predicted proteins | sample PeaSoiMetSII2010_FD_187695 | JGI IMG/M metagenome (GOLD analysis project Ga0209517, IMG submission 187695) | Peat soil microbial communities from Weissenstadt, Germany - SII-2010 (SPAdes) (version 2) | ecosystem: Environmental > Terrestrial > Soil > Wetlands > Peat | place: Germany: Weissenstadt...
GGGTGGGCGTTTGTCATGCAGCTCCCGAGTCAATATGAAGCGAAGGCACGCATCTATGTCGACACCGATTCAATACTGCGGCCGCTCATGCGAGGTATCGCGGTCGACTCCAATATCCTGTCGCAAGTTGATCTTATGCAGCGGACGCTGTTGAGCACACCGAACCTGCAGAAGGTTAGTCATACCGCCGATCTCGATCTTGCCGCCCGCACTCCCGCGGACTCTGAGGAGATCGTAACAAGTTTGCGCCAGCGAATCACCGTATCCGGAGAGGGACGCAATCTGTTTGCCCTGGCCTATACGGGGCCGAGCCGAGAGACAGCGACGAAGGTCGTGCAGTCGCTGCTAACTGTTTTCGTGGAGAGCAATCTGGGTAGCAGTCGGCAGGATATGGTCTCGGCGCGTAGTTTCATCGATGCGCAGCTGCAGAGCTACTCAAAACAGCTTGATGAGGCTGAGCAGCGTGTCGCAGAATTCAAAGCAAAGAATGTCGGCTATCTGCCGGGTGACGAAAACTACAGCAGCAAGCTAGACGCCGCGAGACTGCAGCTGGAGAAAACACAAGCAGATCTTGCGGAGGAATTGCAAAAGAAGGAGTCGCTCACCAAGCAACTCAAGGATATCCCGGAGACTATCGACAGCTACAGCGCCGGACCGGACCTCGGCCCGGGGCGTTCGGCCGCGTCCGAACCAAGCGCAGCTGAGTCGACCGCCGCGTCCGAGCTTGCCACGGCCAATGCACGAGTTGCGGAGCTGCAAAAACAGCTCAATGCAGAGCTTGAGAATTACACCGAGCAGCACCCAGACGTCATCAATACGAGGCGGTTACTGGGGCAGGCAAGACAGGAAGCTAAGACGGCGGAAGCCAATCTCAGGGCTAGCCGAGCACAGCAGTCGAAGTCCGGGCAGAATGGCTTGGCTGCGGATCCTCGGGCGACCCGGAGTACCGCACCGAACCCGGTTTACGAACAACTTCAGTTGCAGCTGGCCTCGGTCGAGACGACCATTGCGAGCCTACAAATCCGTGTTCAGCACAACCAGGCCGAGATAGAGAAGTGGCAAGGCCTGGCGAAGTCCGTGCCGGAAGTTGGGGCCGAGATGACGAAGCTGACGCGCGACTACGAATCGATACGCAGGGCATACGATGATATGCGGGGACGGCGCGAGGCTGCGAAAATCGGCAGCGACATGGATTCCCAAACGCAGACAATTCAATTCCGCATCATCGATCCGCCACAGGCGACTCGCGAGCCCGTGGCGCCGAAGCGCCAACTATTGCTCGTAGTGGTCTTGCTCGGCGGTCTCGGGGCTGGAGCCGCGTTCGCGTTCCTGCTTTCGCAGATTGATGATTCGGTCATGAGCATTCGGCAGTTGAAGGAGTTTCTGGCTGTGCCGGTTCTGGGGGCGGTCTCCATGGTTGCGAACGCATCACGGGGCAGCCGGCACAGATTCGGAATGGCGGGCTTCGCAACGTGCTGTCTTGGCCTCGTCCTAGCTTATGTTGCGGTTTCCTCGTTCGTGGCACTGACCAACATACATGCATGATCGAAGGCGCCATCGGACGGAGCCAAGGAAGTGTGGGAATGAACATAGTCGAACGTGCGGGTAAGCGGCTCGATGCTCAGCCGGTCAAGTCGCTTGTCGAATTGGCCGCCGATCGATTGAGTGCCACGGCATCAGGCGCTCGGATCGCAGATGGTACTCCAGCTGCGGACCAAAAAATCCACGTCGCGTCCGCGGTTCGAGAAGAATCAGGACGCGATACACAGCGGCAGATCACGATTGATTTTGATCGGCTGCGAGCGATGGGCTTTGCGCCTCCTGCAGATCAATCGGCGCTCGCCGAGGAGTTTCGGTTGATCAAACGCCCGCTCTTGAGCATTGCGCTCACAGAGACTGCGTCGCCGCGAGAGAACCGCAATGTCATCATGATCACAAGCGCCAATCCTAATGAAGGGAAGACATTTGTTGCGACAAATCTCGCGCTCAGCATGACCTCGGAGCACGACATTCACGTGCTGCTCGTGGACGCTGACGTTGCCAAGCCGTCGATTCCACGCGTGTTCGGGTTTGAGGCTGACATCGGCTTGGTAGATGCCGTGGCGACCGATTCGATTGACTTTGCGGATATCCTCGTGCGAACAAGCATTGAAAACCTGACAATCCTCCCGGCTGGCCACGCTCGGCCGGGAGTGAGCGAGTTGTTGGCGAGCGCGCGCATGACGCGTTTCGTGACTGACTTATCCAGGCGCTACCCGAACCGGATCATCATTTTTGACTCTCCACCCGTGTTGGCCCGATCTGAGCCCATCGTGTTAGCAAAGCATGTAGGCCAGGTCGTGCTGGTCGTGGAGGCCGAGCGCACGTCGCGAACCGCAATCGATGAGGCACTTGCGCTACTCGGACCGGACAGAGTGGGTGGTGTCGTGTTGAACAAGGCGCCGCATGTGATTGGTAACGAAGGTTTCGGCCAGGGCTACTACGGGTACTACGGCACCTAGAGCCGGCAAATGTGCCTGGGGGAGTTGGATGGGGGAGCAACCGTGGGGCCGGGGCGCGTCAGAAGGGGGGCACTGGCACACCGGTGCCTACAGTGTCGGGTTGCTCTTCTGTACGGTCGTCCTGCTCGGCTACAACACCTCTGCTCTCGCGCAATATATTGGCCTCCCAACGGTATTCAACGGGCCAATCCCTGCAGCTCCCGCTCCGACTGGCGCTGAGCCCACCGCCGGGGGCCCGGGGCTCGCATGGCTATTCACCCCATCCCTGACACTCAGCGAGACCTACACCGATAACGTAAACCTCGCGCCTGCCGGGCAGGCACGCTCAGACTTGGTAACAACAATATCACCGAGCTTGAACCTTGTGGGGCAGAGCGCGCACGTCAATCTGGCACTCACCTACGATCCTCAGCTGCTGCTCTTCGCGCTCGGCACCTCATCTCCGGTGGTGCAGCAGCAGTTGCTTGGCACCGGCAAGATCGAGATCGTTCCGCATGAGGTGTTCGTCGATGGAAGTGCTTCGATCGCCCAGGCATATGTGAACACCGCGGGAGCCTTCGCGCCTACGACCGTGACGACCAACAATAATCTCCAAACGGTCGAGGCTGTGAATTTCAGCCCCTACATTGACCATCATCTGGGCTCTTATGCGGATACTGAGACGCGATATCGCTTCAGTTTGGTCACGACGGGGGCCAACGGCATCGGGAGCCAAACTACGAACCAGTTCATTTCGACGATAAAGGGGGGAGATTATTTTGGTTTGCTCGGTTTGACGCTGACGAGCAGCTACACGAAGACGGGCGGCCTCAGTACGACGACCGGGGTAGCCGGCAACGCCTCGAACATCGATGAGCTGGAGAGGCTCGACATCGTCTATCCAATCTACGATCGCGTGTCGGCCACCAGCAGCATCGGTTATGAGAAAATCAAGGATCCCACACTCACGAAGCAACCGTCGGGGGTGCTCTGGGATATCGGCCTCAGGTACGATCCGAGCCCGTATGCCTCAGTAAGCGTTTCCTATGGACACCATCCCATCGGAACGGACTTCGGATTCAGCGCCAGGTACGATGTGAGCGCGCAACTTCATTTGAACGCCAGCTACAGCCAAACCGTCCAAACGACACAGTCTCTGATAGCGGCCAATTTGAATGGCCTGGTCGTCGGGCCCGGCGGAGTCCTGATCAATCCCAAAACCGGATTGCCCGCCACCCCAGGCAATCAACCATTCGGGCCCGGCGTCGTCCCATTCAGCCTCACGAACGGCTCCTTCCTTGATAAGCGATTCGAATTGGACGCGACGGCAACAAGGGGGCGGAACACCTTCAATGTGATGGCTTATGATGACCGCCAATCCGATCAGGTCGGCCAGAGCAACCAGCAGGCCATTGGCGGTACATTTGGCTGGATCCGACAGCTGTGGCCGAACCTGACATCGAATGTTAGTGCTAGCTATGCGAGAATTAGCTTCCTCGACGGTTCCGGCCGTGCCGACAACTACTATGCGGCGAGTGCCAACTTGGCTTATACTCTTTCCCGTACAGCGAGCATGCAGCTCTCGTTCGTGAGATCAGACAGGCAATCGAGCCTGAAGCAGAACAGCCTCGTTGACGATCTCGTAACCCTGTCGCTGCAAAAGCAGTTCTAGACATCGCGATGTACGAAGAATTCTACAAGCTCAGCGGCAAGCCGTTTCAGCTGACCCCGAATCCCCGCTTCTATTTCGGGAGCCAGGGCCATGAGAAGGCGATGGCGTATTTGCGATATGGCTTGCATCAGGGCGAAGGATTCATCGTGATCACTGGTGATGTCGGGACTGGAAAGACCACGCTGCTCGGTTACCTCCTGAGTCAGATCGACAGCACCAAATACGTCGCGGCTCGGCTCGTCACGACTCAGCTCGAGGCCGATGATACCCTGCGCATGCTGGCGTCCGCGTTCGGGATCGACACCCGCGGAGCGGACAAGGCGACGCTTCTGCAGGCCTTTGAGCGCTTTCTACTGGAGCAGCAGAGGCGGGGAAAGCGTGCCTTGGTACTCGTGGATGAAGTGCAGAACCTTCCGATGCGATCGCTGGAAGAGCTGCGTATGCTCTCGAACTTCCAGATGAATGACGCGGCACCAATCCAATTCGTGCTCCTGGGCCAGCCGCAGTTTCAGAGCATGATCGCGAGCGATGATCTGATGCAGCTGAGACAGCGGGTCATTGCCTCCTTCCATCTCGGACCGCTTAGTCCGGATGAGACGCGAAGCTACATCGAGCACCGGTTACAACTTGTGAACTGGCGCTCCGATCCGCTACTGACCGACGACGCTTATGCTAGGATCCATCATCACACGGGTGGCGTGCCCAGGCGAATAAACGTCTTGTGCGACCGCTTGTTCCTCGGCGGTTTGCTCGAGGAATTGCATGAAATCGACGGAAAGATGGTCGATAGCGTCGCCGGCGAAATGTCGAGCGAAGGGAGCGGCGCGAGCCCAGTCAATGGCCGCGGGAAAAAAATCGCCAATGGCGAAGGGACTGCAAACGGCCCCGTCGACAGCAACGGCGGCGAGCTCGACCGAAGGCTAGCGGCGGTTGAGCGGCTGGTCAAAGTTCATGACCGCACAATCAAACGAGCGCTCGATCTCGCGGCCTCATATCTCAATGAACCACGTGGCAAACCGACTGGCGCCTCCTCCCCGGAGGGTGAGGCATGACAGTCCTCGAGAGCGACACACAAGCTGCAGCTGCCGATGCGGATCTAAAGGCGGAGAACAGCAAATCCGCGGCCAGGAGTGGTGGCATTTCTAATGCCATGACCGTCGATGTGGAGGATTTCTTCCACGTGCAAGCCTTCGCCGGGTGTATCGATCGCAAAGACTGGGAGAGTTTACCACGCCGGGTCGAGATGAATACCGAGAAGGTGCTCGGTCTCTTTGCGGAGGCTCGCGTATCGGCTACGTTTTTTGTGCTCGGGTGGGTAGCCGAGCGACATCCAGGGCTTGTTCGCAAGATCGTGGCAGAAGGTCATGAGCTTGCGAGCCACGGGTACGACCATATTCGCGTCCATGAGCAGACTGCCGATGCCTTTCGTTCCGACGTGCGGCGCACCAAGCAGTTGCTCGAGGATACCGGCGGCGTGCCGGTTCACGGCTACCGAGCCGCCAGCTTCTCGATCGGGGCCAACACTCTTTGGGCGCTGGATGTCCTTGCCGAGGAGGGCTACCAGTATAGTTCGAGTATATATCCAATAGCCCATGACTTCTACGGCATGCCAAGCGCGCCGCGCTTTGCATTCCATCCCCGCCACGATCGTTTCATAGAAGTTCCGATGACGACGCTCTCGATGTTCGGCCGCAACTTTCCCTGCAGCGGAGGCGGCTATTTCCGGCTCGTCCCTTATTCGGTTTCGCGCTGGGCATTGGGTCGGGTGAATGAGCACGATCGACAAGCTTGCATCTTTTACTTCCATCCCTGGGAGATCGATCCGGAGCAACCGCGCCCCCATGGTGCGCCCCTGAAAAGCCGATTGAGGCATTATGTGAATCTGCACCGGATGGAAGGGCGGTTGCGTTGCCTGCTCAGAGATTTCACTTGGGAACGCATGGATAGGGTGTTCTTGAATGCGTGTGCCCAGTAGGGTGAGGCAAGGTGTGCGCCTCCAAGCTTACAATCCGGGAGCTCGACGAGGCTGCGATCGCTGATTGGGATCGCTTCGTTGCAGATTGCGCGGAGGCGACTTTCTTTCATCGGGCCGGATGGAAGCGGGTGATCGAGCGAAGCTTCGGCCATCGTACCCATTACTTCTATGCTGAGCGATCTGGCGTGATCGAAGGCGTATTGCCCTTGGTTCATGTCAAGAGCCCGGTATTTGGCAATGCGCTCATCTCCTTGCCCTTCTGCGTCTACGCGGGTCCGGTCGCCCAGAACCAGCAGGCGCTGCAGGCACTCGATAAGGCCGCTCGAGATTTGGCGGATCTCCTCGATGTCACCCATTTGGAATACCGACATATGGAGCCTCGCGAATATCCCGGTGCCGTCGCGAAAGCCGATCTCTATGTAACATTCCGAAAACGGATTGATCCCGACCTGGACAAAAACCTACTGGTCATTCCGCGCAAGCAGCGCGCGATGATTCGCAAAGCCCAGAAGTTTGATTTGCGTAGTGAAATTGACACCGATAGTCGTCGATTGCATCGAGTTTACAGCGAAAGTGTGCGCAATCTCGGCACTCCCGTGTTCTCTCGTCGATACTTCGACGAGCTGAAGGCAGAGTTTGGAGACGCGTGCGAGTTCTTGGTCGTGGTACATGGCGGCGAGGCCGTTAGCGCGGTCATGAATTTCTATTTCCGGGATGAAGTTCTTCCTTATTATGGCGGGGGGACCGCACAGGCGCGCTCCCTCGCGGCAAATGATTTCATGTACTGGGAGGTCATGCGCCGAGCCTGCGAGCGCGGCTGTCGTGTCTTCGACTTCGGCCGCAGCAAGCGGGGAACCGGCGCTTTTGACTTCAAGAAAAACTGGGGGTTTCCAGCTCAGCCTCTCTCATATCAATTTATCATGCGGCGCGGCGACAAGCCGCCGGACATCAATCCCCTCAATCCGAAGTTCCGGATATTCATTGAGACATGGAAGCGCTTGCCCCTGCCGATTGCAAACCGATTGGGACCGCACATCGTGCGCTATCTTGGTTAGGTCCGTCGATGAGCCGCGGTTCTTGGCCCATCGCATCCCTTATCCGCCAGATAAGGGATGCGAGAATCTCTCATGGCATTTTCGTAAATGTTAGCGTGGGCCACGATCCAGCAAATCGAAAGGGCACCTCTCGTAGGCGGCCGGGGAGGGCAGATTTCTCGCTTGAGCTCGGACTGACACTGACGCATGGCGTTCACGAAAGATGAGGCTTGGTGAAGCTCACGGAAAGAATCACGGCGACGATAGGTACTGTGGGCGCAAGGTGTGGCCCGCAGGTAACGCTCGCGGCTTTGGCTATAGCTGCCGTCGTGCTGCTCTTCAGCGACACGGCAGCGGACATCGTCACCACATGGTACACGTCCAATGCCTATAATCATGGTTTCCTCATCATTCCGATCTCGCTCTATCTCGCCTTTCAGCAACGCTCGGGACTGGCGGCAGTGGAGGCGCGGCCAGACCTTAGGGGGATCATCCTTGTCGCTCTCGTAGCCCTTGTTTGGCTACTGGGCCATCTCACGGGAACGCTGCTCATTCAGGAACTAAGTCTTGTGGCGTCCATCCAATGTGTGATCTTCACCATGTTCGGATGGCCAGTGACGCGTAGCTTTGCCTTTCCGCTTGCCTATCTCTACTTCGCCGTTCCATTCGGACAGGCGATCGAACCTCGATTGCAGGCCACCACTGCGGCGCTGTCCGTCGACATGCTGCGGCTCGTTGGTGTCCCTGTGTTTGCCGACGGTAATTTGATTTCCATTCCGACGGGCAATTTTGACGTGGCTGAAGAATGCTCCGGTCTTCGGTTTTTGATTGCGTCGGTAGCGATCGGCACGCTCTTTGCCGGGATCATGTACCGTTCATGGCTGCGGCGAGCGGCGTTTCTCGGCATGTCACTGGTGTTGCCCGTTTTCGCCAATGGCGCGCGGGCCTTTGGCATCATCTTGCTGGCCTACTCGACCAGCAATCGGCTTGCCTTGGGAGTGGATCATATCGTCTACGGGTGGGTTTTTTTCGGTCTGATTACCTTTTTGATGCTCGCAATCGGGATCTGGTTTCGAGAGGGCGACGATGTCCACGCCGAACGGGGCAATGGATCCATTCCTCACGGCCAATCACCGACGACCCATCGCTTGCTTCTCGCGGGACTAGTGGCTCTCGCACCTTTGTCAGTGGCAAAACTCTATGGCAATTACCTCGACAAAACGCCGGTACTCGGCTCGGCCCACCTGGTGTCGCCCGTGGCCGAACCCCCCTGGCATGAGGTCTCTGGACCAGCAGACCCTCTACCGCCGCTCTTTGCGGGGGCGGATGCAGAACTGCACACGGGATATGCGAGCGGCACTGCGCGCGCATACCTTCATATCGGCTATTTCCTTCGCGATCGCCGTGGCGCACAGGCCGTGAGTTCCGCCCATGATTTCGACGGCGGTAATAGCAACAGTTGGAGGACGGCGGCAGCCGGGACGACAACAGTGCAGATCGAGGATCAACCGCAATCGGTACGGTTCAGTCGGAGCGTTCGTGGTACTGCGGGGCACCTAGTCTGGTACTGGTATTGGGTCGACGGTCAGTTTACCGGCGATCCCTACGTTGCAAAGCTTCTTGAGACAAAGGCGAAGCTGCTCGGCGGCGAGAGGGCGTCGGCGGTGATTGCCATCAGCGCAGACTATGCCAACAATTCGTCCGATGCGGAGAGAGCACTGCGCCAATTTTCGTCTGCTCTTCGCGGCCTCGCTGCCAAGCTGAGCGAGGCCTCGCGATCGTAGGCTCGACTTGTCACCGAGCGCGAGTCTTTGAAGGCTAGCGCGCGCCCTTCTTTAGGAACACGGCTTCAGCGGTGGAGAGGATGATTAGCAGATCGAAGAGGAAGCTATAGTTCTTGATGTAATACAGATCATACGAGAGCTTAATCTTCGCATCCTCAATTGAAGCGCCGTAGACATAGTTGATCTGAGCCCAGCCAGTGATACCTGGCCTCACGCGGTGGCGCTCCGAATAATACGGAATGCTTGCAGCGAGAGTATCGACAAAGAACGGTCGTTCTGGTCGGGGGCCAACGAAGCTCATATCACCGCGCAGCACGTTCAAGATCTGCGGGAGCTCGTCGATCCGAGCCATGCGCAGAAACCATCCGACGCGGGTGATACGGGGATCACGAGCGGCCGCCCACTGCGGGATGCCGCCGCTCTCGGAATCGGTGCGCATGGTGCGGAACTTGTAGATAGTGAAGAGCGTTCCATTTTTCCCGACCCGCTCCTGCCGGTATAAGATGGGCCCGGAGCTATCGAGACGGATGGCTATCGCCGCAAGAAGCAGCGTCGGCAATGTGAATACGAGCAACACCCCACTCACCAATATATCCAGCGCTCGCTTGAGGAACGTATTTGTAAGTGTCCCCATGCGGAACCCATCGGAATAAATAAGCCAACTGGGATCGAGGACCTGCAGATGCACGCGACGGGTCTCGCGCTCCCAAAATGAAAGGTAGTTGGTGATCGTGATGCCTTGCATCCGCGCGTCGAGCAAGGGCTGAAGAGATGTTCCGCGTCGATCAGAGAGCGCGACCACGATTTCCTTGATCTCCTGCTCACTCGCGAACTCCGCAAGCGATTTGTTGATCGGCCGGATTCTTGTTTGAGGGATTTCCGGCTTTTCGTTGCCGAGCGCAATGTACCCGACGATTTCAGTGGTAGCCCCCTCCTGCCGCGACATCATGTACTCGATCTCGGCCGCGAGTTTCCCAACTCCAACGACAAGGACGCGACGGGGTTTCACCGTAATCCTTGCGATGGTGACAAACCCTAATCGCGCGAAGAGCACGCCAGCGAACGCGATGCCGGCAACGGTTCCGTATAGAAGCGCGCGGTCTCCCTCGGTTTGGCGACCCGGTGCCAACTCAAACGCCATGGTGAGGACCACAACAAGCGTGAAGATGGTAAAAACAGCCATCAACCGAGGGATTGCTCGCCCAAAATTCTGCATCAGTCCGTGGTTATATAGGCCGATAGCGTACATGGCGAAGGCATTAAGTGCGGTGGGGACGAGGATCACAGCGAGCGCCCCGCCCGTTGCTTGCCCAGGGGTGAGGTCGGTCACCTGCAACAAACTGGCGGCGGCAAAGAGGGCCAAGCATATCGCAATGGCCTCGCACGCGAAGAGACACACGGCCGAGCCAGAGAGATAGTGGCGAAAAAACCTCAACACTTAGGCCCCCTCGAACGGCGTGACGTATACACTGGCGCTCCGACCAATAGTCCGGCGAATTAAGCCCTCGCTCGGTTAAGCCATGATGAAGCCAAAAAGGCTTCGAAACTGGGCAATGCTAGATCGATCGGCGAACCACGACTGGTGGCAACAACACGGCAGCGCTCAGTCCGGCCGCGAAGTCCATGAGCCGGTTCCCAAAAACATCGGGAGCGGCCGCAATTGCCGTCGTTCATTCCATTCGACCCGAGGTGCAATCCTCCCATTGCATTTGATTAAAATCAATTCAATTCTTGCCTTCTCTTGCCGTCGTTGGCTCTGCGCTAAGTTAACCTTAATAGAGCTAAAGACTTGTGACTTTAAAAGCATAATCCAGATCCCTTGCTCCTGCTGTGACCTTGATTACACCATCCCCCCCTGTCGGGTGGGTTTGGTGCGGCGGCTACATCGCACATTGGCGGCGCTGGTCGGTGCGGATGGTTCAAATTTCGATCAGATCCAAACAAAATTGCCAAGTGAGGCCGAAGACTGTATAGACGGCGCGCGGCGACTGGATTGCCGAGATCGTTCGGGATCTCGATCGCTACTCAAGGGCTCGGCTTGGCTAGTAGCACGCAATTGTGCAATTTGGTTGGCCCGCACTCTCCAGCCAACTCAGCGCTCATGTCCGATGAGCCGAGGTTGGTGGTGGTCGTCGACACAGAGGAAGAATTCGATTGGGGGCAGCCTTTCTCTCGTTCCGCGACGCAGGTTAGCCATATCAAGGAACAGTATCGCGCTCAGCGGATCCTGCAGCGTTACGGCATCAAGCCGCTTTATGCCGTGGATTTTCCGGTCGCCTCCCAGGAGCAAGCCTACCGGCCGCTTCGCGAGTGGCTCGAAAATGGGCAGTGCGATATCGGAGCTCATTTGCATCCGTGGGTGAATCCTCCCGATGAAGAAGAGTTGTCCGCGCGAAATTCATTCCCCGGCAATCTGCCGGAGCCGCTCGAGCGCGAAAAACTAAAGCGGCTCACAGATACAATCACCACCAATTTTGGTCGCCGACCGACAGCCTATCGCGCGGGTCGATATGGGATCGGGCCCGCCACGGGGAGGATTCTGGAGGAGCTCGGCTACCAGCTCGATACCAGCGTCGTCCCTTTTACTAATTTTGGCGATATGGCGGGCCCAGACTTCAGCGCAGCAACGCCAGATCCATTCTGGTTTGGGCCCACGGGCGGTATTCTGGAAGTCCCTCTGACGGTGGGACGGTGTGGCATCCTCCGGCGCCGAGGCGACGCTGTGCAGCCAGCACTCATGTCAGGTGTGGGATCGCGGTTTCATCTGCCGGGATTGTTTGCGCGCCTGGGCCTGTTCGAACGTATTCGACTGACGCCGGAGGGCGTGAGCTTCGCCGAGCTGAAGCGACTGACGGATACTCTCTTGGCGTCGGGGAAGTGCCTTTTCGTATTCAGCTACCACAGCCCCTCGGTGGTCCCAGGAAACACACCTTATGTTCGCGACGAGGCTCAGCTTCAACGATTCCTTGGCGTGATCGATCGGTACTGCGAGTATTTCATGACAGTGTGCGGGGGCGTGGGAAGCACACTGGAAGGAGTCTATGCGGCATATCTTGGACCTACCCGCGATGCGTCTGCAAAGCCATTCCAAGGTTCCGCAAACCGAAGTATCGTTGTGCTGCGTGCGGGGGACCGGTGAATTTGTTCGCGTGGAGCGTGGCCTCGTCGGCGTGCGTTGGCAATAGAAGGTCGCGTGAACGGAGGAAGGATGGACGTACGCCCGATCAGGGGTGGTGAAGCAGGAGCGGACACGAGAGGGCAGATTTGAACATTGCGGAAGATGTCAGGACCGTATTAGGTCAGGTGCTGGGCCTTGAAGATAGGGCTCGGCATTTCGACGCGCGGACAGCGCTTTTCGGTGCCATCGCCGAGTTTGATTCGAGGGCCGTGGTGACTTTGGTTGCCGCGCTGGAAGATAGATTCGGCATCGTCGTTGCAGACGACGAAATCACCGCTGAGGTTTTCGAGACGGTGGGGAGTCTCACGGACTTCATTGAGGCAAAGCTTGCGACCTGATGAACATGGTCAATAGGGGCGTCGTGACGCCGCTTTATCTGGAGAGCGGACAAAGACGTCTCTTCGGCATCTATCACGGACCTCATCCAGGGCACCAGAGACGTGACAGTTTCATCTATGTGCCTCCGTTTGCAGAAGAAATGAATTCGGCGCGGCGTATGGCGGCGCTACAAGCGCGTGCGTTGGCTGCGGTGGGCACAGGCGTCTTGCTATTGGACCTCTTTGGCACGGGGGATAGTGACGGTGATTTTTGTGATGCACGCTGGGAGCTCTGGATAGAGGACATCCTTGCCGCAGCCGATTGGTTGCTGGCGCGGGGGCGCACGCAAATCGGACTCTGGGGGCTGCGCATGGGCGGGCTGCTTGCTTCAGCGGTGGCGGCACGCCAACCAGATCGTATCAAGCGTCTTCTCTTATGGCAGCCGATTACCGACGGTAAGAGCATGCTGACGCAATTCCTGCGCATTCGGGTGGCGGCCTCCATGGGCACCGCCGCTGCCGGCGAAACCGCGAATGGTCTTCGAGCTGAATTGGCCGAGAAGCGAACCATTGAGGTCGCGGGGTATACGCTTTCGGTCGAACTTGCACGAGCTCTAGATGCCGTTCGGATGGACGGTTTGGAGCTTCAGCGAGGGACCCAAGTCGATTGGTTTCAAGTGGGCCCGAGCACGGACGATCGGCTCGGACCTGCCGCACAGCGTGTTGTAGACGCCTGGCGCGCAAAGGGTGTGGTGGTGTCGGCAAGGAACGTC